>WNGR01006020.1_pt1 | contig 28550 bp, 22 predicted proteins | sample 5407581 | NCBI WGS metagenome assembly WNGR01 (sample SAMN13153383, study PRJNA577476) | soil metagenome | isolation source: 80 cm soil or saprolite under Garry oak tree replicate 2 | place: USA:California | collected 2016-06-15
TGTGAAGACGCTGACTTGCACGCCTAAGGCTCCGAGCGCACAAAACGCAACCGACGTGACTTCCAGCAGCTTTAGCGCGCACTGGGGTAGCGTAAGCGGTGCGATCGATTATCGGTTGGACGTATCCACAAGCAACACGTTCGGCACTTACGTAACTGGTTATCAGGATTTGGATGTCGCAAACGGGACCAGCTACCCCGTGACTGGGTTAAGTGCGAATACGACTTACTATTACCGGGTGCGAGCCTACAATGGGTGTGCTACAGGCCCCAATTCCACCGTCAAAAGTGTACAGACATCGCCCTGAGATCAGAAGGCGAGCCGGAGCGTACTTACTCTAGCCCGGGAACAACCGTTCACCCCAACTTCATGACGCAGGCCTGGCGGATTCGACCCAGGGACTCGACGTCGTCCGGCGCTAATCCATCCGGAAGGCTAACAAAAGCGCGAGCGCGCGCTTGAATAGTTGGCGGGCTAGCAAGTGGAACGCTGCGAAAGCGCGCGCTCGCCGAGCCAGGGGAAATGGCGTCGGGCGTGCACGGTACGCTTAAGGCCGAACGACTCGATCGCTTTGCTCCGAATGTGGGCGATTGCTTCATCTATCGAATCCGTCGCGTAAATCAGCTTCAGGTCGGCATCGGCGATCATCCCTCGCTGCGCCATTGTTGCGATGAAATGGAGCAGTTCCTTCCAATAATCGGTTCCCATGATGACAATCGGAAAATTTTTGATCTTTGCGGTTTGAATAAGTGTGAGCGCTTCGAATAGTTCGTCGAGCGTGCCTGCGCCTCCGGGCATGACCACAAAGGCGTAGGAATATTTCACCAGCAGCGTTTTTCGGACGAAAAAATAATGCAGCCGTACGCAGCGATCGAGGTAAGCGTTTGTCGGCTGCTCCGACGGAAGCTCGATCGTGCACCCCACGGAACGGCCACCAACTTCCTTGGCGCCGCGGTTCGCCGCTTCCATAATTCCAGGGCCGCCACCGGTAATGACTGTGAACCCGAGGCGCGCAATGGCTGCACCCATTTTCCTGGTCAACTCGTAATGTGGATCGTCACGATGAATCCGAGCTGAGCCGAATACGGTCACACACGGACCCACGAAATGAAGTGCCCGAAAACCGCGCAGAAAATCGCGCATCACTCGCAATAGCGTGAAAAACTCGGCAAAACGTGAGCGCGGTCCTTCGAGAAAAATTTCGTCGGCACGCTCCGAAGGCGCGGTCACAGTCGAAGTGACTTCACCGATCGACTTCGCGAGAGAATCGTGCTCGTTCTGCACAACTATTCACTATTTCTCTGATCGAGTGCTGAGAGCAATGCGTAAACGGTCGAGAAAAGGCACTTGCGTAGCCTTTAATTTTCGTCTGGCAACTTCATCGGAGAAGAAACACGCCTGATCGACTTCTGGGAATTGTTGGTTTTTGCCCGAGCGCGGCGGCCATTCCAGTTCGAACAGATTTGATTTGCATTCGAATGCTTCTGGCAAATCGCCTTGGAACGCCCAGCCGTGCACGGTTTTGCCCCCTTTTTGTATAATGGAGCCGAGCTCAATGTATTCCCGAACGGTTTTAGGGCGGAATCCGACCTCTTCTTCAAATTCAATTTGAGCGCGCGTTAGTAAATCTTCTCCCGGAGCCGCCTCGCCCTTTGGGATTGTCCATGCGCCGTCGTCTTTGTGGACGTGGAAGGGTCCGCCAGGATGCGCCAACAGAACTTCCACTTTGTTTTTCGTCCTCCGGAACATCAGCAGCCCGGCGCTGATTCGACTTCGATTAGATTTAGGGGTTTTAGCCATTATTTTGCGCCGGCGACGCGCTGGATCGGCTTCGTGAGCGGCGCGTTTTCTTTTTTGCCGCCCCAGAGATGAAAAGTGTATGTGAAAACTATGTAACCAAACAGGTCGTGGTTCGGACCATTATTGACGTAGAGCGCGGGATTGAACTGGAAGTCTGGTGTGACGTTGCAAGTGAAACCGATTGTCGAAGAGTTTTCAGAGCCGCTTTGGAAATCGACCTGCACCCGCCATCTCTCATTGAAGTCGTAGGCATAGCCGAGGATTGCTTCGTTTTTGTAGCCGGCATGAATGGCGCCGACGATCACTTTGTGATGCTCGGTGTAGTAGCCCGCTTCGATATACGGTTGAGGATCTACATTCAGGTGAGGCGACCAATTCACGAACCCCACGGAAAGAAGGAAAGGCTCCTTTGTTAACAAGCCGATCTCTGTCCCGAAGATCCATTCGTCCGGTTGGAACCCCCGAAACACTGCTACCTCAGCCCATTTCGTCAGGCCCATCTCGGCTTGCAGCTCATACGGGTTCGCGATCCGCTTGTCTTGAATTTGTAGACTTAACGAGAGATCGCCTTCTCCTTGCAAATCTGGCGTCACGATTTGACTCAAACCTTTTGTCGTTGCGAAAGCCGAAGAGGTGCTCAAGAGAAAAACGCCAATCGCCAGAATGAGCGTCGTGAAATCGGTTAGCTTGTTGCTCGCAGGTGGCTTACGTAACCCGTTCAACACGGCGCGAGTAAAACCATTATTTAGGAATTTGTCGATTCCATGTTGAACGTGCGCCGGGCGATTTTAAGATTGTGACAATGCGCGTGCTCGCCATCGACGCTTCTTTGCGCAACACCGGTGTCGCAATTGTCGATGCGAACAATGGCAAACCGCGTTCTATCTATTTCGGGACGATTCACAATGCGAGCTCGGTGCGTCCTTCATCGTGCCTCGTAGCAATTCGTGATCGGTTGGTTCAGCTTATCCGGGAACACGAACCGGATTGTTGCGCGCTCGAAGCGGTTATTTATGTGCAAAGCCATAAGACCGCGATTGTCCTGGGAGCGGCGAGGGGCGCGGCGATTCTCGCCGCCGCCGAGAACGGATTGCCAGTTTTTGAATATCCACCGAGAAGAATCAAACAATCCACCGTTGGGCGCGGCGCAGCCGGAAAAAATCAGGTCGCATTTATGGTGCGCGCGCTTCTCGGTTTAACGGAAACGCCGGACGCCGATGCCGCGGACGCGCTGGCAATCGCTCTTACACATTTGCGCGCACAGGAAGCAGCCGCGCTAGGACTTTCCGGAGGAACGCAAATATGAACCTCGCCCATGATTCTTCGCTTAATGTGCGTTGGCTCGGCCGAATGGAATTTCCTCACGCGCTCGCGCTGCAGGAAGAGATTGTGGCCAAAAAGCGCGACGAGCGCGTATTGAAAGATGAATTGCTTCTGCTCGAGCACGAACCGGTTTACACAATTGGGCGCACTCCTGATCAAACAAGTTTGTTAGGGTCCGCGCATTTGCCGTATCCACTCTTCCCCATTAATCGCGGCGGACAGGCGACCTATCACGGGCCCGGCCAGCTAATCGGTTATCCGATTATCGATTTGCGCGGCTGCGGACACGATTTACACAGGTATTTGCGCTGGCTGGAGCAGTTGCTCATCGAAACGCTGGCCGAATACGAGATCGCTGCGATTCGGCGCGAATCGCTCACTGGCGTTTGGGTCAGCGACCGCAAGATTGCGTCTATCGGCGTGGGTGTTCGCCACTGGATCACCATGCACGGATTTGCGTTGAATGTTTGCGGCGACCTGTCGCCTTTTAATCACATTGTCCCGTGCGGCATCAACGACGTCACAATGACATCTATGGAAAAAGAAACACGCGCGCGATTTTTCGTTGGCGAGATTGCTGCGTCCGTTGAAAAATTGGCACTGAATCGGATTGGCGATTTGCGCACCTCGGCAGAACCAGAACCGATCAGTATTTAAGAAATCGAAGTGCCATGATTCCGTTTGAAGACAACGTCGGTGACATCATTGGAAAAGCGCAACGCGGCTTGGGCATTTCCGATTCTGAACTGGCTGAAAAGGCGCGCGTCGGTTCGGAAACAATTCGCCAAATGAGGGATGGCAATTTTGACGAGCCGGCGCTCCTGAGCATTGCGCCGGTTCTTGGTCTCAGCGGCAGCGCGCTTTGCGAACTCGCCAGGGGAAAATGGCATCCGAAAAAAATTGAAGGATTCGAGGGACTCGCGCAATTCAACACGGATTATGGCGGCATGGCTGTTAATGCCTATCTCACATGGGACCCGGCCACTCGCGTGGCGGCGGCCTTTGATACAGGCGCTGATTCGAAGGAAATGGTGCACTTTGCGAACCGCCACAAGCTGAATGTCCAACTGATTCTTCTTACGCATGCTCACGCTGATCACGTTGCAGATCTGCCATGCCTCCGCGAAGAAACTGGTGCGGATGTTTTTACCCCAACACGGGAACCAGTCCCTGGTGCGGAGGTAATTGATGAGGGAAAAAGTTTTCCGCTCGGCAATCTAAAAATCGATACCCGACTGACGTGGGGTCATTCGCCGGGCGGAATGACGTATGTGGTGACCGGGCTCGCGCGCCTGATCGCAATCGTGGGCGATTCTCTCTTTGCCGGATCTATGGGAGGCGGAAACGTGTCGTACCAAGATGCGTTACGAAACAATCTCGAGAAAATACTCACGTTGCCCGACGAGACGATCATTTGCCCGGGACACGGCCCGATGACGACAGTGGGCGAAGAGAAACAGCACAATCCGTTTTTCGCGGGCAAAATTTGATTTCATGAACATTGGTTTTGTTGGAGTCGGCCGCATGGGCGCGAACATGCCGCGCAGGTTAAAAGATCGGGAGTTTCACATAACGGCTGTTTACGATACCAATCGCGCCGCCGCTATATCGCTCGCGGCCGAACTTGGCTGCGCGGCTGCGCAAGATTTGTCGGAAGTTACTGCGGCGGCTGACGTGATTTTCACCGTCGTGACAGACGATAACGCAATGCGAACAGTTTTCGCAGGAACCGGCGATAACCTGCTCGTGAACGCGCGCGGAAAGCTCTTCATTAATTGCGCTACGATCTCGCCACAGGTCCACGTCGACGTTGAAAAACTCGCGCACCGTGCCGGCGCTGAAACGCTCGAAGCTTGCATGGCCTCTAGCATTACGCAGGCGCGCGAAGGAAAACTTTACCTGATGTGCGGCGGGAACGAAGAGACATTCCACAAGGCCGAACCAATTTTGAAGGAGCTTGCTACAAAGATTCGATTCATCGGCAAAGCCGGGGAAGCGGCAAAGGTAAAAGCGCTCGTCAACATGGTGATGAACATCAACACCGCAGGTCTCGCGGAAGGACTGGGGCTTGGCGCCGCGCTCGGCTTGGATTTAACGATGCTGCGCGAAGTGTTTTCGCAGACCGGCGCGAACTCGCGCGTGTTGGAGACCGATGGCGAAGATATGCAAAACCGCAAGCACAGTTGCTTTTTCTCTGTTGCGCATGCGGCGAAAGACAGTGGGATCGCGCTCGACCTGGCGCGCACTCTCGGCCTCGACCTGCCGCTCGCACGTGCGACGAAAGAGCAATACGACCGCATGGTCGCCGACGGTTTGGGCGAGCTCGATAAATCCGGCATCGCCGAGCTCACCTTCAAAGATCGCCAAAAACATTCCGGCGATCGCATGTGATGTGATTCGAATCAGTGCAGGGTTATCTTGACCTAATCAGATCCGAGTACGCCAAAGGCTCCGGCCATATGTCGCCGCACTGAGCGTTCCGTCTTTCTCCTGGAGCACCAAGTCTACGATGCTCACGTTTGGCAGATTTTGAGTCATGTTCTCCCACGTAACACCGCAGTCGTGTGAGACAAAAACACCGGCATCATTACCAACATAAACCGTTTGCGGCTGGTCCGGCCGAATGACAACGGCGTGATGCGGAACATCGGGAAGCCGACCTTTATCCACGTCTTCCCAAGTTTTCCCGCCATCTCTGGAGCAAAAGACGTGGGAGTGTCCGAAATTGGCGACTGTGACGAACAGAAAATCGGCTCCGAGCTTTTCAGTAGAATCGATCCGGGTAATTGAGTGTCCGGGCAAGGTGGCGCTTGCAAGGTTCGCGCTCCACGTCTCGCCACCGTCCTGACTGCGGAAGAAACCGCCGTTCTCGGTGCCTACATAAACTCGCTTCGAGTCCGCGGGAGCAACTTCGATGGCTGAAATTGAGCTGCCGTCTAGGTCCGGCGATACCGCTCTCCACTTCTTCCCGTCGTTTTTGGTGCGCCAGACTCGCGTCGATCCGGTGAACACTGTGTCCGAGTCCTGGGGATCCATGGTAACATAGACCATCCACGTCGAATCTGCTTCGTCTTGTGGAACTGGCGGTGACACATTCCTGCTTCTTCCATTGCGCCACCGTTGGATAAACATGTTGTAATAGGAAGCATAAAAATGATTCTGATCGGCGGGATCATAAATCATCCAACCTCCATCGCCGCCAAGGACCTCGAAATGGTCGTTGCTCCGTCCCGTGATCGTCACGAGTGTCCCATTATCCTGAGCACCTCCGCCAAAGAGATGCCCGTCGCTCTGCGATACATCCATGTCGTAATACATCGTGACCGCGAGACCTTTGCTCCGGTTGCACCATTTCAGTCCTCCGTCTTCACTCACATCGAGACCGCCATCATTGGGATCGTACACGCGGCCTGGAGCAGCCGACGGCATCAGAAGGTGATGATGATCCGCATGCGCATAATGAATACTTCCGCAATTGGAATTCCACCGCGTCGCTCTGGTCCACGTTTCGCCGCCGTCAGTAGTGAGATGGACATCAACGCCGCCACAAAGAACATGATTCGGATGCTCCGGATGGACGGCGATCGTATTCCCATAAGAAATCTGACCTTCCGCTCCGAAATGACGACCACCAATTTCCTTCCAACTCTCACCTGTGTTGGCGCTGCGGAAAACACCTAGAACGAGGTCGCTCCGATCACTTAACGTGTTTTGAGCGAAAGCATAAATCACATCCGGATCTGATGGACTAATCGCCAGGCTGGTGCGCCCAAAATTTTCCGGAGCAGGAAGACCTTTGCGCGGTTGTCTCCAGTGTTCGCCACCGTCTTCAGACAACCAGATTCCATTTTTTGCGCCCTGCTCAGTGAACGTGGCGAATATTACGCCCGGGTTAGTGGGATGAAACAGGATCGCGTGACACCAGTAATTGTTCGGAGAAATAAAGGTTTCCCGCTGCCAAGTCACGCCGCGGTCACGCGAGACAAACATCCCGCCAAAATCATCGCGTCGTGGACTGGATTCGTCCGCACCAACGCCCCCTATCAACAAATGCGCTGAATCGAACGGATCAACCGCGATCACGCCGATGCGCGTGGGAATGCCCAGCTCAGATGCTCGAGCCAGCAGCTTCCAAGTCGCGCCGCCATCGCTACTTTTATAAATGCCAACTCCACCGTAGGAATCGAGTGAAAGGTTCGCTTCGCCTGTCCCGCAATAGATGACCTTTGGATTTGCTGGATCAATCGCAAGCGAACCAATGTTTAAGCTGTCTTGTTTATTCCATAGCGAGCGCCATGTCTGCCCGGCATCCTTGCTTTGCCACACACCGCCGCCTGCCGACCCTACCCAAATCCGATCGGGATGTTTCGGGTGGCAAACTATGCTTGTCAGTCTTCCACCGATGTTCGTTGGTCCAATGCACCTCCAGCGGGCCCGAGCCTTCGGCACTGGCAGATCTCGCTTAGCGCGATTTCTCTCCAGCACCAGTTTATGCACGGGCGCCTCGCGATACGGCCACGCGCTGCGTGCGCGAAACCACACACTTCTCCTTTTATGACCTGAAAGCCGCGGCTTTGATACACGTGGTTTCAGATCTTTCTTCTGAGGACCCGGCGTAATCGGAACTATGTTTTTCCCACTGATTACAGACTTCATCCTAATTCGTGGTGTCCCCGGCCGGGATTAGAAACTGAAAAAGGCACATTTTGTCTGAAAACCTTTCAGTTCAAATTCGCCAAGCGAATGCGCCGGAACCAATTCGCCAAGTTTTGTGTGTGCCGATTCGCTCAGCGCGCACGGCTGGCCCAGTGAGCTAGCTAATTTTTCCAAGCGAAAGATCAAATTCACTTCGCCCCCCATCAAGCTTTCTTCGCCCATCGACGCGACGCCCCCCATCGCGACGGCTCCGAAATGAACAACGAAGCGAAATTCCGGCCACTGTCTTTGCTGCAATTCTTTTAGCGCAGACATTACCGCCACGATCTCCTCCCGGCTCGTAGCGGCTTCCGGCCAATAGGCAAGGAAACCGTCGCCGAGATATTTGTTAATTATCCCGTGATGATTTTCGATAACCTCCTTGCAAGTAAAAATCCACGATCCAAGAAGAACATCCAGATCCTCACTCTGCATGGAGCGGCTGAGCGGTGTGAAACCGCGAATGTCCGCGACGATAAGCCAGCACGGAACATTTTCGATCTCCCGCAATGTTCGTTGCACTAAATCGGTTCTGTACTCCTTTGAAATGGCGACGGGCTGCCGAAGCGTAAGAGTCTGATCGCCAATTATGATTTGATCGCCGTCGCTTAATCGAATCGGGTGATGAATCCGCCGCTTGTTCAAAAAAGTTCCGTTGCTGCTGCCGAAATCAATCAGCCAAAGTTCGCCGACATTTTGCAGGTGGATGAGGGCGTGCCGACGCGACACTTTGGGAGATTCCAGGACGATTGTGTTCGCGGCCGTGCGTCCGAGCGAACAACTACCGCGGATCGGATGGCGTGTGCCATCGGCCGCTTCCAACCAGGCACCTTCCTCTGGGGGTGCGTTCACGCGGAAAGAAGCTATCAAAAGTAATACCGGATGCAAAGCATCCGAGATGTACTGAATTTCGGCGGGCAAAAGATCGCGGTTGTGGGGACGGCGCTATTAGCTTTTAACTTCCTCCCTACCTTAATGATGTATACTTGCTCAAAGTGAGCAACGAAGGGGCAGCCAACGTCATAGCGGTGACATCGCGTGAGCTTGTCAGCGGACAAAAGGTCTTTGGCCGCTACACGCTGATCAAGGTCCTCGGACGAGGTGGAATGGGAGTAGTCTGGTTGGCGCGCGATGAAGAACTGGAGCGCGATGTTGCGCTGAAATTCCTTCCCACCCTCATGATGCAGGACCATGCAGCGTTCGATGACCTCAAACGAGAGACGAAGCGCTGTCTCGAATTGACGCATCCGCACATCGTTCGCATTCACGACTTCATACACGACGAACGTTCCGGGTGCATTTCAATGGAGTACGTTGATGGCGAAACACTATCGAACTTGCGAGCTGAAAAAGAGCGGAGGGTCTTCGAGCCGGATGAGATTGCTGCCTGGATCAGTCAACTCTGCGAGGCACTCAACTACGCGCACCATCACGCGCACGTCATCCATTGTGACTTGAAGCCCGCAAACCTGATGGTGAATCAACGCGGCAGTCTCAAGGTATCCGATTTTGGTATAGCACGTAATCTCACTGATTCAGTAAGCAGGTTAACAGCTCAGCAAGGCCGAGGTGGCACGCTCATTTATATGAGCCCGCAACAACTAAATGGCGAACGTTGCACGCACCTGGACGACATCTACTCGCTAGGCGCGACCATCTACGAACTGCTTGCCAGCAAGCCGCCGTTCTATTCGGGGAATATCGACCGGCAGATTTGCGAGCGAATTGCTCCTTCGATGACGGAACGGCGCAAAGAATTGGACATCGAGCCAGCGTCGGTTGCGTCGATTTGGGAAGATGCGCTTGCAGCGTGTCTGGCGAAAGATCCGTCGCGCCGTCCGCAGTCGGCCGCAGAGGTTGCGCAGCGACTGCAACTCACGTCACCACCCACAGGAACAAGAGTAGCACCTGCTCACAGAGCAAACAGAAAACTGCTGGTTATAGGTGGCATTGCAATGCTGTCGATTCTTGCGCTTGCTGGCTTGTACCTCGGAATGTTGAAGCGGCAGCCTGAACCAGTGCCACAAGCGGCGGCAATTCCGGAAAAATCAATCGCCGTACTGCCATTCAAAAATCGAAGCGAGGACAAAGCCAATGCGTACTTTGCCGACGGAATTCAAGACGAGATTTTGACACGCCTGTCGAAAATCGCCGATCTCAAGGTGATCTCGCGTACGTCCACGCAACAGTACAAAAGCGCGCCAGAAAATCTGTCCCAAATCGCCAGGCAACTTGGCGTCGCTCACATTCTGGAAGGCAGCGTACAGAAGAGTGGCGACGCCGTGCGTGTAAACGTGCAGCTAATCAAAGCAGCCAATGATTCGCACGTCTGGGCCGACACCTTTGATCGCAAACTGACCGACATCTTTTCAGTCGAGAGCGAGATAGCCAAAGCTGTCGCCGATCAATTGCAAGCAAGGCTCACAGGTCAGGAAGAGCAAGTCATCGCCGCCAAACTGACGGACAATACCGAGGCATACGATGCCTACCTACGCGGTCTGGCTTATACGCTGAAAACGCTCCCCTCAACCCCCAATGCCCTTGGCGCACAGAAATATCTAAAAGAAGCAGTGCGGTTGGATCCAAAGTTTGCGCTTGCCTGGGCACAGCTGTCGATCGTTACTTCACAGGCCTACCGCACGCAGAGCCTTTCACCCACGGTCGCGCTGCGTGAAGAGGCACGGCAGGCAGCCGAGACTGCACTCACTCTTCAGCCCAATCTAGGCGAGGCCGTATTGGCGAAAGGATCTTACTACTACTTTTGTCTGAACGATTATGACGCCGCAGTGCGTTACTTTGAACAAGCACAACAGCTCCTGCCGAATAGCAGTCGGATTCCAGAATCACTGGCTTATGTCGCACGGAGACGAGGGCAGTGGGATCGGAGCGACTTGTACTTCAACCAAGCCGAGAAGCTTGACCCTCGCAATGTCTATGTGCTCACCCAGCACGCGAGTAACGGTATCTTTCGTCGGCGTTTCCCAGAAGCGCTACGGAAGCTTGAACACGTTCTCGATATCACACCGGATGATGTGGATGCTCTCGCACTAAAAGCGGGCATCGCACAAGCGCAGGGCGACCTTTCACGTGCCTCGGCACTTCTGGCTCCGCTTCATCCGTCGGCCTACGACTCCAGCGCAGTCGAAACACAAGTTTACCAAGCCATCCTGGAGCGCCGGCCTGCATTAATCATTCCTCGGCTAAAGGAAATACTCGCCAATCCTGATCCAACGTTGGGTCATTATTTGAATGGCTTCCTGCGCTTTTGGTTAGGCTGGGCGCAGGAAGTTGGCGGCGACCACGCTGGCGCCCAAGCCACCTGGCAGCAGGCACGGAGCGAACTGGAACCTCTTCTAAACGAACAGCCGGAAAACCATCTTATCATGGAATATCTGGCGCTGACTAATATGGGTCTCGGTGACAAGGCCGCTGCGCTGGCTTTGTCGGAACAGGCGATGGCGGCGAATCCGATCGAGGCCGACGGCGTGGTAGGTCCGTTTTCGATCGAGCTCCTCGCCCGGGTAGCGGCGCGCATGGGAGAGCCAGACCGCGCCATCGGCGCTTTGCAGAAACTCCTCTCGATACCGTATGCGGGCCTAGCTGGAAACGTACCGCTCACTCCAGCGCTGCTCCGGCTCGATCCGATGTTTGACCCGCTCAGGAAAGATCCACGCTTCCAAAAACTGGTCGCACAACCTGCGCCGAAGTAACAACAAACGCAGCTAAGCTGACTACAGCTTCTGCGGATGAATCATTTCCGCGGGCGACGCGGTTTGCGCGTGGGGCGCGGTTTCCGCGGACGGCTCGGTGGTTTGAAGTCGAAAACCTGTGCTCTCATACGCCAGATGTCGACTTGTTTCATACGTCATGTCAAGCTTTTAACATCCGAGATTCTAATCGGCTGCGCCGAAAAATCCCGGCCACTCAATGAGCACCGGTTTCAGCTGTTGACGTTATAGCCGGAAGGTCGGGCGTGATTGAATCCAACCGGGCGTCGCCTTAACACAAATAAGGTGTAAGCGACTTCATTCTTAATCGTGAACGGTTGCTTAAGGTCGTGCCGATAATCGTACACCCCGCAGATTTCCAGCGATGGAACCGAAGCGAGCAGCCTTTGAAATTGGCTTGCAGTATACGTGCGGTAGCGAAATTGGTGTGCCAAACGAAGTTCCTTCGAGCCGCAACGCACCAGCAGGCATACCCGAAAGATCTCGAGTCGGCGACGGAGATCAATGCGTAGAACGCGCAACGTTACGGTTACTTTTGTCCGACCTCGCTGCTGCGTCCAGCGCTCGGTATCGCCTTGGTCGATGTCGATTGGCAGCAGATGTAACCCGAGGATATAGATGCCGCCGGGGCGAAGCCTTTTGGCAACGCAGTTCAGGTGGCTGCGCGCTGTCTCCTCCGTCAACAGGTGCCGAAACGTGTTGATGGTGCAATAGGCCGCATCCACTCGTCGGCGGAGATGAAAATACGACATTTCAGCCTCGAACGTCGTAACATTGAGCCGCCGGCGTGTAATCTGCCGTCGAAGATAGCTTAATGCTGGCTGGCTCAAATCGAAGCCAGTCACTTCGTAACCTCGAGCAGCCAACGCGGTGACTAGTCGGCCAGTGCCGCAGGCCGGCTCCAGCAACCGGCGGGCGTTGAAGGGGCAATACTTGCGGCATGCGGCCTCGATGAAATCGGCCTCGCGCTCAGTGTATACCTGGAAGGCAATATCGTAATACTCCGGATGGTCATACCAGGTCCCTTCCAGCATGCGGCTTCTTGTCATTGTCATCGATGGACATCAAACTTGCATGAACTTCACGCGCAAATTCGGGTTTACTTTGAAAACCAATTAATAGCTGGGCTTGGCGCTATATCGGACGCACGCTGGCGTCATTGTAGAATTCGATTTGCTTCCCGCCGAGACGACGTATGGCGCTCCAACCGTGACGTTTTGCAAACTCGTCCAGCTCTGCGAGGGACATCTGTCGAAGAACCCGCAGTTCCGCAGGCTGCGTAACGACGTACTCGGAGCTGTGTGATAGGACCTTGGCGGCCTTCGCGGCGACAGCTGCAAGTTCTTCGTGCATATTGTTGCTCGCCTAACGGTTGGGCGCGCGGCTCGGGTTTCGGAAACTCTTCTTCGCCGGCTTGGAAGGCGTAGCCTGGGCGAAGGCGGGCAGGGTAATTGTAGAGGCGCTCGCCGCAACGAGCGCCTATCCACTAGCTTGAACGCTGAGCACAGCCCGCGCCACAACAATTTCGCCTCACTGGCGCGGTGGGTTTCATCAGGTAAATTCTTTAGGTGTTTTCCGAGACGATCGAGCTGCGCGGGCATATTATTGATTCGCTCATCCTGCCAAAAGTGCTGGATCAAATTCTGACCCACGGGGCCAACTTTAAGATCACTGAGATCGACATCGGCAAAAAGCGAGCGGACCAAAGCTTTGCCCGAATTGAGGTGTCCGCCGAAACAGGCGAGGCGCTGGACGAATTGATCCTACGTCTTCGTCAGCAGGGCGCCGAAGTTTTGGAGCGCGCGAATGCGCAAATCGCTGCCGCCTCCGCCGACGGAGTCTTCCCGCCCGATTTCTACGTGACGACGAATCAGCAAACGTTCGTCCGCATCGACGGCAAGGAAATCGAAGTGCAGCCAGCCATGATGGACAGCGCTATAGCGGTCGATCGAAAAAGAGGCACCGCCAGAGCTGTTAAGTTCTTCGACGTTCGCAAAGGCGACGAGATCGTGATCGGTCACCAGGGTGTGCGCGTTGTACCGGTGCAGCGCGCAACCACGGGCACGGATGTTTTTCAGTTCATCAACACAATCGTCGATGCCGACGAACCGAAATCGGCCATCATTCGCGAGCTGGCCGGCGAATTGCATCGTGCGCATGCAGTGAAAGGAAAAATTGCCGTGGTCGTCGGCCCTGCGATCGTCCGAACCGGCGCCGGTCAGCATTTGGTGCGCCTCATCGAATCGCGTTATGTCGATCGGCTCTTTGCCGGAAATTCGTTTGCCGCTTATGACGTGGAACGCGCATTGTTCGGCACTTCGTTGGGAATGAGCCCTGATCTGGCCTTCGCGCGCGGAGGACGTGAGAACCTGATCCGAGCGGTCAATGCAATTCGCCAAGCGGGAGGAATCGCCAGCGCTGTTGAGAAAAAGATCCTGACCAGTGGCATCATGCACGCCTGCGTCCATCACAACATCGATATCGTGCTGACGGGTTCGATCCGCGACGAGGGACCGATTCCTGGTGTAACGACAGATGCGATCGAGGCCCAAAAGATGATGCGCAAAAAACTCGCCGACGTGACGCACGCCCTGCTCTTAGCGAACATTCAGCATTCGCTCGCCGTGGCCAGCATGCTCGCGCCAACGGTGAAAACGGTGTGCGTTGATATCGATCCTTCGGCAGTAGAGCGCGCGGTCGAGCATCAGCCGTTGCAATCAATCGGCCTGGTCACGGATGTGGAACCTTTTCTTCGCGAACTCGCCGATTGTCTCGCGTCATGAAGTTGTTAGTTGATGGTTGATATAGCAGTCCATCGTTTGGCTTTCGTCCATCAACTATCAACCGGGAACTATCAACTCCTTCAAATGCGCGAGCTGCTTCTTTGTCCGCCCGATTACTACGGCATCGAGTACGAGATCAATCCATGGATGAGCGTCGCCCGCGCCGCCGAGGCGCCGGTCGCTCAACAGCAATGGAAACAATTGCACGCGACTCTTTCAAAATTGGATTGCAAGGTTCATTTGGTTACGCCACAGCCAGGGCTTCCCGACATGGTTTTCACCGCCAACGCCGGACTGACCGTCGGCCGCAAATTCATCCCCAGTAATTTCCGCCACAAAGAACGCGCCGGCGAACAGCCGTTCTTTGCCGAATGGATGAAACAACATGGCTACGAAGTGTCCTGGTTGCCGGAAAATCTTTACTTCGAAGGCGAAGGCGATGCGCTCTTCGGCAGCGACGTGCTCTTTTGCGGCTACAAATTTCGCTCCGACATCCAATCGCACGGGGCCATAGCAGAAATGCTCGGTTGTCTCGCTGTCTCCGTAGAATTAGTCGATGCGCGCTTCTACCACCTTGATACCTGCTTTTGCCCGCTGCCTGACGGCGGCGCATTTTGGTTCCCCAATGCCTTCGATGAATACGGGCAGCGCGCAATCCGAGAACACGTCACCGATTTGATCGATGTCGCGCCGGCCGAGGCGATGCACTTTTCATGTAACGCCGTCGTTATCGAGCGGGATATCGTCTTGCCCGAAGGCGCGCCAGAGCTCGTGACAACGCTGCAAGAGCGCGGTTACCGCTGTTACGAGTTGCCGATGAGCGAATTCATTAAGGCCGGCGGCGCGTGCAAATGTCTCACCATGTTTATGCCGCAACGGGAGCGACTGGATTAAAGGAGTATTGGAGCAATGAGTAATGATTCTCAGCACTAATATCCCATTACTCCACCCTTTGACGTTTGACCCGTAATGCAGCCTCGATTTTTCCCAGTGGTAAACAATTCATAACGTCTTCTTTGGTGAGCCACCCTTTCCGCGCGATGCCAATTCCAAACCACAAATCCTGCAAACGCTCGGTGCGATGAGCGTCGGGGTTGATGACGCATTTGACGCCTTTCTGTTTCGCTAATGGCCACCAGCGCCAGTCCAGATCGAGCCGCTTTGGTGCAGAGTTGAGCTCAATCCACGTGCCGGTGCGCGCTGCTGCATCGAGAATTGCCGGGATGTCGATCTGATACGGCTCGCGTTTCAGCAGCAGCCGGCCGGTCGGATGTGCCAACATCGTGACCAACGGGTTCTCCATCGCGCGAATGACGCGCTGCGTCATGGCCTGTTCGTTCAAATTGAAGACGGAATGAACGGACACAATAACGTAATCAAGTTGTGAGAGGACTTCGTCTGGCAAATCGAGCGAGCCGTCACGCAAAATGTCGCATTCGATACCTGCGAAGATGCGAAAGCCGCGCAGTTTTTTGTTCAGCTTTCTAATCGTGCCGATCTGTGCGCGGAGTTTTGGTTCATCGATTCCGTGTGCCTGAATTGAGCTGCGGCTGTGATCGGCGATGCCGAGATATTCCAGCCCCAGTTCTTGCGCGGCAGCCGCCATTTCTTCGATGGAATTGTGTCCGTCACTCGCAGTGGTGTGACAATGAAACGTGCCCCGCAAGTTTTCCTTCTCGATCAGCTTCGGCAGAGAATGTTTCACAGCAGCTTCGAATTCGCCCCAGTTTTCCCGTAGCTCCGGCGCGATAAAATCGAGATCAACCGCGCGATACAACTCGGCTTCATCATGCACGTTCGGAATTTTCTTCACCGGCCTTTTCTTTTTTGCTTTTGGATCGACCGGAACCTGGGCAAGCCGGTATTCGTTGAGCGTCCAGCCTCGCTGAAGCGCGCGGCTGCGCAGCTCGATATTGTGTTCCTTGTTTCCGGTGAAATAAGCAAGCGCGAAAGGGTATTCCGCAGTGCTCACGACGCGCAGATCACACTGCACTCCAGAGCGAAGCCGCATGCTCGATTTCGTCGGCCCGTGCGCGATGGTCGATTCGACCAGCGGATGCGAAACGAAGAATTGCATGATCGCTGCCGGATTTTTTGTGGCGACCAACAGATCGAGATCGTGCAAAATCTCCTTTCGTCGCCGATAGCTCCCGGCGATATCCACCTGCGAAGCGTCGCTGTGCGCCGCCAGGTCAGAACGCAACGTTTCCGCTTCAGCAGCGACTTGCCCGAACTGAAACGAACCGGCATGCGACGCGCGTTTCGCGATCGCGTCGGAGAGCTTTTGCTGCGTGGTCTGCCCAAAGCCAGGTAATTCAGCGACACGCCCGTCCTCGCACGCTTTCTGCAGCTGCTCGATCGAGCTGATGCCGAGTTGATCGTAGAGGGCTTTAATTTTTTTGGCGCCAAGGCCCGGCAATGAAAACAGTTCCATGATGCCGGGCGGGAATTCGGCGCTCAATTCCTCGAAGTATTTCAGCGAACCGGTCGCGGCCAGCTCCTTGATCTTCTCTGCGATGCTTTTTCCGATTCCTGGAATTTTCGCCAGCGCTTCTTCGTCCTGAAAATTCGCGATGTTGCCGCCAAAGGTTTCAATCGCGCGCGCTGCATTAGTGTAAGCCCGAATCTTAAACGGATTCTCATTCTTCAGCTCGAGCAGCGTCGCAATCTTCTCCAGCACTCCCGCGATTTCCTCCTTGGTCATCACAAAAGACCGTTAACCTGAATTGCGCCGCCGTCGATGAGCTTGTGCCCCTTCGCCTCTTGTTTACAAAACTCCGCGCAGTTCAGATCTCATCGGGCTTTACGCGACGGACTAGCGCATGCTTCTACTACCGCAAAACCAAGGGGCGACCCAGCTCCAGCTAGCGGGGACCAATGGCCTCATTGGCGGTAGCGACAAAACTAATGTTTGGACAATGACCAAACCCACTCGATACGCGCGGTGTCCTCGAGAAACAATATCAATGCAGATCGTACGCTTCGACTAGAGCAACTCCGGTGGTGTTATTTACCCCGCGCACAATCGCGGTGTAGTTACCCGGTGGCAGGTTTGCAATGATCGCAGATTCGCTCGGGTCCCCCGGAGCACGGCCGCTGTTCTGAATATCCTGGACCTGGTCCTGGGTGATAATCCCGCCGATGATCGTTGTCTGCCAGTTATCATTAGAGGCAATCAAAGCTCCATTGCCATCGTGCAGTTCCAGTATCGGATCGGCCAATGGATTGGGAACGCCATACTGACTGAGCTCAGGCCCAATGGCACGAATAATCACGTTCTTTGGTGTTGTCCCTTGAACAATGAATCCGCCAATCATCACGTTGTCTCCTGTCTGCACAAAGCTGCGAGTGCTGATGTTACCTAGAATTGAGTCAACGTCGGGACTAAGATCGTACACCTCCACCAGAGCAACTCCGGTGGTGCTGCTTACGCCACGTACAATCGCGGTGTAGTTACCCGCTGGCAGATTCGCAATGATCGCAGATTCGCTCGAGTCCCCAGGGGCGTGGCCGCTGTTCTGAATGTCCTGGACTTGGTCTTGGGTGATAATCCCGCCGATGATGGTAGTCTGCCAGTTATCATTGGAGGCAATCAAAGCCCCATTGCCATCGTGCAGTTCCAATGTCGGATCAGCCAACGGATTTGGAATACCATACTGACCGAGCTCGGGGCCAATGGCGCGGATAATCACTCTCTTTGGTCCGCTTCCTTGCACGATGAAACCGCCAATCAGCACGTTGTCGCCCGTCTGCACAAAGGCGCGAGTACTGATATTGCCTAAATACGGCAGCGGGCCTGAATCTAAGTACGGCTGTATTTGGGAATAGAAGTCGGCAAACTTGCTGTAATTGTCGTACGGATTACTGCACGTCGCCAGAGACCCGCAACTTAGGACGCCCACAAGGTCGCCATCCGAATTCCAAATCCCGGACCCACTGGATCCAGGCTCGGTTAGTCCAGACGTCCAGTCAATTCTATAACCGCTCGCCAAACAAGTGCCATTCGTGTTCGTAATAGTGCCAGCGGACCTTCGTAAGTATGAAGGGATGTCTGGCGGTAAGTAACCGTCGGGGTGGTGAAGCCCGAAAACGACAGTGCCTGTTGATTGGAAGCCGCTCGTCCATCCGGAATAATACGCACCGCCAGGAGCATTATTAGCTAGCTGTAGCAGGGAAAAATCGTTCGAGCTTTCCGTCGCAAGGAGATTGGCGCCGCCGAGCTGATGCACCCAGTCGTCGCGCAGTACTCCGCTGTTGCAGTCGGTGGTCTGATAAAACCAATACACCTCTACGGTCTGAGCGACTGTCTGTGTTGGGACGCAATGATTCGCCGTCAGAAAATAGGGAGCAAAATCCTGTGCACGATCGTTCAGCAGAGTGCCGGTGCAGACGAACTCCCCATTATCGTTGAATAAAATTCTTGCAACGGCGTTGTTCAGCGAGTTGGGGTAACATGACGCGTCAACCTCGCAATTCAGAACGTTGGGTTCAGCGGACCGGAGCCGCAAATCTAGCCCGGGAAAAATGTGCGATATCTCAAATATCTGGAATCCTTTTCCGTTCTTATCATTTCTCGTATAGAACTCGATAATGGCGGTATCCCCAACCAAAGTGCCAGACCAGAATTCTCCGCTGCCCCAGGGTCCTTTGTTCGTGTACGGACCACAAACAATGCTATCGGGCGCGGGGCCATAAACGTACACCTCTTCGCCTGCAGCAAGCGCAAAGTTGCGGAAATGTACGCCTATGCCGGAAGCGCCGGAGCTCTTGATAACCAGCACAATTATCTGGGAGCCATCTCGATTGACAAATTTTTGTGCTCGCGTTTTCGGCGAGGCCGCTACACTTCGATTGACACCGATTTGGTTCGGCGCCCTCATCGTAACCGAACGAATATCCAACCGGTCCAAAGTTACACTAGCTTGGTTCAGGTCTATTTGCGATCGGTAGCGCACACTGGGTAGAACCGTGTTAGCACGAGTATGCATGCCCGCGTTGTCGCTGCTGGTCGATGCTATTCCGGGCACTTTTCTTTGGGGTCCAATCTGAGCGTGGCTGTTCAGTGGCGTATTCGGTAACGAAAACAGTACGGTCAGGAATGCTCCCGATAGCATAACGAAGGCGATTGGCCTCTTAATTTTCGTTTTCATCTGCCTTCTCTGGAAATTGCAGGGCGAACTTCTGGAAGCTCACCGCAGTTTGCCGCCCCCCTTGGGTCCGGTGTCAAGAACTAAATGGATTCACTGATGATCACGCTGTTCGGTATTGTTGCTACGGCGCGAGCTGCGTTAGGTTCCCATTATTGTGAGTAGAACGAAAGCAATCTTCGCCGGCTTGGTCGCCGGTTTGCTCGGCGGAATCTTGATGACGACGGCGATGCTATTGCTTGCTAAGCTGGGAGTCGGGACGCCGCTGGTGATTATCGGTGACCGGCTTTCGGTTTTTATTCCACCGGGTCCATTCCTTTCCCTGATGGGCAAGATCGGCGGTTACAATCACCTGAAACAACTCGGCGTAGGATCAACAATTGCGGGCCAGCTTCTGGTTGCGGCGATCGTCGGAGCAATTTTTGGCTTGTTCGTGCGGCGGAATCCCAGCCGTATTCCGGCGATTTGGACGACGTCGATCTTTGTTCTATTCCCGCTCGTGGTATTTGCGATCGCACTGTGGCCGGTTCTCGGCACAAGCTACATCGGTGTGCCGATTGAGGTGGCGCGACTGGTCACGCTCGTTGGTTTTGCGCTTTGCGTTTTCTTATTCGAACGAACGCTCGTAACCGGTTTCCAGTTTCTCACCACCCGAAAAATTGCAAACCACGATTACGAATTCACTCCGGCCATGGGACGCCGCGCATTCGTGCTGGGAGCAATTGGGCTCGCCGCGGTGGGTGGCGGAGTGGCGCTGGCGCGCAAACTGTATCGCGCCGCGGCATTCAGCTATGACGGTACGCAGTATAAAGGGCCCATCGTTCAGCCGATTACGCCTAACGATTTATTCTACTGCGTCACCAAGAATGTGATCGATCCGACGGTGAACATTGATCTCTGGCATCTTGAAATCGGCGGCCTTGTGCAAAATCCAGCGACTTGGCGATTCCAAGACCTCACAGGATTTAAACCGACCACGCAGGAAACAACGCTCATGTGCATCAGCAATGGCCTGGACGCGGGCCTCATCAGCAACGCTATCTGGAAAGGTGTTCCGCTCCGTGATTTGCTGGACCAGGCCGGCGTACTTTCCGGCGCGGCGCGAGTCCGCCTGCAGGGTGTCGATAATTACACCGATACCATCCCGCTGGAGAAAGCGATGCAACCGACTACGCTGCTCGCTTACGAAATGAACGGCGTGCCGCTGCCGGATCGACACGGTTACCCCTTGCGCGTAATCGTGCCCGGCTACTTCGGCGAGAAACACGTGAAATGGCTCACGCGAATCGAATTGACCGATGCCAACGCGAAAGGCTTTTACGAGACGCAAGGCTGGGGGCCGGATTTCATCACTCCGACACGCTCAAGGATCGATGTGCCCGATTATGACTCGCAATTTTCAATGAGCGAATTGCGGAAGCCAATCGAAGTGAAAGGCATTGCCTACGGTGGCGACCGCGGCATCTCACGAGTCGAAGTTAGCTTCGACGGGGGCAAATCATGGCGCGACACCGAGATTTACTATTCCGGCGGCGATCTGGCCTGGTCGCTGTGGAAGACACCATGGACGCCCGCTATGGCAGGCGATTACACGCTTGTCGTGCGCGCCACGGACGGGAAGGGCGACACCCAAGAATGGTATGAGGAACGCGGTCCGTTTTCTGGCGTGGCCGGCTTGCACCAAACCGTTGTACACGTGACGGCGTGACTTGTTTCCGGGGAGCACAGGCTGCCAGCATTTACTCCCCGGAAAGAGTGACAGCAGCCTGAATGTTTGTAAGCACCGTAACTTGCGTCGTGTGCTAAATTTTATTGATGGAGAAAGTGATCATTGTCGGGAGTGGTTGCGCGGGGTCTTAGCCCGCTGGTGCTGGAAGGCCGGCAGCCCGGCGGACAACTCTCGACCACAACGTTGGTGGAAAATTACCCCGGTTTTCCAGACGGAATCGACGGACCGGAGCTCATTCTCAACATGCACAGGCAAGCCGAGAAATTCGGCGCGCGTTTCTCTTATGCGGAGGCGACAGATTTCGATGCAAGCAACAAACACGTCCGCATCAAAGCCGACGACGAATGGCTGGAGACACAGGCGCTGATCATCGCCAGTGGCGCGTCAGCTCGGTATCTGGGACTGGAAAACGAACAGAAATTGATCGGGCACGGCCTGACCTCATGCGCAACGTGCGACGGCGCGTTTTACAAAAATGTACCCGTGTGCGTTGTGGGTGGCGGCGATTCCGCCGCCGAGGAATCGTTATTTCTCACCCGGTTCGCTTCAAAGGTTTATCTCATTCATCGCCGCGACAAGATGCGCGCGTCGGCGATCATGCAGGAGCGGGTATTCGTGAATAAGAAGATCGAGCCGATCTGGAACACTGTGGTTAGCGAATATATTTCAGACGAAAAAGGCGAAATGCGTGCCGTGCGTTTGCGCAACGTGAAGACAAACGAAGAACGCGAACTGGTGGTGGCATGTGTGTTCATGGCAATCGGTCACGACCCGAACAGTCGACCGTATCGGGGCAAACTCGACATGGACGGCGAGGGCTACTTGATCACAAAAAATCTGGTGGAGAGCAAGCACCCCGGTGTATTCGTGGCTGGCGACGTTGCAGATCGCGTTTACAAGCAGGCGGTGACCGCCGCCGGCTCTGGCTGCGCCGCGGCGATCGACGCGGAGAAGTATCTAAGGGAGCTCGAACACTAATTGACTCCCGTGCCATGATGTCGAGCGACGTCGAGATGTAGTTGCAAATGACGAAATCCGAATGGCGAATGACGAATCAAATCCGAATGACCAAATGGCGAAAGAATCACGGTGCGCGTTCTTCGGACTTCGTCATCTCTTCGTTATTCGACATTTTGTCATTCGTCATTAACCGATAGGATCATCTACGGTCAGCATGACAAAAACATGAAGATCTGCGATCTTACTCAGTTCTATTCACCGGTAAGCGGCGGGGTGAAACGTTATCTTCACGAGAAGATCGATTACATCGAAAAGCACGCGCCGCGCGACGAGCACGTTCTGATTGTTCCCGGCCCGAAGACGAAGGTAAAAACAAACCGGTGCTCGCGCGTTTACACGATTCGTTCTCCCCTGGTGTCGCGCACGGCGCAATATCGCGCGCTGCTGAATTTGCGCGCTGTCGAAGAGATTTTGGAACAGGAACAGCCGGACGTGATTGAGTCCGGAGATCCTTATCAAGTCGGCTGGAAAGCAGTGAAGGTCGGGCGCGCGCTGCGCGTGCCGGTGATCGGTTTTTATCATTCCCATTTTCCGGAAGCCTATGTGCGAAACAGCGCAAGACTTCTTGGGAAAATGGCGACCCGCAGGGTGATGAAGCTTTCCCGGGCTTACGTGCGGAAACTGTACAACGAACACGCCGCCACGTTGGTCGCATCAGAGCAGCTGGCGCGCGTATTGTCTGAATGGGGCGTGCGTAACGTGCGCGTCCTCAGTCTCGGTGTGAACACTGAGATTTTTCGTCCCGACAGGTCCGGCAACGATGGAATTCGCCACTCGCTTGCCCTGAATTCAACTCAAAAGCTACTTGCTTACGTCGGACGCCTGGCGAAAGAAAAGAACACAGCGACTTTGTTCGGCGCGTTCAAAATTTTGCAGCGACGCCGTCCGAACGAATTCCATCTGCTCGTGATCGGCGATGGACCTGAACGGACGCAGCTCCGGAAATTGCAGGCACGAAATAAAAATGTTTCATCGATTCGCTACTGCGCTGATCCGCACGAGCTCGCCCGTTACTATCGCGCCGCCGATCTGCTCGTTCATCCAGGCGTCCAGGAGACGTTTGGCCTCGCAGCACTTGAGAGTCAGGCCTGTGGAACACCGGTCGTGGGAATTCTGGGCAGCTACATGGACCGCATCATTTGTCACGAGCAAAAATGTTGGGCGCGAGAGAACAGTGCGGAAGCATTAGCGAACGCGATCATGCGTTGGCCCGTAGAAAAATTGTCGGCTGTTGGCAGGAGCGCAGCGAAGAGCGCAGGCAGTTTCTACAGCTGGGCACGGGTGTTTGAGGAACTGTTTTGCATTTATCGCGAGGTTCGCGCAAACTACCGCCGATTTTAAATGGCGGACGACGACCACAGGCCGTTTCTCATTCGTGGCTATCGCAGATCGGACCGCGAAGCGGTAAGAAAGCTCTGCTGCGAAACGGGCTTTCTCGGCGACCCGATTGATCCCGTTTACCAGGATCGTGAGTTATTTGCTGATTTTCTCACTACTTACTACACCGATCACGAACCGGAATCGTGTTTTCTTCTGGAGGTGGACGGCCAAATTTCCGGATATCTACTGGGCTCGCGCAAGCCTTTGCAAAATCAGCTCTACGCGCTTTACCAAAATGTCTGGCTGTTTTTCCGCGCGCTGACCCGGTACTTCCGCTATAACAAACGCTCCCGTCGTTTCATTCGCTGGGTCCTGATGTACGGGTGGCACGAAGTCCCGGCTCAACCGCGACGTGTCCCGCATTTTCACATCAACCTTTTGCCGGAGGCGCGAAAAGTTTCCACGACGCGCGCGCTGATGAGCGCGTATTTGAGTTACCTCTATCGCTCCGGCGAAAAACGCGTTTGCGGCCAGATCATCACGTTCGAAAGCCGGCGCGGCGAAAAAATGTTCGAGCGCTACGGCTTCAAGGTTTTGAATCGGGCGGAGATCACAAAATATAAAGCGTTCTATCCCGAGTCGGTGTATCTCAGCACGGTCATCAAGAACTTGGAGACGGCCGGACCACTTTCCGCTTACTCGCGCGTCCGCGAATAATCGGAGAATTACTTCTAAAAGCCGACCAGGCGTACAAAAAGTTAAATGGCTTTCCGAGCTTTCCGTTTTAACGTTGTAACTCTTGTAACGTTTTGACCTTTACTTCGCCGGCATAGCTCAGCTGGTAGAGCAGCTGATTTGTAATCAGCAGGTCGTCGGTTCGAATCCGACTGCCGGCTCGTTCGATCGCAGATTGAAGCCGCACTCGCGCGAGTCAAACCAACGCACAGCTGTTCGCTAGGCTGAGGCGTTAGCGGTAGTTTTACCAGCCAAGTGGAGATGTTCGAGAATCTCGCTGCGGAAGCGGAGGAATGACTCGCTTGTGCGATCGCGTGGACGCACAAGCTCAATATCGATCTTGCGATCGATCCGGCCGGGTGCCGGCGTCATGATGAGGATGCGATCGCTCATGTAGATGGCTTCATCGATGTCGTGGGTGACGAGAAGCATGGTTGTGCGGCGATTTTCCCAGAGGCGCAATACCTCGTCCTGCATCCGCATACGCGTGAAGGCGTCGAGCGCGCCGAGCGGTTCATCGAGCAAAAGCACTTTCGGGTGATTGATCAGTGCGCGTGCCAGAGCAACGCGCTGGGCCATGCCCCCGGAAAGATGATGTGGATACGAATTGCCAAAGGCTTCGAGTCCGACGAGCCGCATGAATTCGCCCACTTCATTTCGTTTTTCGCGCAACACACCGCGCGCAACGAGGCCAGCCTCGATGTTGCGACGCACAGTGAGCCACGGGAATAGATTTGGATCTTGAAACACAAGACCACGCTCAGCGCTCGGCCCGAGAATTGTTTCGTTGCCGACGAGCAATTCGCCGGAATCGGGCAAATCCAAACCGGCGATGAGTCGAAGCAACGTCGACTTGCCACAACCACTCGGCCCGATTAACGACACAAGCTCTCCGGCGGCGATCGAGAACGAAATACCGTCGAGGACGAGGCGGCTTGTGCCCGGCGCGTCCGGCACCGGAAAACTTTTGCAGAGTTCGTGAACGCGAAGCGCTGACGCGCCGGCGATATTCGTCATCACCACTTGATTATTCCCTTTTGCCAAACAAGAACTCGATCGCGCAGTTTGAAGAGCAAAGTCATGACACTGGAGAAAAAACCCGCCATGATTATCAGCGCGGCAAAAACTTTGCCGTATTCGGCCCAGCCTTGCGCCCAACTGACATACCAGCCGAGTCCGGACTTAACGCCCACCGACTCCGCGACCACAAGAGTTAGAAATGACGCACCGAGTCCCATGAATAAGCCGATGAAAATATTCGGAATCGCGGCGGGAATCGCGACCCGAAAGATGAGATAGGCGCGCCCGGCACCCAGCGTTCGAGCTACGTCAAGGTACGATGCGCGAGTATTCGAAATCCCGGACGCAGTCAACATTGTGACTGGAAACCACACCGCGAGGGCGACTAATCCAGCTGCGGACACAATCGCCGAAGGCGCTACGACCATTGAAAAAGGAATCCATGCTGTCGCTGGAATTGGGCCTACAACCTTGAGCAACGGCATTCCCCAATAACGCACCGAAGTCGACCACCCGATGCAGACGCCGCTTACAAGTCCGATGATCACGCCGAGGGTGTAGCCACTCACGAGTAAGACCAGCGAGTGCCAGGTGCTATCGAACAAAAGGGCGCGATCGCTAATTAAACTGCGTAAGACCGCCGCGGGTCCGGGAAAGTACGGCAGCGGAAGCAAGCGGAAACCCGATGTAATTACGTCCCAGGCACCGATTGCCAGGATTGCAGCCGTGAAAATCGGCCACATGTGCCACATCCATTGGCGCAATGCCGGCCAGAGACTTTGCGCGATTGCGAGAGCAATCGAGACTCCCACAATCTCCCAAAACAGCAGCATGTAAGAATGCGTCTCGAGTGGCGGAGCGTTTTTGGAAAACAGCAAGTGAATTCCAAATGTCAATAAAGCTGCGGCTGGAACAGCCAGCTGCATCGGCCAAGGCAATGTCGATCCGCGCTTAGTGAGCGCGTGGGCGTCGCTCCGTACAAGTCCCGTAATCGATGTCATTCTGAGCGAAGCGAAGAATCTCTGATCATTTCGTCCGTATCCCATGGTCGATCGTAGACCTTGGCTGCTGTTCCCAGTCATCACTCAGATCAAGCCACCGTGGATTCGTTTGTTCGATAAGCGCAATTTTCCTGTTGCGGTGCCAGCCTTTGGGTTTCTTCTCGGAGGCGATGGCGTCGCCCACGTTGACTCAACCGGCGCACGATGTTATTCGTAATGCCGATGTATAATGTGGTGGAACGGTTGCTAGAGAGAATGTACACCCAATAGTCGTGGTTGCGCATGGGGTCGAGATAATCAGAGATGTTTCGCTCCGCTCAACATGACAGCTGTTTGGGTCACAGCCCGCTCACTCCCCAGCGGCTACGGTGTTTTTCTGAAGACACGGTGCGTCAGGGTCGGCGAGATTCGGCGCTTCCTGATCCGGTTGATCGAACATTTTTCTTCGGCAACACGAATCTGCAGTGTCTTTCTGGATCAACGCCGCGATAAGCCGGATATCTTCGTCGGGTGAAACCTGGGCTCCTGCAATTTTTTCCACTTCCAACGTCTTGATCCACTCGTCTGTAATGCCGGGCAGATGCATGAATGCTCGTTTGGCCAGCGCTTCGCTGTCGGTCTCCGGGGAAAGCATCTTGGCGACTTTCATTTCCCGGCTGGCAGTGTAAACCGACTCCTCAGCTAGGTGCACGCTTGGTATGTAGCGCAAACGCGCGAGCGCGACGGTGTTCAGTTCGGGCGTCGAGGCGAGATATTTTTTCTCTACAGCCATAATCGCCGCAGCCTTTGGATTGGTCTCGACCCATTTGGCCCCTTTCAACAAGGCACGCGTTGCTCGAGCTGCACTATCGGGATTGGCGTCCACCCATTTGCCGTTCGCTATGACCTCGCAGCAATACTCATCTTTGTAAGGCGCATCCATTATCTGGTCGGCAATGTTTCTTACCTTGCCCTCCGCGATCAGAAGACTGCCGATCGGTTCAGCGTCAGCGACGGCGTCCACCTCGCCTTTGTCGATGGCCAGACCTAATTCACCCGCCGGATAAACTTTCCAGGTAATATCTTTCCCGGCATCGATCCCGTGTGTTCCGAAAACACGATTTGCGAAAACGAAGGGAGGCGTGCCCATTCCTGGCACGCCAATTCGCTTTCCTTTCAGGTCTTGAATTGTGTGAATATTCGTTTTCACGCCTGCCTGGACGCGGAGACATCCGCGATGGATTCCGGCCAGGAATCGTACATCCAAGCCCTGTTCGATCGGCTTGAGGAAATACATCACAAGGTGATGAGTGATGTCGTAGCTGCCAAGCGCCAGTGCGTCCTTGTAAGTCGACCAGTTACACTTCACTAGTTCAGGCTCGAGTCCCTCCTCCCTAAAGAAACCCTTCTCATAAGCGGCGTAGATCGGAGCTTCGCAGGTCAAACCGATGTAACCGACGCGGACCTTGTTTGAATTCCGAACGGTTGAACTAGAGTTCTTGTTACAGCTTGCCACCAGCAGAACACTCAGCGAAACGGCGGTGATGAGCTTCGAAGTCATTTGTATTGGTTTTGGAAATAGCCCAATAAGTTTTGCCTATGGAAGCAGAATCTTCGCCCGTAATCAACCCCGAACTCTGAAGGCATTCGCCCGCCACGGCGAGGGGGCGCTTCCGGGGCCAAGCTCCTGGTTGCATTTCGCGAGCGCGCCGAACAATATTCCTTCTCCGATGCCGGAGCCTTTGGATATTCGCCACCTTCGCTATTTTCTCGCAGTTGCCGAAGCGGGAAGCTTTAGCCGCGCGGCTGACCGGCTCGGAATTTCGCAACCGAGCGTTTCGCAGCAAATGCGGGATTTGGAAGCAGGTCTTCGCGTGCCTCTGTTTCAGCGCCGCGGGAAGCGGATTCTGCTTACCCCGCGGGGTCTGATTTTCCAGGAGCATGCCCGGGCGCTCCTTCATCAGTTGGAGAATTTTCTGCAGGAACTGAACAGCAAACCCGGAGAATTACGCGGCACATTGCGTCTGGGTGTTATTCCGGTACTGAATGTGCCGCTCGTGCCGCAACTCCTCGGTGCGTTTGTCGCGGATCATCCGGCGATCAGCTTCTCCGTTGAAGAAATCTCTTCCACCGAGATCGAGACGGCACTGGAAGAAGGCCGGATGGATGTTGGCCTGGGTTTTCTGACGCGCCACTCTCCAAATTTGCGGTACGAACGTCTATGCACGGATGAATTCAGCCTGATCGTGGCCCAGGACCACCCGTGGGCG
>WNGR01002849.1_pt1 | contig 28532 bp, 26 predicted proteins | sample 5407581 | NCBI WGS metagenome assembly WNGR01 (sample SAMN13153383, study PRJNA577476) | soil metagenome | isolation source: 80 cm soil or saprolite under Garry oak tree replicate 2 | place: USA:California | collected 2016-06-15
GCGGCGCCGCCCCGGCGATATGCTCCACCAGGCGCCGCGCGTACTCCGGAAAGTCGTCGCCCGCGAGGCCCATGATCTTGAAGGTGTACTCGAGCGGATAGTCGAGCTTGACCTCGCCCGGCTGCACCGGGCCTTGTTGATCGTGCGTCATCCATCCATTTCTAAGGCGCCCGCCGTCCGTCGCCGGGGAAGACGCCCGCCGCCAGTCAGAGCCTGTGAGTTTCTTCACAGGCTCTACAGCAGGTTCGCCGCGAGCTCCGCCAGCGGGGAGCGCTCGCCCTTCGACAACGTGACGTGCCCGGCCAGGCGCTCGCTCTTGAAGCGGTTGGCCACGTGGATGAGGCCGTTGTTGGTGGCGTCCACGTACGGGTTGTCGATCTGGTAGGGGTCGCCGGTGAGCACGATCTTGGTGCCGTCGCCGACGCGGGTGATGATGGTCTTCACCTCGTGGGGGGTGAGGTTCTGAGCCTCGTCCACGATCATGAACTGGTTCGGGATGGACCGGCCGCGGATGTAAGTGAGCGGCTCGATCTCCAGGATGCCGAGATCGACGAGCTCGTGGTAGCCGCGCCCCTGCTTCTTCTCGGAGCGCGACAGGTTCATGAGGTACTCGACGTTGTCGTAGATCGGCTGCATCCAGGGGTTGAGCTTCTCCTCGACGCTGCCGGGCAGGTAGCCGATGTCGCGCCCGAGCGGGAAGATGGGCCGGGAGACCAGCAGCTTCTGGTAGACCGTCTCCTCCATCGTCTTCTGCAGGCCGGCGGCGATGGCGAGGAGCGTCTTGCCCGTGCCGGCCTTGCCGACGATGGTCACCAGCCGGACCTCGTCGTTGAGGAGGAGGTCGAGCGCGAAGGACTGCTCCTTGTTGCGCGGCCGGATCCCCCACACCCCTTCCTTCGGGATCTTGATGAGCGGGACATACGCCTGGCGGGACGCGCTGTACTTGCCGACCGCGCTGTGCTGCGGGTTCGTCCGGTCACGCAGCACGACGAACTCGTTCGGCGGCGGCGGCTCGGGGGCCCCGTCCACCGGCACCGCCCCGCTCGTGTAGAAGTCGTTCACCGCCTCCGGAGCGACGTCGAGCTCGGCCACGCCCGTCCAGAGCGTGTCCAGGTTCACCTCCTCGATGTCGTAGTCCTCCGCGTTCAGCCCGAGCGCGTCGGCGCGGATGCGGAGGTTCGTGTCCTTCGTGACGAAGACCGCCGGCAGGGCCTGCTCGCGGTCTCGCACGTCGAGGGCGGTGGCGAGGATGTGGTTGTCGGTCGAGCGGCTGTCGCCCATCTCCGGCGGCAGCTTCCGCTCGCTGATGAGGACGCGGATGCTCCCCTTGTCCGGACCGAGGGACACCCCCTCGCCGAGCCGTCCCTTCTCCCGGAACTCGTCCAGGTAGCGGCTCACCTGGCGCGCGTTCCGCCCCAGCGAGGAGAGGTCGCGCTTGAAGTTGTCGACCTCCTCGATGACGTGGATCGGGATGACGACGTTGTTGTCGCCGAAGCCGAAGATGGAGCGCGGATCGTGGAGGAGGACGTTCGTGTCGAGGATGAAGTTCTTCTTCAAGTCCCGCCGCTCCCTTCGGAGAAGACTGCCTGGCCCGCGAGCTTATCAGGGGGCGTGCCCGGGGAGCACCCTAACCCGCGCCGCTGACGCCAGGCGGGCGCCCGCCTGCGACACGTGTGCGACACGCGGCCGTCACGCGCCAGCTGCGCGCCGCCCGGCCCGCACCGCGGCCAGCGCGACGCTCTGGTTCCGGCCGTGGCGCTTGGCGTGGTAGAGGCCGCCGTCGGCGAGCTCGACCAGCTCCGCCTTCAGGCGGGCCTCGGCCGGGAAGGTCGCGATGCCGATGGAGATCGTCACCGACACCTCGCCCTGCTCGGTGCGGAACTTCGCCTGCGCGACCTTCTCGCGGATGCGCTCGGCGGTGCGGAGCGCGCCCTCGGGGTCGGTCTCGGGCATGACGAGCGCGAACTCCTCGCCGCCGTAGCGCGCCGCCACGTCGGTGGTGCGCGCCTCCTTCTGCAGGATGCGCGCGACGCCCCTCAGGACCACGTCACCCACCGGGTGGCCCCAGGTGTCGTTCACCGCCTTGAAGTGGTCGATGTCGGTGAGGAGCAGGGAGAGCTTCTTCCCGTAGCGCTGGGCGGCGGCGAGGTGCTCGTCGAGCCGCGCCTGGAAGGTGCGGTGGTTCACGAGCCCGGTCAGGCCGTCGGTGGTGGCGAGCCGCTCGGTCGCCTCGAAGAGCCGCGCCCGCTGCAACGCGTCGCCTCCCTGCAACGCCAGGATCTCGAGCTGCCTGACGGCGTCGCGGTCGTAGGCTCCCGGCCGGTTCGCCCCCACCACCAGCGTGCCGAGCACGCTGTCGCCGGCCCGGAGCGGCAGCACCTTGAGGCTCGCCAGTCCCCGCAGGCGGGTGGCGTCGTCGAAGACCACCGCGTCCGACAGGCGCAGCGCCTTGCCGGGCAACGTCGAGCCGAGCCGGACGGCGCAGGCGACGAGGCCGCCGTTGTCGTCGAACTCCTTTCCCTCCAGCTCGGGCGCAGCGGCGCCGGCCACCAGCGCGCGCGCCACCCGGTGGAGCGGGGAGCCCGCCTCGCCGCAGAGGGTGACCGCGCCGAAGTCGAGCGGCGCCATCTCCCGCGCGGCGCCGAGCACCGTGTCGAGCACCTCGCGCTGCTTCGTGACGCGGTTCAATCGCTCGATGGCGGCGTAGAAGCGCTCCTGCTCCTCTCGCCGGGCGCTCCCGTCGCGGATGAGCCGCTCGGCGGCGGCCGCCCGCGCCAGCTCGGCGGCGATGGCCCCGAGGAGCCGCTCGTCGTCGTCGCTGAACGGACGCGCCTCCATCCGGTCGGCCAGCACCACCCCGCGCAGGTGATCGCCGACGCGCGAGAGGAGCGGGACGATCAGCAGCGCCTTCGGCCGCAGGCCGTCCTCGTAGTGCTGCGCCGAGCGGACCGCGCCGTACAGGCGAACCGAGGCGCGCCGCTTCACCACGCCGCCGAGGGCGCCCTCCCCGGCCGGCAGGACGCGCGCCACGCGGTCGCTCGGCGAGCGGCACTCCCACAGCGAGAGCTCGCGGTCATCCGGGCTGAGCAGCCAGACTGCCGCCGTGTGGGCCGCGAGCGCGGTCGCCGCCACCCCCAGCAGGCCCCGCGCAGCGCCGTCCGTCTCGAGCACGGCCGCCTCGCTGAGCCGCGCTCCACGCTCGGCCCGCTCCGCCTCGCCAGGCTCGCCCCCGGCCAGCAGTCGCAACAGGCGCGCCCGGTCGTCGAGCTCGCGCCGCCGCCGCTCCAGCGCGGCCTCCTCGGCGCGCCGGCCGGCCGCGATGCGGGCCCCGAGCACGCCGTGGTACAGGAGCGCGAACGACGCGACGAAGCCGGCGCGCCCGAGCGCGAGCGGGACCTCGACGGCGCTCGCGCCGCGCGCCCACCACAGCGCCGCCTCCAGGCCGAGGGCGCCCCCGACCACCGCGAGGCCCGCCCGGCGCGGCAGGGTGGCGCTGAGCCCCGCCACCGCCAGGTAGACGAGCGGCTGCAGCGCGCCGTCGCTTCCGAGGCCGCCCGCCTCGGCGGCGCGCGCCAGCGCGAAGGCTGCCACCAGCACGAGCGTCCCCAGCTCCAGCGCCTCGCGGCGGCCGAGGCGCTGCCCCTCGCGCGAAGCCCGCAGGCGGCTGGCGAGGACCGCCGAGAGCGCGCCGGCGAGGGCGAGCCCGGCGACCACCTCCCGCCAGCCGAGCGGAGCCCCGGCGGTGCGCGCGAGGAGCAGGGCGGTCACCAGGGTGGCAGCCGCGATCGGGACGCTGCGCAAGGCGCCCCGCCGGAGGCGGCGGCGGGCGCTCGGCCCGGCCATGCCCTCCTCGCCCAGCACGGCCGCCCACAGCATGACCAGGACCGGGCGGGAGCGCGGCGGCGCGAGCCGGTCGCGCAGCTCGCGCGCGCTGCCCACCGGCGCGCGAGGTGGCAACGGCGGGAGCGCGGCGGGCGGCGTCACCGCCCCTCCGCTTCGTCGAGCTTGTAGACGATCTCGCCGGGCTTCACGTAGCCGAGCTCCTCGCGGGCGGCCCGCTCCAGCGCGGCCGGGTCGCCGGAGAGCGCCTTCACGTCGCGGCGCAGCCGCATCACGCGCTGCTCGAGGGCGGCGTTCTCGCGCTCGAGCCGCGCCGCCTCGCCCTCGTGGCGAATGGCCTTGCGAAGACCGTTCGGATCGAGCACCGAGAGCGTGAGCAACCCCGCCAGCGCGGACAGATACAGCGCGAGGGCGCGCGGGCGGCTCTTGCGGGTCACGCAGCCGACGCTAGCAGCGCACCCCGCTGTCGCAAGATTTCGGACGGTTACGGGTACGAGCGCATCCTACCCGGCACGCCCGCAGGCGCCTCCTCAGGCGGCGGTCCCGGGCGCCTCGACCGGCATCACGAAGATCTCGCCGGCGATCTCGGGGTCGAGGGCGATGGTGGTCTCGCCCACCTCGATGACGAAGGACGGTGAGCGCTGGTGGAGCCGGATCTCACTCCCGGGGATGACCCCCAGCGCGGCCAGCCGGTCCATCCGGTCGTGGAACTTGGGGGCGATGAAGACGATGCGGGCAGGGGCGCCGAGGTCGAACGTCTTCAGCCCGGACACGAGCGGCCGCATCGTCTTCTGGACGGCGCCGCAGCACGCGCCAGGGGGGATGGCCTTCCCGTGCGGGCAGGTCGGCGGATGGCCGAGCAGCGTGCAGACCGAGTCGGTCGCCTCGGGCGAGAGGATGTGCTCGAGCTGGCAGGCCTGGCTCTCGGTGGCCGCGTCCGAGAGCGAGAGCAGGTCCCGGAAGAGCCGCTCGGTCAGCCGATGGCGGCGCACCACCGCCTGCGCCCGCTTCTCACCCTCGGGGGTGAGCATCGCGCGCCCGCCGTCGAGGCGGACGAAGCCCTGCGCCGCCAGCTCGCGCAGCTCGCCGGCGTCCGCGGCGCCCTCGTCGTGGGCAGCGGCGTGGGCGACGATGCCCGCGACGGCGTCCCTCCCCTGCTCGCGCTCGGTGAAGACGGCCTCCAGCAGCTCCTCGGCGTGGTGGTGTGCTTGCATGGCGCTCATGGGTCGCTCCGGCGCCGCTCGAGGAACGCCTTGAGGCGTCCGGCGAGGCCAGTCTCCTGGGGGAAGCTGTAGCTGCACGTCGGGCAGCAGATGACCTTGCAGCCCTTCGACATGGGGCAGCTCGGGCGGCAGCCCTGCCCCTCGGCGTCGAAGGCGGTGCCGCACAGGGGGCAGCGCTCGAGCTTCTTCACGATGGCTGACAACGCGCAGTCCTAGACGTAGAAGCGGCGCATGAGGATGTTCAGCACCGCCCCCACGCCGATGGAGAAGGGCAGGATGAAGGAGGCGATGGCGACGCCGGTCTTCCAGCCACGCTCCTTGATGATCATGAAGAAGTTGGCGATGCAGGGGATGAAGAGCGTGATGGTGACGAGCGCGGTCACCACCTCGACCTCCATGAGGCGGGTCATGGTGCCGGCCTTGATGAACGGCTCGTAGTGCATGAAGAGCCCGGCCGCCGCGTAGTCGCGCCGCAGGAACCCCAGGATGAAGGCGGTGGCGGCCTCCTTGGGGAGGTGGAGCAGGTTCACCACCACCGGCGCGGCGGCGCGCTCGAGCAGGTCGAGCCCGTGGACGCGATCGAGGCCCCACAGGATGAGCGTGCCGAGCACGAAGAGCGGCAGCGCCTCGCGCAGGTACCACTCGATGCGGGCGAGCGTCTTCACGGCGATGTTGCCGGCCAGCGGGACGCGGAGGGGCGGCAGCTCCAGGATGAAGTCGGAGCCGCGGCCGGGGATGACCTTGGCGGCGAGCCAGCCGACGAGGAACAGCACCGCCAGCACCGCCCCCATGAACCAGGCGGCGGCGGCCGGGCCGACCCCCGCCAGCATGGCGAAGATGACGGCCAGCTGGGCGCTGCACGGCACGCCGAGCGCGAGGAGCAGCGTCACGATGACGCGCTCCTTGCGCGTCTCCATGATGCGGGCGGTCATGGTGGCCATGGTGTCGCAGCCGAGCCCGAGCACCATGGGCAGCACCGCCTTGCCGTTCAGCCCCATCCGCTTGAAGATCTTGTTCACCATCACCGCCAGTCGCGGCAGGTAGCCCGAGTCCTCCAGCACGCTGAAGGCGATGAAGAAGGTGGTGACGATGGGCAGCACGATCGCCATGCCGTAGCTGAGGCCCATCGAGAAGACGCCGTATTTCCCGACGAGGAACCCGCCGTGCTCGCGGAAGGGCACGCCCGCCGGGCCGGTCAGGAACTCCTGCAGTCCCTTCCACGGCACCGCCCAGCGGATGAGCTGCTCCACCCAGGGTACGAGGTAGCCGTAGAAGACGATGTTCTCGAGGAAGTCCACCGCCGTCTTGGCGCCGAAGACGCCCACGAACTCGTAGCAGACGAGGAGGACCAGGGCGAGCACCGGCAAGCCGAGCAGCGGATGGGTGGACCACCCGCCGAGGCGACGCGCGAAGGTGCTGCGCAGCGAGCGCTCACCCCGGGTGACGACCTGGTCGTGCAGGCGGTCGACCGCCGCCAGGCGCTGCTTCGAGACCACGAAGCGCAGGGACTCCGGGTAGCGGGCGGCCAGCCGGCGGCGCACCTCCTCCAGCCGCGTCCGGTCCGCCTCCGAGGTGTGCGCAGCCAGGTGCTCGCCCAGCGAGGCGTCGCCGACGAGCGCCATGAGCGCCACCGCGCGGCGCGCCAGGCCGCCCTTCTGCGGGACGAGCGCCTCGGCCTCCGCCAGCGCCGCCTCGATGGCGTCGTCGTAGCGCGGCAGGAAGCGCGACCGGCGCACCCGCGCCAGGCTCTGCACGAGCTGCGGCACGCCCTTGCGCTCCACCGCCACCGTCGGGACGACGTCCACCCCGAGCGCGTCGGCCAGGCGCGCCGCGTCCACGTGGAACCCGCGGCTCTTCGCCTCGTCCGCCATGTTGAGGGCGAGCACGAAGGGCACGCCCGCCTCGGCCAGCTGCGCGCTCAGGAGCAGCCCGCGCCGGAGGTTCTTCGCGTCGCACACCTGGAGGCAGGCGTAGTCGCGCTCCTTCATCAGGATGTCGCGCGTGACCTGCTCGTCCTCGGACATCGGCGTGAGGTTGTTCGTCCCCGGCGTGTCCATCACGTGCCAGGGGTGGCCGTCGAGCGTCGCCGAGCCGCGCGTCACCTCGACGGTGGTGCCGGGGTAGTTCGAGACCGTGACGTACTTGCCGGTGAGCGCGCCGAAGAGGACGCTCTTGCCCACGTTCGGGTTCCCGACCAGGATGACCGAGCGCGTGGCGGCGACGACCTGCTTCTCGAGCGGCGAGCTGCGGGCGGGGGCGGCGATGGGAGGGGCCATCAGGCGGACTCCAGGGCGGGGGCGGCCCGGCGGCAATCGGCGCAGCGGCCGTACAGCTCGACGCGCCGACGCTCCACCTCGAAGCCGTGGCGGCGTGCGACCCGTCGCTGCAGCTCGCTGATCCGCTCGCTCTCGAACTCGATGATGGCCCCGCAGCCGGTGCAGATGAGGTGGTCGTGGGCGTCGCCGTGGCGGCGGGTCGAGGGCTCGTAGCGCGTCTGCCCATCGCCGAACTGGCGCGCGACGGCCAGCCCGCACTCCGCGAGGAGCTTCATCGTGCGGTACACGGTGGCCACCGAGACGCGCGGGTCGTGCTCGCGGGCCCGGGCCGTCACCGCCTCGACCGGCACGTGGCCGCCCATCCCGAAGAAGGCCTGGGCGACCACGTCGCGCTGGCGGGAGTGCTTGAGGCCCTTCCGCTGGATGAAGGCGCCGAGGGCGGTGAGCGGATCGCGGCGGGCGTGTCCGCGGAACGGGCCGTCGTCGAGCGAGCGGGGGGCGGAGGGGGGCGTCGTCGCCATCTTGATAACGATTCTCACTATCAGAATCGGTTCCGGCAGGCAAGCACGATCCGTCCGCGCGCGCCCTGTCTCCCCCCACCAGGGGGCGCGTTCCGGTTCCGGGAGGAGCCCCGGTCAGGGCACGCTCACGCCCTGCACCTTCCACCAGGCGCGCCAGCGTGGGATGGCGTCGCTCCCCTCCCCGCCCGCGTCGGTGCCGGCCAGCAGCACCAGCGAGGCGCGCGCCTGCCTTCGCACCTCGGGGGAGGAGTCTTCCAGCAGCTGGACGAGGCGCGGCACGTAGCGGAGCGCGTCGGGCCGCTCCCGATGCCGCGCCAGCTCCGCCGCGAGGGCCCGGGTCTCGGCGTCGGGCGCCCGCAGGTGCAAGGACAGGTCGACCGGACGCACCGTGCCGGCCGCGCGCCAGCGCTCGAGCGAGCCCGGGAGCGCGAGCATGAGCACGAGCACCATCAGCCCGACCTGCACGAAGGCCTTCCCGGCGTGGTACCGGTGCGCCCTCACGAAGGTGAAGCGGTACGCGGTGAAGAGCGCGATGAAGGCGGCCAGGAGCGCCGGCGCCAGGATGAGCGCCGCCCGCGGCGCGCGCCCCTCGCGGACCGCCTGCTCCAGCACCGGCGCGCCGAACAGCGTCACGCCAGCCGCGACCAGCAGGAGGAAGTAGAGGAGGATACGGGCGCGGCGGAGGAACACCGGCGTGCCCGCCCACCTGTCGATCGGCTCGACCGCCATGCGTCCCTTAAACCACGCCCAAGCGAGCGCCGCCACCATCCTGACCTGCCTTGACTTGACCCCCGCGCTCGCGCAGCTTGCGAGGCCATGACCGGGATCGACGACGAGCTCGTGGCGCGCGCGCTGCGCTGGTGCGCCGAGGCAGGGTGCCCGTCGACCGCCGCCGACGTGGTCGCGGCGCTCGAGCCGCTCGGCTGGGACGAGCTGCTCGCCGCGCGCGCGCTGCTCGCCGATCCGCCTCCCGCGCGGCCGCTCGGTCCGCGAGCCCTGGCCGAGCTCGCCCGCGGCGCGTCGCCCGCGCAGGCCGCCGCCCGGGAGATCGCGGGTGAGCAGGGCCACTCCGCCGCGCCCAGCCACCCCCCGCCGAAGCCCGAGGCGCCGGCCACCCGCGCCAATGCCCTGAAGCGCGTGCGCGCCGCGGTCGCGCCGCGCATCCGCCGCGCGAGCGAGCACGCCGCGCCCGCCTCGCCCCAGGCGCCGCCGCAGCCGCTCCTCGACGCGCTCTTCGCGAGCGAGGGACGGACGGTGCTGGAGCGCCTCCTCCGCGAGCACGGGGCGCGCAGGCCGCGGCTCTCGGCTGCGCTCGCGGCGGGCTGGCGGCGGAGCGACGGCAGCCCGCCCGACGGCGGGGATCTGGAGCGGCTCCTCGACGCGCACGGCTTCGCGCACGGCTTCGCGCGCCGCGAGCACGACGAGCTCCTGCACGCGCTACGGGCGGCGGGCGGCGTGCGCCGTCGAGCCGCGGAGGTGGTCGGCTTCACCCCGGCCGAGCTCGACCTGGCGCTGGAGCGGCTCGGAGCGCGCGAGGAGGCCGAGGCGATCCGGAGCGCCCACCGCCGCGACCTGCGCCGGCGCGCGCTGCTCGCAGACCGGGTGCGCCTGCTCCTCACGGAGGAGGTGCGGCTCTCGGATCTCGGGCTCCTGGAGGAGTTCGAGGCCGACCTGCGCGCTCGCCTGCCGGATCTCCTGCGGGCGCTGCGGACGGGAAAGCGCGGCCCGCTCGGCCCAGCGCTGGGGGAGAGCCTCGGCCTCGCGCCCGGCCAGCCGCAGATGCTGGCACGGCGGCTCGGCATCGATCTCGACGCACCGACCTTGACCTCGAAGCCGACCTCGACCACCCGCCGGCCGGACGCGCGCGCCCGGCCGCCCCGACCTTCACCGGGCGGCAAGGTCCCGGGAGCGGCCAGGCCGAAGCGGCGCGGTGGCAGCGGGCCGCATCGCTGACGCGGCCTGGCCGGGCGGCCGCCGCTCGCCTATGATCGCTCCGTGCCGATCTACGAATATCTCTGCGAGGGTTGTGGGACCGTGTCGGAGGTGATCCAGAAGCTCGACGAGCCGCCACCGCGCGTATGCCCCGACTGCGGCTCCTCGCACCTCGCGAAGATCGTCTCGCGCAGCGCCTTCCAGCTCAAGGGCGGCGGCTGGTACGCCGACCTGTACGCCTCGACGAACAAGGAGGCGAAGAAGCCGGAGAAGGCAGACAAGCCCGAGAAGACAGACAAGCCGGACAAGCCGGACGCGAAGGCTGCCACGGCGGGCGGCGCCGACAAGCCGGCGCCCGCCGCCGTGAAGCCGGCCGTCCCGGCGAAGACGACTCCCAGCAAGGCCGAGGGCTGACGAAGCCCCGCCCGCGCGGCGCTACTTTGCCTTCGGGATCGGCTTGCCCTTCTCGAAGACGGCGTCGGCGCCGAAGCGCGCCACGATCTTCTTCTTGGTGTCGAGGCCGTTCGTCATCTCGATGACGAACTTGGGCACGCGCCGCGCCCGGCGATCGGCGACCCAGCGCGTGATGTCGGTGCGCCGGCGGGACGCGCGGGCCGGACGGCCGGCGGGGCCGCGCCGGGTGCGGGCGCGGCCGATGTTGCCCTGCAGCTCGTCGTCGAGCCGCTCCGCGGCCATGTCGGCGATGACCTTCGCGATGGACGCCGCGGCGCGCTTCAGGACGGGCTCCATCGCCTCCCGCAGGATCTCGTCGATGGAGCTGCTGGTGGCTTGACGGGGCATCTGCACCTCCTGATGGCGGGCGTATTGAGCACGGATTGACCCATGTACGCCGCCGTTTTGGGCTGATTACTATACAAGCGGCACCATGCACACAATTTATTTTTCTGGTACCGTGCCTCCCGGCGGGCCCTCTGGCGAAATGGTAAACGCGCTCGACTCAAAATCGAGTGGGGTAACCCCCCGTCCCGGTTCGAGTCCGGGGAGGGCCACACCTTCGAGAGCGACGTCACCCTTGGGCGTCTTTTCGCTTGCGACGCCGTTCGGGCGCCGTGTATCTGTCCCCGCCTGAACCCCTGGGTGTCCGCATGTACAATCTCCTCCTCAGCCTCGCCGCCGGAATCGCCGTCGCCATCGCCATCCGGCTGGGCGGGTTCGGCTGGGTGGCGGTGATAGTCCCCGGCGTCCTCATGGCCGCCATCGCCTATGTGGCGCTCAACCTGCGCGCGCAGAAGCGCCTCTCCGCCATCGTCGAGAGCGCCGTCGCCGACGCGCAGGCGCGCCGCTTCGATCGCGCCATCCAGCAAGCCAAGGGCGCCTTTTCGCTCGCGCCCTGGCTGTTCGGAGCCGAGGCGGCCGTGGCGGCGCTCATCGGGCAGTTCCTGTGGTGGAAGGGCGATCAGGAGGCGGCGGTGCCGTATCTGGAGCGCGCCAGCGCCGGGCAGTGGCCGGCGCGCGTCATGCTGGCCGTCGCGCGCTGGAAGAAGCGCGACCTGGCCGCCATGCAGAAGGTGTTCGAGGAGACGCTCAAGGGGCGTGGCAACCGCAAGCAGGGCCTCGTCTGGTGCGCCTACGCCTGGTTCCTCGACAAGGAGTCGCGCCACGACGAAGCGGTGCGCGTGCTCGCGCGCGCCGTCGAGGCCAACGCCAGCGACGAGAAGCTGAAGACGGCCCTGCAGTCGCTGCAGAATGGGAAGAAGCTCAAGATCGGGAAGCTGTACATGGAGTGGTACAACTTCGGCGTCGAGGCGCCTCCGCAGGTGATGCCGCCCGGGTTCCGCCCGGGGCGGCGCGCCACCTACCGCTAGGGGGAACGGCCCGTCTCCCTTCCCCCGCTCCCCCTGCCCCCGACCGGCCGCCTCGACCGAGGCGGTCAGACGCTTCAGGAGCCGTCGAAGCCGATGGCGACGCGGCCGTCGTCGTCCTCGATGAGCGGGACGCGCCGATCCCCTCCAGAGAGGTCGAGGAAGCGAGCCATCGCCTGGCCGTCCTTCTTCACGTTGAAGTACTGCACCTCGAACCCACGCTTGCCGAAATCCACACGGGCGGCGTTGGTGTAGGGTCAGGTGTCCTTGCCGTAGATGCGGACCTTCTTGCCAGGCATGCTCGCCTCCTCTCGCATCCCATGATGCTGCGCGTCGGCGCGCCGGGCAGCCCTTTTCGAGGGCACCTGCGCAAGAGCCATGCCCCGCGTTCATGTGGTAACTCAGAGACCCTCTCCACAAAGGATTTGCCATGTAGACCTTGCCGGCTGGCAACATGAATCCTCAGCCTTCGGGGAGACGAGCAAGCAGGTTTCGAAGGCCTCCTAGGTGTCAGGCCCGGCTCGGGGGAGCCCATGGCGGCAGGTGAGCGCACAGGTGAGCGGTGGTCGGAGGGGAACGGCGCGTCCGTTCCACCTTCCGACGGCGAACCCGCGCCTGCCCCCGCCGAGTCGGCTCCACTGCTCGAGGCGAATCGGCGGCTCCGGGAGTCGGCCCAGCATCAGGACGACCTGCTCGCGCTTTGCGCCGCCGACCTGCGAAGCCCCACGGCCGCGCTCCTCATGGGCCTGCGTCGCCTGCGCCGCGCCGCCACTGGAGCCGAGGAGCTCGCACTCGCGGCGCTCGAGGAAGAGGCGCGCCGGGTGGCGCGCGTGGCCGATGGCCTGGGCGCGCTGCGGAGCCTCGAGTCGGGTCAGGTCTCCGTGCACCCCCGCCCGACCGAGCTGAACGGGCTCGTGACTCAGGCGGTCGGAGCGCGCCTCGAGCGTGCGCGAGCCTGCGGCGTCGAGCTCACTTGCGAGTTGCCCGACCAACCGCTCACCCTCGCCGCCGAACCCGACCGCCTGGCGGACCTGCTGGGGGCGCTCCTCGACGGCGCGCTCGCGCACAGCCAGTCCGGCGAAAAGGTGGCGCTGCGGCTCGAGGCGACGCCCCAGGGCGCCCGGCTGCTCGTCGAGGACCGCCGCCCATCCCGGCCGCGTGCTGCGCGAATGCGGCGGCGCGCACCAGCCCGGGTGGGGGAGACGGGCCTCGGGTTCGCGCTCTGCCGGAGCCTGGCCGGACTGCACGGGGGCGCCCTCGAGGTGCGTGCGCACCCCGACCGCCACACGGTGCAGGTCACCCTGCCGCTGATGGCGCCCGCCGAGGCGCCCGAGGTGGCGCGGCCGGCGCCGCGCGCCTCGAAGGCGCTCGTGCTGGTGGTGGATGACGACGAGGACGCCCGCGAGGCGCTCGCCATGATGCTCGCAGACGACTACGACGTGCAGCTCGCGGCGGACGGGCAGGAGGCCATGGAGTCGGCGCAGGCGGCGCGCCCAGACCTCGTGCTGATGGATCTCTACATGCCGCGGATGGATGGGCTCGCGGCGCTCGCCGCGCTGCGCGGCGACCCCTCCACCGAGGACGTGCCGGTCATCCTCATCTCCGCGCGCGGAGACGACTTCACCCGCTCGCGCAGCCTCGATCTGGGGGCGGTCGACTTCCTCCAGAAGCCGTTCTCGGGCCGCGAGCTCAAGGCCCGCATCGAGCGGACGCTGCGGCTCACGCGCCGCGAGACGCAGCTGCAGGCGCTGGCGCGCACCGACCCGCTGACCGGGCTCGCCAACATCCGCGCGTTCCGGGCGCGCCTGGCCGAGGAGGTGAAGCGCGCCCGCCGCTACCACACCTCGCTCACCTGCGTCATGGTCGACCTGGACAACCTGAAGCCTCTCAACGACCAGCTCGGCCACGTGGCCGGCGACGCCGCCATCGAGGCGGTGGCGGAGGTGATCCGCCGCGAGCTGCGCGAGACCGACTTCGCGGCGCGGTACGGCGGCGACGAGTTCGTCATCCTGCTCCCCCACACCAGCGCCGGCGAAGCCCGCGTCCTGGCCGAGCGCGTCCAGGTCCGGCTGCGCGATGCCGGGCCCGAGGTGGAAGGGCGCCCCGTCCCGCTCACCGCCTCCTTCGGCATCGCCGCGCTCGACGAGACGCCCGACGACGATCCGGCCGGCACGCTGGTGCGCCGGGCCGACGCCGCGCTGTACGCGGCGAAGCGCGCCGGCCGGGCACGGGTGGTGAGCCACCCGACCGCCGACGACCAGCCCGCCGCGCCGTGATCAGGTCTTCCCGGCCACGCTCGCGCGCGGCTCCTCGTCATCGTCCTCGCCGGCGCCTTCGCCGACGCGGTCGCGGGCGATGGCAGCGTAGCGGTTGAGCTTGTTGTAGAGCGTCTTCTCGCTGATGCCGAGGATCTCGGCCGTGCGCGCCTTGTTGCCGGTGTTCTTCTGCAGCGACGCGAGGATGTATTCCTTCTCCACCTGGCGCAGCCGGATGCCGAGCGGGACCCGCAGCATGGCCTCCTCGGACCGGCTCGGGCGCATGTCGGGCGGCAGGTGCTCCTCGTCGATGACGTCACCGTCGGTGAGGATCATGGCGCGCTCGACGGTGTTGCGCAGCTCGCGGATGTTGCCCGGCCAGGCGTAGCTCTGCAGCACCGAGAGCGCGCCCGGCGAGACGCCCTGCACGTGCTTGCCGGTCTCGCCATTGAACTTCTCGATGAAGTGCTGCACGAGGAGCGGCACGTCCTCCCGCCGCTCCTTGAGCGGCGGGAGGTGGATCGTGAAGACGTGCAGGCGGAAGTACAGGTCCTCGCGGAAGCGCCCCTTCTTGATCTCCTCCTTCAGGTCGCGGTTCGTGGCGCACAGGACGCGCACGTCCACCTCGACCTCGCTCTTACCGCCCAGGCGGCGGAACTTGCGCTCCTCGAGGACGCGCAGGAACTTGCCCTGCATCTCGAGCGGCAGCTCGCCGATCTCGTCGAGGAACAGGGTGCCGCCGTGGGCCAGCTCGAAGTTGCCGAGCCGCCGCTGGTCGGCGCCGGTGAAGGCCCCACGCTCGTAGCCGAACAGCTCGGACTCGATGAGGGTCGGGGGAATGGCTCCACAGTTGAGCGCGACGAAGGGCTTGTCCTTGCGCAACGACAGGGAGTGGACCGCGCGCGCCACGATCTCCTTGCCCGTGCCGCTCTCGCCGGTGATGACGACGCTCGCGTTGGCGGGCGCGACCTTCTTCACGAGGTCGAAGACGCGCTGCATCCCGGGCCCGGCCCCGATCATGTCGGTGCCAGGCGCCAGCGCGGCCAGGCGCCGGCGCAGGAGCTGCACCTCTCGCATGGTCTCCTTCTTCTCCAGCGCACGGTCGAGCACGACGCGCAGGCGCGAGATCTCGAGCGGCTTCTCGATGAAGTCGTAGGCGCCCTCCTTGATGGCCTGCACCGCCGTCTGCACGGTGCCGCGCCCTGTGAGGAGCACCACCGGGCAGTCGGGCAGCTCCGCGCGCAGCGCGCGCAGGAGCCACAGCCCGTCCATGTTGGGCATGACCAGGTCGGTCAGGATGACGTCCGGGTGCCACTCGATGGCGCGCCGCAGCGCCTCGGTCCCGTCCGCCGCGGTCTGCACGTCGTAACCCCAGCGGTCGGCTAGCTCGGCGAGCGCGTCGCGGCTGTCGGTCTCGTCGTCCACGATCAGCAGGCGGTACTTCACAGCGCGCGCTCCTTGGGCAGCACCAGCGCCACCCGGACGGTGTCCTCGTGAGACGACTCCTCGAGCCGGCCTGTCATGGCGATCGCGGCGGACGCCACCACCGGCCCCATCCAGGCCAGCCCCGGATCGGGCACTCCCCGCCCATGCTCGAGCGAGAGCGAGACCTCGCCCTCGACGGTGGCGGCCCGCGCGAGCAGCTTCCCACCCTCGGGGGTGGAGGCGATGGCGCGCCAGAGGAGGCCGAGCAGCAGCCGGGCGGCGCGCCCCGGATCACCGCTCGCGCGCACCGCCCCGGGCGCAGCCTCGCAACCCATCGTGACGCGCCGCCGGCGGCCCTCGTGACCGAACAGGCTCACCGCGTCGAGCAGGAGGCTCCCGGCGTCGAAACCTCCCGAGGGCGTGGGGTCCGCGACGTCGAGGAACCGCCGCACCACCTCGTTGACGCGCACGATCTGGTTCTTCAGCGAGGCCAGGTTCCCGCCGCACGCGGCCGCGAGCGCCTCGCTGGAGCTCGAGATCTTGTCGCTGAGCAGCGCGAGCTGCAGCGCCATGGCATTGAGTGGATTCTTCACGTCGTGCGCGACGCTCCCGGCCAGGCGAGCGAGGGCGACCGCCTGCATGGCATACTCGAGCGGATGAGCGGTCAACGCGGGATCAGCCAGCGTGGCGCGCAGCAAGAAGCCCGACTCGCCGGTCGTCCGGGAGAGGTCGCAGACGGGAGCGCCATCGAGAGCAGGCAGCCGGACCGTATCCGGACCCCTGCCCCCGAGCAGGTCTGCGAGGGCGGGCACGTCGACGGCCCGCTCCCGCAGCGCCTCGGTGGTATCCCCAGCCGGGAGTTGCAACAGGGCCTTGAAGAGCTCGTCTGCCGCGCACACCCTGCCGCGGGCGTCGAGGAAGGCTGTTCCGTCCGGAATCATGGGAGGCATTCTTAAGTGCGTCCCCACCTTCTTACCGATCAACCCGCTTCGAGATGACGATGGACCCTATTTTCTACAAGCCACCATACAGAGCGACAGGCCTTACGGGTATGCGGCCGTCGATGGCTGTCAGAGCTGCGGCCGCAGCGCTCTCCACCGCCATGTTGGCTCTGGGTTGCGCGACGGTCCATCCGGCGCCGCCACCCCCCTCCCCCCCACCCCCGCCGGCTGCATCGCGCGAGACAGCGAGGCCCCGGCCGCTGCTGCAGCCCATCCCGGCTCCGCCCGCCGGAGTGAGCACCCTCGCCCACGCCACCATCGCGGCGGTGGGAGATGTCCTCATGCACGGCGCCGTGAAGGACGCCGCCGCCGACCACCGCGGCCCCGGCAACGACGACGGCTTTGGCTGGCTCTGGTCTCCCATCGCCGACCTGCTGGCCGGCGCCGACCTCACCTTCGCGAATCTCGAGACGCCCATTGCCCCTCGCGCCGGGCTGGGCTCGAGGAGCTTCGTGTTCAACGCGCCACCGGCCGCCGTCTCGGCGCTGCAGCGCGCCGGCGTGGACCTGGTGAGCGTCGCCAACAACCACATGTTCGACCAGGGCAGGCCGGGCTTCGAGGAGACGCTCCTGGAGCTGGATCGGCTGGGGATGGCTTACGTGGGCGGCGGCGAGGCGGGGCACGAGGCCGGCCCCCGCGTCGTCACGCTGAACGGCATCACGGTCGCCTTCCTCGGCTATGCCTACGGCTTCAACCAGTCGGGCAACGACTGTCCGGCGCCGGCGGCCCGCCGGGCCCGGCCCTGCCTCCAGGCGTCGCTCCTCGACGGAGATCGGGCGGTGGCGGCGGTGGCGGCTGCGGCGCGGCAAGCGGACGCGGTGGTGGTGTCGGTGCACTGGGGCATCGAGTACGAGCAGCAGCCGCGCGAGGCCGAGGTCGCCCTCGCCCGGCGGCTCGCCGAGGCGGGCGCGCTCGTCGTGCTCGGCCACCATCCGCACGTGCTTCAGCCGGTGGAGCTGTACCCGCGCGCCGATGGCCAGACCGCCCTCATCGCCTACTCGCTCGGCAACTTCGTCTCGAACCAGTCGCGCCTGTACGTCCACGGCGTCACCCCGGAGAAGGTGGGGGCGACGCGCGATGGCGTGATCCTGCGGGTCGAGCTGGCGCGACGCGACTACGGCCGCGGCGTGGTGCGGATCGAGCTCTCGGGCGCCGACTGGCTGCCACTCTGGACCGAGAACGACACCGCGGACGCCGAGCGCCGACTGCGGAGAGCGCGACCCGCCATCCAGGTCATCTCGCTCGACCGCGCCCTGGCCGGCGTGAGGCGGGAGCTCTCGGAGCTGCCGGATCCGGTGCCGCCGGCCGCGCAGTCGCGCTATGTGAAGCTGCGCCAGCGCGAGGAGCTCTACCGCGCGCGCCGCGCCGCCATCGCCGCGGTCATGGGTGAAGACCTGCAGGCCGAGGCCCCGCCTGTTGTGGCACCGCCGGCGCAGGCGCGTCAGGCGACGGTCACGGCTCCTTCCCCGTGACCACCGCCCGGGCCGGGCCCATGTCGGCCGGAGCGAGGTCGGGGTGCGCGGGCACCTTCAGCTCGACGAGCTCGATCGCGAGCCGCTTCGCGAACTCGAAGATGCGGTCGTCGCGGTAGAACTCGCCGAACACGATGCGGCGGCAGCCCGAGTTCCCGATGAGCTTGAAACACGGCCAGCAGGGCGAGGCGGTGGTGTAGATGGTGGCGCCCTCGATCGCGACGCCGTTCTTGGCCGCCTGGATGATGGCGTTCGCCTCGGCGTGGACCGTGGCCACGCAGTGGCCATCCTCCATCATGTGTCCCACCTCGCTGCAGTGCGGGAGGCCGCGGATGGAGCCGTTGTAGCCGGTGGAGAGGATGGTCTTGTCGCGGACCAGCACCGCGCCGACGTGCTTGCGATCACAGGTGGCGCGGGTCGCGACCACCCTCGCGATGTTCATGAAGTACTCGTCCCAGCTCGCTCGCCGATCCATGGGGTGCGCATCCTACCCGAAGCAGCGCACCCGCCGGGAGCCGCGAAGCGCTAAGAACAACGGGGGAGACCCTGCATGCACCGGAACCTCTGGAAGACGCTCGCCGCCGCCGCCCTCGCGCTCGGCTTCACCGGCCGCCCCGCGATGGCAGAGGAGCCGGATGCCGGGAGGCGCCTGGTGGTGCGCACCGTCATCGGCACGCTGACGAAGCTCGCCCGGGCCGAAGGGCGATTGACGGTGGAGACCGGCGACGACGTCGTCTCGCTGAGCTTCGACCGCAACACCAACGTCTTCCTCGAGCACCGGTTCGGCTCGCTGGGCGACCTTGCGGTGGGCAAGCCCGTCCGGGTCTCGTACGGGGAGGACGCCCGGGCGAACTGGGTGGAGATCCGGCCTTCGGACGCCGTGCTGGCACCCGTTGCGCCCGCCGAGCGGCACAGCGTGGAAGGGCCACCGCCGGTGCTCGCTCCTCCGGAGCGCGTGGAGCCGGCCGCCGATGGCGGGCGCTGACGGCGGACAGCTACATGCGGCAAGCCGCGTGCGCTGGCCCGGCGGCGGGCGCGTGCGCCGCTGTCGCCGCTCCGGCAGCGAGCTCACCCAGGCCGCGCTCGGAGAGGAAGCGCCGGATCTTGGCCGCCGGCGCGACGAAGGTCTCTCCAGGCATCGGCACGTCGACGGCGTACCCCTCGTCCTTGCCGAACGCGACGCGCGCGGTGCGGTAGCCCTCGACCAGCCCGACCAGCCGGCCCCCCGGGACGTCGAACACGCCACCGCCCGAGCTGCCGTACCCGATGGCGGCGTCGGTCTTGAGCGCCTTCGGCACCCGAGGCGCGGCGGCGTTCTCGGAGAAGTCGTACTCCACCTGCGACACGATGCCGGCGGCGACCGAGAGACCCTTGCCGAACGGCGCTCCGATGACGACCAGATCGTCGCCGAGCTCGAGCGCGTCGTCGGAGGCGAGCGCCGTCACCGAGACGTCCGCGGCGCGCACCTCGATGACCGCCAGATCGAGGTCGGGCGCCTTGCCGCAGGCCACCACCGTGCCGGTGAGGTGCTCCTTCGCACCCAGGGTGAGGACGCGCACCTCGACCGCGCCCTTCCAGCGCGCGCTCGGCTCCACCACGTGCGCGTTCGTGAGCAGGTACGTCGAGGCGCCGCGGCGCGCGAACGCGACCGCCGACGCGCTCCGCACCACCGCGCCCCCGGCCGTGATCTGCAGGCGCAGCGCGCTCGGGAAGACCTTCTGCACGGTCGTGGCTCGCGGGTTCCCGGCCTGCGCCACGCCCATCCGCGGCGCGACCGCGAAGAGGGCTCCGGCGGCGAGCACGGCAGCTGCGGCGCTGGCGAGGAGTCGATCGGTGAGCACGCCTCTCCCAACCGGCCAGGGGCGAACCACTATTCCGGGGGAATGGCCGGCGGGCGCCTGCTAGGTTGACCCCATGGCGACTTCCCTGAAGCGCGTCTTCGGCGAGGCCCAGGCCACGCGCGAGCGCGCCCGCCGGCCGGGGATCGCCGACCTCCTCCTCCTCGCCGCCGTGCCAGCGCTGGTCTTCGTCATGGTGCGCCAGGCGCAGGCGTGGACCGGCGCCTTGCGGCCCAGCGTCGAGATCGAGCTGTCGGCGCGCGCGCTGCCCGGCTACGCGGCCCTCTCGCTCGGGCGCGGGCTCGCGGCGTACGTGCTCTCGCTCGTCTTCACGCTCGGCTATGGCTACTGGGCCGCCAAGGACCGGGTGGCCGAGCGGGTGCTCATCCCCGCCCTCGACATCCTGCAGAGCATCCCGGTGCTGGGGTTCATGCCGGGCCTCGTGCTCGGCCTGGTGGCGCTGTTCCCGGGCACGAACGCCGGCCTGGAGCTCGCGTCCATCCTGATGATCTTCACCGGTCAGGCGTGGAACATGACGTTCAGCTTCTACTACGCGCTGCGGTCCTTGCCGCCCGACCTGGTCGAGGTGGCGAAGCTCAACCGCTTCGGCTGGTGGCAGCGCTTCCGCTGGGTGGAGCTGCCCTCCAGCGCCATCGGGCTCGTCTGGAACAGCATGATGAGCATGGCGGGCGGTTGGTTCTTCCTCATGGTGAGCGAGGCCTTCGTCCTCGGCGATCAGGACTTTCGCCTGCCGGGCCTCGGCTCGTACATGAGCGTGGCGGTGGCGCGCGGCGACGGCCATGCCATGGCGGCGGCCGTGCTCGCCATGATCGCGATGATCGTCCTGCTCGACCAGCTCCTGTGGCGGCCGGTGGTGGTGTGGGCGCAGAAGTTCCGGCTGGGGGACAGCGGCCAGGCCGAGGCGATGGAGTCCTGGTTCCTCGACCTGCTGCGCCGCTCGCGGGCGCTGCCGTGGCTCTTCGGGCTCGGACGCCGCGCCGGCGGCGTGGCAGGCGCGAGCCTTCGCCGCCTCCTCCCCGCCCGCGCCCCCGCGGCGAGGGGCCAGCAGCAGCGCGCTGCCACATGGCTTTCCTACCTCCTCTTCGCCGCGCTGCTCGCGCTGCTCGTCGTGGGCGCGGCAGGGCTCCTGGGCCTGCTCCGCCCGGTCCCGGCCGCGGCCTGGCTCTCCATCGGCGGCGCTGCCCTCCTCACCCTCGCCCGCGTCCTCGCCGCCACCGCGCTCGGCACGCTGTGGGCGCTGCCGGCCGGGCTCGCCATCGGGCTCTCGCCGCGCCTGTCGCGCGTGCTGCAGCCGGTGGTCCAGGTCGTCGCCTCCTTCCCGGCGCCCATGCTCTTCCCGGCGGTGGTGGCCGCGCTGGCGGCGGCCGGCGTGGGGCTCGGCTGGGGCAGCGTCGTCCTCATGCTGCTGGGCACCCAGTGGTATGTCCTCTTCAACGTCGTCGCGGGCGCCTCCGCCATCCCGGCCGACCTGCGCGAGGCGGCCCGTCTCTACCGGTTCGGCGCGCTGCAGCGGTTCCGCGTCCTCTACCTGCCGGCCGTCTTCCCGTACCTCGTCACGGGCTGGGTCACCGCCGCCGGAGGCGCCTGGAACGCGAGCATCGTCTCCGAGTACATGAGCCTGCGCGGCTCGGTCCACGCCACCGCCGGCCTGGGCGCCCGCATCAGCCTCGCCGCCGCCAGCGGCGACTTCCCCACCCTCGGCGCGGCGGTGGTGGTGATGGCGCTCGTGGTGGTCCTCTTCAACCGCACCGTCTGGCGCCGCCTTCACCGCCTCGCCGAGGAGCGCTACGCGCTCGTCCGGTGACCCTGGACCCCACCCCATGGAAGCCTCCAGCACCGACCTCCTCTGCGAGCTGCGCCACGTCCACCAGGAGTTCCCGCAGGGGAAGGGGCCGCCCCTGCACGTCCTGCAGGACATCTCGCTCGCCATCCGGCCGCGGGAGGTGATGGCGCTGCTCGGCCCGTCGGGCTGCGGGAAGTCGACCATCCTGCGGGTGCTGGCGGGGCTCACCCGGCCGACCCGCGGCGAGGTGCTGTACCACGGCCGGGCGCTCGAGGGCCTCAACCCCGGGGTGGGCTTCGTGTTCCAGAGCTTCGCGCTCTATCCGTGGATGACGGTGGCCCAGAACATCGAGGCGGTGCTGGCCGCGAAGGGACTCGCCGCTGGGCTCGTCCGCGACCGCGCCGCGCGCGCCATCCGCATGGTGGGACTGGCAGGGTTCGAGGCGGCCTTCCCGCGGGAGCTCTCGGGCGGCATGAAGCAGCGGGTCGGCATGGCGCGCGCGTTCTCGCTCGACCCGGAGCTGCTCTTCATGGACGAGCCCTTCAGCCAGGTCGACGCCCTCACGGCCGAGAGCCTCCGGGCCGAGGTGCTCGACCTGTGGGCGGTGCAGGACACGAACCCCTCCTCGATCGTGATGGTGAGCCACGACATCAAGGAGGTGGTCTACATGGCCGACCGGATCGTCGTGCTCGACGCGAGCCCCGGCCGCGTCCGGACCGTGGTCGAGAACGGGCTGGCCCGTCCGCGCGACTACCGCTCGCCGGGCCTCTTGCAGCTCGTCGACCGGCTGCACGACATCATCACCGGCATGGAGATGCCGGACGTGCCGGCCGCCGCCGCGACCTTCGAGACCATCCCCAGCGCGCGCACGAGCGAGATCGTGGGCCTCATCGAGTACCTCGACGCGCGCGGCGGGCGGGAGGACGTCTTCCGCATCGCCTCCGACACGAACCGCGAGTTCGGCCGGCTCATCACGGTGGTGAACGCGGCCGAGCTCCTCGATCTGGTCGATACCCCGCGGCGGACGGTGGTGCTATCGCCCGAGGGCTTGCGCTTCGTGCGGGCCGCCGCGGCCGAGCGCAAGGCGCTCTGGCGCGCGAAGCTGCTCGAGCTCCAGCTCTTCCGCCAGGTCCGGGAGGCGCTCCAGCGCGAGCCGGAGCATCGGCTCCGGAGCGAGTTCGTCCAGGAGCTCATCGCGCTCTACATGCCGAACGAGAACGGCGAGGCCGTCTTCGACGCCTTCGTGAGCTGGTCGCGCTTCGGAGCGCTCTTCTCGTACGACGACCAGACGGAGACGCTGGCGCTGCCGGAATGACGTGGATCATTTACCGTGCCGTCGGCGGCTCCCGACAGGGCCCCCGCCGTAGTACGCTCCGCCCGTGGAGACGCCCTCGCCCGACACCATCGTCGGGATCGACCTCGGCACGACGAATTCCTGCGCGGCCGTGGCCACCGGCGCAGGGCAGGTGAAGCTCATCCCCTACAAGGGGGGCGAGTACACCATCCCGTCGATCTTCGCCATCGACGACAAGGGCCACGAGCTCATCGGGTACGACGCGAAGCGCCAGTGGCAGCTCAACCCGCGCAACACGCTCTACGCCACGAAGCGCCTCATCGGCCGGTCACCCAAGGACGACGTGGTCGACTCGGTGCAGCGGTCGGTGCAGTACCGGCTGCACGGCGGCGATCACAACGACGTCGAGCTCGACTGCCACGGCCGCACCTTCCAGGTACAGGACGTGGCCGCCAAGCTGCTGGCCAAGATCCGCGACGTCGCCTCCGACCACCTCGGCTTCAAGGTCCGCCGCGCGGTGGTGACGGTCCCGGCCTACTTCACCGACCGGCAACGGCAGGCGGTGAAGGAGGCGGGGCGGCTCATCGACCTCGAGGTGGTCCGCATCATCAACGAGCCCACCGCGGCCGCCCTCGCCTACGGGATCGGCAAGAAGCTGCAGGAGCGGGTGCTCGTCTACGACCTGGGCGGCGGGACCTTCGACGTCTCCATCATCGAGATCCGCGATCGGGTCTTCGAGGTGAAGGCGACCGGCGGCGACATCTTCCTCGGCGGGCTCGACTTCGACGACGCCATCATCCGCTACGTGCTGGAGGGCTTCCAGAAGCAGCACGGCCTCGATCTCACCGGCGACCCCGTCGCGATGCAGCGCGTGCGCGACCTCGCCGAGCGGACCAAGATCGACCTCTCGGCCCGCACCGAGGCCCCCTTCTCCATCCCGTTCATCACCATGACGCCACAGGGGCAGCCGCTCAACATGGAGCTGCGCTTCTCGCGCGAGCTCCTGGAGGAGCTGACGCGCGGGCTCGTCCAGCGCACGCTCGACATCGTCGAGCAGGTGATGGCCGACGCCGGGGTGGAGCCGAAGGACCTCGACGAGGTGATGCTGGTGGGCGGGCAGACGCGCATGCCGCTCGTCCAGCAGACGCTCACGCACTACTTCAAGAAGCCACCGTCGAAGGGCGTCCACCCCGACGAGGCGGTGGCCATCGGCGCCGCGCTCTACGGCTGGTCCCTGCAGGAAGACTCGGATCTCAAGCTGCAGCTCCTCGACGTCATCCCCATGGCCATCGGGCTCGAGGCGGCCGGCGGGGCGATGCACGTCGTGCTGCCCCGGAACGCCGCCATCCCCAACGCGAAGGCGCTCGCCGCCACGAGCTCGATGGACGGCCAGAGCGAGCTCATGCTGCGCATCTTCCAGGGCGACCACCCCGAGGTGGCGAAGAACGAGCTCCTCGGCGAGTTCACCTTCGGCGGCGTCCGTCCGGCGCCGGCCGGCACGGTGCGCCTCGAGGTGCTCTTCGAGGTGAACGTCGAGGGGATCCTGACGGTCAGCGCCAGCGACCTCGACACCGGCAAGCAGATGAAGCGCACGCTCCGCGTGGCCCAGTCCTAGCGCGGACGGATCTCCGCGGCTCAGCGCGACGGCGGGGCGAACCCTCACCGCTCCCGATACTGCGCGGGCGCGCCGTGCCCGCTGCCCTGCGCTCCGCCCTGCGCTCCGCCGTGGGCGCCAGCCGGAGCCGGCGCCTGGCCCCGGTTCGCACCCTGCGGCGCGAGCTGGCGCGGAGCCGACTGCTGGGGCGGAGCCGACTGCTGGGGCGGAGCCGACTGCTGGCGCGGAGCCGACTGCTGGGGCGGAGCCGACTGCTGGGGCGGCGCGTACTGCCGGGGCGAGCCCTGCGGCGCGCCCTGCGGCGCGCCCTGGCGAGCCGCTCCCCGTGGGACGGGCGCGTACTGCCGCGGCGCAGCCTGCGGCGTGGGCGAATACGAGCGCGGCGCCTGCTGGGCGTTGCCGCGCCAGCCGACGTTCGGACGCTGGGAGGCTGGGGCGGGAGCGCCTGGCCGGGAAGGCGCGAAGCCGGCGGCGGGCGGACTGCCCCACGGCCGCGACGGACCGCCACCCGGGGCGGGGCGGCCAGCGGAGGGCGGGCGCAGCTCGGGGCGGTAGATCGACACCACCCCGGCACGAGAGGGGGCGCCGATCGCGTGCGGCGAGGCGACCGGCTGGATACGGACCGGTGCGATGGCGTGGCCGACGCGCCGCTCGATGAACGGCCGCGCCGGGCCACCCCAGGCCGGGGCCGGCATGCCAAAGACGGCCGCGCGCGGCGGCGCGGGCTGCGTGGCGTGGAAGATGCCGCGGACTTGACCCCCTGTGTATGCCACCGAGTAGACCGGAACGCCCACGAAGCGGTTACAGGGCACGAAGCTCCAGTAGGCGTACGAGGTGGGATAGCTCGACACGTACACCGAGAGCCCTGGCGCGAGCGGGGCCCAGCCGATGTAGTCGGGGCTGTAGCGCCAGCTCACCCAGGCGGGAGCCCACTGGTACCCCGGCACCCATACCCAGCCGAACGCCGGATCGACCGCCCAGCGTCCGTAGTGGTACGTGGCCCAGCCCCAGGACTCGTCCGAGACCCACAGCCAGCCCTCATCCGTCCACTCCCAGCGGCCGTAGTAGTAGGGCCGCCAGCCCGCCGCGACGTGCGGCCGCCAGACGCGCCCGTAAGTGCCCGCGGTGACCCACTCGCCGTAAGGAGAGAGTCCGTCTCGGAAGGTGTCGAACGAGACCGCCGCGCCGCCGGCGCCCATGTCGACGTTCACGTCGACGTTCGGCCCCTCCGCGGCGCCGGGCTCGCCGCCGCTCTCGTCGGTCCAGCCGGAGCCGTCGTCACGGTATTCGTAGGCCTGCTCCTGCGCGAAGGCGGGGAGCACGAGGGCGATTCCGAGCGCGAAGGCGAGCTGGCGGGTCATGGTGCTATTCCTCCGGAGGTCCCGCCCTCCCGGCGATTCGGAGGGACCTCCTGCCTCACACCCAGACACTAAGCAAAGCAGGTGCCACGGGGAAGCCCTTGAAAGTTCGGGGCTTTTGGGGCCGCAACGCCGTGCCGGGCGCGCAACAGTGTGTCCGGGGCTAGCGCGGGCGCTCGCGCGCCCTCCCGAAGGTCAGGCGAGCTTCTTTTCCTTCTCGAAGGAGAGGAGCGGCGGCTCCTTGTTCAGGATGACGCCCTCCGTGATCTTGCACTCCTTCACGCCTTCCCGGTACGGCACGTCGTACATGATGTCGAGCATCGCCTGCTCGAGGATGGCGCGCAGGCCGCGGGCGCCCGACTTGCGGCGCACCGCCTCGCGGGCGGTGGCGCGCAGCGCCTCGCGGGTGAAGGAGAGCTTCACCTTCTCCATCTCGAACAGCTTCACGTACTGCTTCGTGAGCGCGTTCTTCGGCTGGGTGAGGATGGTGACGAGGTCGTCCTCGGAGAGGTCCGAGAGCGTCGCGATGATGGGCACGCGGCCGACGAACTCCGGGATCATCCCGAACTTCACGAGATCGGAGGGCTCGATCTTGGCGAGCAGCTCACCGAGCGAGAGCTCCTCCTTCCGCTCGATGCGGGCGCCGAAGCCCAGCCCGCGCACCCCCACCCGCCGCCGGATGGCCTGCTCCACTCCGCAGAAGGCGCCGCCGACGATGAAGAGGATGTTGGACGTGTCGACCTGGATGTACTCCTGCTGGTTGTACTTCTTGCCTCCGCGCGGCGTGACATTGGCGCGCGTGCCCTCGATGATCTTGAGCAGCGCCTGCTGCACGCCCTCGCCGCCCACGTCGCGGGTGGGAGACGGCGTGTCGCCCTTGCGCGCGATCTTGTCGATCTCGTCGACGTAGACGATGCCGCGGGCCGCCTTCTCGACGTCGTAGTCGGCGTTGTGGAGCAGGTTCTGGATGATGTTCTCGACGTCCTCGCCCACGTAGCCGGCCTCGGTGAGGCTGGTGGCGTCGGCGATGGTGAAGGGGACGTTGAGGAAGCGCGCCAGCGACTGGGCGAGCAGGGTCTTGCCGGAGCCGGTGGGACCGATGAGCAGGATGTTCGACTTCTGCAGCTCGACGTCCTCGGCGCCTGGCCGGACCTGGCCGGGGCGGGCCGGGCGGGCCGGCTTCTTCGAGTAGACGCGTTTGTAGTGGTTGTAGACGGCGACCGAGAGGACCTTCTTCGCGCGGTCCTGGCCGACCACGTAGTCGTCGAGGAAGTTCTTGATCTCCGCCGGCGTGGGGAGCGAGACCGCCGGGCGGCCCTCGTCGCGCTCCGCCTCCTCCGCGATGATGTCGTTGCAGAGGCGAATGCACTCATCGCAGATGTAGACGGTCGGACCCGCGATGAGCTTGCGCACCTCGCGCTGACCCTTCCCGCAGAAGGAGCAGCTCAGGTTCCCGTGGTGGTGCTCTTTGCGGCTCACGCGTCCCTCACAGCCCTGAATGGTACACCAAGAACGACGCCCGACCCAGGCGGCGTCTTCGCCGAATATAGCCAAGGCCCTGGGACGGCGCCTCCCGCAGCGCTCGGATCCGCCCCGCATTCCCGCCTGGCGGGAGAGGGATCACACCTCGGGAGGTGAAGGCGTGACGCAGCCGGCTGCGGCGCAGCGGGCGGACGAGCCGTCAGCCGTCGACGAGCTCGTCGAGGTCGTCGGCCAGCGCCCGCGCCCGCTCCGCGACTGCGGCGGGCACGGCGTCGTCGCTGCCGCAGGCCGAGGACAGCCGGTGCGCCAGCACGGCGAGCTTGCGAAGCCGCTCACCTTCGGAGGCAGGCTCCGGCCGAGGGGGCGCTCCGTAGCGCTCGCTCAGCTGCCGGTTCAAGGCAGCCGGCGTCGTCGGCCGCTCGAGGATGTCCTCGCGCAGCTCGCGCCAGCCGTCCTCCGGCAGCCGCCCCGCCGCCTCGGCGCGGGAGAGCACCTCGATGACCTCGAACGAGGGCGCCGGCCGCGGCGAGGCCGCCTCGCGCACCAAGGCCGGCTCGTGGCGCTCGATGAAGCCGTAGCTCGCGGTGAGCTTCTCGGCGGTCTGCTTGCGGATGAAGAGCTCCTTCGCGCAGTACGCGTCGAAGCTCGCGAACTCCCACTCGCGCCAGAGTCCGCCGCGCTTCACCTCGCACAGCATGCGGCCCAGCTCCACCCACGACGACTTGAAGCTGCGCGCGCTCTCGAGCACGCGGCGGCGCAGCGATCCCTCGGGCAGATCCTCGAGGCGCTCCTTCAGCTTCTCGGCGGTGGCGGTCATCGCCAGCGGTTCTAGCTGACTGCCCTGACAGCCGTTTCGCGCGGTCAGAGCCTGACAGGCTCCTAGTGAGCGCCGATGCGGAACGAGAGCGATACGACCGGCCGCTGGCCCGGGAACCGGTCGAACTCCCACTCCTTCAGCCTGCGTAGCAGGCAGTCGCGCAGCTCGCCGGACTTGAAGCGCGGCTCGTCGATCCAGAGCGCCACCACCCGCCCCTCGTTCCCCACCGCGAAGTCAATGGGGATGTCGCCCGCGAACTCGGGGGAGCGGTGCGCCTCGTCGCGCAGGCAAGGCGCGAGCGAACCCTGACGGCGGGCCACCACCGCCTGGATGCGGCCGACGTCGTACTGCGCCATGACGAGGTCCCCGCCCTCGGCGGTGCCGTTCGCGTTCCCGGAGGCGCGAGGAGGCCGCGTCGCGCTGGCGACGCGCCGCCTCGCGGCGGGCGCGGCGCCCTGCGGTCCGGCGCCGGGCGCGGGCAGCTCGGGGATCGCGATCTCCTCGTCCACCGCGCTCGCCCGAGCGCCGCCGCCGATGCGGGCGGTGCTCACCGCGA
>WNGR01004469.1_pt1 | contig 28525 bp, 23 predicted proteins | sample 5407581 | NCBI WGS metagenome assembly WNGR01 (sample SAMN13153383, study PRJNA577476) | soil metagenome | isolation source: 80 cm soil or saprolite under Garry oak tree replicate 2 | place: USA:California | collected 2016-06-15
TGCCGGTCACCAGCCGCGAGGCGCCGCTGCCGACGCCATAGCGAGACAGCGCCGCGATCGCGGCCTCTTTGATGGCTGGATGGTGCGTCAGGTTGAGGTAGTCGTTGCAGCAGAAGGACATGAGGCGGCGGCCGTTGCGCAGCGTCCAGATTCCGTCCAAACGGTCGGTCTCGGCGAGCACGCGGTGGAGGCTCGCGTGGTCGAGCTCGGCGAGTTTTGCTGCCGCGAATTCATCAAGCGAACGCATGCCCTGACCGCCATCGCCTCTCCACGAACCGAGCCCGTAGCACGTAGGGCGGATTAGCGGCAGCGTAATCCGCCGCCCCTCGGCGCAGCGGCAGGTTACGCGTCCTCCACTCGATGGAGCGATCTTGGTCCGCAGGCGCAGACGAGGTTCTTTCCAGATGTGTTCGTCCAGTCACTTGCCTAATGGATCGAATCGTCCGCTGGGACCTCGTGCTGGTGCAAAAGCCCATCTGTGAAGAGCTCGCTGTTCACCTCGTAATACAACCTGAACTGAACTTTGCGCGCATCCGGGCGGGTCCATGCGCCCATGCCCGAACCACCGCCGGAACCCTGGTAGATCTTGTTGTCGTAAATGAAAAAGTCTCCCTGGCCGCCAGCCGCCCCGAGGTATTGCAACGCAAATGTTCCCGCATACACGAGCGCATCGGCGCCGTCGAACACGTGCGTATCCACCCAGACGAACTTCTCGTAAGCGACGTTACGCACCCACGCCTTGAGAGTCAGCACGGTTTGAAATTCGCTGCCGGCCGGAGTTCCAGGGCCGGTGCCGGGAAAAAAATGCTTCCTTTTCACAACAGCCACGTCGAACGCGTTGACCATATCCGGCCGCGGACTCGCGCCGGCGCGGTAGATGACCGGCTGGTTCGGTCCGTGCCGCGCCACGTCAAACCAATAGTTCTGGCCGAAGCGGCTGTCCCAGGCGTCGCAGCGGCTGCTCACCTGGTAGAAATTGTGAAACCATAGTTCGACCTGAGCTGCGTCGAACGGCACCGACACTTCCCATGGAATCGATTGCAGTGTGGTCACAATTCCTCCCGAAGAGGCAATGCGCTGAAGCAAGCTGCCGCTGAAAACCTCGCCACTTGGATGAAAGCGCGCGTAACCGGTGATGTCCCAAACTTCCGCGCCGCGCCAATTCAGCCGGCATTGCGGCAACCGCCGCGGATCGAATTCAACTGCCAGCTTCCCGCCCTGCGCGAGATCGCCTGTCAAAGCGGAAGTCCAGTCTGAGAGGAATCGAAGGTTGGCCATCGGTGCGAAGCTAGCTAATCGTTCATCGCCGAAAGGTTCCCACTAAATTCATATAATATGCAACGACCCAACGGAAGCTCAAATGTCCACCGATAGCGCAGGGGAGGGGACCACGCCGCCGCCCTGGTACGACGCCGGCCTCGCCCATGTCTGGCTGCCCTATGCGCAGATGAAGACCATGCGGCCGCCGCTTGCGGTCGCGCGCACGCAGGGCTGCCGCATCGTGCTCGCCGACGGGCGCGAGCTGATCGACGGCATCGCCTCCTGGTGGACCGCCTGCCACGGCTATAACCATCCCCACATTCGCGCCGCAGTGGAGCATCAGCTCGCGCTGATGCCGCATGTGATGTTCGGCGGGCTCGCCCATGCGCAGGCGCTGACGCTCGCTCGGCGGCTGGCCGCGCTCCTCCCGGGCGATCTCGAGCGCGTGTTCTTTTCCGATTCCGGCTCGGTCGCGGTCGAGGTCGCCATGAAGATGGCGGTGCAGTACTGGTTCAACCGCGGCGTCCGCAGGCGCAGGCGCTTCGTCGCCTTCAGGGGCGGCTATCATGGCGACACCACTGGCGCCATGGCGGTCTGCGACCCGGACACCGGCATGCATGCGCTGTTCCGCGGGTTCTTGCCCCAGCACCACATCGTCGATCTCCCGCGCGACGAGGAGAGCGCCGCCGCGCTCTCCCGCCTGCTCGAGCGCCATGCCGAGGAGATCGCCGGCATCATCGTCGAGCCTCTGGTGCAGGGCGCAGGGGGGATGCATTTCCATGACCTCGACGTGCTGCACCGGCTGCGGAGCGCATGCGATCGCTACGGCCTGCTGCTGATCTTCGACGAAATCTTCACCGGCTTTGGCCGCACCGGCCCGATGTTCGCCTGCGAGGCCGCGGGCGTTGTTCCCGACATCGTCACCTTGTCGAAGGCGCTGACCGGCGGGACGCTGCCGCTCGCCGCGACCATCGCGCGCCGCAAGGTCTTCGAGGCCTTCTGGTCGGACGATCCCAGGCACTCTTTGATGCACGGGCCGACCTACATGGCCAATGCGCTCGCCTGCGCCGCCGCCAACGCCTCGCTTGACCTGTTCGAAACCGAGCCGCGCCTGCAGCAGGTGGCGGATATTTCGGCGGCGCTCGCGCGCGGTCTCGCGCCTTGCCGCGGCCTGCCCGGGGTCAAGGACGTGCGCGTCAAGGGCGCGATCGGCGTGGTCGAGCTCGAGCGCATCGATGATCTCGACGCGCTGCGCCACCGCTTCCTCGCCGAGGGCGTGTTCATCCGCCCGTTCGGCTCGATCATCTACCTCACCCCCGCCTTCACGATCGCCGAGGAGGAGCTCGCGACCTTGACCCGGGCGGTGGTGCAAGCCTGTAGCCCGTAGGATGGGTTGAGAGCGAAACCCATCATCTCTCGATAAGAAGCGATGGGTTTCGCTTCGCTCAACCCATCCTACGCTTCTACGCTTCCCGCACGAGAAGTGGCACTCAGAACCCCACCGCGGTCCCGTGCAGATCGTAGGCGTCTGCGCGCTCGATCTTGACGGTCGCGATCTCGCCGATGCGCAGCGGCCGGCGGCTCGCCACGTGGACCACGCCGTCGATCTCGGGAGCGTCGCCCTTGCTGCGGCCCTTGGCGACCGTCGGCCCGGCCTGATCGATGATGACTTGCTGGCGGGTGCCGACCTTGCGCTTGAGGCGCCGGGTCGAGACCGTCTGCTGGCACGCCATCAAGCGGTGCCAGCGCGCCTCCTTGATCTCGTTGGGGACCGCGGCGGCGAGACCGTTCGCCACCGCCCCTTGCACCGGCTCGTAGCGGAAGCAGCCGACCCGGTCGAGCTCGGCCTCGTCGAGCCAGTCGAGCAGCAGCTGAAAGTCCTCCTCGGTCTCGCCGGGGAAGCCGACGATGAAGGTCGAGCGGATGGTGAGATCGGGACAGATGTCGCGCCAGCCGCGGATGCGCTCGAGCGTCTTCTCCTGCGCCGCGGGCCGTTTCATGCGCCGCAGCACCGCGGGACTCGCATGCTGGAACGGCACGTCGAGATAGGGCAGCACCTTGCCCTCGGCCATCAGCGGGATGACCTCGTCCACGTGCGGGTAGGGATAGACGTAATGCAGCCGCACCCAGACCCCGAGCTCGCCGAGCGCGCGGGCGAGGTCGAGGAATTGCGCCCGCACCTCGCGCCCCTTCCATTGGCTCGGCGCATATTTGAGGTCGACGCCATAGGCCGAGGTGTCCTGCGAGATGATCAGCAGCTCCTTCACCCCGGCCGCGACCAGGCGCTCGGCCTCGCGCAGTACCTCGGCGGCTGGGCGGGAGGCCAGGTCGCCGCGCAATTTCGGGATGATGCAGAATGTGCAGCGATTGTTGCAACCCTCTGAAATCTTTAGGTAAGCGTAGTGGCGGGGGGTGAGCTTGATGCCCTCGGGCGGAACGAGATCGAGGAACGGGTCGTGGCGCGGCGGCAGCGCGTCATGGACCGCCTCGACCACGCTCTCGTACTGCTGCGGGCCCGACACCGCGAGCACCTGCGGGTAGCGCGCGGTGATCTTCTCGGGCTCGGCGCCCATGCAGCCGGTGACGATCACCTTGCCGTTCTGCGCCAGCGCCTCGCCGATGGCGGCGAGCGATTCCGCCTGCGCGCTGTCGAGGAAGCCGCAGGTGTTGATGATCGCGAGGTCGGCGCCCGCGTGGCCGCGGGCGAGCTCGTAGCCTTCCGCGCGCAGCCGCGTGATGATGCGCTCGCTGTCGACCAGCGCCTTGGGGCAGCCGAGCGAGACGAAGCTCACCTTCGGCGCGCGGAGATCGTCCATGTTCGGTCTCGAATGTCCGTAGGGCGGGTTAGTTAGCCGAAGGCGTAACCCGCCGCTCTCCCGAGCGATGGCGGATTACGCTACGCTAATCCGCCCTACGTGCTACGGGCTTCTCCCTTTTCCCGCAAGCGGGAGAGATGCAAAGGGTGCTCGATGAAGGCCGTGATCTTCCCGTTCGGACCCAACGACCCGATCCTTGCGCTCACCAGGGATTTCCCGCAGCTGCAATGGTCGGTCGTATCATCGGCCGAGGCGCTCGAGCGCGCAGTGCGCGACGCCGACCTGCTGATCACGAGCAACCGCGTGTGCAACCCGGCCTATGGCGCGGCGCTCCGGCGTGGCGCCGGGCCTTCGCTGCGCTGGATGCATTTCAGCTCGGCCGGGATCGAGCGCGGCATCGCCATGGGCCTGCCCGAGGGCCTGACCATCACCAACTCGACCGGCGTCAAGGCCGGGATGGTGTCCGAGCACGCGATCGCGCTGCTGCTCGCGCTCCTGCGCCGCCTGCCCGATATCGACGCCGGCCAGCGCGGGCGCCGCTGGCTGCGCGAGGAGATCACCGCGAGGTTGGCCACGCTCGAAGAGGCCGTCGTCTGCGTCGTCGGGCAGGGCGCGATCGGGCGCGAGACCGCGCGCAAGCTCAAGGCGCTCGACGCGCGGCCGATTGCGGTGTCGCGCGCCGCGGCGGCGGCCGGGAGCGATGTCGAGGCGGTCTACTCGCGGGCGCGGATCGGCGAGGCCTTCGCCATCGCCGATGCGGTGGTGATCTGCACCAGCGGGGACGCGGGCAGCCATCGCATGATCAGCGCGGCAGAGCTCGCGCAGATGAAACCGACGGCGGTCATCGTCAATGTCGCCCGCGGCAATATCATCGACGAGCCGGCGCTGATCGCGGCGTTGCGGCAGGGCAGCATCGCGGGCGCCGGCCTCGACGTCGTCGACAGCGAGCCGCTCGCGCCCGACAGCCCGCTCTGGGACCTGCCGAACGTGATCATTTCGCCGCATGTTGCAGGCGGCGGCTCGACCGGCTACCCCCAGCACAAGAAGCTGTTCGCGCAGAATCTCGAGCGTTTTCGCGCCGGCCTGCCGCTGATCAACGAATGTCGCAGGCCGCATTCGTAGGATGGGTTGAGCGCAGAGCGAAACCCATCGCAACGGCGGTGTTCGTCGAGAGAGTGATGGGTTTCGCTGGCGCTCAACCCATCCTACGGGATCGGAGGACTCCGATGACGCTGATCATCAACAATGCCGAAGTGGCGAAGGTGCTCACCATGGAGACGACGCTGGCCGCGCTGGAAGAGGCCTATCTCGAGCTCGCGGCCGGGGAGGCGGTCTGCCGGCCGCGCATCGATATCCGCATTCCGACCAGCGACCCGGCCAGGAACTACCAGTGGGGCACCATGGAAGGCGGCTCGACCTCGGGCTATTTCGCCATCCGCATGAAATCCGACGTCATCTACGAGACCGCGTACAACGGCGTCCTCACCCAGGAGAAATATTGCAGCCGCCCCGGCCGCTATTGCGGCCTCATCCTGCTCACCTCGGTCGAGAACGGCGAGCCGCTCGCCTTCATCAACGACGGCCATCTCCAGCACATGCGGGTCGGCGCCGATGGCGGCATCGGGGTCAAGTATCTGGCCAACGCGGAGGCCGAGGTGGTGGGCATGCTCGGCTCGGGCGGCATGGCGCGCACCCACATGCAGGCCTTCACCCGCGTGCGCACGATCAAGAAGCTGCAACTGTTCAGCCCGACCCGGGAGAACCGCGAGCGCTTCGGCCGCGAGATGGCCGCGACCTACAATATCGAGGTCAAGGTCTGCGACCGGCCGGAGGAGATTTACCAGGGCGCCCACATCGTCGCCGCGCTCACCGACTCGGCGCTGCCGGTGACCGACGGGAGCTTGCTCGAAAAGGGCGCCCATGTCGTCGTTGTCGGCGGCACCGGCATGCCTGACCCGGCGAGCCTTAAGCGGGTCGATGTCTATTTGCGGTTCGGCGATACGCCCGCGCCCGTCGGCCATCCCGAGCTTGCCACCGATGCCGAGCACATCGGCTATGAGGCGAGACCGGAACGGCGCAAGCACGGCGATGGCCGCAGCCGCCGCCGCGCCCACGGCGACCTGCTGCCGGACAGGCGGATCAAGCTTGCCGACCTCGTGCAGGGCAAGGTCGAAGGCCGCACCTCCGCCGAAGAGATCACCTATTCCGAGCGCGGCAACCTCCAGGGCGCCCAGTTCTTCGCGCTCGCCGGCAAGGTCTACGAGCTCGCCAGGCGCGCCGGCCTCGGCCGCGACATCCCCACCGAATGGTTCCTGCAGGACATCCGGGATTGATTGGCCATGGCGTGTAGGATGGGTTGAGCACAGCGAAACCCATCGCGACAGGCGGTGTTGTTGGTGAGATGATGGGTATCGCTGCGCTCAACCCATCCTACGGCCCGTAGCCCGCGGAGGTGCGGATGATGACATTGTTCACCACGCGATCAGCCGTCCCGCTCGCGCTCTCCGTCGCGCTTCTCACCGTTCCCGCGCCCGCCGGGCGCGCCCGCCGACGGCACCTTGCTCGTCACCTTCAATCCGGGCCTGATCACCCAGTCGCTCACCGCGCCCGACAAGGTCCCGGTCAAATTCCTCGACTACGCCTGGATCGGCAATGTCAGCGAGGATTTTCGGGTCTGCTTCACCTGGAACGCGACCGGCATCAGGAGCTGGCGGGATTTTCTGGCCAAGGACAAAGTGACCTTCGGCAATACCGGGGTCGGCACCTCGGCCTATATCGACGACCGCATGCTGACCGACCTGTTCGGAGTCAAGCTGCACGCGGTCATGGGCTATCCCGGCAGCGCCGACAAGCGCATCGCGATCGAGCGCGGCGAGCTCGACACGCTCGCCCCCGGGATGCCTGCGAGCCTCCCCTATGCCGGCGATTTCCTGACCGATCCGAAGCAGAAACAGATCTTGGATCTGCTCACCGCCGGCGCCGTGGTCGGCCGGCCTTACATCGCTCCGCGCGGCGTTCCGCCCGATCGGCTCGCGGCGCTGCGCGCCGCTTTCGATGCCACCATGAAGGACCCCGATTTTCTCGCCGACGCCGCGAGGCAGCGGCTGCTGGTGACCCCGATGACCGGCGCGCAGGTCGAGACCTTCATCAAGGAGCTCTCCCAGACCCCGCCCGACGTCATCGCCGCCGCCAAGCAAATCTCCGGCGAATAGCTCCAACCCCATCCGCTCATTCCCGCGCAAAAGGGGGAATCCAGCCCGTCCACCTAACCCGCCCCTCTCGCGAGGAATCCGCCCTACGCTGCGACCATCAATTGACCGCCGCAGCGATTGGTCCGGAGGTGCATTGCGGCGGCGCATAGGGTGGTGGCGGATTGGCCGCGCTCTGTCCCCTGGCGAGCGGACGCAGCGTCACCGTGACCGGATTCGGACAATGGTCGAGCGTGGCGCCGCTCGCCACATCGACGCCCGCGCCGACCACGCCTCCGATAAGCGCGTTGCCCACGAAGCCGGCGGCGCCGCCTGGCGCGATCCGGGTCTGGACCGCAACCTGCTGCGGCATGTAGCCCGGCTTCGAGAACATCACGGTGAACTCGTCTCTGCGGCCGAACTGAAGCGTGCAGGGCGTCATGCAGAGATGTCCCATCGAGGTGCGCACCTCCGCCCCCGGCGGGTCCGACAGGAACTGCACTTGGTCATTGAAGCCGCGGGTCACCGACGCGCAGGCGCCAAGCATCAGCGCGACGGCCAAGATCGCAACCCACCGCATTCGCCAGCCCTCCCAGAGGCTCGGAACGTAGCATGCAACCGAGGCGCGACCAACTGAGGTGCAGTGGCGGAAGGGGTGGGATTCGAACCCACGAGGGAGCGCAAACCCCCTGGCGGTTTTCAAGACCGCTGCCTTAAACCGCTCGGCCACCCTTCCGATCGATGACAATCCGTAGGGCGGGCTAGCCGGAGGCGTAACCCGCCGCTTTCCTGAGCGATGGCGGATTACGGTCTGCGCTAATCCGCCCTGCATCCTTCCCGGGAGGTAGCCGTGACCTCGAAACGGGTCAAGGAGGCCAGAAGGAAGCGGATCGCAAACCGAGTGGCGCGGCGGTTTACCTTGGGGCGCAAAAAAGAGGTGCCTCGAATGGCAGAGCGGCATGAGGCGGGCTACACATTTGCCTGGGGGCTGCCTTGGGCGTCGGTACGAAGATCGTGACCGAAGGCCGGGCCCGGCCACGAGGCGGGCACAGGGAGACGTCCAGCTCGGACTTTGGGGGGAGGGGAGCGTGCGCTTATTGCGGATCTTGATCGCTGTCACCTTGGTTGCGGGGCTCGCTGGCTGCGGGCAGGCTCCGCCGGGGCCGAAAGGCGATGCCGGACCTCTGGGTCCTCCGGGGCCGAGAGGCGAGGCCGGGCCGGCAGGTCCGGCCGGGCCACCCGGACCGCCTGGTCCGGCGGGTCCCGCAGGTCCCACTGGCGCGGCGGGGATCCGCGTCGTTCGCTCGGTTTGCGATGCGACCAGCTGCTCCGCGCAGTGCAATGAGGACGAGACCCTCATCACTGCCTATTGCGGCCCGACGCGAAACCCAGCCGTTTTCCCGACCGAACGGTCCGCGACCTGCCGCAGCCGAGCAGCGGCGAATAATCCTCTCATTACCGCCTGCGTGAAATCGTCGTCGCAATAGCGCAGGCCAAGCCGTTGGTCATGATCAAGAAATCGAAAGGAGTTCCGGCCCCGATTGTTGCCTGAAAAGCACAGGGTGCAAGCCCGATGAGGATTACCCCCTGCTGGACCTTCCACGGGACTTTTGCGTGCGTTATTTAGGAAAAGGCCAAGTTTGTCGTGTGTGGGGCGTTGGCCGAATATCGCACATCCAGGTCAGCAATTTGCGCGAGCCGCGATCCGAGATAATGTCAAACGTCGGGCCCGTCGTTGCGGTGACTTGCCTCTCCTTCGAGGCCCGCATCGCCGCCGGACCTGGAATACACGTCCTTTGCGGAAACGCGATGCAGCAGGCCAGCAAGCTCGACTCGACCATGAAGCTCGGCGGTCGCGGAATTATCAGCATCGGAATCGCAGGCGGGCTCGACCCCGGTTTGGCGCCCGGCGATTGGGTCGTGGCCGCTGGCGTGGTGACTGAGCGGGAGCGCTTTCCGACCGATCGAAGCTGGTCGCAGCGGCTCCTCGATGCATTGCCGGGAGCGCTCTACGCCGATATCGCCGGCGTCAACTCTCCGGTGGCCGACCCGATGGCCAAACGTGCGTTGCGCGATGCCAACGGCACCGCCGCGGTCGACATGGAGTCCCATATCGCGGCCGAGGTTGCCGCCGCCCACCATGTTCCCTTTGCCGCCTGCAGAGTCATCATCGATCCGGCAAGTCGGACCGTTCCGCCCGCGGCCCTCTTGGGATTGCGTCTCGATGGAATGCCCGACATCGGCGCCATGCTCCATTCGCTGGTGAGGCAACCCTCGCAGCTGTTGGCTTTCCTGCGAATCGTGGCCGATGCCAGGGCGGCGGGCGCTGCCCTGTTGCGTGGCCGCAGGCTAATTGGCGCGAACCTCGGCTTCCCCTACGTTGCCGAGCCAGGGGTCGAGCTTGCGCACACGGAGATCATCTCCCCCGTGCACCCGTAGCCCCGCGCAACGCGGTATTTACCAACCTTTCACAGCCTTGCCCGATGGCCCCATTCCAGCCGCGATCGAGCGGCGATATGGTGGGGCAGGTGGTCGCGGGCTGCGGCGGGGTTGCATGGGACGGCAGGAGGCCGTGGGGTTGGGCATTGGCCGGCTCGCGCGCTTTGGCGCGCTCGGCCTCGTTTGCATTGCAGTCGCGGGTTGCTCGTCGGCGGTCGACACCAAGTCCAAATACAGCCGGCGGGTGATCGAGGAAGGCGAGCCGGTCCCGAAGGGCGGTGGCTATTACAGCGTCGGCAGGCCCTATTCCATCAATGGGCGCATCTATTATCCATCCGAGAACGTCACCTATCGCGCCGAGGGCATCGCCTCCTGGTACGGACCCGATTTCCACGGCCGGCTCACCGCCAACGGCGAAATCTACGACATGCATTCGATCTCGGGCGCGCATACGACCTTGCCGATCCCGAGCTATGCCCGGGTCACCAATCTCGCCAACGACCGCTCCATCATCGTGCGGATCAATGACCGCGGCCCCTATGCGCGCAACCGCATCATCGACCTCTCGATCGGCGCCGCCAGGGCGCTCGACTTCTATGGCGACGGCCTCGCCCGGGTGCGGGTCGAATATGTCGGCCGGGCGCCGATCGAAGGGACCGACGATGCCGTGCTGATGGCGACCTTACGCCATGGCAGCCCGGCGCCGGCTCCCCGGGCGGTCATGGTCGCCTCCTCGAAGCCGTTCCTGCCGGTCCTCCGGGAGGCTCGCGAGGTTGCCGCCGCCGAAGACCGCGAGATCGCGGCAACGCCGTTGCCGGCCGAGCGTCCGTTCACGCTCGGCATGGGGTCGCCGCGCCTGGTGGCCAGCGCCCCGCTGCCGGCGCCGCAGGCCGCGCAGGCGAGGGCAGTGGCGAAACTCAGGGATCCACCCGCGCCGGAACCGCCTCCTCTCCCTGCCCGAGGCCAGCCCTCGACCTCCGCCTCCGCCTTTGCGCCCGTGCGCACCGAGGCCCTGGGCCTGATGAGCGGCCGCGGTCTTTATTGACCCGTAACCGTGCGTCCATTCGTGGCATTGATTTTGCTCGATCGTGCTTGCTAAGCAGGGGTGGGCAGTAAGGGGACGTGGGCCAAGGCCACGCCGAATTGCCGCAATCCTTAACCATGCTGATGCGCAGGATGATCTCGGGCTTGCCACGCCGGGCGTTTGGCAACGGGCTGCTTGCGGGCGTTTTCGCCTGCCTGGCGGGCTGGGCTCTCGCCGCCCCCGCTCCGAAGGGCAACGAGGGTTTCCAGACGTCCGCCACGACCGCGATCATGATCGAGGCCGACAGCGGCAGCGTGCTATTCGAGAAGAACGCCGACGAGCTTACCGCGCCCGCGAGCCTCTCCAAGCTGATGACCGCGGAGGTGGTCTTCAACGAGATCAAGCAGGGGCGGCTCAAGCCGACCGACGAATTCATCCTCAGCGTGAACGCCTGGCGCAAGGGCGGGGCGCCCTCGCGCACGTCGAGCATGTTCATTCCGGTGCACAGCAAGGTGACGGTGGACGACCTCCTGCATGGCGTCATCATCCAGTCGGGCAACGATGCCTGCATCGCGCTTGCGGAAGCGATCGCGGGCAACGAGGATAATTTCGCCGAGCTGATGACCAAGCGGGCGCGCGAGCTCGGTCTGACCAAGGCCACCTTCGGAAACTCGAACGGCCTGCCGCATCCGAAGCAGCTCATGACCGCGCGCGAGCTTGCCAAGCTCGCCCGCCACATCATCCAGACCTATCCCGACTACTATCGCTATTACGGGGAGCGCGAATACACGTTCAACAAAATCCGCCAGCTCAACCGCAATCCGTTGTTGGCGATGAATATTGGCGCCGATGGCCTCAAGACCGGCTTCATCAGGGAGGCCGGCTATGGCCTCGTCGGCTCGGCGGTGCAGTGCGGGCTGCGCCTGATCCTGGTCGTCAACGGCCTCCAGAGCGAGAAGGAGCGCGCCGACGAGGCCAAGAAGCTGCTCGAATGGGGTTTCCATAACTTCCAGTCGTCGCTGCTGTTCGAGGAGGGGCAGGTGATCGCCGAGGCCAAGACCTATGGCGGCGAGCCGAGCTATGTGCCCCTGGTGGCGCAGCGCGCCGTGCGGCTGATGCTGCCGCGCGGGGTGCGCGAGCGCATCCTCGCTCGCGTCGTCTATTCCGGGCCGCTGCCGGTGCCGGTCAAGAAAGGCCAGAGGATCGGCACCCTGAAGGTCTGGCGCGGCGACTTCATGGCGCTCGAGGTCCCGCTGCAGGCGGCCGAAGACGTCGGGCCCGGCACTCTCCCGCGGCGGGCCTGGGACGCTGCGACCGAGCTTTTCATCGGCCTGTTCCGGGCCGGCATCCGCAAGCTATAGTTCGAGCGATGCGTGGACGTTTCATCACCTTCGAGGGCGGGGAGGGGACGGGCAAGTCGACCCATGCGGCGCTCGTCGCCCAGCGGCTGCGCACGCTCGGGATCGGCGTCGTGCTCACCCGCGAGCCTGGCGGCTCGCCCGGGGCCGAGATCATCCGCCATGTGCTGCTGTCCGGCGCGGCGAAGCCGTTCGGCCCCGAGGCCGAGGCGATCCTGTTCGCCGCCGCCCGCGACGACCACATCCACGCGACCATCCTGCCCGCGCTCGAGCGCGCCCGCTGGGTGATCAGCGACCGTTTCGCCGACTCGACCCGGGTCTATCAGGGCACGCTCGGGCACGTCGACCCGGTGTTGATCCGGGCGCTCGAGAGAGTCACCGTCGGCGACCTCAAGCCCGACCTCACCTTCATCCTCGATGTGCCCGCCGAGGTCGGGCTCGCGCGCGCCAAGAAGCGGCGCGGCAAGGGCGCGGCCGACAGGTTCGAGGCGGAGTCCATCGACTTCCACGAGCAGCTGCGCGAGGCCTTCCTCCATCTCGGCGCGAGCGAGCCCGACCGCTGCGTGCTGATCGACTCGAGCGAGCCCCGCCCGGCCGTGGCGGAGCGGATCTGGAACGTGGTCAGCAACCGGCTCGATCCGGCGACCGCTCCGGTCACGCTCGAGGACGTGGCCTCGTGAACGCCGCTGGCGCCGAGGCGGACGAGGATTTCGAGCCGCCTCACCCCCGCGCGACCACCCGCCTGTTCGGCCATGCCGAGGCCGAGCGCATGCTGCTCGATGCCTATCGCGGCGGCCGCCTGCCGCATGGCTGGCTGATCGGCGGTCCGCCCGGCATCGGCAAGGCGACCTTGGCCTATCGCATGGCGCGGTTCGTGCTTGCGCATCCCGATCCGCAGCTGCCGGCGGTACAGTCGGCGCCATCGCTGGCGCTGCCAGACGATCACCCGGTCGCGCGCCGGGTGGCCGCGCAGGCGCAGGGCGATCTCCTGGTGCTGGAACGCACCATCGGAGAGACCGGCAAGCTGCGCACCCGGATCGCGGTCGACGACGTCCGGCGCTCGGTGTCGTTCTTCGGCTCGACCGCCGGGGAGGGGGGCTGGCGCATCGCGATCGTCGATTCCGTCGACGAGCTCAATCCGTCGAGCGCGAATGCCCTCCTCAAGGTGCTGGAAGAGCCGCCGGCCCGCGCGCTCCTCCTGTTGGTCAGCCATGCGCCGGGACGCACGCTGGCCACGATCCGCTCGCGCTGCCGTCTGCTGACGCTGCGGCCGCTTGCGGCGGGGGATGTCGCACGCGGTGCCGCGGCGGCGCTCGGCCGCGATGCCTATGAGCCTGCGCTGCAGGAGGCCGCGGCCTTGGCCGAAGGCAGCATCGGCCGTGCGCTCACGCTCATCGAAGGTCGCGCGCTCGCATTGCGCAGGCGAGTGGTCGAGGTGCTCGGCCGGTTGCCGAAGGTCGATCCGCGGGCGCTGCACGCGCTCGGCGACGCCCTTGCCGGAACCGAGCCTCTCACGCTATCTGGAACGAAAGCCCCTGGTTTTTGCAGTGTTCGGCTGGCTTGCCGAGGCGGCGCGCGGTTGATACCTATCGCCGGCCATGGCTGACAAGCCCCGCTACTACCTCACGACCGCCATCAACTATCCGAACGGCGCGCCGCATATTGGCCATGCCTACGAGGCGATTGCGACCGACGCGATCGCCCGCTTCATGCGGCTCGACGGCTACGACGTGTTCTTTCTCACCGGCACCGACGAGCACGGAATCAAGATGCTGCAGACCGCCGCGAAGGAGGGGCTCACGCCGCAGCAACTGGTTGCGCGCAATGTGCCGCGCTTCCAGGCCATGGACGAGCGCCTGAACTGCTCGAACGACGTCTTCATCCGCACCACCGAGGACCGCCACCACCGCTCCTCGGCCGCGATCTGGGAACGGATGGAGAGGGCGGGCGACATCTATCTCGGCAAATATGCCGGCTGGTACTCGGTCCGCGACGAGGCCTATTACGACGAGAGCGAGACCCGGCTCGACGACAAGGGCCAGCGCATCGGATCCAACGGCACGCCGGTCGAATGGGTCGAGGAGGAGAGCTATTTCTTCCGCCTCTCGGCCTATCAGCAGAAGCTCCTCGACCTCTATGCGCGGGTGCCTGACTTCGTGCTGCCGAAGGAGCGGTTCAACGAGGTGACGAGCTTCGTCCGCGGCGGGCTGCAGGACCTCTCGGTCTCGCGCACGACCTTCGACTGGGGCATCCGGGTGCCCGGCAATCCGAAGCACATCATGTATGTGTGGGTCGATGCGCTGACCAACTACATCACCGGGGTCGGCTTCCCCGATACCGACTCGGCCCAATTCCGCCGCTACTGGCCGGCCGACCTGCATGTCATCGGCAAGGACATCCTGCGCTTCCACGCGGTCTATTGGCCGGCCTTCCTGATGTCGGCCGGCATCGAACTGCCGCGGCGCATCTTCAGCCATGGCTTCATTCTCAGCCGCGGAGAGAAGATGTCGAAGTCGGTGGGCAACGTCATCGACCCGTTTGCGCTCGCCGACGCCTATGGCGTCGACCAGCTGCGCTACTTCCTTCTGCGCGAGGTGCCGTTCGGACAGGACGGCACCTACAGTCACGAGGCGATCGTGGCGCGCATCAATGCCGACCTCGCCAACGACCTCGGCAACCTGGCGCAGCGCTCGCTCACGATGATCGCCCGCCAGCTCGGCGGCGTGCTGCCGAAGCCATGCGCGTTCACCGAGGCCGACCGGACGATCCTCGCCGCCGCCGACGCGCTGATCGGCAAGGCCCGCGAGGCGATGAAGACGCAGGCGCTGCATCACGTGCTCGCCGCCGCCTGGGCGGTGGTAGCGGACGCCAACCGCTATTTCGCCGCCGAGGCGCCCTGGGCGCTGGCCAAGACCGACCCCGCGCGGCAAGGGACCGTGCTCTACGTCACCGCCGAGGTGATCCGGCAGGTGGCGATCCTGGTCCAGCCGGCCATGCCGGTTTCGGCCGGAAAGCTGCTCGACCTGCTGGCGGTCCCGCCCGAGGAGCGCAGCTTCTCCGCGCTCGGAGGCAGCCGCCGCCTGGCCGCGAGCGCCACGCTCCCGCCCCCGGTTCCGGTCTTCCCGCGTTATGTGGACAGCGAAGGAACCGCGCAGACGTGATGCGGCCGATGGTGGTCAATGGGCCAGCGTATCTCTGTATCTCTCTATAATATCAGCATAATATCAGATAATACCAGCCTTTCGGAAAGCGTGACTTTTGCCTGTTGAGGGAGGACCACAGTGTGATTCATTTTCCGTGATTCATTTTCCGCCTGAACGCCTGCTTTGACGCGGAAGGGTCATCAATGCGAAGGCCGTTATCATTGCGTGGTGTCTCAAAAACTGTCTCAGTCTTGAATTTTTCGGCCTGTAACCCTACTTTTAACGAAAACTAGTCAATTTCTCGACTAAGAGAGGCGATAAGATCGCCTCTGGCGAGGTTTTTGGCATGCTCCATCGTCTGGAACTTCAGAATTTTTACTCCGTCCGTGACCCACAGGTCATTGATCTTCGCATCTCGGCAAAGGTTCCGGACCTCCCGGGACGTTTCGCCCCCCTGCATGTTGGCTCAGAAGTCCGAGTACCGAAGGTGGTATCACTCTTCGGGCCAAATGGCTCCGGTAAGTCCACTATTCTGCGAGGCTTGGCCTTTCTGTCTTGGTTTGTTCAGCACAGTTTTCAGTTGCCGCCTGCAAGTGACCAGCCACCGCCTGGAACCGGCTTTCAACCCTGCGACCGCTTTTTTTCGAGGGATGCCGCTGAAGAACCGACACGGCTGTGCGTACATTTTACAGGACCAATAAATCTTTTTGATCCACCAGAAAGTTGGAAGACGTTTTGCCGATACTCGTATGAGGTGACCTTTGAGAGTCGCGCCGGCAAACCACGCAATGTTCTGCACGAAAGCTTTCGACAGTGGCCAAAGTCGGCTGGCAAGTCAGTTCGAGTGTTTGAACGAAATGAAAGAAATGAGGTAGTCGGATCAAAGTTATTCAGCCTTGCCGGCTATCAAAATGTCATCGACAAAGTACGATCGAATGCCAGCCTAGTATCAACATTAGCCCAATTTGACCATAAGCCATCGTTGCTACTCCGCCAGGTAGCTGCTCAAGTCACTTCGAATCTCTTGGTCGAGAAGTTCGAAGTCGCAGAAGCGGCAATATTGCAGTGGTACAACACAACGCCCGCTGTGATTGATGCGCTAAACAAAGAACTGGAAAGAATTGATGTTGGAATTAGGGCTATGCGGCTCGAATCAGGTCCGCAGGGGCCTATTGCGTGGTTTGACCATGAGGGCCTGAGTATTCCTGTGCCAATGAACTTAGAAAGTCATGGCACGCGACAATTCGTGCGAATCTTCCCCATCATAGCTTTTGCTCTCGCGATCGGCGGCGTGGCAGTCGTCGATGAATTAGATCAGAGCATTCACCCGGTAGTGTTGTCTGAAATCATTCGCTGGTTTCACGACGCAGGGCGGAACCCCCGCGACGCCCAACTATGGCTGACATGTCAAAATGCGGCGGTTTTGGAGCATCTTCAAAAGGAGGAAGTGATATTTTGTGAAAAGAACAGCTCGGGTCGGACCAAGGTTTACAGCTTACAGGATATCCAATCCGTCAGGCGGAATGATAACCTCTACAAGAAGTACTTGGGGGGCGTGTACGGGGCCACGCCACATCTCGGATGAGGCGAGGCATTCGAAGTGTTCCGCTTCGTCGTCGTATATTTGTCGCTTGCGAGGGCGAGAGTGAACAGGGCTATGGCGCATTGCTACAACGGATTGCCGACGACCAGCAAACGCCGCATATTTTCCTCGACTTACAGCTGATCGGGGGAGGTGATCCGTTGTCCGTTGTGGAGGGTGCCCAACGAAGGGAGCGAGAGCAATCGCTTAGGTATGGGCAATTCGAACTTCGAGCCATTTTCCTTGATTACGACCGACTGGGACAACAACCCGCTAGGGACGCTCGGATTGCAGCAATTGCAGCCGCCGGGAATTTTCTGCTCGTGTGGCAAAGGCCGTGCTTTGAGGGATTCTTACTTCGTCATCTTCCCGGCTGCCAAGCACTTCGACCACCGACTTCTCAACTCGCGCTTACTGCGGTTACGCAGCGATGGCCGGACTATCGCAAGCCCATGCCCGGAGCCCGGCTTGCAATGCGGATCGCCCACAGCGAAATTTGTGCTGCCACGACTGTCGAAGCAGACCTAAAGGCATTCCTCAACAGCATAAACTTCCTCTAGCTGGTGGTATGGCGTTATATTAATCTCCGCGCCGGAGAGCAGCTCGACCCGGATGAAGCGCCATGCGGACGTGCTGGACTATCGCCGAGCGCTTCCGACGTCCTCTGCTCGGTGGACACCCACCCGCATTACGCCCACGAGGAGGTCGACTTCACCGTCGATCGTGCTCTATTCACCGCCGAGGTGATCCGGCAGGTGGCGATCCTGGTCCAGCCGGCCATGCCGGTGTCGGCCGGAAAGCTGCTCGATCTGCTCGCGGTCCCGCCCGAGGAGCGCAGCTTTCTCCGCGCTCGGAGGCAGCCGCCGCCTGGCGGCGGGCGCCACGCTCCCGCCCCCCGTTCCGGTCTTCCCCCGCTATGTGGACAGCGAAGGAACCGCGCAGACGTGATGCGGCAGCGCGAGTGGCGCAGCTACCGATTTCTATAAGCGCTGAGCGCCGGGTGAGGGGGACTCTCCACGAACTGAAGCTCTTTGAGAGTCCCCCTCACCCCAACCCTCTCCCCGCAAGCGGGGAGAGGGAGCTCATCGAGATCGCGGCACCATCAGTGAACCACTTCTGACACAAGGCGACAGTCTTGATGAATTCGCTCTAATTGATAGTGATCACCGCGACGAGAAGGGCGCGAGGGTGATGCCGGCCGCTTCGAGCCTTGTGCGCACACGGCGTGCGGTCTCGACCGCATGAGCCGAGTCGCCATGAACGCAAACCGATCCGATGTCGGTTTTCAGCTTCGTTCCGGCCACCGTGACAATCGCGCCGTCCCCCACCATCGCCAGCACGCGTTCGGCCGCCTCGTCCGGATCCTCGATCATCGCTCCGGGTTGGCCGCGCGGCACCAGCCGGCCCTGCTCGGTGTAGCCGCGATCGGCATAGATTTCGGCGATGGTCGCGAGGCCGGCGGCTTCCGCGGCTCTCACCTGCTCGCTGCACGCGATGGCAAGGACCATGAGGGACCGGTCAACGGCCTTCACCGCCCGGGCGACCGCGGAGGCCACGGACTGATCGGCCTCCGCGATGTTGCCGAGAGCACCGTGGCTCTTGACGTAGGTGATCCGGTGGCCGGCATAGCTGGCAAGCGCTTGCGCCGCGCCGATCTGATAGGCGACGACGCGTTCGGTCTCGCCGGCAGTAAATGGAATCCGACGCCGGCCGAAGCCCCAGAGGTCGGGGAAGCCCGGATGTGCGCCGACGGCAACGCCGCGCTCCTTTGCCAGCTTGAATGCGTGCGCCATGATCTCGGGATCGCCGGCATGGAAGCCGCAAGCCACGTTGGCGGAGGTCACGAGCGAAAGCATGGCGTCATCGTCTCCGCATCGATAGGCGCCGTAGCCTTCGGCAAGATCGGAATTGAGGTCAATGGTGGGCATGAGCCGCTCCACAAAAGTTGCTGTCGGCAAAGATGAACCTGAACGTCCCTTAAAGACTTCAGTTAAGCTTTACAGTCGTTCCCGCTTGCCCCCCGCGCGCGCCGTAGGCGATACGATCTTATCATCATTGAAGCTTCGCGTGGAAAGGCATCGGGGATTTGTGGCGCAGACCAAGGTTAATGACCATCTCGGACTCGGCAATCCATGCGGCTGGCAGCTAGCTTCGCCCCGACGGATGACTCAATTGCAGGAACTCTAAGATGGCGAGCGCCGGTTCTTCGCACGGGAACAACGCTTCCGCGCCGGCGTCATCGCTGTTCGCCAGTTCCGAATACCGCGCCTTTCTATTCACCAATGGCGCCTGGGTATTTGCTTGGCGGGCATTGCAGGTCGTCATCGGCTTCCAGGTCTATGAACTCACCAAGAGCCCGCTTGATCTCGGTTGGCTGGGCCTTGTGGAAGCGATACCTGGGCTCACGCTGGTGCTGTATGGCGGTCATTACGCCGACCACCACGACCGGCGCCTCACCGTCATTTGGGGCAGGGGGGCGCTGGCGATCCTTTCGGCGATCCTCGCGCTGCCGGCGCTTTGGGGTGGAAGCCACACGGTGCCGCTCTTGTTCGCGGTCGCATTTCTAGCGGCTTGCGTACGGTGCTTTGCAGATCCCGCTGCCGCCGCATTCGAGGGGCAGATCGTCCCGCGCGAGGCGGCCGTGCAGTCAGGGGTGATGCTCGGCACGGCGTTTCAGTTGATGTGGGCGGCCGGGCCGGCTGTCGCCGGGGTTGCCTACGATCTCTCGGGAGCGGTGGGGACCTATGGCGCGATTGCCGCGGTTTGCGCCTACTCGACACTTGCGATGTTCCGGGTCGGCAAGAGGCCTTTGCCCCCCGCCCATGAGGAGACCGGTGCGTGGCAAAGCATCCGCGACGGAATCAGCTACGTGCTCTCGAACCAGGTCCTGATCGGCTCGATGGCGCTCGATCTGTTTGCAGTCCTGTTCGGGGGCGCCATCGCGCTGCTGCCGATCTTCGCATCGGACATCCTGAACGTGGGCGCAACGGGATTCGGTCTGCTGAATGCGGCGCCTGCGATCGGGTCGCTCGGGGTGATGCTCTTCGCCCTGAAATACCCGCCCAGGCGTCGTGCGGGACGGGCGTTGCATATCGCTGTTGCAGGCTTTGGAGTTTCGATGATTTGCTTCGGGCTGTCCGAAAACTTCCTCTTGTCGCTCGCGCTTCTGGCGATTTCCGGCGCCTTCGACGGCATCAGCGTCGTCACCCGCCGCGCCATCAGCCGACTCATGGTGCCGCATGCGATGCGCGGACGGGTTTCAGCGGTCAGTACGGTCTTCATCGGCTCCTCGAATGAGATCGGCGCCTTCGAGAGCGGCGTTGCCGCCGGCATATTCGGCACCGCGCGCTCGGTCTGGCTCGGAGGGCTGGTGACGCTTGTCGTGGTCGCCGTTACGGCCGTGAAGGCGCCCAAGTTCTTCAACCTCGACCTTGAACAAGCCGCGGCCGAACCTGACCTTTAATTACCCCGACCGCCCGGTCCCGCCGCCGCTGTCAGCAGACGCGACGATATGGATTCTTGGTCGCCGCTGGCCCTGGAAACGATCCCGGATCGCCGAATTGGCTGCAAGTTGAGCGATGTGCCGCAGCATGAAAGGCCCAATCTCTTCCGCGCGCAGCGGTTTCGCGAGCAGGTACCCCTGCGCGACGTCACATTTCAATTCGCGGACGGCGTCGAGTTGGGCATCCTCTTCAACGCCCTCGGCGACGACGGACTTGCCGAGGCTGTGCGACAATCGAACGATGGCATCGACGATCGACCGGCTTTGCAAATCGGTCGCGATATTGCGAATAAATGATTGGTCGACCTTGACCCGCGTGATCGGAAGCGACTTCAAGTGGGTGAGAGATGCAAACCCGGTTCCGAAGTCATCGAGAGCCAGGGAGATTCCCTGGGCGGCGAACGCTCGGAGGTTTCGGCCGATCGGCGAAACAGCTTCATCGAGGGCTACCGTTTCAGTGACCTCGACCTCGAAATGGTGGAAGCCGATCCCGCGGGCACGAAGCATGGAAATCACCCGGTCGGAGAAATCATCGAGACGCAGTTCGATGTTCGACGCATTGACGGCGATCCGCTTGATATCGAGACCCGCGGCGAGCCAAGCTTGCAGATCACGGGTCACGCGATCGACCACCTCGAGGCCGAGTTGCCGGCCGACCTCGGGATCCTGGAACGCGGGCAGGAATTCCGCGGCGGTAACGAGCTCGCCGTCGGACCTGCGTATCCGCGCGAGCGCCTCGAAGCCCACGATCTCGCCGCTGTCGATGGAAAACTCCGGCTGATAGACCGGCACGACACGGCCTTGTGCTATCGCGGCGCGCGTCGACCTCAGGACCTCGAACTTGTTCTCCGCTTCGAGCAGCATCTTCGAATCGAAGACGACCGCTCTGTTTCGGCCGGCGTGTTTTGCCTGGTAGAGAGCAAGGTCGGCGGCGCGGAAGAGATCGCCAGGGGTCATTGCGTGCTTGGGAAAATTGGCGATGCCGACGCTGCCGTAGATCTCGATGGATTGCCCGCGATAGATCATCTTCCGCTGGACCAGGCGCAGGATCCGCTGACTGACCCCTTCAACAGCGAGGCGGTCCGAGGGGCCTTGCAGCATGACCGCGAACTCGTCGCCGCCCAGGCGAGCCACGAAGGTCGGACCGCGCGACATCCTGCGGATGCGGGCCGCGATCGTGCGGAGCACCAGGTCGCCAGCCTCGTGTCCGAGGGTATCATTCACTATCTTGAAATTGTCGAGGTCGATCAGCATCAGCGTCAAGGCGACGTCGCCCTTGTCCGCATCGGCGATCATCGCATTCATGACCTCGTGCAGCCGCTGCCGGTTCGGCAGGCCGGTAAGGGCGTCGATATTGGCTGCTTCCCAGATCTTCTTCTCCGCCCGTTTGCGGTCGGATATGTCCTGAATGATCGACCAGGCGCGCGGCCGCTGGCCGGGGCTCGAGGCCAACGCGTTGCTCAGCAATACAGTCACCCGTGAACCGTCGTTGCCGATGATGTCGCACTCGACTGGCGCGCTCGGACCCTCGGCGGCGACTTTTTCGCGGTATCGTCTGATGTCGCTGTGTTGATCGGACGACACAAGTTTATCGAACGGCAATTGACTGAGCTCGTCGGCACCGCGGCCGGCGATGGCGGCGAACGCTTGATTGACCTCGAGGATCTTGCCGCCCATCTCGGTCAGCGCAATGCCGACCGGTGCCATGTCGAACATCGACCGAAACTTGAGCTCGCTGTCGCGCAAAGCGGCTTCCGCTGCGCGGCGGCTGGTAACGTCCGCCATCGTTCCGGCCATGCCGCCGTACAAGCCGTGCTGGTTGAACGTCGATCTTGCACCGATCTCGATCCATCGCATCTCCGCCGAGGCGGTGATCAAGCGCAGTTCCAGGCAGGAAACATTGCGCTCAGGTCCGGTTCTTTGCTGAAAGAGACTCGCAGCGACTGCTCTATCATCAGGATGCAGATAATCCAAAATCGGACGGTTGAGAGCGTCCTCGACCGTGAAGCCACTGACTTCCGTCCACGCATGATTCAAAAAGGTAAATGACCCGGCCGCATCGGTTTGGAAGATCACCTCGCGAACACCGTTGACGACCGAGCGGTATTGGGACTCGCTTTCCCTGAGTTTGTCGCGCGTGTCTCGCAAGCTTCGCCAATATTTGAGATTCATCGCTATAAAGATGATCACGAGCAGGCTGGTGAATCCCGCGGCGGTGAAATATATGCTGCGGTTGCGTTCGTAGGTCGCGAACACGTCATCGCGGGCCAATCCAACGACGACGACGAGAGGATATCCTCTGACTACCCGATAGCTGGAAAGACGGGAAATCCCGTCCAGCTGACCTCTGGATACGTAGGTTCCAGAGTTCGCCCGGGCCAATCGGTCAAACAACGTGCTGGCCTTCAGCGATCGTCCCACCGCGGTGTTGGTGCTGGCACCGCGTGCGCGCACGACGCCATCCAAACCAGCCAGGAACACCGCTCCGTTTTTCTTGGTGTCGACAGAGTCGTAGAATTTCGACAGATAGTCCGGGTCGATCGACACCACGACGACGCCCAGGAATGATCCATCGGCAGCGCTGATGCGGCGACTCAGCTGAAGCGACGGCTTATTGCTTACCCGTCCGACCACCGGCTTGCTGATGAACAGCTCGTCTCGGTCGGTGTCGGTATGAACGCGAAAGTGCTCGCGATCGCTGAGATCCAGCCGGCCCGATGCCTTGGCAAGATTGCTGCCGACAAAAATTCCATCTTTGTCGATAATCCCCAATTGCAGGGCGACATCGGTCACAAATTGCTGGTCGTGGGCCCACTGCGCGAGGTCGAAGCGTTCAGGATCCCTCGCATAAAGGGAGCGCACGAAGAGCAGGGTCTGGTCGTAGGCTTGCACCAGGCGGATGATATGTTCTTCGAATGCGCGCGCGAGATTGGCCGTGTCCTGGTACGCGGAAGCCTCGGTCCGATGAAAATCGTCGCGCGCGGCGTACCAGGCACCGAGCCAGATGAGGCAGAGGGCAAAAGCGCCGAATAGCGAGGTTCCGTAAGCCCCGGCGTTCCTGACTTCACGTCCTGGGGATGATCGGGAAGGCGCCGGCAATTCGGTGCGCTGGTGCGATCCTGAATCCGGGCGGAAGGGGAGAAAACGCATGGTCAGGATATTTATTGTTGCGTGCAAATACTCAATTAAGCGAGGCAGCGCCGGGTAGGCTTTTGCCTATTCTTCATTAATTCGCGGTGAAGAATTGGCCGCGGACTTCCGTCTTCCATGATTACCACCGCCGGGCAGCGGCGCGGCATCATTGGGATGGCATCTCACGCGCATTCCTCACCGGCTTGCCGGCCATGCTCGAGCGCGCCAGCGCCGCAATGATCGATCCGACCCTCGCGACGGCATCGAGCGGTCGCATCAGCCGGGACTTTCGTGGAGAGGCTTTTTCGACCGGCGTTTCCGGGGACGGAGCCCAGACCGCTTGTTCGAGTGCGCCATAGCTGGACGAGCGCCAGGCCTGCACCTCGTAGGCGCGGGAACCGACCACTCCTATTCTCAACGACATCCTGACAGTCATCGCGTGCGCCCCAGCCGGAGTGGAGGTCGCGCACTTTGCCTCAGCGGGTCATTCAAATGCTTTGAGCCGATCGTTAAAATTCGAACGATCGCGGACTTGTGCCGCGAAGGAAGGACTTCCATGCCTGCACTCGCAAGTGCTGCACAAGGCAGTTCGATGGGGTAGGGTGGCGCGGGCCGCGAGCTTCGACACGAGGCCCTTGAGCACCTCTTGAGCACCTGCAAGCCGATCAATCCACGAGATGTCCTCAAACACCGCAGCCAACGGCCCCTTGCCGCCGGGATTGGCATTGGTCGACAGCCACTGCCATCTCGATTTCCCGGATTTTGCCGGCGAGCTCGACTCGATCGTCGCCCGCGCCAAGGAGGCGGGCATCGTCCGGCTCGTCACCATCTCGACCCGGGTCAAGCGCCATGCAGACGTGCTGGCGATCGCGGAGCGCTTCGCGGAGGTGTTCTGCTCGGTCGGCACCCACCCCCATTACGCCCACGAGGAGCTCGATGTCACCGTCGCCGACCTCGTGGCGCAGACGCGTCACCCCAAGGTGGTCGCGATCGGGGAGGCGGGGCTCGACCATCACTATGATTTCAGCCCCCGCGAGGCGCAGGAGCGCGGCTTCCGCAACCACATCGCGGCGGCGCGCGAGACCCGCCTGCCGCTAGTCATCCATTCGCGCGAAGCCGATGCGGACACGGCGCGAATCCTCGAACAGGAGACGGGGAAGGGGGCCTTCCCGGCGGTGCTGCATTGCTTCACCGGCGGCCCCGAACTGGCGCGGCGGGCGATCGCGCTCGGGCTTTTCATCTCGTTCACCGGCATCGTGACCTTCCGGAAATCGGACGAGCTGCGCGCCATCGCCGGCGCGCTGCCAGCCGACCGGTTCCTGGTCGAGACCGACGCGCCCTATCTTGCCCCAGGCCGCCGTCGCGGCAAGCGCAACGAGCCCGCCTTTGTGGTCGAGACCGCCAAGGTCCTGGCCGAGGTGCGCGGGGTCAGCTTCGAGGAGATCGCCCGGCAGACCACGGAGAACTTCTTCCGCCTGTTTGCCAAGGTGCCGCGGCCGGCGGCGGCCGCCGCATGAGCTTGCGCTTCACCATTCTCGGCTGCGGCTCCTCGGGCGGCGTGCCGCGGCCAGGCCTCGGCTGGGGTGCCTGCGATCCCAGGAACCCCAAGAACCGCCGGCGGCGAACCTCGCTGCTGGTCGAGCGGCGCGGAGCGGCGGGCGTCACCCGCGTCCTCGTCGATACCTCGCCCGACCTGCGCGAGCAGCTGCTCGATGCCGAGGTCGACTGGCTCGATGCGGTGCTGTTCACCCATCCGCACGCCGACCATGTCCACGGCATCGACGATCTGCGCGCCCTCTATCTGCATCGCCGCCGCCGCATCGAGGTCTATCTCGACGCGCCGACCTCGCAGGCGCTGCACGAGCGGTTCGGCTACTGCTTCGCCACGCCCCCCGGCGGCGAATATCCGCCGATCCTGACCGAGCACCGGCTTGCCCCCGGCCAGCCGATCGCCGTCGAGGGCGAGGGCGGCCCGATCGTGGCGCTGCCGGTCCTGCAGGACCATGGCAGGATTTCCTCCATCGGCTTTCGCTTCGGCGACCTCGCCTATTCCTGCGACCTGAGCGGCCTGCCCGCGGCGAGCCTGCCGGCGCTGGCCGGGCTCGGGGTGTGGATCGTCGATGCGCTGCGTGACAAGCCGCATCCGAGCCATCTCAGTGTCGCCGAGACGCTGGCGCTCATCGGTCACCTCAAGCCGCGGCGGGCGATCCTGACCAACCTGCATGCCGATCTCGACTACGACGAGCTGCGTAGCCGGCTGCCGCCGAATGTGGAGCCCGGCTACGACGGCCTGCGGCTCGAATTGCCGAGCCCAGACGCCGCTTGAACCCGAGACATGCCAAGCCTGGCTGATTTTCCTTCCAGGTCAGTCGCTTGCGGCCCGACCTTAAAATGAAGCCCGAAACTGCCATGCCGGCCGGACGATCCCATCGATGTTCCATAATATATCTTATGCGAATCCCGCCAGCTAACCCGCGCCCTAGACAACCGCAACGTCGGAACGCCGTCCCGCCCCCTGGCGTTGTCGGACATGGCACGCCCGCGCGCCAGCGGGCCGCCGAGGCGTTTCCGTCTCCCTCCAAATCACGAGGTGCTCCGTGACCAACAAGGTAAGAAAGCTCGAACCGCGCCATATCCCGGCGCCGCTCGAGACCCCGACCGACCTCTCCGAGGAGGCCGTGCGAGAGGTATCGGCGGCCCTCAATACGCTCCTTGCCGACACCTTCGCGCTCTATGTGAAGACCAAGAACTTCCACTGGCACATCAGCGGCCCGCATTTCCGCAGCTACCACCTTCTGCTCGACGAGCAGGCCGAGCAGATCGAGAAAAGCATCGACATCCTGGCTGAACGGGTGCGCAAGGTCGGCGGCACCACCATCCGCTCGATCGGCCACATCGCCAAGCTCAAGCGGATCGAGGACAATGACGAGGATTTCGTCGCCCCGCTCGACATGCTGGGTGAGCTGATGAACGACAACAAGGCGCACGTCGTGAACATGCGCAAGGCCCATACGCTCGCCGACGGCCACGACGACGTGGCGAGCGCAAGCCTGCTGGAGATCTTCATCGACGAAGCCGAGAAGCGGGCCTGGTTCCTGTTCGAGGCGAGTCGCGGCGCCGACGCCACAGGGCACTGAAAGGCCGGTTGCTCCCGGCCTCAGAAGCGGCAGTTGGTCCGCCGGCAAGGACGTTGTTGGGCGTTACAGCGCCCGCAATGCTCGGGGGCGGTCCTTGCTTGAGCCTATTCGCTCGCCTTGATCCCCGCCTCCTTGATCACCTTCGCCCATTGTCGAGTCTCGGATCTGATGACATCGGAGAATTCCGCGGGCGTGTTGGCGATCACCTCCATGCCGAGGTCATCCAATCGCTTGCGGATATCGGGGAGCGCTGCGATCCGCACGGTTTCACGGTGAAGCTTCTCGATGATCGCGGCCGAAGTTCCAGCCGGCGCCATCAGGCCGAACGATGCCGTCGCGTCAAAGCCAGGGAATCCCGATTCGGCCATGGTCGGGAGATCGGGTATTGCGGCCACGCGCTTGAGCGCTGTGACGGCGAGCGCGCGCAACTTGCCTTCCCGTATCAGCGGCAGCAAAGGCGCGATGTTGCCGAAAAACATGTCGATGCGCCCGCCAAGCAGATCCGTGATGACGGGCGCCGCGCCGCGGTAGGGAACGTGCTGAATGTCGAGGCCCGCCATCGCCTTGAACAGCTCTCCGGCGAGGTGCTGCGAGGTCCCGACGCCCGCGGAGCCGAAGCTCAGCTTGCCGGGATGCGAGCGGACGAATGCAACGAGCTCCTGCACGTTCTTGGCGGGCACGTCGTTGTGGAGAACGAGGATGTTGGGCGTGAAGACGGCCTGAGATATGGGCGCCAAATCCTTGCCTGGGTCATAGGGCATCTTGTCGTAGAGGCTTGGATTGACGGTGACCTGGGCGTTGCTCGCCATCAGCAACGTGTAGCCGTCCGGTGCGGCCTTTGCGACCCGATCGCCCGCGATATTGCCGGCGGCCCCGGAGACGTTCTCGATCACCACCGATTGACCAAAGGCTTCCGAAAGCTTGTCCCCGACGAGCCGCGCGATCATGTCGGCGGGCCCCGCCGCCGCGAAACCGACGAGAATCCGCACCGTCTTGGTCGGGTAATTCGATTGCGCAGTCGCATTCCCTGCCGCCAGCAGCGCCGACAGCACGGCAACAACACCGCAGATTGCCTTCATCGCCGTTGTCCCCTCGCAAAAATCGCCGCTCGCGTTGCCTGCAATGCTTGCGACCGACGAACAAAGCAAGGTACGCAACTTTAGATACTCGCCGCCAGCGATTAGCGGGCAGCGGGCAATCGGTGCAGGGGCCCGAAGCCCCCTCCCCGGCGGTCCACCGGAAGCTGTCGCGGCGGGCTGGCTGGTCTGCTATGGTGGCGCCCTGAGCGGAGCTCTAGAAACTCCAAGGTGAAGCTGACGCAAGGGAGGTACTCAGTGATGATGGGTCGAGGAGTCTTTTTGGCGGTGGCGGTGGCGGGGACGGTCGCGCTGGTGGCGCCGCCGAGTACCGCACAGGCACAGTCGTTGAGTTTCGAGGTCTTCAAGGCCAACGTCCAGCCGATCTTTTTGAAGAAGCGGGCCGGTCATACCCGCTGCATCGTCTGTCACGCGGGCGCCAACAACGCCATGCGCTTGACGCCTTTGCAGTCTGGGGCGACGAACTTCACCGAGGATCAGTCGAAAACCAATTTCGAGACGGTCTCAAGGATCGTCATGCCGGGAAAACCGATGGAGAGTCACTTCCTGATCCATCCGCTGCAACCGGAATTTGGCGGTGGGCTCTACCATTCGGGCGGTCGGCAATTCGAGACCACGGACGATCCGGACTGGAAGGCCATGGCCGCCTGGGTGAATGGGGCGAAGTAGCTTCTTCCCGCAACGGCGCGCGACAAAATACGAGGAGAGGAGCAAGCCCCTCTCCTCGCTTGTTTTATTTAACTGTGCCGATGCGACCGGAGCCGCGACCAGCGTCAGTGCGCAACCAGGGTGCCGATGCGCTTGGGCGCCTGGCCGACCGGGATGACCGCATTGGTCTTCATCCCCG
>WNGR01001468.1_pt1 | contig 28521 bp, 17 predicted proteins | sample 5407581 | NCBI WGS metagenome assembly WNGR01 (sample SAMN13153383, study PRJNA577476) | soil metagenome | isolation source: 80 cm soil or saprolite under Garry oak tree replicate 2 | place: USA:California | collected 2016-06-15
GCCGCCGTGAGGCTGTTCCGCGAAGCCCTGGCGCAAGCGTTGCCGCGGGCCCTCGGCGGCGCCGCTTCGACCCTCCCCTGAAGAATCGCCTCCCGGGAGCCCGGCACGGTGGCTTTCCGCGGAGGCACGGCACCATCCCTCCACACGGGCTCGGCAATTGCCAACTATTCGGCAAGCCCTTGTTCAGGTCCCATCGATCGAAAGCGAACTGAACTGTCGACACTCGATCAGATCCGCGTACGCGCCACGCAGCGCGACGCGACGCGACGCGACGCGACGCAGAGCTCGGTCGAGGCGCAGTCCGCGTCCGAACCGCAGCGGACATCCGTCGTGACCGGCGCTTGGACGGCCATGCGCGGTCCTCGTCGTCACCCGCCCGCCGCGAGCGCGTTTCATGGCGCGGCGCTCGTGGCGGGGCTGGCATCTCCGTTGCAGAACTCGCCGGGGATGAACCCGCGCCACCATCGAACGCGTCGCAAACGCTCCAGGACGATCGTGACCACGATCGGTGAGCTCATCGCCGCGGCGTACTGCGCCGCCTATGGCGAAGGGCGTGAGCGAGAGGAGCGCGCGGCGGCACTTCTCACGGCGCGTGTGCTCAAGCGGGGGTTGAGCCGCCGGCTGGTGTTCACCTGAAACGCGCCGGCGACGCCGGCCCCCGAGCGCGGCGACGATCAGTGACGACCACGCAAACCGCCACAAAAGACGCGCCAGTCGCTGATGGCCGAGCTCATCCGCGGCGTACGGACGAGGGAACCACGTTCTACCTCTCGAGCGCGTTCGGGTTCTGACTGGGCCCCCACATGCCGATCCGAGAGCGGTTCTTCGAGTGCGTCTTCGCGACGGAGCGGAACGAGTATCGATGCCACATCCGCGCGTGGAACGCCCAGCAGGCCTTGGAGCACCTCCGCGACGACCTCCAGGGTTGCCGCGTCGCGGTCGCAGGCAAGCTGCGGGTCCAGTACTCGCGGACCTACCGAGGTGGACAAATGAGGGGTCTTCGTCTTGATGCGGTGGACGTCCCCTCGGCCACCCCACCTGCAATTCTTCGCGGCACGCATTGCTGAACTGCAGCAATACATCCATAGCGTGGTCGCCCAGTGACTCCCGCACGTCACGAAGGGTCCTGTTGGGCGCCAGGTAGGTGTCGACGATCACGTGCACGACGCGATCTGCGCTCTCGACGATCTGCGGCGACGACAGGATGCGCATCCTGCTGACGAGGGCATAGAGATTGATGAGGTTCGAGACCTTCACCTCGTTGTGCTCCAGCGCGTCCGCATATGTTCGCGACGCCTCCTCGTTGAAGGTCTTGTAGAGCTGTTCCCGCCTTCTCAGGTCATCACTGTGCAGCCGTGCCCTGAAGTGGACGTGCTGGCTCAGCCACGACGTGGTGATCGACGTCACGAGGGCCCGTGACCGGCATTGGCAGAGGCGCGATCGATCGGTTCGCGACGGTCACCGCGCATCTGATCGAATCCCGACAGCCCCAGGCGTCGCTTGCAGGAGGGCGCTGGCTACGAGGCGCGCTTCTTCGCCTCGGGGCCGCCGCTCTCGTCGTCGATCGCAGCGTGTCTCGCGTCCTCGGACCGACTGATCAATCCCGATCACCCAAGCCCGCGAGGTCTGCCTGAGCGAGTCCGATCTGAGCCGGGCAGGCTACCTGAAGACGACCTCGAGGAACGTGCTCGGCGCCGGACTGAATGCCGCGCGCAAACAGCGCCAGTACGTCCGCGGCCCGAAGAGCCGCACGATCGTGAGCGCGTGCACGAGAACTTCTTTTCGAGTGATCACGCCGCGCATCGACTCCTCCTCTCACCTCGGGAGGTTGCCAGTGCAGAATGCGCGCCAAACCAGGAGACACGGGTGCTTCGACAGCCAGGCTCAGCAAAAGCCTGATCTCCAGCAGCGCTCCCAAGAGCCGGTTAGGCGGCTCGCCGCCCGGGTCCTCCAGCAGCAGCACCAGTCGGCCTCGCGGCTGCGCTGCGCGAACTCCGCGCGCGCGGCATCATCTACAAGGCCATCAACCCGCGAACGTCTTCGCCGGCGCAGCCGCAACGGCTCGCTGTCGCGACGTGGTTGGCGCATTTGTTGCTTCACCGTCCAGAAACGAGGCCGTCAACGACCATGGTCAATCCCGTCAAGTCGGCACTGCGCCGTTTCACACTTGGTATATGAGCTCATTCACCCGCTATGCCTCGGGCGTGCTCGGGTGGAACCTCGCCGTGGTCGCGTGGGGTTCGTACGTGCGCGCGACCGGCTCGGGCGCAGGGTGCGGCGCTCACTGGCCGCTCTGCAACGGCGAGCTGTTCCTCATCGTCATTCTCGTGGTCTGGGCCTTCCTGCGATTCCCACGGCATCACGCTGCGCTCAAGGCGGCGGTCGCGGCCGGCGTGCTCATCGTGATGGAGGCGCTCATCGGAGCGAGCCTCGTACTCTTCGGCTGGGTCGGGCACAGCACATCGCCGGCCCGCGGCGGGGTCATGGCGCTCCACCTCGTCACCACGTTCCTGCTCCTCGGGGCTGTCGCGCTCTGCGCGTCGCTCGGGGACGGTCCGGGGAAGCTCGAGCTCCGCGGTCACGGGGTGATGCTCCCCGTCATGGCCGTTGCGCTCGGCGCGACGCTCGTCGCCGGGCTCACCGGCGCCGTCGCCGCCCTGGGTGACACGCTCTACCCGGCCCGCTCCTTGGTCGATGGACTGCGCCAAGAGTTGGGCCCGGGCACGCCTGCGCTCCTTCGGCTGCGCCTCTTTCACCCGTTCGCAGCGGTCGGCGCCGCCATCGCAATCCTTGCGGCGGCACGCCTGGCGCTAAGGGGACTCCTGGACGAGCCGGCGCGGGGCCGCGCGATGGCGGTGATCGCGCTCACTGGCGTCGAGCTCGTGCTCGGGCCCATCAACGTGGCGCTCCTCGCGCCCGTCTGGCTGCAGATCGTCCACCTCGTGGTGGCCGACCTCACCTGGGTGACGCTCGTGCTCCTCGCCGCGAGCATCCTGTCACCCGCTCGATCCGAGGCTTGGCGCGTCGAGACTGCGGAGTTGCCGCGAGAAGGATGGAGGCTACGATGACGAAGCGACCGATCCTGACCACGGAGGCCCGCGCGCCGGACCACCAGCATGCGCAGACGGCGGGCCCCGGCGGGCCGGTCCCGCTCCAGGATGAAGCAAGGTGCCCCTTCCATCGCAGTCCCGGCGGCGGCACGTCGAACCAGGACTGGTGGCCGAATCAGCTCAAGCTGAACGTCCTGCACCAGCACTCGTCCAAGGCCGACCCCATGGGCCCGGACTTCGACTACGCCGAAGAGTTCAAGAGCCTGGACCTGGAGGCCGTGAAGAAGGATCTCCGCGCGCTGATGACCGACTCGCAGGACTGGTGGCCGGCGGATTTCGGCCACTACGGTCCTCTGTTCATCCGTATGGCATGGCACAGCGCCGGCACCTACCGCACCAACGACGGGCGCGGCGGCGCAGGGAACGGCAGCCAGCGCTTTGCGCCCCTCAACAGCTGGCCCGACAACGCCAACCTCGACAAGGCACGCCGGCTGCTCTGGCCGATCAAGCAGAAGTACGACCGGAAGATCTCCTGGGCCGACCTGATGATCCTCACGGGTAACGTCGCGCTCGAGTCGATGGGCTTCAAGACCTTCGGGTTCGGCGGCGGGCGTGAGGACATCTGGGAACCGGAACAGGACATCTACTGGGGCTCCGAGAAGAAGTGGCTCGACGACGAGCGCTATGCCGGCGAGCGGGACCTCGAGAACCCGCTCGCTGCCGTGCAGATGGGTCTCATCTACGTCAACCCGGAAGGCCCGAACCGCAACCCGGATCCGCTCGCCGCGGCCAGGGACATTCGCGAGACCTTCGCACGCATGGCGATGAACGACGAAGAGACGGTGGCGCTCATCGCGGGCGGCCACACCTTCGGCAAGACCCACGGCGCCGGCGATGCGAGGCATGTGGGGCCGGAGCCGGAAGCAGCGAGCATCGAGGAGCAGGGCCTGGGCTGGAGGAGCAGCTTCGGCGCCGGCAAAGGCGGTGACACGATCACCAGCGGCCTGGAAGTCACCTGGACCACCACGCCCACGAAGTGGAGCAACGATTTCTTCGAGAACCTGTTCGGCTACGAATGGGAGCGGACGAAGAGCCCGGCCGGTGCGCATCAGTGGGTCGCGAAGGGCGGCGCAGCCGCCACCATTCCCGATGCCCACGATCCGTCCAGGCGTCGCGCGCCCACCATGCTGACGACTGACCTTTCGCTGCGCTTCGACCCGATCTACGAGAAGATCTCGAGGCGCTTCCTCGAGCATCCGGATCAGTTCGCGGACGCGTTCGCCCGGGCGTGGTTCAAGCTGACGCACCGTGACATGGGGCCGCGCGCTCGCTATCTCGGCCCGGAGGTTCCGGCCGAGGAGCTCATCTGGCAAGACCCCATCCCCGCGGTCAATCACCAACTGATCGATGAAAGGGACATCTCGGCCCTCAAGGCAAAGATCCTGGCTTGTGGTCTGTCCGTCTCTGAGCTGGTGACGACCGCCTGGGCCTCGGCCTCCACCTTCCGTGGTTCCGACAAGCGTGGCGGTGCGAACGGTGCGCGCATCCGTCTGTCACCGCAGAAGGATTGGGAAGTCAACCAGCCTGTCCAGCTGGCGAACGTGCTCAGGACTCTGGAGGGCATCCTGAGCGCGTTCAACAGCGCCCCCGGCAGCAAGAAGGTCTCGCTGGCTGACCTGATCGTTCTGGCCGGCTGCGCGGGCGTCGAGCAAGCGGCGATGAACGCGGACGTCGAGGTGACGGTTCCCTTCGCGCCCGGACGCATGGACAGCTCGCAGGCGCAAACCGATGTGGCCTCCTTCGCCGTGCTCGAGCCGGTCGCGGACGGCTTCCGCAACTACCAGAAGACTCGATACGCCGTATCGGCCGAGGAGTTGCTGGTCGATCGGGCACAATCGCTCACGCTGACCGCGCCCGAAATGACGGTGCTCGTGGGCGGCCTGCGCGTCTTGAATGCCAACTTCGGACAGTCCCAGCACGGCGTCTTCACCAAGCGGCCGGAGGCACTGACCAACGACTTCTTCGTGAACTTGCTCGACATGGGGACGACGTGGAAGCCGATTTCGAAGGACGCCGACGTGTTCGAAGGCCGCGATCGTAAGACGGGCGAACGCAAGTGGACCGGCACGCGTGTCGATCTCGTCTTCGGTTCGAACTCCCAGCTCCGCGCTCTGGCGGAAGTCTATGGGAGTGCGGACGCGCAGAAGAAGTTCGTGCAGGACTTCGTGGCGGCCTGGACCAAGGTGATGAACCTGGATCGCTTCGATCTGGCGTCATGAACCGAGCGCCCCAGTCAGCGGAGTGGGAGGCGGAAATGGAAGGTGGCGCCGGGGCCGGCGTTGTTCGTAGCCCACAACCGGCCGCCATGGGCCTCGATGATCGAGCGGCTGATGGACAGCCCCATCCCCATACCGCGGGTTTTGGTTGTGAAGAACGCGTCGAATACCCGCGCCACGTGGTTGGGATCGAGGCCGACGCCCGCGTCTCGCACCGCCACCAGAACGGCGTTGGGCGCGTCTCGTTGCGACCGGATCACCAGCTCGCGCGACCGATCCGTCACGCCCTGGCTGGCCTCGATGCCGTTCATCGTCAGGTTGAGGATTACCTGCTGCAGCTGGACCCGGTCCCCCTCGACCAGAGATAGCGGGGCGTCGAGTTCGGTCCGGAGGGAGACTCCGTGCTTCCGTGCCTCGCCCTGCAGCAGAGCGGCGACCTCTCGAATGACTTCATTGATGTCCAGCAAGACCTTCTGTGGACCGGTCTTCTTGACGAGGGCGCGAATCCGATCAATCACCTCGCTCCCGCGTGTGCCATCCCGAATCATGCGCTCCACGGCCTCGCGCGCCTCCTCCAGGTCCGGTGTCGGTCGTTTGAGCCATCGCAGACACGCATAGCCGTTCGCGACGACGGCGGCGAGGGGCTGGTTCAACTCGTGCGCGATGGAGGCGGTCATCTCCCCCACCGTCATCACGCGAGAGACATGCGCCAGCTCCGCCCGGACCTTGGACAGCGCCTCTTCTGCCCTCTTCCGCTCGGTGATGTCCTCCACGATGCCGAGGAGAAAGCAGGGAACCCCTTCCGTGCCGGGCACCAGGGATCCGCTGAGGTTCACCCAGATCACCTCGCCATCCTTCCGGCGGTACCGTTTGACGAGCTCGAAGGACTTGCGCTTGCCCTCGAAGAGCTCGGAGACCATCTCCAGATGGCTCTCCCGATCCTCCTCGTGGGTGATCGTCCGGAACGACAGCTCGCGGAGCTCGGTCTCCGAGTAACCGAGCATGGTCCGATACGCGGGATTCGCGGCTACGAAGCGACCGTCCAGGTCGGTGAGGGCCATCCCGAGCGCCGAGCTATCGAAGATCGCGCGCCACCGCTCCTCGCTCCTGCGTAGCTCCTCCTCTGCGTGTGCCCTCTCGCAGTTCTCCTGCCGCAGCTGGGCATACAGGCGCGCGTGCTCCAGCGAGATCGCCGCCTGGGACGCGAGGAGCTTCAGCACCGCGATCCGCGCGGGCGTGAACGCGTGCGACGCCAGGTGATTCTCGAGATACAAGACGCCGATCAACTGCCCCAGCTTCGAGAGCGGCAAGCAGAGGATGGACCGGGACCCGTTCCTGCGCACGTATTCGTCGCGGGAGAAGGGGCCGTGGGCCGAGGCGTCGTCCAGGATCACACTGTCCTGCGTCCGGATGACGTACCGGAGGATCGACTCGGGAACCTCCGCGGACGTCGCCGGCGCGTGGCGGAACTGCACAGCAACCTTGTCACGAGCGGTCGACGCTTCCGCCTCGATGCGCTGCTCGTCGGCGCGCGGAAGGATGAGGAGACCTCGCACCGCTCCTGCGTGCTCGACGGCAAGCACCATGAGCCGCTGGATCAACTGGTCGAGGACGATCTCGCTCGACAACGCCTGGGAAGTCTCGACGACGGCAGCCAGATCCAGCTGCTCCACCGGCGCGGCGGACGTCGTGGTTCGGCCTGGGCTCACCAGCTCCTCGCGCAAGAACGGATGGGAGTGCTCGAGCTGCCGCACCTTCGCACCCGCGCCCCAGCGGAGATAGCAGTATCGGGCGTTGCGGAGATAGGCGTGCGCGATAGTCTCGAGCCCACGCGCACCGTGAAAGCGTGCGGCCAGCTCGTTGGCGAGCGCCTCGATCTGGACGAAGCCGTGCTCGCGCGCCTGCCGGATGGCGTCTTCGTACAGACGCTCCGCATCCAGATCGCGGCGTTCGATCCGCGCGAGCTCGGCCGAGACGAGCGCGTAACGGTTGGCATAGTTCTCGGGACAGTTGTCGGCCCACAGCTCGAGCTTCTTCAGCTTGCCGCGGAGGGTGCGTGAATATGCATGCTGCTGGGCGTCGGAGGCCATCGGATAGAGGGCAAGCAGCGTGAGCGCGTGCACGAAATGGTGGGTGGCCTCGATGGGCGTGGCCATGGCGGCGCCGAGCACGGGCTCTGCCCGCGTCGCCCACTCGAGCGCCTCGACATGGCGCCCGTGGAGGAAGGCGAGGATCTGCTTCATGATGTCGTAGAAGGCCATCCCGCAACCGAACGTCGCCTTCGCGATGCTGGCGACGCAAGCCGCCTCATCGAAACCGCCGTCCTCCAGCCCGAGTGGATCCGTCGTCCTTCCCTGGAGGCTCGCGACGAATTGCTGCTCGAGGCGGATGGTCTGGTAGATCGGCTCGTTGTGGCTCTGCTGTGCGAATGACGCGTACTTCCTCGAAACCTCGAGGACGCGCTCGAGGGGGTCGCCTTTCTCCAGCACCTGCCAGACCGTCTCGAGGGAGAGGAAGCCGGCATAGACGAGGTCGCCCACCTCCTGGCAGGCGACGAAAGCCTGCTCCAGGAGCGGCATCCCAGTCGCGAAATGTCGGCGCCAGAAGTTGACGTTGCCGGCGTGCAGGTCGAGCAGGGTGCCCCGCAGGCGCGGGTTCTGCAGCTTCTCGTTGAGCCGCAGCGACAAGTCCGAGAACTCGAACGCGGATGGGATGTCGCCCATCATCGAAACCAGCATGAGAGAATAGGCGCCGTAAGCGAAGCTCGATTGCTCGGTGTGGCCGTATCTCAACGAGAAGTTCACGGCTTTCAGGGTGAGCAGAGGGAAGAGCTTCGGCCGTCCGATATAGGCACAGGGCACCGCCTCGACGAGGAGGTTGATCACGGCCTGCATGGCGGGGTCGACGACGCTCGGCGCGTGCAGGACGTCGGCGATGCGACGTCCGCCCAGATGGAGCGGGACGTCACGGTACTCGGCCTCGGTCACCGCCTGGATCTCCGCATCGGAATCCGGAAACGTGACGCTGAACAGTCGGAGAGCATCGAGAGCGACAGCGACGCCGTCGTCATACTTGCCTGCGACCTGATACAGTTTCATGCGCAGGCTGTACACCTTGGCACGGTCGAGATCGGAGCGCGCCTTACCCAAGATCAAGTCGAACAGCCCGTCTGCGACGGCGAAATGGCCGACCAGGTATTCGCACTCGGAAAGGAAGAGATGGAGATCGAACGTCTCTTCGTAAAGCCGCGTCCAGGCGTCCGGCGGCGTGAGCGCGGCCGCCTGGGCGAGGTAGTCGCGCGCCGAGACATAGGCGATCGCGGCCTTCGCCTTCTTGCCGGCAAGAACGTTCAAGCGAAGGAGCGACACCCTCTCCTCCGTGTCGACGATTAGATCGACGGCGCGGTTCAACTGGTTGACGACTGCGAACACGTGCTCCGCAGGCGAGTCCGCGGTCAGCGCGCCGAGCAGCAGGCGGCCGATGCGCAAGTGCGTCTTCGCTCGCAGCGGTTCCGGAATGAGCGAATAGGCCGCCTCCTGGATGCGGTCGTGGACGAACCTGTACGTCCCGTCGACGCGCATCGCGAATCCGGCTTCCACCGATCCCCGGAGCGCCGAGTCCAAGGCGTGTACCGGCCCGCCGCGGATCATCGCCAGGATCGCAGCGTCCGCGAGGTTGCCGAGGCACGCGAGCAGCGTCATCGCTTCCTGGGTCGCCGCCGGCAACCGCTTCAGCTTGCCGATCATGAGCTCCACGACGTTGTCGGTGAAGCCCTTGGCCTCGACGCGCAGCACGTCCCAGCGCCACGCCGCGGTGAGCGGGTCGAACTCGACGAGCCGTTCCTCCGCAAGGGTCGTGAGAAACTGGATGGCGAAGAACGGGTTCCCGGCGGTCCTCTCGTGCACGAGCCGCGCGAGCGATCGCGCACGCGCCGGATCGCCGTGCAGCGCGTCGGAGATGAGCCGGGCCACATCGTCGAGGCCGAGGGGCCCGAGCACGAGCTCGCGCACCGGCGCCTGCGCCTTGCGGATCGAATCGAGCGTCAGCATGAGCGGGTGCGACGGGGCCACCTCGTTGTCCCGATAGGCGCCGATGAGGAGCAGGTAACGGGTCTCGGCATGCGTGACGAGGTGCTCGATGAGCGTCAGGCTGGCCACGTCCGACCATTGCAGATCGTCCAGGAAGAGCGCGAGCGGATGTTCCTTCTTCGCGAACACCCCCAGGAACCGGCGGAACACCATCTGGAATCGGTTCTGGGCTTCCTGCGGCGGCAGCTCCGGAACCGGCGGCTGAGGTCCGATGATCAGCTCGATCTCGGGGACGAGGGCGACGATCAGATGGCCATTCGGTCCAACGGCCTGCTGGATCGCCTCGCGCCACGGACCGAGCTCCACCTCGCGCAGACCGAGCATCGGACGGATCAGGGACTGGAATGCCTGGGCCAGCGTGGCATACGGAATATCGCGCTTGTACTGATCGAACTTGCCGGATGCGAAGAGGCCGCGCGGGGGCACCAGCGCCTTGTGCAATTCGCTCACGACCGACGACTTACCGATGCCGGAATAGCCGGAGACCAGCACCAGCTGAGGAGTGCCGCTGTCGACCGCCTGGTCGAACGCCTCGAGCAGTACCCGGATCTCGCGCTCGCGTCCGTAGAGCGTCTCCGGGATCACCAGGCGGTCGGGCACGTCGTGCACGCCGAGAGGGAAGGGCTCGATCCCCCCTTGTGCCTCCCAGTCGCGCAGACACCTTCGCAGGTCGGCTGTGACACCCGCGGCGGTCTGGTAACGATCCTCTGCCCTCTTCGCCAAGAGCTTCATCACGATGGCGCTGAGCTGGGCGGGCACCGTTGGCACCCGTTCTCGAGGAGGGAGCGGCTGCCGGGCGATGTGGCAATGTACCCACTCCAGCGGATCGATCGCCGTGAAGGGGAGCGCGCCCGTCAACATTTCGTAGCAGGTGACCCCGAGCGCGTACAGGTCGCTCCGCGAATCGACCGATCGATTCATGCGCCCGGTTTGCTCAGGTGCCATGTACGCCAGCGTGCCCGCAATGACCTCGGGCGGCTCCGGCGCCGGGCGTTCGCGGGGAAGGCGCGACGCTACGCCGAATCCGGTCAGCCAGACTTCGCCGCTCGCACCGTGTACGAGGATGTTGGCCGGCTTCAGGTCCTTGTGGATGAGGCCGCGCTCGTGGACGCGCTCGAGAGCCGAGGCCAGGCCGATAGCAATGCGCAGGAACGCGGCTGGCTCCATCGGACATCCGAGAAGACGCGTGAGCGGCTCGCCGCCAGGGTCTTCGAGGACCAGCATCGGCTGTCCATGGCGTCGCACCAGTGCCACAGGTCGAGCGGACCACGTGGAATCCAGGTCGTTGCGCAATTCATACTCGTGCTCGAGCCGCAGTAGGCTGCCGGGCATGGGTCGCTCGACGGCAGGCGCCACGGTCAGGACGGGCGGCCGACCGCCATCGTTCGCCCTCCTGCACAGGACGAGGTCACCATCCTCCCGGAGATGCTCCACCTCGTGTCTCGGCGCATCGTTCACAGGTGACGCCCTCAGGTCGGCGCGATCCTCGGACCTGTCTCTCGGTGCCTAAATGCGGGTCTACATGTCGTCCGAGCGTTGGGGCCACGATGCAGGCCGCGGGCCAGACCCTTCCGTGTCGACCGCCGGTAACTGAGCGACTGCGTGCTCGGCCGCCGCCGCGTCGAGGAGCCTGCCGCGTCTCGTATGAACCAGAGTCGTTCTCGAGCCGATCCTGCGCACCGGGCCACGCCAGCTCCGCCGCGTCGTGGCCGGCGAGAGCGCCCTCGGTGGTGACACCCGTGGCACGGAACTGATCGATTCCCGACAGGTTCACGGCGCATTCTCGATCAGTCGGGCAGCGACAGGGTGTCGGCGCCCCGCCCGCCGTGGCCGTCCTGACGGGCACAGCGACGCTGTGGGGCCGGGGGCACGGCGAGTGCAAAGGCTCGATGGGTGACGTGTACCGAACTGCAGCCGAGCACTCACGGTTGGCCATCGGGACGATCGTGCGCCAGCCCGGGGAGTGAACCTTGAGCCCGACCAACATCTTCGCGCCGGCCTCGACCTCGGCCCATGCGATCGTCCAGCTGTCCATCTTCGTGGTCGCGATCGCCGTCGCCGTCTTCGCGGTCGTCGGTGGATTGCTCGTCTACGCCGTCGTGAAGTTCCGGAAACGGCGGCAGGAGGATGGCCGCGAGCCAGCGCAGATCTATGGCAGCACGCGCATCGAGCTCGCCTGGACGGTCATCCCCATCCTCATCGTCTTCGTCCTGTTTCTCGCGTCCGCGCGGGTCATCTTCAGCGTCCAGGCCGCTCCCCACCCGCCAAGCGCGCTCGAGGTGACCGTCATCGGGCACCAGTACTGGTGGGAGTACCGGTACCCCGGCCAGAACGTCGTGACCGCTAACGAGCTGCACGTCCCCGCCGGCGAGCGGACGCTCCTCACGCTGCTGTCAGCCGACACCGACCACAGCTTCTGGGTGCCGCGCCTGGCCGGGAAGACCGATCTCATCCCGAACCACCCCAACACAATGTGGATCGAGCCGAGCGAGACGGGGCTCTATCTCGGGCAATGCGCGCAGTACTGCGGTACGCAGCACGGGAAGATGCTCCTGCGCGTCTACGTGCAGACGCGCGCGGAGTTCGACGCCTGGATACGCGCGCAGGCGGCTCCCGCGCGGACGGACGAGGTCTCCGAGGGCCGCAGGATCTTCGAGCAGACGGCCTGCATCAACTGCCACGCGGTGGCGGGGACGCCTGCGAACGGCCGGTTCGGGCCCGACCTCACGCACCTCATGTCGCGCGAGACGATCGGCGCTGGCATCGCTCGCAACACGCCCGAGAACCTGCGCCGGTGGATCCTGCGTCCTGACGACTTCAAGCGCGGTTCGCTGATGCCGGCCATGGGCCTCACCGACTCCCAGCTGGACGCGATCACGACCTACCTGACGAGCCTCCGATGACGACCGACCCGACGGCGGTGACGACGACGCGCATGGGCGGACGGCCCGCGGCCCTCCCCGCGCGGCGGCCTTTCGTGGACACGCTTCATGATTGGGTGACGACGGTCGATCACAAGCGGCTCGGCATCCTGTACGTCGGCTACGGGCTCTTGTTCCTGGTGTTCGGGGGCATCGAGGCCACGGTCATGCGGGTCCAGCTCGTCCGGCCCCACAACGACTTCGTCGCGCCGCAGACCTTCAACCAGCTGTTCACGATGCACGGCACGACGATGATCTTCTTCGCCGCGATGCCCATCGTGTTCGGCTTCGCGAACTACCTCGTGCCGCTCATGATCGGGGCGCGGGACATGGCGTTCCCGCGTCTCAACGCCTTCAGCTTCTGGCTCACCGCGTTCGGCGGGCTATTCCTCTACTTCAGCCTCGTCGGCGGCTACGGCCTCTACGGCATGGGGACGGCCCCGGACGTGGGGTGGTTCGCCTACGCGCCGTTGACCGCGAAGACGTTCTCGCCTGGGCACGCCACCGACTACTGGACGCTGTCGCTGCTCGTCTCCGGATTCGGGAGCATCGGCACTGCCGTGAACATCGTGGCGACGATCGTGTGCATGCGGTGCCCGGGGATGACGCTCGGCAAGATGCCATTGCTCGCCTGGCTGAATCTGGTGATGGCCTGCCTCGTGATCCTCGCGGTGAGCCCGCTCACCGCCGCGCAGCTCATGCTGCTCGTCGACCGCTACCTCGGCGGCCATTTCTTCGACACGCAGGCGGGCGGTTCGGCGGCGATCTGGATGCACTTCTTCTGGATCTTCGGCCACCCGGAGGTCTACGTGCTCGTCCTCCCCGCGTTCGCCTTCGTCTCCGAGATCATCCCGGTGTTCTCGCGCAAGGCGCTGTTCGGCTACCCGGCGATGGTCGCGGCCACGGTCGCGATCGGTTTCATCGGCATGAGCGTCTGGGCTCATCACATGTTCACCATTGGCATGAGCGCGGGGGCGAACGCCTTCTTCGTTCTCTCCACGATGGCCATCGCGGTCCCCACCGGGATCAAAATCTTCAACTGGCTCGCCACGATGTGGGGCGGCACGATCTCGTTCAAGGCTCCGATGCTGTTCTGCACCGCGTTCCTCTTCCAGTTCCTGGTGGCTGGTCTGACGGGCGTCATGCTGAGCTCGGCGCCGGTCGATTGGCAATTGGGCTCGTCTTACTTCGTCGTCGCCCATTTCCACTACGTGATCGTCGGCGGAATCCTCTTCGCCGTGTTCGCCGCGTTCTACTACTGGTTCCCCAAGGTGACGGGCAGGATGTACGGCGAGTCCCTGGCGAAGGTGCACTTCTGGCTGTTCGCCATCGGGTTCCACCTCACCTTCGACTTCATGCACGTCCCCGGGCTCCTCGGGATGCCTCGCCGCATCTACACCTACGAGCCCGGGCGCGGCTGGGACGCCTGGAACCTGATCGTCACCATCGGCGTGCTGTTCCAGGCGGCGGGCATCCTGGCCTTCGTCGTGAACCTCGTCCGGTCCTACCTGCGCGGCAGGCCTGCGGGACACGACCCCTGGGACGCGTGGACGCTGGAGTGGTCGACCTCGTCGCCGCCCCCCGAATACAACTTCCCGACCCTCCCCGTCGTGAAGAGCCGCCGGCCGTTGTGGGACCTCAAGCACCCCGAAGATCCCGATTGGACGTACGAATGATCGCTCCTGCCGCTGCCATTCCGTGGACGCTTCCGTCGCCAGGCCGGGTCGGCATGTACGGCCTCATCGCCGCCGAGTCGGCCATCTTCGTGATCTTCGTCGTGGCGTACCTCTTCTACGCCGGGAAGAGCGTGGCTGGCCCCACCCCCGAGGTGCTGCACGCGCCCTGGGTCCCCTCGATCTGCCTGCTCTCCAGCAGCTGGACGATCCATTCGGCCGTGGCCGCGCTGAGGCGGGGTGACGTGGCGTCCTTCGCGCGCCGCTGGCTCGCCACGATCGTCCTGGGGGGGGTGTTCCTCGGCGCGACGGCGAGGGAGTGGCGGCACCTCATCGTCGACGAGGGGCTGACCATCCGGACGAACCTCCTCGGAACCACCTACTACTCGCTCGTCGGCCTCCACGCGTTCCACGTCACCGTCGGCCTCGTCGTGTTGACAGCCGTCTGGCTCTTCGGCGCGTTCGGACGCGTCGCGCCGGCCGACGCCGAGCGGGTGTCGCTCGTCTCGATGTACTGGCACTTCGTCGACGTCGTGTGGGTCGTCGTCTTCTCCGTCGTCTACGTCATCGGCCGCTGAGGGGAGGAGAGGAGCATGGCTTTGGACGTGTCATCTCGAGCCGCGGAGACCTCGCCGGCCACCATCGCCGTTCCGGCGCCCACCGCGTGGCCCATCGTCCTCTCATTCGGCGTGGCGCTGCTCTTCGCCGGGATCGCGACGAGCGCCGCCGTCAGCGTCGTCGGCGCCCTCGCGGCCGTGGCAGGGCTCATCGGCTGGTGTCGCGACGTGCTCCCACGCGCGGCGCACGTGTCGGTGACTTGCGAGCCGGCGCCGCTTCCGGTCGCGACGGATCGGCCGACAGTCGCGCAGTTCCAGGTCGGGCGCGAGGCGGGGCGCGCATGGCTCCCGGTCGAGACCTACCCAGTCTCGGCTGGAGTCAAGGGCGGCCTCGCTGGAGGCCTCGTCATGGCGGCGCTGGCGGTGCTCTATGGCGCGCTGTCGGGCCACGGGATCTGGTACCCGGTCAACCTCCTCGCCGCTGGGCTCTTCCCCGCGGCCGTGACGGCGACGACCGCCGAGCTCGGCCACTTCTACGCCGGCCCCTTCCTCGTCGCCTGCGGCATTCACCTCATGGCATCCCTCCTGGTCGGGCTCCTCTACGGGGCGATGCTGCCGATGTTGCCGCGGAGACCGATCCTGCTCGCCGGGATAGCGGCCCCCACCCTGTGGTCGGGAGTGCTGCACAGCGCCGTGGCGATCATCAATCCTGTGTTCAATCAGCGCGTCGACTGGTCCTGGTTCGTCCTCTCGCAGGTGGGATTCGGGATCGTCGCCGGGTTCGTCGTGTCGAGGCAGGAGCGGGTACGGACGTGGCAGGGGCTCCCCTTCGCGATCCGCGCCGGGATCGAGGGATCGGGCCTCCAGCGCGAGTCCGCACCGGAAAGGAGCAAGCGATGAGGCGGGAGGGGCAGCTCGTGGTCGCGCTGGCGGTGGCCATGGCGGCCTGCGGCGCGAGGCGCGGTGACAGCTCGGGGCCGCCGATCGATGCGATTGTCCCGCGGCCGGACGCCGTGACGGCCTTCGCGCCGCTCTATGCTGCGAACTGCGCCGGATGCCACGGTGCCGAGGGGAGGGGAGGGGCCGCGCTGGCGCTGGCGGATCCCGTGTACCTCGCCATCGCCGACGACGAGGCGATCCGGCGCGTCATCCGCGACGGGGTCTCGGGAACCGGGATGGCGCCGTTCGCGCAGAGCGCCGGCGGGATGCTCACCGAACATCAGGTCGAGTCGCTCGTGCGCGGCATCCGCGGCTGGTCGAATCCTGCCGCCGTGGCCGGCGCAACCCCTCCGCCTCGCGCGCATCGTGGCGACGGCGACGTGAAGCGCGGCGCGCGCGCCTACGCGACGTACTGCGCGTCCTGCCACGGCGCGAGCGGCCGCGGGGGCGAGCGAGCCAGCTCCATCGTCGACGGATCGTTCCTCGCGCTGGTGAGCGATCAGTATCTCCGCACGATCGTCATCACCGGGAGGCGCGAGCTCGGCGCGCCGGATTGGCGCGGCAACGTGCCAGGCACACCCATGACGGCGGAGGACGTGGCGGACGTGGTCGCCTGGCTCGCCGCGCAGCGCCCAGCCGTGCCTGGTCAACCCTATCCAGCTGCTCGCGCAGCGATCGGAGAACGCCCATGAACTCGCCCGAACGGTCTTCGCGCCGGGGGTTCCTCATCAAGCTCGGCCTGTTGCTCAACGGGATCGTCGGCGCGGCGCTCGCGGTGCCCGTCGTCCGCTACCTCCTCTCTCCGATGATCCAAGACCGGAAGCCCGGCTCTCGAGCGTGGGTCTCGCTGGGGACCGTCACCCGGTTCCCGACCGGCCAGACCCGGTACGCGACGTACCGGAGCCCGGTGGTCTCCCCGTCCGACGGCGACACGGCGAACGTCGCTTGCTGGGTGCGGAACGTCGACGGAGACCGCTTCCAGGTCTTCGCGGTGAATTGCGCGCACCTGGGGTGCCCCGTGCGCTGGTTCCCGCAATCGAACCTGTTCATGTGCCCCTGCCACGGGGGCGCCTACTATGCGGATGGGGCTCGCGCCTCGGGCCCGCCGGAGCGCGGGCTGTTCGAGTATCGCTACAAGATCGAGGGCGGCGACCTGTTCATCGAGGCCGGTGACATGCCCACGCCGGGCGCGCCCGGGCCGCTGGCGAGCCTCGACGTGAGGAGGCCGCCATGCGCTTGATCGGGAAGGTCGGCCGGTGGTTCGACGACCGGCTCCAGCTCGGCAAGCCCCTGGCGGCGGCCATGGCTCATCCGGTGCCACACCGGACGGCCAGCTGGGCCTATGTCTTCGGCAGCGCGTCGCTCACGGTGCTGGCGTTGCAGGTCGTCACGGGGATCCTCCTCGCCCTCCTTTACGTCCCGTCGGCGGGGGAGGCGTGGAATTCGCTCCAGGCGCTCAATCACCAGGTCTCCGCGGGCTGGTTCATCCGAGCGCTCCACGGGTGGGGCTCGAACTTCATGCTGGCCATCGTGATCATCCACATGGTCCAGGTGTTCCTGTTCGGGGCCTACAAGTTCCCCCGCGAGCTCAGCTGGATCTTGGGCGTCTTCCTCCTCCTCATGACGCTGGGGATGGCCTTCACCGGGCAGGTGCTCCGGTTCGACCAGGATGCGTACTGGGGGCTCGGCATCGGCGCCTCCATCGCGAGCCGCGTCCCGCTGGTCGGACGCGCCATCGTGAACCTGCTGCTCGGGGGCCCCATCATTGCCGGCGCGACGCTGTCGCGGTTCTTCGCGCTCCACGTCTTCGTCATCCCTGGGCTGCTGATCGCCTTCGCCGGGCTGCACGTGCTCCTCGTGCTGAAGGTCGGGATCAACGAGTGGCCGATGCCGGGCCGCATCGTCCGCCGCGCGACCTATGTCGCGGAGTACCACGAGCTGACGCAGCGCGATGGCATTCCCTTCGTCCCTGCCGCCATCGGCAAGGACATCGTCTTCTCCGGATGCGTGCTCCTCTCGATCGCGGCGTGCGCGGCCATCCTCGGTCCGTTCGGCCCCGGTGGACGGCCGGACCCGACGATCATCCAGACGGCGCCGCGCCCCGACTTCTTCTTCTGGTGGCTCTACGCGACCCTGTCGTACCTGCCACCCGCGGCGGAGACGCCGTTCCTCCTCATCGGACCCGCCGTGGCGATCGCCGTGCTGCTCGCGCTCCCCTTCTTCGCCGGCGAGGGTGAGAAGAGCTGGAGACGCAGGCCGATCGCCGTCCTCGTCACCCTGCTGGTCGCGGTGACGCTCGGCAGCCTCACGCAGCTCGGCGCGCACATGCCGTGGAGCCCGGTCATGGACGCCTGGAGCGGCGCGCCCGTTCCCGCGAGATACCTCAAGGGGCGAAGCGCGCTCGAGCGGCAAGGGGCGGTCGTGATGCAGCTGCAGCAGTGCCGTAACTGCCACGCGCTCGGCGACGAGGGTGGAAAGCGAGGGCCGACGCTCGACGAGGTCGCGGTCCGGCTCACGCAGGATCAGCTCATCCGGCAGGTGGTGCAGGGCGGCGGCAACATGCCGGCTTACGGCAAGAACCTCAGCCCGGCGCAGGTCACGGCGCTCGTCGGCTTCCTCGGGACGCTGCACCCCGCCAGCCAGGCGCCCGCGCGCGACGCGTCGCAGGCCGCGCGTCTCCCCTAGGATTGGCATGGACTGCGCGCTCCACGATCCGATCGCGACGTCGTGGGCGATCCCGCTCCCCTCGACGCTCGCGTTCGCCGGGACGGTGCTCCTCTACGCCGCCGGGTGGCGACGGCTTCGAGCCGCCTCCCCCGGAGACACCCCGAGCTGGAGGCTCGCAGCCTTCGTCGCTGGGATGATCGCGCTGTGGCTCGCCGTCTGCTCGCCGCTCTCCACGCTCGATCACGTCTCGCTCACCCTCCACATGGTCCAGCACCTTGTCACGATGACGGTGGCTGCGCCGCTGATCCTGCTCGGAAGGCCGGGGGTCGCGCTGGCGCTGGCGTTACCAGGGTGCCGGCGCCCCGACGCGCGAGCGCTCCTGCGCGCCGTCGCCGGCCGGATCGGGCGTGCATTGACGCACCCGGTGGCGTGCTGGCTCGCCGGTACCGGCGTCGTCGTGGCGTGGCACGTGCCGGGCCTCCACGAGCTCGGCATGACCTCGCCGTGGCACGCCGTCCAGCACGCGAGCTTTCTCGTCGGCGGCCTACTCTTCTGGTCGCCGGTGATCGGGGCCGGGCGCCGCTTCGCCGTCGTCTCCGACTCCCACGCCGTCCTGTACCTCTTCCTCGCGGCGTTGCCGTGCGACGCGCTCTCCGCCTTCCTCGCGTTCTGCGGTCGCGTGGTCTACCACGCGCATTCGGCGCATGCGGTCCTGGGGCTCTCGCCGCTCCAGGACCAAGAGCTGGCGGGTGGCCTCATGTGGGTCTGGGTGACCTTCGCCTATCTGCTCCCGGCGACGTTCATGACGGTCCGGATGCTCTCGCCTTCGGGCTCCTCCAACCTCGGTGGGCATGTACACGCACGGTGACCCCATGTCGACTCCTGTTGCTGCGGCCGCGACGGCCGCCCTGTCCCGTCCGAAGCTGGCCATCGCCCGCGACGTTCTCGCGCTCACGAAGCCGCGCCTCACGACGATGGTGTTGTGCACGGCCGCCGCTGGTATGTGGCTCGCCCCCGGGCGCCACGAGGCGGTCGCTGCGCTCGCGCTGTTGCTCGGGACCGCCGCGGTGGTGGGCGCGGCCAACGCGCTCAACAACTATCTCGAGGTCGACGTCGACGCGCTCATGCGACGCACGCGCGATCGCCCGCTGCCGGCCGGCCGTCTCGACTCATCCGTGGCCGGCGCGCTGGGGATCGGGCTCTCCTCGCTGGCGCTCCCGGCGCTGGCCATCCACACGAACGCTCTCACCATCGCGCTCGGCGCGCTGGCGCTGTTCGTCTACGTGGGGATCTACACTCCGCTCAAGCGGCACACGACGCTCGCGCTCTTCGTCGGCGCCGTGCCGGGCGCCATCCCGCCGCTCATGGGGTGGACGGCGGTCACCGGGCGCCTCGACGCGGGCGGGCTCGCGCTGTTCGCGCTGCTGTTCTGCTGGCAACTGCCTCACTTCCTCGCGATCTCGATCTACCTGAAGGAGGACTACGGTCGCGGCGGGCTCCGCGTCTTCGCGCTCGTGCACGGCGAGCGGCGGGCGAAAGCCTGGATCGCGGGCTGCACCCTCGCACTCGTGCCCGTCTCGTTGCTGCTCGTGCCGCTGGGGCTCGCGGGCAGACTCTACGCGGCGACCGCGCTAGCCTCGGGGGTCCCGCTCTCCGCGTACGCCATCGCGGGAGTCATCGACCCACACGCTTCGACCGCGTGGGCGAGGAAGTTCTTCCTCGGCACACTCGTCCATCTGACGCTGCTGCTTGCAGTGCTCATCGCCGCGGCGCCGTGAGCCCGATCGTCGGGGCGGGTGGCATCGACGCCGGTCAAAGGTTGGCGAGGCGTTGAAGGAGGAGCCGCGATGGGTACCCCGGAGTACGCCGTCGACACCGTTCGGCAATGCGGTGAGCTCGTGTTGCGCCGTGGCCGGCGATCGGATGCGACCTCGAGCGCGACCTCTGTGCTGGAGGTGATGCCGGCCACGGACCATCCCGCGCCCGAGACGCTGCGACGGTTGGAGCACGAGTTTGCCCTGAGGGCCGAGCTGGATCCGGCCTGGGCCGTTCGTCCGCTCGGGCGTTCCCGACGTGAAGGCCGACCCGTGCTGGTGCTCGAGGATCCCGGCGGCGAGCCTCTGGACCAGCTCATGGGCGCGCCGCTGGAGCTCGAACTCTTCCTGCGCCTGGCCATCGGCCTCGCCGCTGCGCTCCGCGAGCTGCACGCGCGCGGCATCATCCACAAGGACGTCAAGCCCGCCAACGTCCTCGTCGATGCCGTCGCGGGGCGGGTCTGGCTCACGGGGTTCGGCATCGCCTCGCGGCTGCGGCGCGAGCGCCAGGCACCCGAGGCGCCCGAGGTCATCGCCGGAACGCTGCCCTACATGGCACCGGAGCAGACCGGGCGGATGAACCGGTCGATCGACTCACGCAGCGACCTGTACAGCCTGGGTGTCACGCTCTACGAGATGCTGACTGGCAGCCTGCCCTTCGTCGCGTCCGACCCGATGGAATGGGTGCACTGCCACATCGCGCGGCAGCCGGTGCCGCCGGCCGAGCAGCGGAAGGGAATACCTCGCGTCGTGTCGGCGATCGTGATGAAGCTGCTCGCGAAGACGCCCGAGGAGCGCTACCAGACCGCCGTCGGGGTCGAGCGCGACCTGCGGCGCTGCCTCGCCGCATGGCAGGCGGAGCGCCGGATGGACGACTTCCGAGTCGGCGAAGAGGACACGCCCGACCGGCTCCTCATGCCCGAGAAGCTCTACGGCCGCTCGCGCGACGTCGGGACGCTCCTCGCCGCCTTCGACCGGATCGTGACGAGCGGGAGGCCGGAGCTGGTGCTCGTCTCCGGGTACGCGGGCATCGGCAAGTCGTCGGTCGTGAACGAGCTGCACAAGGTGCTCGTGCCGCCGCGGGGGCTCTTCGCCTCGGGGAAGTTCGACCAGTACAAGCGCGACATCCCGTACGCCACGCTCGCCCAGGCCTTTCAGAAGCTGGTCCAGTCGCTTCTGGGCAAGAGCGAAGCGGAGCTGGCCCGCTGGCGCGACGCGCTCCGCGAGGCGCTGGAGCCGAACGGGCGGCTGATGGTCGACCTGGTCCCGAAACTCGCGCTCATCATCGGCGAGCAGCCGCCGGTGCCCGAGCTCTCGCCACAGGATGCGCAGCAGCGCTTCCAGCTCGTGCTCCGGCGGTTCATCGGCGTCTTCGCGCGGCCGGAGCACCCGCTGGCGCTCTTCGTCGACGACCTGCAGTGGCTCGACGCCGCGACGCTCGGCCTGCTCGAGGACCTGCTGACCCGGTCGGAGCTGCAGCACCTCATGCTGATCGGCGCGTACCGGGACAACGAGGTCACTCCCGCCCATTCGCTGATGCGAAAGCTCGAGGCGATCCGGAAGGCGGGCGCGCCCGTGCAGGAGATCAGGCTGGGGCCGCTCTCCCGCGACGACGTGGGTCAGCTCGTCGCGGATGCAGTTCGCTGCGAACCGGCGCGCGCCGCCCCGCTGGCGGGGCTCGTCCATGAGAAGACGGGCGGGAACCCGTTCTTCGTCATCCAGTTCCTGTCCGACCTCGCGGACGAGGGGCTGCTCGCGTTCCACCACGGCGAGGCGCGCTGGTCGTGGGACGTCGGGCGCATTCAGGCGCAGGGGTACACGGCCAACATCGTGGACCTCATGGTGGCCAAGCTGACCCGCCTGCCGCTCCTGACACAGGAGGCGCTGCAGCAACTCGCCGCCCTCGGCAACAGCGCGGACCTGACCACGCTCGCGCTCGTGCGCGGGACGACCGAGGAAGAGGTTCACGCGGACCTCTGGGAGGCGGTCCGCCTCGAGCTCGTCGACCGCCTGGACGGGGCCTACCGGTTCGTGCACGACCGCGTCCAAGACGCTGCGTACTCGCTGATCCCGGAATTGTCGCGCGCCGACGCGCACCTGCGGATCGGGAGATTGCTCGTGGCGCACACGCCGCCGGAGAAGCGCCAGGAGGCCATCTTCGAGATCGTCAATCAGCTCAACCGCGGTGTCGCGCTGATCACGTCGCAGGACGAACGCGAGCAACTGGCGGAGTTCAACCTGATCGCGGGCAAGCGAGCCAAAGCGTCCAACGCCTACGTCTCGGCGCTGAACTATCTCGTCGGGGGAGCAGCACTGCTGGACGGCTCCTGGGACCGCCGACATGATCTCCAGTTTCCCATCGAGTTCCACCGGGCCGAATGCGAGTTTCTCACAGGCGAGTGGGCGGCCGCGGAGCAGCGCGTGACTACCCTTGCATCCCACGCCGCGGACCTGGTCGAGCTGGCAACCGTCGCATGCCTGCACATGGATCTGTACTGGGCGCTCGCACAGAGCGCCAGCGCGGTCGCCGTCTGCCTCGACTACCTCCGGCGCCTGGGCCACGAATGCTCTGCTCGTCCCACGGAGGAGGAAGTAAGACGCGAATACGATCGGATCTGCTCTCGGGTCGGGAGCCGGGCGATCGAGGAGCTCATCGAGCTGCCCCTCATGAGCGATCCCGTATCTCTCGCGACACTCGACGTGCTGACGAAGGCCATCATACCTGCGTGGTTCACGGACACGAACCTTGGCTCCTGGGTTCTCTGCAGAGCGGTCAACCTCAGCCTCGAACGTGGCAACAGCGACGGTTCGTGCATCGCGTACGAACACCTCGGCATGATCGCCGGCCCACGCTTCGGCGATTACAAGGTCGGATCCGCATTCGGCCGGCTCGGCTATGAGCTGGTCGAAAAGCGCGGATTGAGGCGCTTCCAGCCGCGTACGTACATGTCTTTCGGAAATGTCATCCTGCCATGGACGGCGCACGTGCGGTCTGGCCGCGATCTGGTGCGGCGGGCCTTCGATGCGGCCTGCCGGATCGGAGATCTCTCGTCTGCAGTGGGCAGTGGGCAGTACCTGATCACGAATCTCCTCGCGGGGGGAGATCCGCTCGCGGAGGTGGAACGCGAAGCCGTGAATGCCCTCGAATTTGCAGCCAAGGCTCGGTTCCGTCTCACCGTCGGCCACATCGCCACGCAGCTCGGACTGATCCGAACTCTCCGTGGTTCGACACCGAAATTTGGCTGCTTCGACGACGACCGGTTCGACGAGGCTCGAGTCGAGCAGAACCTGGCCAGCAACCCTGTCTTCAAGGTGAGCGAGTTCTGGTATTGGACGCGAAAGACGCAGGCCCGCTTCCTTGCGGGGGACTATCGCTCCGCGGTGGATGCCGCATCTCGAGCGCACCGGCTGGTCGGGATGTCGCCGTCATTCTTGGAAACGGCGGAAAGTCACTTCTATGGCGCGCTTTCCCGCGCGGCGTCGTCGGACTCTGCATCTCCCGGCGAAAAACAGCAGCATCTCGAAGCCCTGACAACCCACCACAGACAGCTCGAAATCTGGGCGGAGCTGTGCCCGGAGAATTTTCAGAACCGCGCGGCGCTGGTCGGCGCCGAGATCGCACGGATCGAAGGACGCGTGCTCGATGCCGAGCGCCTCTTTGAAGAGGCCATCCGCTCCGCACATGCCAACGGGTTCATCCACAATGAGGCGGTTGCCTGCGAGGTTGCCGCGCGCTTCTATGCGGGTCGCGGTTTCGACAAGATCGCACACGCGTATTTGCGGGACGCTCGCCAGGGCTATCTCCGTTGGGGAGCCGATGGAAAAGTGCGCCAGCTCGATGAGAAGTATTCACACCTCGGCGAGCGAGAGACCGCGCCTGCGCCGACGACCACCATCGCGGCACCGGTCGAGCACCTCGATCTCGCAACCATCCTCAGGGTCTCACAGGCGGTGTCGGGCGAGATCGTGCTCGGGAAGCTGATCGACACGCTGCTGCGCACCGCCATCGAGCATGCCGGCGCGGCGCGCGGGCTGCTCATCCTGTCACGCGGTGACGAGCTCTCGATCGCGGCGGAGGCGAACACCGTCGGGGACACGGTGACGGTCCGCCTGCGCGAGGGGCCGGTCGCCGGCTCCGAGATCCCCGAGTCGGTCGCCCATTACGCGGCGCGCACCCAGGAGAGCGTGATCCTCGACGACGCGTCGGCCCCGAGCCCGTTTTCTGCCGACGAACACCCCCGGCGCGTGCACCCCAGGTCGGTCCTCTGTCTGCCCCTCGTGAAGCAGGGCAGGCTCGTGGCGCTGCTGTACCTCGAGAACAACCTCGCCGCCGGCGTGTTCACGCCGGCGAGGATCGCAGTGTTGAACGTGCTCGCCTCGCAGGCGGCGATGGCGATCGAGAACTGCCGCCTCTACGGCGAGCTCCAGAAGCGGGAAGCGAAGATCCGCCGCCTGGTCGACGCCAACGTCGTCGGCGTATTGATCTCGAACCTGGACGACGGCCAGATCATCGAGGCGAACGACGCCTTTCTCGACATGGTCGGCTTCACGCGCGACGATCTCACTTCGGGACCGATCACGCGGTCGGAGCTGACCCCTCCCGAGTGGCTAGCAGCCAGTCGACGGGCCGAGGCGCAGCTGCGCGCCACAGGAGGCGCCGATCTCTTCGAGAAGGAGTATTTCCGGAAGGATGGCAGCCGGGTGCCCGCGCTGGTCGCCGCAGCGGCCCTCGAGGGCACCCCGATCCAGGTCGTCGCCTTCGTGGTCGACCTCACCGAGCGCAAGCGGGCCGAAGCAGAGCGCGAGAGGCTGCGCCAGCTTCAAGCAGATCTCGCGCGCATCAGCCGCATCACGACCATGGGCGAAATGACGGCGTCACTGTCGCACGAGATCAGACAGCCGATCGCAGCGGCAATGACGAACGCGAAGGCGTGTGTCCGGTGGCTTGCCCGAGAGCACCCGGATCTCGGGGAGGCGCGCGGCGCCGCCGAAAGAATCGTCGACGACACGACCCGCGCGGCCGAGATCATCCACCGCGTCGCCTCGCTGTACAAGAAGGGCAGTCCGCAGCGCGAGGCCGTCGACGTGAACGAGCTCGCGCGCGAGACGCTCGCGCTGCTGCGCACGGAGGCGGAACGATACGGCGTCTCGCTGCGCGCCGAGCTCGCGCCACACCTCCCCAGGGTCGCGGGCGATCGCGTGCAGCTTCAACAGGTCCTGATGAACCTGATGCTCAACGCCATCGAGGCGATGCAGGGCACGGGAGGTGAGCTGAGCGTCAGGTCGGAGCGCAGGGAGAACGGCCAATTGCGGTTCTCGGTGAGCGATACGGGCGTCGGTCTGCCCGCGGACAAGGCCGACGCGATCTTCGAGGCCTTCTTCACCACCAAGCCGCAAGGCACCGGCATGGGCCTGAGTATCAGTCGTTCGATCATCGAGTCGCACGGCGGCCGGTTGTGGGCGACGAAGGGCGCCGGGCGAGGCGCGACGTTCCATTTCAGCCTGCCGGCCGAACACGACTCTTGACCGCCCAAGCGGTGGCGGCGGCTCGAGCCTCCTTCCGACGGCCTGCTGCTCGCGGCGGCGCGGACGGCCGATCGCTTTCGATCAACATCGATTCGAGTCGATCAACTCCCGACGTCCTCGACATTCGAGTCCGGGGAAGACTCGGATACTGGTCAGCCCGCGTTTGCCGGCATCTTCATTGCAGTGACGCTTGATCAGAAGAGCCGCGGAATGATCGACCTTTCGCGGTGTGGGCGTTCTTTGCTTTCGAGGAGGCGGCCCGGTGACAGGCTGCGTCGTATGTCTTGCCTGGACTCTCGCCCTCGCATCCGCGCCCGCGGCGGATCGGGTCGAGGACCGGGCCGATAGCCGTCTCACCTGTCGCGAGGCGCTCGCCGTGGCGAGTCAGCAGAACGGGCGACTGCGCGCCTCCGGGGAGCAGGTAGAGCAAGCGCAAGCAAGCCGGGAAGAGAAGCGCGGGCTCTACTTTCCCACCCTCAGCGCCCTCGCAAGCTATGGGCACATGAACGACCGGCTGTTCGTCGATCTGAACGGCCTCAGCCCTCTCCTCCATCAGCTGAACCCCGCCGTCCCCATCCCGCCACTGACCGCGACGGTGCTGGACAACGATCCCTATCGCGTGAGCTTGAACGCCCGGTGGACCATCTTCGCCGGCGGCCAGATCCGCGCCGCCAATCGTGCGGCGGAGGCGGGCGTCAACGCCGCGAAGCAGGAGCACCTCGAGACCGAGCATGGGCTCGTCACCGAGGTCGTGACGCGCTACTTCGACCGCCGCCTGGCGGCGGACGTGCTCGAGGTCCGGCGCGCCTCGCTCGAGGACCTGAATCGTCACCTGGAGGACGCGCGACGCCTCAAGAAGGAGGGCCAGATCGCGCGGACCGACGAGCTTCACGCCGAAGTGGCGCGGGCCGAAGCCGACCGGGACTTCAAGAAGGCGCGCCGCGATGTCGAGCTCGCCTCGATCGCGCTCGCCTCGACTCTCGGATCCGACCTGAATGTCACGCCGACGACCCCGCTGGTCTTGATCGCGGATCTGGAGCCGAGGGAGACCTTCCTCGACAAGGCGGGAGGGAACCCATCGGTCGCGCGCCTTGGCGCGTTGCGGGACGAGGCACATCAGGGGGTCGTCGCCGCGCGCGGGGAGCTCTTTCCCTCGGTGAGCCTCTTCGGCACCTACGAGCTGTCCGATCGAGGGACCAATGCCACGGTCGACCCGAAGTGGATCGTCGGAGTGCTCGCGCGCTGGGAGCTGTTCGACGGGTTCGCGCGCGTCAACAAGCGGCGAGCCGCGCAGCATTCCGAGAGCGCACTCGCGCTCCAGCAGGACTGGGCGCAGCGCAACGTCAGCACGCTGATCGACCAACGCTACGACGAATACCGCTCCGCGCTCGAGCAGTACCAGGCGCTCGAGACGGCGCAGGCTCTCGCGCAGGAGAGCCTCCGCTCCGAGAGCAAGGCGTTCGAGGCCGGCCTGGGGACGTCTCTCGGGGTGGTCGACGCCCAGCTCTCGCTGTCGCGGGTGCTGGTGGGCCGCCTGACCGCGCTGCACGACCTGGACGTCTCGGTCGCCCGCCTTCTCGAGGCGAGCGGGCACAGCGAACGATTCCTGACCTACCTCGAGCGGGGGACACCCGGAGGTGAGCCGAGATGAATCGTTACGACCGCCAGCACGATCACCGTTTCATCCTGGTGCTCTGCTCGTTCCTCAGCGCCGTCGGCTGCGGACGTTCGGAGCCGTTCCTCCAAGGCGAGAGCGACGCCACGCGTGTCGACATCGCCTCGAAGGTGGCGGGCCGCGTGGAGAAGATCCACGTCCGCGAGGGAGACATGGTCAAGCGAGGTCAGGTGCTCGCCAGCCTCGACGGCATCGAGATCCGAGCCAAGGCGGCCCAGGCGCTCGCAGCGCGGGAGGCCGCGCGAGCGGCTCGCGACAAGGCCTGGAACGGCTCCCGCCAGGAGGAGATCCGCGCTGCGCGGGACAACTACAACCGCGCAATGGCGCAGGCGGCGATCGCCGGGACTACCTTCTCCCGGCTCGACCGGCTCCTGGGGGAGGGAGTGGTCCCGCTTCAGAAGCGGGACGAGGCCGAGGCGAGCTTCCGGGCCGCCCGCGACAGCGCCAGCGCTGCCAGGGCGCAGTACGACCTCGCGCTGGCCGGCGCACGCTCCGAAGATCGCGCCGCAGCGGCGGCCGAGCTCCAGCGGGCCGAGGGCGTGGTGCTGGAGGCCAACAGCTACGTCGACGATAACGACCTCTGCTCACCGGTCGACGGACAGGTGATGGTCAAGATCGTCGAGGAGGGTGAGCTGGTGTCGGCCGGCCTGCCGGTCCTCACGGTGGTGGACCTCTCCGATCAGTGGATCACAGTCAACGTGCGTGAAGATCGGCTGGCCGGCCTCCAGATCGGCGACGTGCTCTCCGCGACCGTACCTGCGCTGGGCCCGGGGCGGCACGAATTCAGGGTCAGCTACATATCGCCACTGGGCTCGTTCGCGACCTGGCGGGCCACCCGCGAGACGGGGGGATTCGACGTCCGCACCTTCGAGGTGCGAGCGCGACCGCCGGCGCCCGTCGACCGGCTGCGTCCCGGCATGAGCGCACTCATCCGCTGGCCTCCCGAGCGGACCAACCGATGAAGCGGCTCGGCGCCGTCATCCGGCGGGAGCTGCGCCGCCTCCCTCGCTTCCCGGTCCTCTGGGCGCTCCTGCTGCCGCTCCCGGCGGCGTCCGTGCTGCTGCTCGCCGGCGTGTTCGCCGAGGAGACCGCGTACGCTCTCCCAGTGGGGGTGCTCGACTTCGACGGCACGCCGACTGCGCGGGAGGTTCTGCGCTGGGTGGAGACCACGAGGACGGTGCGCGTCGCGTCGCGCGTCGAGGACCTGGGCGCGGCGCAGGAACTCATCCTGCAGGGCGGTGCCTATGCCGTGCTCGTGATCCCTCGCCACTTCGAGCGTGACCTCCTGCACGGCCGATCCCCTCGTGTGACGCTCCTCTACAACCAGCAATACCT
>WNGR01004034.1_pt1 | contig 28490 bp, 22 predicted proteins | sample 5407581 | NCBI WGS metagenome assembly WNGR01 (sample SAMN13153383, study PRJNA577476) | soil metagenome | isolation source: 80 cm soil or saprolite under Garry oak tree replicate 2 | place: USA:California | collected 2016-06-15
GCTTCAAGGCGATGGTGCGCGAAAACGCCTTCGATGCGGGCGAACTGGCGATCGTAACGTTTTTGCAGGCCAAGGCCTATGGCAAGCCTTATGTGCTGTTGCCGGCGCCGGTATCGGGGCGATTCCAGCATCATTGCGCCGGCTACAACATCGACTTCGGTCATCTCGATCCGAAGAAGATCGAAGGCAGGAAGGTCGGCGTTCGCACGTACACGCAGACCACGGCGCTGTGGATTCGCGGCATTCTGCGCCACGAATACGGCGTCGATCTCGACAAGGTGACGTGGATGACGCTCGGTGACGGGCATCTGGCCGAGTATCGCGATCCTGACAACTGCGTGCGTTTGCCAGCGGGCTCGTCGATCCCGCAGATGATGCTCGACGGCGAACTGAGCGCGGCGTTGCTTGGCGAAGACATGCCGAAAGACCCGCGTGTGCGCACGCTCGTTCCGGATGCGCAGGTCGCGGCCAAAGACTGGTTCGCGCGTGAAGGCGTGGTGCCGATCAACCATATGTTCGTGGTGCACGAAGACATTTCGAAGAAGCGCCCCGACGTCGTGCGCGAACTGTACCGGATGATCGTCGAAAGCCGTGCGCTGACCGAAGGCGGTGTGCCCGCAATCTTCCCACCGATCGGACTCGAGCAGAACCGCAAGGGGATTCAGTTGGCGATCGACTGGGCGCTCGATCAGAAGATCATTCCGCATCGCCTGTCGGTCGACGAACTGTTCGATGACGTCACCGCTAACCTGGGTTGAATGAGCACGGAGGATAGCAAGCGACGTGATGGGCGTTAAGGAACGAAAGACAATGCGTTGACAAAAACGGCGACGCAGAAGCGGCTGAGCGGTTTCACACCGCTCACCTACACATAATTAACGGAGACATTTCACTGTGTATTCAACTTCGTCTTTGAAGAAGCTCCTGGCTTGCCTGGCCATCGGGTGCGCGTGGATTTTCAGTCCAACTGGAGCAAGTGCGGCGCCGAACGGAAACTTGCTGCTCAACCGCGTCGGCCCTGTGACATCCGATCTGTATGTATCCAATGCGGACGGTACAGGTGAACACAAGTTAATTCCGACCGCTGGTTTCGATTATCACGCGTCCTTCTCGAAAGACGGGCAGTGGATCGTATTTAGCTCCGAGCGTGACGGCCTGGGCCAGTCGAACATCTATCGCGTCAAGGTGGACGGCACGTGCCTGGAGCGGCTCACCGATCACATTGCGATTGATGATGCCGCCGTTTTTTCACCGACGGACTCGGACGTCATCGCATTCGTCTCATCACGCAAAGGTGCGAGGGATTTCGGCACGACGAACATCTGGACACTGAACATTGCGACTGGCGCGCTGAAAAACGTCACGGGTTCGCTGGGATTCGATCCCTCCAAACCACATGGCTACTTCAGACCTTCATGGTCCCCAGACGGCAAGTGGCTCGCTATTTCCTCCGACACGGGCAGCGATTGGCGCGGCCACAATCTGCCGACTGGCTGGGAGCGCACGCAGGAAAGCAGCATCTATATCATCAAGCCCGATGGTTCTGGCTGGAAGAAAATTGCCGGTAATCCCGGCTATGACGAAGGTTCACCTTCCTGGTCACCGGACGGCAAGCGCGTCGTGTTTTATGAAACACCCGTGGAGTCCACTTGGGGCGCACACCGTCCGGAGTCCATCGACTCGGTCAGTTCGCAACTGATTTCCGTGGACGTGTCTAGCCTTGCCAGGACGACATTGACATCGACCGCCGGCTTCAAGGTATTCCCGCAATATCTGAGTGCGACCAACGTCGCCTATCACGTCAAGGGCGGCGCTACCGAAGGTATCTACACCACGGCTGGCACTTTCCGATCGACAGGCAATACGGGTATCCGCTCGCCTCGCTATTCGCCGGACGGCACCAGGATGGTCTACGAGAAAATAACGTTCCGCCCGGCACGTGCAAATGGAACCGCGCTATATAGCTTCGATCCCGCCTGGAAGTACACCTACATCGACGTGTTCCCGCAACTGTCATTGGATCGCAAGAAATTGGTGCACACGGAAAAAGCGATCAACTCTTCCATTGCCATCACCAATCCCGATTTGTCCGGCTATACGCGTATTTACGATCCGGCCACCAGTGGCCTGGATCCCGCCATGATTGCGCAGGGGTTGGCCGGTGCATTCCAGCCCACCTGGTCGCCGGATCGTCAGTGGGTGGCCTTCGGCGTGGGTCAATGGTTCTTTACGCGCGCTACCGGTCCCGGCCGGATCATGCGTATCAAGGCGGACGGCAGCATGAACGGCCAGGCGGAAGTCTTGACCGATGGTTCCATCAATTCGGGCTTCCCGAGCTACTCGCCGGACGGGAAGAAACTCGTCTATCGCGTGTGGAGCGCCACGGTGCAGGGCTTGCGCATTCTCGATCTGGATACGCACGTCACCACCGTCTTGACCACCGAGCCGGACAACCTGCCGGGCTGGTCTCCGGACGGCAGAAAAATTGTGTTCACTCGCAAGCAAATCGACCCAGGCGATTCCAACAAATTCAACTATGACGTGTTCACAATCAAACCAGATGGCACGGGCCTGGCCCGTTTGACCACGGACGGGTCGAACCAGGGGCATGCTGTTTGGACCTGGGACGGCCGCCTCGCGTACAGCTCAGGCACGTATGGCTTCAGGGATGAACTCGCGCTCTACGACAACAGCTTTCAACCTGACGGCCAGAACTGGGTGATGAATGCTGACGGCACCAATCAGCATCCGATCACGGATACCTTGTGGGAAGAGGCTATGCCGTTGTACGTTCCCAATCCTTGATCCTGTCATTGCACCGGTATCGCAAGGGCGCTGTGCGTTTCGCACGGCGCCTTTTGCATTTGGGGACAAGGTGAACGAAGCGTAAACCGCCCAGGAGCAAGCTTCCACATTGCGACAAAAAATGCCAGCGAATCTACTTTTTGTGTAAAGGCGGAACATCGGGCATCCAATAGTATTCGTTAGGATCGCGACGGAATGCGTTCGCAAGTCACCCTCGGGCTGTTGATTTTTTTGTCGACCGCACGAGCCTGTCTGCTGCATTGGCGGACAAGAGCGACGGATTCGAGTAATAAAAAAATAATTAGGAGACGAAATGAAGAAAATGATCATTGTTATATCCGGCGTTGCATCAGCATGTGCTTTCAATGGTGCACACGCTCAGTCGTCAGTCACACTCTACGGCGTCATTGACAACGGTGTTGAATACCGGAACGCGGCCGCCGGAACGGTGGTCCGCGCCGTATCCGGCGGACTATTTGCAAGCAGGTACGGTTTGAAGGGCAGCGAGGATATCGGTGGCGGCCTTCGGATCAATTTTCAGCTGGAACAAGGCTTCTCGGGCGTGACCGGCGCGGCATCGAATTCAGCCGCCGCTTTCAATCGTCAGGCATGGGTTGGTGTTTCCGGAGATTTTGGCGAGGCACGCTTTGGGCTGCAAAATACGCCTCAATACATCTTCATGAACCCCGAACTCGACCCGGTGGCGGTAATGAGCATCGGATCGCCAATGAACAATTTCAACAGCCTGACCGTGCGGGTCAACAACGCGATCTCCTATTTCACACCCACGGTGTATGGCCTCAGTGCGCAGTTCATGGTCGCGATGCGCGATTCGACGACTAAACCGACAAACGGATTGCAGTTCTACAATGCGGCGGTCCGCTACGTGAGTGGGCCTTTTCGCATGGCGGCCGGCTATGAGCAGGCGGCCAATGCCACCGGAACCTCGATACTGAAGCTTTTCAATGCGGGCGCCTCTGTCGGGGTAGGATCTGCCCGATTCTATCTGGCCTACCATACGGAACGTCAGACCGACAACAGCGTGAAACGCGACGTGTATGAAGTATCGGGTTCGTACTCGTTCAGTCCTGCCGACCAGCTTTCGCTTATGTATGGTTACGCTCATGACCGGGAAGGTCAGGGGAACAACGCACAGCAAGTGGGCCTGACTTACGCATACTCCCTCTCCAAGCGGACGACTTTGTATGGTTCTGCAGGATTTATCCAAAACCGGAATCAGGCGCGATTCACTCTCAACGGCACCGGGTACACGGGCCTCGCGGTCGCGCCGGGCGCCGACACGCGTGGCGTGATAGTCGGAATGGTGCATAGGTTCTGATTCCGGCGGCGGCGCCGCGAGATCGGCGCCATCGTTCGGGTAAATAGCAGGGCGCGTCCCGCGGGAATATATGGAAAAATATGACCTTTTCCCGCGACCCTCCGAGAGGGTTAATGGTGTCTCGGCTATCGAAACGACGAATGGTCGAGATGATAGCTAAGTCGATTCTGGATGACGAACTGTGGTCACGCATCGAACCGTCGTTGCCGCCCTTGTAGTCCAGGCGCATGAGAAGATCTGGGCGCAGATTGGCGCCGCACCAGGTTGTGCTCGCCGGCATCGGAGTGAAGACGGTCCGAGAACTTTACACGCACTCCACGTTTCCAATCACCATCTCGCCAGCGAAAGCACCGGCATTTGCGCGGACCATCGCGATGTCACGCAACTGCTGCCGCCCCTGTTCGATACGATCCTTGCGAGGAGTTCGACGTCGGCCACTTCAAAATTCACAGGCGCGCAACGCCGATTCTGGCGACGGCTACCTCGCGCTGAACACGGCCGCGATCCGGAAACGTATTGTGGGGTGGTCGAAGGTAAGCCCGGCTTAGCGTCGCCTGACGGGAATAATGTGGCTCGAGCGGAACCAGCGCCAATAAGCTGCTGCGCGAAGCCTGAATTTTAATGACGGCCGCTACCAGGTCGTATCGGCCGCCAAGGAGACTTTATGACACACGGTGCCTCGACAAAGTATCAACCCAGACCGGGTTCCAAGGCGAAGCTGACAACCGTTCCAAAGGTCCGTCTATACGTTGAGCGCCCTGAAGAAGAGAACTGGTTCGTGCATGTCGGGCATGTCACCGAGCGGGGTCGCTGGCGAACCGAGCCTCACGCGCATCCAGGTTACGGCCAGGTGATATTCGTCCGCAGTGGGCGCGGTGTAATGAACCTCGAGGGTAGCAGCGTGTCATTCGAGGGCCCTTGTGCTCTGCTGTTACCAACCGAGTGCGTTCATGGTCTCGACTACGAGGTCGATGCTGACAGATGGGTCGTGACAATCGAGGTGGCCTATCTGACGCAAGTCAACGCCAAACTCCATGAATTTATCGCCCTTTGGGCGTTGCCCAGGGTGATTCCGCTCTCACATTCCGTCGAGGCAGGAATGGAGTTTTGCAGTTTGATCCATAGCCTTAAGCAGGAAGTTGAGTCCGACGCAGTTGGTCATGTGGTCGGTACAGAAGCTCTACTCACAACGCTTCTGCTCATGCTGGTTCGTGAAACACGTTTGGACGGGACTGGAAACGAAAGCGCGATACGTAACGATATTCGCCAGGTAGAACGATTCCGTAAGCTGATTGATGAACATTTCCGGGAGAACTTGCCACTGCAAGACTATGCATCGATGATGGCAGTGTCTCTGGTGCAACTGCGTGCCGCCTGTGCGTCCGCCGCGGAGCAAAGCCCAACGAAAATGATCCACGCGCGCATTATCACTGAGGCAAAGCGCAACCTCATTTTCGGGGACATGTCGGTGGAGCAGATCGCCTTTGGGCTTGGCTTTGCGGACGCCGCGTACTTTACGCGTTTCTTCCGAAAAGAAGTCGGCCAAGCTCCAAGCCAGTTTCGCGCAGCTGCTCGGCAACAGCCTCATCGCAAGGCTTCGTCGCAGTAAGCGCGTTGTGATGCTGATGGGCCCATTGTTTCTTCGACATGGTCCGATCACGCCGCGCATTTAAAGCTTACATTGGATTACTGATTAAGGTGCCGCAACAGCACCCGCAATGATGATTCCATTCCGTTCTAACTGACGGGCCGGTTCCGTACTCGACCGGTTCGAAAAGTCCCGGTGAATCGGACTTTTATGCAGGGACGCGCGGTGGCGAATCGACTACGCTTAGTCAACCTGTTCGCCCCATCTGGCCTCCGGGCTACCCGACTATGACGCAGTCCCTCCGGAAAACCATGTTGACGCGGTACGTAGCCATGGCAGCACTCATCGTGCTGACGTTGGCATCAGGAATGTTCAGCACGTGCAGCAGTGCCGCCACGTTACCGAAAGATGCGCAAACGGAACTCGTCTACGTTGGCACACAGGAGCGCCAGATTCACGCGCTGCGCTTCGATGCGTCGACGGGCAAGCTCACGGTGATCGGCCAGGTTGCAGAGGGGTTGAGATCCACATGGGTCGCTGCGCATCCCCAATTGCCGGTGCTTTATGCGGTGGATGACGACAATGCGAGAGAAGGAAGCGTCACCACCTATGCAGTGGATCGCGGGACAGGCGCGCTCATCAGAATGAACGAGGTCGCTACGAAAGGTAGCGGCACCACGAATTTATATCTGGACGTACCCTCGATGACCTTACTCGCTGCCAATTACGGCGGTGGGTCCGTATCGAGCATCGTCGTCAACCGCGACGGAAGCCTGGGCTCACTCGTGTCCACGATCAAGGAGACAGGTTCCGGACCGAACCGGCGGCAGGCAAGCGCGCATGCGCACAGCGCCGTAGTCGATCCCTCAGGGCGATACGCGCTCGTTCCCGACTTCGGTGCTGATCGTGTGTTCGTTTATGGCTTTGACCGAACGACTCATGCACTGTCACCGGACGACGAGACCCATCCGCAGTCCTTCATTGCTCCGCCCGGAAGTGGCCCCCGCCATATCGCTTTCGGTTTGAACGGTCAGTTTGTCTATCTGATAACCGAACTGACTGCAGAGCTCATGGTTTTCCGCTGGGATGCATCGCAAGGGCGTTTGACGCTGGTGCAATCGTTGCCGACGACCAGCCAGGCGTTTCAGGGTGTGAAAAGCGGAGCCGAGATTGCGGTCGGCCGTGACGGGCGCTTTGTCTATGTCGAGAATCGTGGAGAAAATGCGCTAGTCGTCTATCGCATCAGCCCGGATTCGGGCGAGCTTTCGCTGGTTCAGCGCACGTCCTCGGGCGGCGAGAAACCGTGGGGATTTGCAATCCATTCATCGGGCAAGTGGATGCTCGTCGCCAACCAACGCAGCGGTAAAGTAAATGTGTTCAGCATCGACGCTGCGTCTGGCATGGTGGCGGACACCGGGCAATCGGTTGACATAGCTTCCCCTGTCAGCATTGTCTTTGTGAAATGACGAACGATCCCGGCATGAAATAGTTCTGTCGCGGCGCGAGTGTTGAGCTGGCGAGTTGGACGGCTCCTCCATTACCAGCCGGAAGATCAGCCGGGACCGAGCGTAATGTCAATGCGAAGGCTTGAGCAGGAAGCCGATCGCCTCCCGCCACCAGGTTTCGTCGACGCGGCCAATCCAGTCGTTGTGTTCAGCCGCCTTCACCACCATCAGTTGCCTCGGTTCGACCAGCGAGTTGTAGAGCGCTTCGCCGAAGCGCGGGGGGACGATGCTGTCGCGTTCCGCAACCACGACGACAACTGGGCGGCCGAACGACGCCAGGTGGGCCGCGCTGTCGTATCGGTCGCGCAGCAGCCACTTCACGGGCAGCCAGGGATAGTGGTAAGCGGCGACGTGCTCGAGCCGATCCCATGGCGTGATGAGCAGCAAGCCCGCAGTCTTGTCGTGTTCAAGTGAGCCGGCCGCGGCCACTACGCCGGCCCCGAGCGATTCGCCGATGAGCAACAGCGGTGCGCCGTAGAGGCGATGCGCCAGCGCGATGGTTTGTTGCGCATCAGCGACCAGACTCTCTTCGCCCAACGCGCCGTCGCGCGGCCCGTAGCCCGGATATTCGGCGAGGATCACGCGCAGCCCGAGCCGGGTAAGCGCCGCGGCGTAGAACGAACGGTGTCCGGCATGCCCCGCATTGCCATGAAAGACGATGGCCGTGGCGCGCGCCGATCCGGCCGGCTCTGCCACGAGGCCCCGGAATGCCTCAGGCGTCGGCCAGGCGCGCAGTCCGCCGGAAACGAGTTCCTCGGTTGCGGCCTTCTCAGGGAAGTAGATAAAGCGATCCTGCAAGATGGCGACTCCTGCGAACACGATCAGGCACGCGATGGTGAGACGCAACAACATCCCGGTGAATTTCATCGCCTTGAGCCCGATTCATCGATCTTTTCCGTAGCGCAAGTTTAGCGCGCATTCGCCGCCGCTTAGGTCCATTCGACAGCAGCGAGACGGCGATTCAATAAGGGATGCTGATCTGTTGCTCCTAATCAGTCCGCTACCCATGACCGCCGATCAGCACCGCCGCACAGTCCCGAACCACCAAACTCAGCCCAACTCGCAAAGGCCTGGCGACGATCCTCTGTACAATTGCCCGATCGAAAGGCTGCGCCGTCCATTGTTCGAGCTTCCTGAACCGGCACGGCGGCACCGCCGATCCCGCAAAATCGGACGTGCAAGCGCAGCGGACGCCGCCTGCACCGCGTCCATTAAACACCGACTCACATCGACCGAACTCATGGCCATTACCTACAAGACTCCCGACGACATCGCGAAGCTGCGCATTTCCGGCCGCCTCGCGGCCGACGTATTGGCGATGATCGGCGAGCACGTCAAGGCCGGTGTCTCCACCGACGAGCTCGACGCACTGTGCAACGACTACATCGTCAATACGCAAAAATCGATTCCGGCCAACGTCGGCTATCTGGGTTTTCCGAAGACGGTCTGCACCTCCGTCAACCAGGTGGTGTGCCACGGCATTCCGGATCGCAGCGAGATCCTGAAAGACGGCGACATCATCAACATCGACGTCGCGATCATCAAGGACGGTTACTTCGGCGACACCAGCCGCATGTATTGCGTCGGCCAGCCGAGCACCGTCGCGCGCCAGTTGATCGACACGACCTATGAAGCGATGCTCGCGGGCATCCGCGAAGTGAAGCCGGGCGCAACGCTCGGCGACGTCGGCCATGCCATTCAGAGCGTCGCGCAACGCGACGGCTTTTCGATCGTGCGCGACTATTGCGGCCACGGCATCGGCAAGGTCTACCACGAAGACCCGCAAGTGTTGCACTACGGTCAGCCGGGGCAGGGCGTGCGTCTGAAGCCGGGCATGGTCTTCACGATCGAACCGATGATCAACGCGGGCCGCGCCGGCACGACGGTGCTGCGCGACGGCTGGACGGTGGTCACCAAGGACCGCTCGTTATCGGCGCAGTGGGAGCACATGATCGCCGTGACCGACGAAGGCTACGAGCTCCTTACGCCGTGGCCGGACGGCACCGGCGGCTACGAGGCGCCTTGACCAGCGCTTGTGCACTGCATCGCGTGAAGTGGCCGTGCCGGGCGCGCGAAATGCTGCTCGGTTTGCGCGCGCCTGTGCCCTTGCGTCGCGCCGTGGCTGCGCTCCGGCAAATAATGATTTGACTCGCGCGCCGGTTCGGTTAAAGCTACGCCTTAAGGTTTTAAGGGGTTTTCGTCTGCATGAGTCCGTCATTGACCGTTCGCCGTATCGCCGCTGATCAGGGCGCCGTTTTTCGCGAACTCCGTACCGCGTCGCTGCGCGAGGCGCCCTATGCCTTCGGCGCGACGCTTGAAGACGCGTTGTCGGCCGATGCCGCAAGTTTTGACGCCACCGCCGAGGAACACGCGGTTTCGTTGCGTATCACCACCTTCATTCTTTACACCGAGGGCCATCCTGCCGGCTTGATCGAAGCGCATTTCGACGATATCGCGGCGCGCCGCGCGTTCGTCTGCGAGTTGTGGGTGGCGCCGGCGGTGCGTCATCTGCGAGGCGGCGAGCTGCTGGTCGACACCGCCAGCGCCTGGCTCGCCAACGAAGGCGCCACGGAAATCTACGCGTGGGTCGCCGACGCCAACCGCAATGCAATGCGCTTCTACGAGGCGCTCGGCTTTGGTCCGACCGGCGAACACAGGCGCGTCGCGCGCGCGCCCGAGCAAGCCGAAAGTCTGCTGGTGCGGCACGTGCCCACCACGTCCCAGGTATCTCAGCAGTGATCTCGCGAGCGGCGCAACAAGCTGCCGCTCGATTCCCACCCGCGTCTGTCCGGCGTTCATGGCCGAATCAACGGTCTGAGCACGGCCTGTATGGCTACCGCGTGGCCGCCGCATGGTAACGGCGTGTGCGCGGCGGCCCGTTCTCCAGGCAAAAAAGCTGGCCGCACGCGCGGACGCCTGTAAAATACGCAAAATTTTTTGCCGAACGCTATGTCGCCCAAGAAATCGCCCTTTTTCGAACTTCGCAGCGGCTCTGTCGACACGCTCCTGTTTGTGGTCAAGACAACCGACCTCGACGCCATGCGTGCCGAACTGACCCGGCGCTTCGAGGCGACCCCCGAATTTTTCGCTAGCGACGTCGTCGCGATCGACGTGCGCCGTCTCGCGGAGAACGAACGCGTGCCGCTCGCCGACATCGCGCAACTGCTCGACAGCGTGCGTATGCGCCCGGTCGGCGTGGTCGCCAACGCGCAGCAGGCGTGGGCGGCCGAATCGGCGCTGCCGCTGCTCGAAGCGCGCGACCGCCGCGGTCCCGCCGCTAAATCCGCCGACGAAGAAACCGCCAACGCATCCGCAGCGGCACCGGATGCTGCCGCCACGAAGGCCACGCCGGCGGACGATCTGTTCTCGGCCGCAGCCGGTACGCCCGCCGGCGGCCCCCCGGAAAGCGGCACCTCGGCTGCGGCGGCCGCGCTCGACCCGGCTCCTGCCGCGGAGCCCGTACGTCTCGCCACGTCGTCGCAAACGATGGTGGTCGACAAGCCGCTGCGCTCCGGCCAGCGCATCTACGCAAAGGGCGATCTCGTCGTGCTCGGTCTGGTGAGCTACGGCGCGGAAGTAATCGCGGAAGGCAATATCCACATTTACGCGCCGCTGCGCGGCCGGGCGTTGGCCGGCGTGCAGGGCAATCACGACGCGCGTATTTTCTGCACGTGTCTCGAACCGGAACTGATCTCGATCGCGGGCATCTATCGAACGACCGAGAACCCGCTGCCGGCCGATGTGCTCGGCAAGCCGGTGCAGATCTGGCTCGAAGAAGAAAAGTTGATGATCGAACCACTGCGGCTCACTTAAGCGGCGTGAAGCGCGCGCTGCCCTGAACGGCTTCGGCACGCGGCGGTTCACGGCAAATATGGCCGCACATAATTGACGAATTTGACGAACACAAGGTAAGGGTAATGGCAAAAATCATTGTGGTGACTTCGGGCAAGGGTGGCGTGGGCAAGACGACCACGAGCGCGAGTTTTGCATCTGCCCTCGCATTGCGCGGCAGCAAAACCGCCGTGATCGACTTCGACGTCGGCCTGCGCAATCTCGATCTCATCATGGGCTGCGAGCGCCGTGTGGTGTACGACCTGATCAACGTGATCCAGGGCGAAGCCAATCTGAACCAGGCGCTCATCAAGGACAAGAAGTGCGAGCACCTGTTCATCCTGCCGGCCTCGCAAACGCGTGACAAAGACGCGCTGACCATGGAAGGCGTCGAGAAGGTCATCAACGATCTGATCGCGATGGACTTCGAATACATCGTCTGCGATTCGCCGGCCGGTATCGAATCGGGCGCGCTGCTCGCCATGCACTTCGCCGACGAAGCGCTGATCGTGACCAATCCGGAAGTCTCGTCGGTGCGCGACTCGGACCGCATCCTCGGCATTCTGTCGTCGAAGACCAAGCGCGCGATCGAAAGCAAGGAGCCGATCAAGGAACACCTGTTGATCACCCGCTACAACCCGAAGCGTGTCAGCGAAGGCGAAATGCTTTCGCTCACCGACATCCAGGAAATTTTGCGCATCGATTTGATCGGCGTGATTCCGGAGTCGGAAGCGGTGCTGCACGCGTCGAACCAGGGTCTGCCGGCTGTGCACCTGGACGGCACCGATGTGGCCGAAGCCTATAAAGACGTCGTGTCGCGTTTTCTCGGCGAGCAGAAATCGCTTCGCTTTACCGATTACCAGAAGCCCGGGCTGCTGCAGCGCCTCTTCGGCACCAAGTAAGGGGAGCGCACGTCATGTCGATTCTTTCGTTTTTGCTGGGCGAGAAGAAGAAATCCGCGTCGGTAGCGAAGGAACGCCTGCAGTTGATCATCGCGCACGAGCGCGCCGGCGGCCATGCGCCCGCCGATTACCTGCCTGCGTTGCAACGCGAACTGGTGGCCGTGATTTCGAAGTACGTGAAGATTTCCCACGACGATATTCGTGTGAGCCTTGAGCGCCAGGACGACCTCGAGGTGCTCGAGGTCAAGATCGAAATACCGCAGGCCTGACGCAGGTTCGATCGTTTGCGGCTCGTTCCGCGGCGGATTCCACATGAGGTGACGTGCGCTTCGCTTCGTCATGTCGACTGACGTGACCAGGCGGCGCGCGCCGGCGGTGCTCGTCTACTGACGCGGGGCGCCGTTGCCCTCGTTAGCGGATGCGTCGCCGCCGACTTCCTCGGCGGCCGGTTCGGGCGCTTCGACCTCGGGCACTTCCGGCACGGGTGCGGGTGCCGGCCGCGGCAGTGGCGCCATATAGCGCTCCGCCAGCGACTCATACAGCGGCGGCGCGAAAAAGCGCGATACGCGGCTCGCGATCAACGCGGTGGCCATCAGCGAAATCACGAGTGCGTGACCGTCGATCATCTCCATGACGATCACGAACGAGGTGATCGGCGATTGCGTGACCGCGGCCAGGTACCCGACCATGGCGAGCGCGATCAGCATCGGCAATTGCATCGAGCCGAACACCATGTGCAGCAGATTGCCGAAGCCCGCGCCGATCGACAGCGACGGTGCGAAAATGCCGCCCGGAATGCCCGGCAGATACGAGCCGACCATCGAGATCATCTTCAGAAACGGATAAAACACGGACAACTGCTCGTGTCCGTCGAGCAAGCCGCGCGCTTCCGCATAGCCGCTGCCGAAGGTCGTACCGCCCGAAATCACGCCGACCACCGCGATCACGAAGCCGCACAGCGCGGCGAACACGACCGGCCGCTCGCCATGCAATTGACGCAGCGGCCCCGGAATCCAGCGCGCGGTGTTCAGCAACAGCCAGCCGAACACGCCGCCCGCAATGCCGGTGACGATCGCCGTGAGCAGCACCGCGAGCGCGAGCAGATCGGGGAAGTGCGCGCCGATCTGGATGGTGCCGAAATACGTGTAGTTACCGTTCAGCCCGAGCGCGATCACGCCGGCGATGATGATCGCGGTGATCAGCACGCCGCTCGCGCGCGCCTCGAAGCTGCGCGTCAATTCCTCGATGGCGAACACGATGCCCGCCAACGGCGTATTGAACGCCGCCGACAAGCCAGCCGCCGCGCCGGCCAGCACCAGTTGCCGCTCGATCAGCGCGTTCGAGCGTGGATAGAGCCGCCGCAGATTGAACATCAGCGCCGCTCCAACCTGCACGGTGGGCCCTTCGCGGCCGATCGTGAAGCCGCCGAGAATCGCCAGAAACGACACTGCGATCTTGCCGAACAGAATCCGGAACGACAGCAGCCGCGCGCCGTATTCGCCGGGTTTCGCATGCAGCGTGGCGATCACTTGCGGAATACCGCTGCCTTCGGCGCCGCGAAAGAATTTGCGCGTGAGCCAGACGGCGAGCGCCGCGACTGCGGGCGTGACGATCAACGGCGCCCACACGTGCTGTTGCTGCATCGTGCGGAATTCGCCGTAGCCCCAATCGATCAGCCGCGCGTACAGCACCGCGACCAGGCCGACCGCGATCGCGCCGAGCCAGAACACGCCGTATTGCCGCCACAAGCGTCTCGCGCGGCGCACGATGGCGGAAGAAAGGGGAGGAAATGCCCAGGACATGGCGGTCCGCTGGCAAAAGGGAGAATTATATAGCCCGCCGAATCGGCGAAACAGTGTGAAAGCATTTGGAAATGTAGTAAAAGAGCGGGTTGTAAGGCATGTCGTGTAATGCGCCGTATTGATGGCAGGCTCGGCGCGCTGCGGCATTCGGCGAGGAACATTTCAATCGTCAGCTAAAATGTCTTGACGTTCGAACAACCAACGGGTCATCAATGAAGCGAGTCCTTATCGTCAAGGTCACATCACTCGGCGATATCGTGCAGGCGTTGCCGGTCGTGGCCGACATCAAACGCGCGTATCCCGGCGTTGAAGTTGACTGGGCAGCCGACGAAACATTCGCCGAAGTGGTGCATTGGAGCGAGAGTGTCGACCGCGTGCTTTGCGCGCCGCTGCGCCGCTTCAAGAAAGCACGCCGGTGGGGCGATTTCAAGGCGATCGCGGCGTCGATCGCTGAACTCCGCGCCTACCGCTACGATTTCATCATCGACATTCACGGCGTCTACAAGAGCGCGATCATCGCCTTTCTGGCGCGCTCGTCGCGGCGGATCGGCTATCAGGCGCAAGATCTGGGCGAGCGCGGCGCCGCGTTCGCGTACACCGGGCGCTTCGGTCCGCGTCCAAAATGCAATGCGTGGCACGGCATGCGCATCAGCACGGGCGAGGCGCTCGGCTACGAGGTCGAAGGCCCGCCCATTTACAACCTGCGCCTGCCCGAGCCGGCCCAGCCGCCGTTCGGGTCCGTCGGCGCGCCGGTTGCGGCGCTCTTTCACGCCACATCCAAAGACGATAAGAAATGGCCGCTGACTCACTGGGCGGCGGTCGGCTGCGAGTTGACGCAGCGCGGTTTCCATGTGGTGCTGCCGTGGGGTTCGGAAGGCGAGCGCGCCGAGGCGGAGCAAATCGCCTCGCAGGTGCCGGGCTCGGCCGTTCTGCCGAAGATGAGCGTGACCGAAATCGCGCAGATGATCGACGCGTGCGCGCTGGTGGTCGGCACCGACACCGGCTTCGTCCATGTTGCGCACGCGTTGCAGAAGCGCACGGTGATGATTTTCGTGGCTACGTCGCCGTTGCATTGCGGTATCGAGTCGCCGTTCCGCTCGATCTCGATCGGCGACGGCCATTCGGTGCCGCCGGTCAGCGCCGCGCTCGAGGCGATCGACTACGTTCATAGCGCGCCGCGCGCCGTCGATTTGCAGCACGGCTCGGCCACCGCCTGAACGGTTGTGCCGCCGCGCAATCGTTTGCCAAAAAGAAAAGAGGCGTGCCGCGCAGTCCGCCCAAATGGGCACTGCCACGTAACGCCTCCAGAAAACGCCCGCGTCGGGGAACTACGGGCGCAAAGCAATGAGTCGGCCTTCGCTCAGCCGGTCGTGCCGCATCGTTCGGACCAGGTTTCGCGCATTACACGCCTGTTAAATCTGTCGCTATTCGTTGAGCGCTGTATTAGCCGCGCGTGCTTCTTTCACGTGGCTGCCGGCCCGGTTATGGTGCGCGAATAGGCTGACCGGCCGGCCGCCGACTTTGCCTCTGGCTGCGACCGGCCACCAGCGGGGCTCGTGCCGCAGGGACGCTCAATCCAGTATAGGCGGTGTTTCCTTCTGATGTGATCGCTCTGCGGCCAGATTCCCGCAGCCCGCTGTTACCGGCTCCGAGCGTGTAACACCTTCGTGATGTTCCCTTACAAATCGCAACGCCCGCGCGGAGTGCCATCGTGTCCAATCGAGTCATTCGGGATTTCAGCTCGAATGAAATCTGACTCGACGGAGAACAATATGAAACGCTTAGTCCTGACCCTCATCGCCGGCACGCTGCTCGCCACCGCACTCGGCGGCTGCATCGTCGCTCCCGCGCCTGGCTATTACTACGGCGGTGGCGGTTATTACCATCACGGTGGTTACTATTATCGGTAAGGGTTCGGCGTAGAGACGGCTCGCAAGCATCTGAACCGCGGTTCAGATGCAGCGCGAAGCCGAGCGGCTACCGCTCGCCGGCATCGGCATCGGCGGTGGCAAACTCGGCTCGGGCCGGGGCGCCGAGCGGCGCAGCAGCACCGGGCTTTGTCACGCCAGCAGCATTTCGAACGCGATCACGGCCGTGATGGCAGCCGCATTCGCAGCCAGCGCCTCGGCGCATAGCAGCGCCAGCGCGATGATCATCACGATATCCGCGTTGTGGAGATGAATATTCATCCCAGCCTCCCTGCTCGCCAAAGGGTTATTGGAAACGAGTATAGGCAAGTCAAAAAGGCGCGCAAAGCCGGGGAATCACGCCGTGCGCCCCGTTACATCAACCGTGCGTCGCGCGTCTCGCGCATGCACAGCACGCCGATCATGCTGACCGCCGCCGCGATCGACACATACGCGCCGACCCACGGCAGCCCGCCGCGCGCGGCCAGCATTTGCGCGATATACGGCGCGACCGATGCGCCGAGAATCCCGCCGAGGTTATACGACACGCCCGCGCCGGTATAACGCACGTTGGTGGGAAAGAGCTCCGGCAGCAGCGCGCCCATCGGCGCGAAGGTCACGCCCATCAGGAACAGTTCGATCACGAGGAACAGCAGCACCAGCGGCGTCTGTCCGCTGCCGAGCAGTGGCGCCATCGTGAAGCCCGACAGGATCGCAGCGACGATGCCGACGATCAGCACGGGCTTGCGGCCATAGCGGTCGCTCGCCCAGGCCGAAAGCGGCGTGGCGAGCGCCATGAACACCACGGCGATGCACAGCAGGCCGAGGAAAGTTTGCCGCGGAATATGCAGCACGGAGACGCCGTACGACAGCGAGAACGTCGTGGCGTTGTAGAACAGCGTGTAGCAGACCACCATCGCGAGCGCGCCGAGCAGCGTCGGCAGCCAGTGTTGCGAGAGCAGCGTGGCGATCGGCACCTTCACGCGTTCCTTGCGCTCGATCGCCGCCTGGAAGGCCGGCGTCTCGGCGATTTTCAACCGCACGTACAACCCGAGCAGGACCAGCACCGCGCTGACGAGGAACGGCACGCGCCAGCCCCAACTGCGGAACTGCTCGTCGGTCAACGACAAAGCCAGCGCGAAGAACAGACCGTTGGAAGCGAGAAAGCCGATCGACGGCCCCAGTTGCGGGAACATGCCGAACCAGCCGCGTTTGCCGGCCGGCGCGTTCTCGGTGGCGAGCAACGCCGCACCGCCCCATTCGCCGCCGAGGCCGATGCCCTGGCCGAAGCGCAAGACGCACAGCAGGATCGGCGCAAGGCTGCCGATCGAGTCGTAGCCCGGCACGAAGCCGATCAGCGTGGTCGACACGCCCATCACCAGCAGCGAGGCGACCAGCGTCGATTTACGGCCGATCCGGTCGCCGAAGTGGCCGAACAGGAACGAGCCGATCGGCCGCGCGACGAACGCGATACCGAACGTGACGAAGGCAGACAAGGCCTGAGCGGTGGCCGAGCCGTGCGGGAAAAACACCGGTCCGATGACGAGCGCCGCGGCGGTTGCGTAGACGTAGAAATCGTAGAACTCGATCGCGGTGCCGATGAAGCTCGCGAAGATGATCCGCGCGCTATTGTTCTGCCCGGCCGCGTTGGGCTGGGCCGCGGAAATCGGCGAAGTGGACATGCAGGGTCTCCATGTGTCGTGATGCCGTCGGGCGCCGTGCTTCGTCGTGTACGGGTGAGGCGCGGTCGCTCGGCAGCTTTTTCGGGTTCATGCGCTTGAGCGTCGCTCGCCGGCTTGTTTGAAGCGGCGTGCGGCGCAGGCAATGCAGCAACAGCTTACAACGGCAACCGGCGAAGCTCATCCGCGAAAGCGGCCATACCAGGGGAATAACCAGGTGGGGCATGACGCGTAGGGGCGGCGAGGCGGCGGCCGGTTCAACGCGCGGCACCGATCGTTGGGCGTCAGGCAGCGCGTGCATCGTGCATTAAGCAGGCGGCGCGCGCGGATGGCGCGGCAACGTTGCAAAGGGCTTACGCCGCGCCGGCGGATGAGCGGGCGGCGTGAGCCATGCCGGAAGACTCCGGCGCGGGAATCGGAAAATTATAACGAGCGCGGCCACAACGCGGCAAGGCAGCATAAGGCTTTGGGCTTTGCTGCGCGAGTCCGACGATGCCGGCACGGCGTTCAATCGATAGTCAGCGCTTGTGGCGACGCGAGTGGACGCAACTGGAATTTGCCGTTGTCGTTGAAAAGCCAGTCTTCGAACAACTCGAGTTGCCCACGGCCGTTCAGCAATTTGCCGGGCGGCTCCGGCAGCGGCGCCGCGCGCCGCAAGGTGGCGAGCGCGGTGCTCTCCGCTTCGTCGTCGCCGTTGGTGCGATAGACCGATGACTGCACGACATGCCCGTTGCGGTCGACGGTGAACGACACTACCACCAGCGAACGCAGCATGGCTTGCGGCGTGCCGCGCAGCACATAGGACGGATTGCGTTCGACGATGCGTCTCGCGACGGCTTCGCGGTACTGGTCGAGGGTCGCGCTGTTGACGGCCGCTGCCGGTGTCGTGATGGCGGGGCGTTGCGGCGGCGTGAACGTGCAGCCGGTCACGACGATGGCTAAAGCCGCCGTGAGCGCCGTAGCCAAGGCCGAACCGCGCGCATGCAACGAACAGGCGCCAGATGTGCCCAATGCGCCAACGCGTGAAGCGACGCATCCTGTGAAGCGCCGAAGGTGACGTGAGCGGGTATGCATTGTCGTAGCAACTGGAAGTGACGGGTTCTAACTTGATGGTAGTCAAAAAGCGCCGGCATTCAATTGGCGTTCGCCCTGTATGCCGGCGCAAGGTCATGTGATCGCGCGGGCTTGCATGCTGCATTCACCTCGCGCACGAATTGACATACCATCCGATTCTGTCCATTACCAAACAGAAACCGACACCATGGTCACTTGCTATCTGCGCTACATCATCGATCCGTACAAGCTGAAAGAGTTCGAGCACTACGGCAAGCTGTGGATTCCGCTGGTCGAGAAGTTCGGCGGCCGGCATCACGGCTATTTCCTGCCCTCCGAAGGCACGAACAATGTCGCGCTCGCGATGTTCACGTTCGAATCGCTGGCGGCGTACGAGGCCTACCGCATCAAGTCGATGGACGATCCCGAGTGCCAGGCCGCATTTGCCTATGCGGAAGAGACGCGCTGCATCGTCAGTTACGAACGCAGTTTTTTCCGGCCGGTTTTCAACTGACTGCACGTGCTGTAACGGGCGGAAATATGGCCGGATTTGTTTATCGCCAAAACGCGCCTACACTTCGATGGCCTCTTTCGAGAGGCATCGGTGGAAGTCTTTCATTTAGCCCGCTTCGTGCGGGCTTTCTTTTTTGTACGGCGCTTTGTGCAATCCGTCCGGCAACGAGGCGCGGAAACAAAAAAGGCGAACCCGCCAACGAGTTCGCCTTTCTTCGCGCGGTACGAGCGCGCTTGATGCGGGCTTATACGTGCTCTGGCGCGCGTATTACTTCAACGCTTCCCGCGCAGCCTTCACAGCAGCAAGCACCTGCTCCGGCGCCGTGCCGCCAGGATGATTGCGGCTTGCCACCGAGCCTTCAAGCGTGAGATACGAGAACACGTCCTCGCCGATCAGATGCGCGACATTCGGCAATTCCTTGCGCATTTCCTCGAGCGTCAGGTCCGCCAGATCGCAGCCGCGATCCGCGCAGATGCGAACGGCCAGCGCGACCGCTTCGTGCGCGTCGCGGAACGGCAGGCCGTGCTTGACGAGGTAGTCGGCCAGATCGGTTGCCGTCGAGAAGCCTTGCAGCGCGGCATCGCGCATCGCTTGCGGCTTGACCGAAATACCGGCGACCATTTCAGCGAAGATGCGCAGCGTATCGGCGACGGTATCGACCGTGTCGAACAGCGGCTCCTTGTCTTCCTGATTGTCCTTGTTGTACGCGAGCGGCTGGCCTTTCATCAGCGTGAGCAGCGCGATCAGGTGACCGTTCACACGGCCCGTCTTGCCGCGCGCGAGTTCGGGCACGTCCGGGTTCTTCTTCTGCGGCATGATCGACGAACCGGTGCAGAAACGGTCGGCCAGATCGATGAAGCCGACGCGTGGGCTCATCCACAGCACGAGTTCTTCCGAGAAGCGCGACACGTGCGTCATGATCAGCGCCGACGCGGCCGTGAATTCGATCGCGAAGTCACGGTCGGACACCGCGTCCAGCGAGTTCGCGCAGATGCCGTCGAAGCCCAGCGTCTTCGCCACCGCGTGACGGTCGATCGGATAGCTGGTGCCGGCGAGCGCCGCCGCGCCCAGCGGCAGACGGTTCACGCGCTTGCGGCAATCGAGCATGCGTTCGGCGTCGCGCGAAAACATTTCGACGTAGGCGAGCAGGTGATGGCCGAACGTGACCGGCTGCGCGACCTGCAGGTGCGTGAAGCCCGGCATGATGGTCGACGCGTTTTTCTCCGCCATGTCGAGCAGGGCGGTGCGCAGTTCCGTCAGCAAGCCGCCGATGCGGTCGATCTCGCCGCGCAGCCACAAGCGAATATCCGTCGCGACCTGGTCGTTGCGCGAGCGGCCGGTGTGCAGGCGCTTGCCCGCGTCGCCGATCAGCGCGGTCAGGCGCGCCTCGATGTTCAGGTGGACGTCTTCCAGATCGAGCTGCCACTCGAACTCGCCGCGCTCGATTTCACCCTTGATCTGCGTCATGCCGCGTTGGATCGCGGCGAGGTCGTCGGCGGCGATGATCTTCTGCGCGGCCAGCATCGAGGCGTGCGCGAGCGACCCGTCGATATCGACGAACGCCAGACGCTTGTCGAAGAAAACCGACGACGTATAGCGTTTGACGAGTTCCGACATCGGCTCCGAGAAGCGAGCCGACCAGGCTTCGCCTTTTTTGTGCAGTTGGGACGTCATGGTGTTGGGCAGTTGAACGAGCGGTGAAAGACTGACGGCGTTTACGTACGCTGGGTACGCTGCAGGCGCCGTCGAAGCGACGAAACGAGCAAAGGCAAGGATTTTAACACTCGCCTACTCCCGCACCAGCACCACCAGCTTCAGATCCTCGCGATGCGCGGGTTTGAACGTGATCTGGTCGTAGACGATGCGGCCGTCGCGCGGATGGTTGAATTCGCGCCGCCCGCCTTCACGGCCGCCGACGTCCTGCGACGCCCAGAAGCGCGCGAACGCGTCGCTCGCGGCGCTGAGCGAGTCGATCAGCGCGCGTGTGGGCGCGTCGTTCAGGTGGCGGATCGAGTCGGCGCGGAATTCGGCCGCGAGGCGCCGCGCGCGCGTTTCCCAGTCGACGATCAGCTCGCGCGCGGCCGGCTCGGTGAAGGTATAGCGCAGCAGATTGCGGTCGTGCGCGCCGTCCAGCCAGCCGACGAACAGGTCGGCGGCGCGCTCGTTCCACGCGAGCGCATTCCACTGGCGGTCGAGCACGTAGGCCGGCGCGTTCACGAGCTGCACGGTTTCGAGCAGCGTGGCGGGCGCGTCGGCGGCGGCCGGATCGGGTTCGGCCGGGTCGCGCTGGGCGGCCAGCTCGAACAGATACGCCCGCTCGGCGCGCGACAACTGCAGCGCGACCGCGATCCGCGCGAGTGCATCGGCGGAGGCGGAAACCGGCCGCCCTTGCTCGATCCACGTGTACCAGGTCGGACTCACGCCGCATAACTGCGCGACTTCCTCGCGCCGCAAACCGGGCGTGCGGCGGCGCGGACCGGGCGGCAGGCCGACCGCTTGCGGCGAGAGCCGTTCGCGGTGAGCGCGGATGAAGTCGCCGAGCGCACGGGCTGGCGTGGCGTCGAGCGGCGGCGGGTTGTCGGCGGAAGACGGCGTGGTCATTCTGGTCGGGCGGCGCGGGGAAGCGTATTGGGGGTGTAATTGATACCAGAATAATTGCTTAACTTGTACTGGTACACGGTGGGCTCTATTGTAGCGGCTGGAACGGCGCAACGCGTTCCAGCGCAACCCCACTTACTAAACGGAGCCTTCCATGAAGCACCACGATCAGGTCGCCGACGCCTTCGGCTCGACCGCCGCCGCGTATTTGACGAGTCAGACCCATGCGACCGGCGCCGATCTGCGGACGCTGGCCGAATCGATCGCGGCGACGCCGGACGCGACGGTGCTCGACATGGGTTGCGGCGCGGGCCACGCGAGTTTCGCGGCAGCGCCGCACGCCAAAGAGGTCGTCGCCTACGACATCGCCCCGCCAATGCTGGCGACGGTGGAAGGCGCGGCGAAGGATCGCGGTCTCGCGAATATCCGCACGCAGCAGGGCGCGGCCGAAACGCTGCCGTTCGGCGATCATTCGTTCGACTGGGTGATCAGCCGGATGAGCGCGCATCATTGGCACGACGTGCCGCTCGCGCTCGCCGAAGTGCGGCGCGTGCTGAAGCCGGGCGGCAAGGTGTTGTTCATCGATATCGCCGGCAGCGATCATCCATTGCTCGACACGCATATTCAGGCGGTCGAACTGTTGCGCGACGGCTCGCATATCCGCGATTACCGCGCCGACGAATGGATCGCGTTTTTCGAAGCGGCCGGTTTCAACGCATCCATTCGCGAGCGTTGGCGCATCGACATCGAGTTCAGTTCATGGGTGGCGCGCATGCGCACGCCGGAGCCGCGCGTGGTGGCGATTCGCTCGCTGTGGCGCCATTCGCCCGATGAAGTGCGTGAATATTTCGACGTGCAGGAGGATGGCTCTTTCAAGCTCGACGCGCTGATGGTCGAGGCGCAGTGAAAACGAGCCGGGCGCGTTGCGCGCCCAGCTTCGTCATTGCAGCGGCTGCAACCGGCCGCTGCCTACGTCAACGCGGGCTTAGCCCGTATTGCGCAAGCCCGCCGCAATCCCGTTGATGCTCAAATGAATCCCGCGCCGCACGCGCGCGTTGGTATCGCCGCCGCGGTGGCGCTTGAGCAACTCCACCTGCAAGTGATTCAACGGATCGAGATACGGAAAGCGATTCTTGATCGAACGCGCGAGCAGCGGATTCTCCGCGAGCCGCTCGCTCTTGCCGGTAATCTCCGACAACGCCTTCGACGTGCGCTCCCATTCCGCGACGATCCGCTCGAACACGTGCTTGCGCAGCTTCTTGTCCGACACGAGCTGCGCGTAGCGCGAGGCGACCGCGAGGTCGGTTTTCGCCAGCACCATGTCCATGTTGGACAGCAACGTCGAGAAAAACGGCCACGTCTTGTACATTTTCTTCAGGAGCGCGAGGCGGCGCGTGCGTTCGGCGTCGCTCGGCGCGCTGTCGAGATGCTCGGCCACCGCGCTGCCGAAACCGTACCAGCCGGTCAGCAGCAAACGGCATTGGCCCCACGAGAAGCCCCACGGAATCGCGCGCAGATCCTCGATCTTGCGTTGCTTCGGGTCCTGCAGTTTGCGCGACGCCGGACGGCTGCCGATGTTGAGCTCGGCGATCTCCGAGATCGGCGTCGACTCGAAGAAATACTCCTTGAAGCCCGGCGTTTCGTAGACCAGCGCGCGATATGAGGCCATCGCCGCGTCGGACAATTGCTGCATGTTTTCCTCGAACACGGGCAACTGTGCCGGCGCATTGCCGTGCGGCAGCAACGACGCTTCGAGCGTCGCGGCCACCACCGTTTCCAGATTGCGCCGGCCGATTTCCGGATTGCCGAACTTGCTGGCGATCACTTCGCCTTGCTCGGTCAAACGGATTTGTCCGTCGACGGTGCCCGGCGGCTGCGACAGAATCGCCTGATAGGTCGGACCGCCGCCGCGGCCGACGGTGCCGCCGCGTCCATGGAACAACCGCAGCGTGATGCCGCGTTCGTTGAAGAGCGACACCAGCGCGAGTTCCGCGCGATACAGTTCCCAGTTCGACGTGAGGAAACCGCCGTCCTTGTTGCTGTCCGAATAGCCGAGCATCACTTCCTGCTCGTTGCCCTGATGTTCGATCAGCGCATCCACGCCCGGCAGCGCGATCAGATCGCGCATGATGTGCGGCGCGTTGCGCAAGTCGGGGATCGTCTCGAACAGCGGGATCACCATCAAGCCCGCTTTCGCCGGATCGTTCGCGTCGCCGAGGCGGCCGCGCAGCAGGCCGGTTTCCTTTTGCAGCAACATCACTTCGACCAGATCGCTGACGGTCTCCGTGTGCGAAATGATGTAGTTGCGCACCGCGCGCGCACCGAATTTCTCGCGCGTGACGCGGGCTTCCTCCAGGACGCCGAGCTCGCTCTTCACGAGGTCGGAATACTCGGCGTACGGCAGACGCAGCGGACGCGGCTGGGCCAGTTCGGCGAGCAGCACCTTGAGCTTGTCTTCCTCGGAAAGCGCCGCGTAGTTTTTCTCGACACCCGCGCGCCTGAGCAATTCGGCGATCACCGCTTCGTGAATGTCCGAGCTTTGACGCAGGTCGATGCTCGCCAGATGGAAGCCGAATACTTCGGCGGCGCGCGCGAGCGGCGACAAGCGCGGTGCCGCGAGCGGCGCGCCGTGATGTTCGGCGAGCGAATCGATCAGCACGTGCAGATCGCGCACGAATTCGGCCGAGTCGCCATACGGCGTGGCGCGCACCGGCGCCGCGCCGCGGCCCGCGCTGCGCACCGGCACGCTGCCTTCGCCGAGGCGCACGCGCGCGCTCGCCGCGAGCCGCGTGTACATGCCGATCAACGCGCGGCGATACGGCTCGTCGGTGCGATGCGGCGACTGGTCGGGCGAGGCGGCCGCGAGTTCCTTCAGCGCGTCGCTGGCGCCCGCCAGCAGGTTCGACACCGACAACTCCGCGCCCAGCTTGTGCACCTGCTCCATGTAGTGCTCGAAGATCACCGCGGCCTGGCGGGTGATCGCGTGCTCGAGCGTTTCGGCCGTGACGTTCGGATTGCCGTCGCGGTCGCCGCCGATCCAGCTGCCCATCTGGAAGAACGGCGGCAGGCGCGCGGCGAGGCCGTGCTCGGTGAGCGCGTCTTCGATATCGGCGTAGAGCGCGGGGATTTCTTCCAGGAAAGTGGCGCGGTAGTACGACAGCGCGTTTTCGATTTCATCGGCGACGGTCAGGCGCGAGTCGCGCAGCATCCGCGTTTGCCAGAGCGACGTGACGCGGGCGCGCAGCATCGCTTCGTTGTGTGCGCGTTCGCGGTCGGTCAACGGCTGATCGCGTTCGGCGAGCAGGCGCGCGACGTCGTGCTGCGCGTCGAGAATGCTCTTGCGCTGCACTTCGGTGGGGTGCGCGGTCAGCACCGGCATGATCAGCGCTTCGTTGAAGAACTGCTGCAATACCGGCGTCGCGGCGGCGCCCGCCTCGACGAGCCGCTCGAGCGCATGGGCGATGGTGCCCGGCTGCGACATGGAGCCGGCGAGTTCATGAATCCGGTGACGGCGATTGCGGTGGCGGTCTTCAGCGATGTTCGCGAGATGCGAGAAGTAGCTGAACGCGCGCACCACGCTGACCGTCTGCTCGGGACTGAGCGAACGCAGTTTCTTGTCGAGCGTCTGCGCGGCGGCGCTGTCGTCCTCGCGGCGAAAGCGCACGGCGTTCTGACGGATCGTTTCGACGACGTCGAACACCGCGTCGCCTTCCTGCTCGCGCAGCACGTCGCCAAGAAGCCGCCCCAGGTAACGGATGTCCTGGAAGAGCGGATGGTCCTTGTCCTCGCGTGTGCGGCCGCCGTTTTTCGGCGCGGGCGCGGGTGCGATCGTATCGGGAGATACGGCTTCCAGCTTGGGTGCTTTCGCGGCGCCGTTTGCCGCCACCTTGATTTTCGGGGACGGGGTCGTGGCCGGTTTCAGTGCGTGGGCGGCGTTCGCGGCTTGCGTCGCCTTGGCTGTCTTGACCGTCTTAGCGGCTTTGTCCGCCTTTTCCGCCTTGACGGGCACGGAAGCTTTGGCGGCCTTGGGCGTTTTAGCCGCGTTGGCAGCTTGTGCGGTTTGGCTGGCGCGTTTGGCCCGTGCCGGCTGAGCGGCGGCGGATGTCGCAGCGGCTGCGGCGGTTGTGATGGCAAGAGCGGCGGTGGCCGTGGCGGCGTCGGCCGCGCAAGCGTTGGGCGATGCAGTGTTGCGGCGGGCAGGGCGCGCCGATCCGGAAGACGTCACGATGGGTTTCCTCAGGGAAGCCAGGGTCTGTTGAGTGATGAACTGCTACTGCGGAACTGCACTATGAACAGCAATCTGAACTGCGCGAAACGGTATGCGCCAATGGCGATACGCCGGAGAGGGTGGCCGCGCGTTGCACGACAGGTATCGCGCCTCGCGCCCGCATGGGGCTTGCACTTGCACGATCAGACACGTTGCGCCGCATTGCATCATCCCGCATGCCGCGGCCCGGTGCGCGAACGACCGTGCGTGAACAGGCTGGGATGGGGCAGGCGCGCGCCGCGCGAGGCCCGTCTCCTCTTTCGATACCGCGCCGGCACGGCGCCCCGCCGCGCCCTATGACACAAGGCGGGACAGAGGCAAACGCCGGGGCAAACGCCGGGGCGCGCCCCAGGGCGCGTGCTAACATTGATTGTTATTACATCCCGTCATTCAATCAGCAAGCTAATGAACACCGAGACGTTTTCCACGCCACCCCACACGCTTGTGATTGCGTCGCGAGAAAGCCGCCTGGCCATGTGGCAAGCGGAGCATGTGCGATGTGCGCTGCACAAATTATATCCATCTTGTGACGTAAAAATCCTCGGAATGACGACACGTGGCGATCAAATTCTCGATCGCACCTTGTCGAAGGTGGGCGGTAAGGGCCTCTTCGTCAAGGAACTCGAAGCGGCGTTGGCCGACGGCCGCGCCGACCTCGCCGTGCATTCGCTCAAAGACGTGCCGATGGAATTGCCCGCGGGCTTTGCGCTGTCCACCATCATGGAGCGCGAGGATCCGCGCGACGCGCTCGTCTCCAACGATTACGATTCGCTTGCCGCGTTGCCGGCCGGCGCGGTGGTGGGCACGTCGAGCCTGCGCCGCGAGGCGATGCTGCGCATGCGTTATCCGCACCTCGTGGTGCAGCCGCTGCGCGGCAATCTGGATACGCGTCTGTCGAAACTCGATCGCGGCGACTATGCAGCGATCATTCTGGCCGCGGCCGGTCTGAAGCGTCTGGGTCTGGCGGAGCGCATCCGCGCGCTGCTCGATCCCGACGACAGCTTGCCCGCCGCGGGGCAGGGCGCGCTCGGCATCGAGATTCGCGCCGATCGCGCGGACCTCGCGGCATGGCTCGCGCCGCTGCATCACGAGCATACGGCGGCGGCCGTCGAAGCGGAGCGCATGGTGTCGCGCGCGCTCGGCGGCAGTTGCGAAGTGCCGCTCGCGGCCTATGCCACATGGCATGACGGCGCGCTGCATCTGCGCGGCATTGTCGCCACGCCCGACGGGCAACGCGTGTTGAGCGCGCAGGCGTCGGCGCCCGCGCCCACCGTCGAACGCGCGATTGCGCTCGGCCAGGAAGTGGCGAGCGCGCTCGAACAGCAAGGCGCGATGGAGATCGTCCGCGCGCTCAGCACGGCGAGCGGACCTGCGTCGGTGCCGGCTTCAACAGACGGCGCGGCGGGCAGCGCGGTGACCGGCGAGTGATGACGGCCGATAATCCCGGCAACGCTTCTTCATCCGCCGGCCGCGCGGCGTTCACGGTCGTGATTACGCGACCGGCCGGTCAGTCGAGCGAACTTGCCGCGCGACTTGCGGCGGCCGGCATCGTCACGCTCGACTTTCCGCTGATCGACATCGCGCCCGTCGCCGACGACACGCCGTTGCGCGCGGCGCTGGCTTCGCTCGAACGCTATGCGCTGGTGGTGTTCGTCTCGCCGAACGCCATCGATCACGCATTTGCCTACAGCGGCGCGATCTGGCCGCATGCGCTGCCGATCGGCGTGGTTGGGCCGGGCAGCGTGCAGGCGCTGGTGCGCCACGGCGTCGCCGCGCCGGCGCACAACGTGATCAGCCCGCCCTCCGGCACCGACGACGATAGCGCGCGCTTCGATTCCGAAGGCCTCTTCGCGGCGCTCGACACGGCGCTCGGCGCGGCTAATCTCGAAGGCAAACGCGTGCTGATCGTGCGCGGCGACGGCGGCCGCGAATGGCTCGCCGAGCGTCTGCGCGAAGCCGGCGCCGAAGTCGAAACGGTCGCGGCGTATCGGCGCCTCGTGCCGGAACCGTCGATCGGCGCGTGGGCGCGCGTGCACGAATTGCTCGCCGGTGCGCCGCATGCGTGGCTGCTCACCAGTTCCGAAGGCGTGCGCAATCTGCACGAACTCGCGCAGGAGCATCTCACCGCCGACGAACTCGCGCAGCTCAAGCACGCCACGCTCGTCACGCCGCATCCCCGTATCGCGCAGACCGCGCGGGCATTGGGTTTTGATAGCATTACGGTGTCCGGCGCGGGCGACGAGCGCATCGCTCGCGCCTTGCTTGCCGCCGCACCTGCAGCCGCACCTTCCGTAGTTCAACCGGTACCGTCCAACCCGGCTCACTCACGCATGACTGAAACGAACGCATCCACGAAGGCTTCACCCCAGCCCGCCGCGACCACTGGGTTGCCGCCGAATCCACCCTTCACGCCCTACGAAGCGCAAAAGCGCCGCAGCGCGAGCGGACCGCTGCTGTGGTTTGTCGTGGTGATCATCGCTTGTGCCGCGGGCGTGGGCGGCTATGCGCTCAATCGCAAGCTGGAGCGCGCCGAACAGCAGCTCGCGCAACGCCAGCAAGCCAACGACACGCAGACCAACGAACTGCGCATCAAGACCGAGCAGGCGCTGGCCACGGTTCACCAGTCCGATTCGCAGGTCGCGCAGCTCGAAGGCAAGCTCGCCGACGCGCAAAGCGCGCAGCAGGCCTTGCAGCAGCAAT
>WNGR01002023.1_pt1 | contig 28459 bp, 25 predicted proteins | sample 5407581 | NCBI WGS metagenome assembly WNGR01 (sample SAMN13153383, study PRJNA577476) | soil metagenome | isolation source: 80 cm soil or saprolite under Garry oak tree replicate 2 | place: USA:California | collected 2016-06-15
CAGTGAGCAAGCCCAAGGTGGAGAGCAAACTTCCCCATTCTTCACCTCGCTCGAATGGCGATCGATTGGTCCTTATCGCGGTGGACGTGTGGTGGCGGTAGCAGGTGATCCCGTACATGAGCAGATCTTCTACTTCGGCTCAACGGGTGGTGGCGTCTGGAAGACGACTGATGGCGGTGTGTACTGGGAGAATATTTCTGATGGGTTCTTCAAACGCGCCTCGGTTGGGGCTATGGCCGTTGCACCTTCTGATCCCAATGTTCTCTACGTTGGTATGGGTGAGACGACAATTCGCGGCAACGTGGCTCATGGCGACGGGGTCTATAAATCCACCGATAGTGGCAAGACCTGGACGCACATGGGCCTGGAAGATACGCGCCACATCGGCAGGATACGCGTCCATCCTCAGAATGCCGATCTCGTCTACGTCGCGGCCCTCGGACATGCGCACGGCCCCAATAAAGAACGCGGCGTCTACCGCTCTACCAATGGTGGCAAAACTTGGGAGCATATTCTGTACCGCAACGAGGATGTTGGCGTGCATGATCTCGCTATGGATCCTAATAACCCGCGTATTCTCTTTGCGGCTGCTTGGCGGGCGCGACGTCTGCCCCATATCCTGCAGAGCGGCGGCGAAGGTTGCGGCCTCTTCAGATCCACCGATGGTGGCGATACCTGGACCGAGATTACTCGCAAACCTGGACTGCCTACTGGCATGGTCGGCAAAATTGGCGTGGCGGTTTCAGGAGCCAGGCCTGACCGTGTCTGGGCACTCGTTGAAGCTGAGGATGGGGCTCTTTTTCGTTCCGATGATGGGGGAGAGATGTGGCAGAGGCTCAGTGAAGAGCGTGACTTACGCACACGTCCCTGGTACTATATGCATATCTATGCCGACCCGCAGGACCCGGAAACTGTCTGGGTTCTCAACGAGAAATGCTTCAAATCCGTCGATGGTGGGAGCACCTTTGTCAAAATTCCTACTCCTCATGGTGACAATCACGATCTCTGGATCGACCCCCGTCATCCCCAACGTATGATTGAGGGCAATGACGGCGGTGCTTGCGTGACGTTCAATGGTGGTGAGTCATGGTCATCGATCTACAACCAACCTACCGCCGAGTTCTATCACGTCACTACCGATAATCAGTTTCCCTACCGCATCTATGGAGCGCAGCAGGATAACACCACTATTACCCTGCCCAGCCGCTCGCGCTTCACTGCCATTACTCTGGCTGATTACTACGAGATAGCCGGTGGTGAGAGCGGCTATCTCGCCATCCATCCTGATAATCCCAACATCATCTATGCAGGCAGCTATCTGGGCTATCTCACGCGCTACGATCACAGCACCGGTGAAATGCGCGATATTTCCGTCTGGCCTGAAAACACGCTGGGGTGGCCTGCCAGTGAGGCAAAATATCGTTTCCAGTGGACGTTTCCCATCCTTTTTTCGCCGCACGATCCCAATGTTTTATATGCAACCGGCAACCATGTCTTCCGTTCGCTTGATGAAGGCAATAGCTGGGAGGAGATCAGTCCCGATCTTACACGCAATGATAAGAGCCGGATGGAATCTTCTGGTGGTCCACTCACTAAAGACAATGTTGGCACTGAATACTACGGCACCATCTTTGCCTTCGTCGAATCGCCCTTAGAGCGTGGACTGTTCTGGGCTGGCTCGGATGATGGTCTGGTGCATATTTCACGCGACGGTGGCCAGAACTGGCAAAATGTCACACCTCCTGATCTTCCAGAATGGGCCTTGATCAGCATCATCGAACCATCGCCGCACGATCCCGCCTCGGCCTATGTGGCAGCCACGCGCTATAAACTGGATGACTTCCAGCCCTACCTTTATAAGACGCACGACTATGGGCAAACCTGGACAAAGATCACGGGCGATCTGGCTGAGAATGTCTTTACCCGCGTGATCCGCGAAGACCCGACCCGGCGTGGCCTGCTTTTCGCGGGCACAGAAACCGGCGTCCAGGTTTCTTTCGACGATGGCGTGTACTGGCAGCCCCTCAAGCTGAATCTGCCAGCTGTGCCCATCCATGATCTCGTAATTAAGGAGAGTGATCTTGTGGTGGCGACGCACGGACGTTCGTTCTGGGTCCTCGACGACATTACACCGCTACGCCAGTTGAGTGACGAGGTACGCAATGCTAGTCTATACCTCTTTCCGCCACGCCCGGTCACGCGCTTTGTCTCTTTTACGGGCTACGGTCATTCAGCTGTGCCCGGCAAGAATTATCGCCATACCGGCGCCTTCGTTGTGACCTACCGCCAGCAAGAGATAGCCACGGGCGAAAAAGTCAATCGCTATCTCGATGCTGGCCAGAATCCACCCGATGGCGTCGTTGTCCATTACTACCTGAAAGAGAAACCGGAGGGCAAAGTCACGCTGACCTTCCTTGATGCCAACGAAAAAGAAATTCGCACCTTCTCAAGCGAGGAGAAACCACAGAAGCCATCCAGTGAAGAAACTCCAGAGAGTACTGATCGAGACAAGAAAAAGAAGGAGGAGAAAAAGGAACCGCATGTACCCAAAGCAGCCGGTGCCAACCGCTTTGTCTGGGATACCCACTATGCCAAACCGCTTAAAATTGAGGGGGTAGATGGCTCGGAAGATATCATGGAGGGTCCACTTGCTCTTCCTGGAACGTATCATGTTCGACTCACTATTAGTGATCAGGTCTATCACGAGTCATTCCAGATTCAGAAAAACCCGAACGTAGCGGTCACGCAGGCAGAATTGCAGGCGCAGTTCGCGTTCTCACTGGCAATTCGGGACAAAATCTCGGAACTGCACACCGTGATCAACACCATCCGCACGATCCGGCGGCAGATCGACGAATGGGAGCATCGCTCCAAGGGGCACGATATGCACGAGGCCATAGCCAAGCAAGGTAAAGAGCTCAAGCGCAAGCTTGCTCAGATCGAGGAGGAGTTGTTCCAGGTCAAAGCCAAGGATCAATTGGATACCCTCGATTATCCGATGAAGCTTGATGCTCAATTGGCGTCGCTTGCACTCGTTGTTGCCAGTGCCGCCGCGCCTCCCACGCGTCAGTCGGAGCAAGTCTTCAAAGAACTTGTCAGCCGCGCTGATGTCCAGATAGGGAAACTGCGCGATCTTATCGCCGCGCCAGTCGCTGAATTCAACATGCTGATCCGTGACGCCCACCTTCCAGCCATCGTCGCCACGGCATCAGGGGAGGTGGGCGAGGTGTAAAGTATGCCGATTGTTGAATGCGCATAGCCTTATGCGCATTCAACAATCGGCATACTTTATCTTCCCTAATCATCATAATTTGGATTTGTATATTGCTGTGCTACATGGCAGGTGCGCTGTTGCAGTGTAAGCGGAGGACGTGGACTCTGCGAGAAATCAAATGTACCCATCATATTGTTGGCACTATGATCACGTCCTGTCAGCGTTTGTAGTCCTAGGGTATCCTCGGCGAAACGCAGCATGGAGGAAAACTCATACTGCGTATGGTCGATATACCCCTTTTTCGCATAAGGCGAAATGACAATCAATGGTACACGGAAGCCCAGTCCATACCCATCGATCTGTTGTGGTTTGACATGATCGTAATAACCACCAAAGTCATCCCATGTCAGAAATACCGCCGTCGATGACCAATTTGACCCCTTCATGAGCGCGTCCAGCATCTCTACCGTCCAGTTTTCACCGACACACACGCTGGCAGGTGCATGCTCACTCACCTTCGCTGGGGTCACAATCCATGAAACTGTTGGTAAATTCCCGCTAGCCGCATCCGTCAGAAACTGCTCTGTTGGTACCACATTCTGCCAATCCTTGCCGTAACGAATATGTCTGATCGCATCGAACGTTGACCAGATATAGCCCGCCTTACCCGATGGCGGCGCATAATATCGCCAACTCAACCCCTTCGCATCCAGTTCATCCGCCAATGTCTTGAAATCAAAACACGCCTCCTGCAGGGTAACCTGACCATTGCTACCTTTCACCTGTACCTGCTGGTTAGCCACATCACAGCCCCATCCTTTGCTTGAGCGATTGAGGGTTCCCACATTTTTGTCTGTTGTCGGATTGTTGATCACTCCGCCCGACTGTCCTGCTATGGTATAGAGATGGTTGGGAAAGCTCGGTCCCATCAGCGACGAGAACATATTGTCGCCCAACACAAAATTCTGAGCATATGTCCAGTAGTTGGGAATATCAGACTGATAAAACTGTGTCAGGCTGTTATTAGTATAGGGGCCTGTGGATGTTTTCTTGGTCTGTTTGGCATTTTGTTTGATCGAATCGAAACGATCCATCTTGCCCTGATCGTAAGCCTGAAGAGCACTTTGCCAGGAATGGTTAATATCCGGTATCTGATCGCTTTCATGATGTAGAGGCACCATCTGACCTTTAGAATCCATAGCCGTTGTCGTACCATTCGCACCGGGATAGGTTCCAAAATAATTATCGAAGGTGCGATTCTCCTTAATGAAAAACACGATATGCTTAATGGGTACCGTCTGACTATGGCTGAGCAACGATATACAGCTTGTAATACCACCTATCAACAGCACGACTACCCCCACAAGGCTAATAGCTATGAGTGGGTAGCGCACTAGTGGTCGTCGCGGTCGCCGTGGTGGCACGGAGGATGGCAAAGGTGGTTGATTTCCAGTTGGTTGCTGTGGAAGTGCAGCATGTGGCTGTGTTGGTTGATCCCACCAGGACTGCTGCGGAAACGGTTGGTGTGGCGGCCCATCTTCTGGAAACGAAGACGGATTCCAGGGTGATTGCTGTGGAAACGGTTGTTGCGGGAACGGTTGTTGGTTCCAGGATGGTTGTGGTGGTGGAACCCCTTGTTGGTTGTCCATATATATGCCCTGCTCTCTTTTTTTATGCAAAACCTCGCCATATAAGTAAACTACAGCCATGCCTATCAATTATCAAAAAAATGACGAGGCCGAGAAAGGGCGAACAGGTTACGAAGTGGTTGAATTACGGTTGTGTTTTCCTATCGTAGTTATGGTTTCCTCGCTAATTTACATTCCGGCTTTTTCCGGCCCAATATTTTTCACGCAGGTCGCGCTTCAAAATTTTCCCCGCACCGCTCTTGGGCAGGGCCTCCGGCATGAACTCTATACTCCGTGGTACCTTATACCCGGCGATCAGGGTGCGTGCGTGTGCAATCAATGCCTCATCGCTCACACTCATTCCTGGCTTACAGACCACTATTGCATGGACTGCTTCACCCCACTGTTCATCAGGTATGCCGATTACCGCTACCTCTAACACTGCTGGGTGTGTGTAGAGGGCATTTTCAACCTCAACCGAATAGATATTCTCACCGCCAGAGATGATCATATCTTTAGCTCTATCGACAATATAAATGTAGTTTTCCTCGTCCACCGTTGCCAGATCGCCGGTGTGCATCCAGCCATCGACAATGGCTGCCGCCGTGGCCTCTGGCATATGCCAATAGCCCATCATTACATTTGGTCCTCGTGCAATGATCTCACCAATCTCTCCCGGCTGCACATCCTCTTCCTGTGCATTTACCACGCGCACTTCTGTCCCCAGCACTTCTTTGCCACACGAGGAGAGGCGGCGCATCTGCTCCGGTGTTCCCTCTATAATGTGATCCCATGGCTCTAAGAGAGTAAGCACCGGTGCTGTCTCAGTCATCCCATAGCCCTGTGCGAAAATCTGCCCCCATTTTCTGATCCCTTGCTTCAACAACTCCACTGGCATCGGCGAAGCTCCATAGATAATACGTCGCAGGCTCGAAACATCATAGTTATCCACATTTGGGTGATTGAGTACTACATTAATCATCGTCGGCACCAACAGCGTCGCCGTCACCTTCTCTCTTTGAATCGCCTCCAGTACTTGTACAGGATTAAATAGTGGATTGAACACATGCCGTGCACCCAGCATGGTCACGGAGAAGGTAGACGCAATATCGGCCAGGTGGAACATGGGAGCCGCGTGCAGGTATACATCTCTTTGGCTATAGCCCGCCGCTATAGTTATGTTTGTGGCATTCGACATCACATTCTTATGCGAGAGCATGACGCCCTTAGCGCGTCCCGTCGTTCCACCTGTATAAAACAGACCAGAGAGATCGTTATCGTCCATCTCCTGGTCAACACTTTCTTGCATGGTCGCACCCTTGCTCACCACATCGTCATAGTGAATCATCCCCAAGGGTGTTTCATCACCAATGTATACGACCCAAGGGTGTTTCATCACCAATGTATACGATATGGCTTACTGTCGGGGTGGTATCACGACCCGTGATGTGACCTGCAAAGGTCTTGTCTACCACCAAGACCTTACTTTCACTATCGTTGAGAATAAACACAATCTCAGGCCGTGCCAAGCGAATGTTGAGTGGCACAATCACAGCCCCCATACGCGCACAGGCATAATACAACTCCAAATAACGATGACAATTCAGCATCAATACCGCCACCCGATCTCCGCGCTGCACATCGAGAGCTGCCAGGCCCCGTGCCAGTGCGTCAGTTCGCTGGTCAAAATCATTCCACGTGTAGTGTATCTCGCCACACGTTACTGCCTCATGAGTTCCGAAAACCTTTCTGGCATGTGCCAATCCCTGTGCAATGTTCATGTCGGACACTCCTTTGTTGCACAAACTCGGCCTATCTTTCAACAGCATACCACTTATTTGTATCCGAAACAATCGTAAAACCTTTCCGCGTTTCATTCAGTTTTATAAGCTGTTCAAACAAACGTCTCTCTAATTAGAAGTACACCTGAAACAGTTATTTTGGTATATAAAGTGCGTACTGTATCGTTACTAATATGATCGAGGCAAAGTTATCGCGCATAAATTCTTTTACCACCGGGGAGACTTGGTACCATGAACATTCAATACCAGCAACGTAGGAAAAAATCTTACCGCCGCCTCTCCAAGATAAAAATAGAACGATATTTCTATCCTAAAAAAATCATCTCGAAGGGCTTGGTCATCGCAACGCTTCTCAGTACATTCTTTGTACTCGTCAGTTTCGCTCTGTTTCGGCTTTTTGGTCTAACCTCCTTGACATTGACTCTTCTGTTTATAGATTTCATCCTCCTTCTCCTCGGCATGTGGACTATACGTACCCTCATCACATTAAACCCTAGCGATGAAGATTATGATGAGTGGTTAGCGTATCAAGCTTCATTAGTTATAGCGGAAGCATATGATGTACTCGATTTGTATGAACGTCAGCTCATCAATGAAATACTCTCTATTCATAGTATCATTCTGCCTGGTTCACGTTTAGCGCACAATTATCGTGATGAAATACTCCTGAAGCAGGGTGAAGATGGCAAGTGGCGTTCTAGCGTTAATCTCTATACCTACTTCTTTCCCGTCGACGGTTACATGGCTATCTATACTCGAAGCATAAACGCGCTCAACCCTACAGTGCTTTATGATGATAGTACCGCGGAATACTTCTATGAGGATCTTATCGGAGTATCTTTTCACGCATTTCGGGATACTGCCATCGTTGATGATCAAGAATTCTGGTACCGTGTAGAGCAACTCTCTTTCAAGCTCTTCAGTGGTGATGACATTGGCCTTGGTGGGTATATAAGCGCAAGACCAATGAACCCCAGGTCAGACGCACCATCCATCAGCCTTCACAATAACCGCAGTGAGCAAACCCTTGCTGTCTTGAGATACTTACTGCGCCCTAGAAAACCGAGAAACAGGAGATAAAATTGACTTGGAGCGCACAAAAGTTGTCCGTCGATTCAGGGTTGTACCTATCTATGCTAGAGGATTCTTAAGGATGACTTTACGGTGATCATGATATTTCCTCTTGACCTGCTAGCCTAGCTAGAGTATGCTAAGCACATACACTGAAGTATAGTGCGTGTCCATGCACTACGTTTAACTCTGCCCTGGATGAGTCTCTTGAACGCTCCAGGACAGCTCCTATGGTTGCCCAACCACAGGCAAGAAAGGACTCCAGGCATGTCGAAAAAAATGGTTGCCCCCGAACTCTTTCGCCCGCCGGTAGATTTCCCTGATGTTCCCTACGACCATCTCTTGCGTATGGCCGTCGAACGTACTCCTGACCGCCCCGCCATGATCTATCATGATCTTATTTTGACCTATCGTGAAGTTCTCTCGATGGTCAACTGCATCGCCAATGGCCTTCACGATCTGGGTTTCAAAAAAGGCGACCGTCTTTGCCTGTTTATGACCAACCGTCCTGAATACACGATCACCTTCTTTGCCGCCGCCTCTATCGGGGTTGTGGTTAGTCCCATGAACCCCGGCTACAAGGAACGCGAGATGGGCTACCAGCTTGAAAACTCCGAAGCCAGGGGTATTCTCATCCAGCGCGAATTTTTGCCGCTGTTGCAGAGCGTGTTAAGCCAGCGAGCACTACCTGAACTCAAACATGTCATTGTCACAGGTGAGGGTACTCCTGAAGGCATGCCGAATGCCGTTCCCTTCGCTAAACTTATGCGCCAATCATCGCCCAAAGCACCGCGGCATGCTCACGTTACAGCCGATGATCTCGTGGCTCTCCCCTACTCCTCTGGTACCACTGGCTTCCCCAAGGGAGCCATGCTCACGCATCGTAATCTGGCATCCAACAATCTTCAATTTACCACAACTCTGCGGGTAAATCTGACTGACGTGGCCTTGCTCTTCCTGCCCTTCTATCACATCTACGGTGTCATGCTTACTGGCAGCTTCCTGGTCTGTGGCGGCACCCAGGTCATCATGGAACGCTTTGATCTGCTGCAATCGCTTGAACTCTGCGAGAAGCACGGTGTCACCTACTACTTCGCTGTGCCTCCCATTATCCTGGCCCTGGCCAATGCACCCGTTGATCTCAGTAAGATGAAGACCGTCAAATACATCTTCACTGGTGCTGCACCCCTACCGCTCGATCCAGCGCGTAAATTGCAGGACAAGATCAATGGCACCATCGTACAGGGTTATGGTCTGACCGAGGCTTCCCCGCTGACGCACGCCCAACCCGGCGACCCATCCCTTGTGCGTATCGATAGTGTCGGTATGCCCACGCACAACACGGAGCAGAAAATCGTAGACATCGAGACTGGTGAACGTGAATTGCCCGTTGGCGAGGATGGCGAAATCATCATTCGAGGTCCACAAATTATGCAGGGCTACTGGAAAGCTCCTGAAGAGACGGCTCGTACCCTGCGAAACGGCTGGCTCTACACCGGTGATATCGGCCATGTTGACCCCGACGGCTACACCTTCATCGTTGATCGCAAGAAAGAGATGATCAAATATAAAGGTTTTGGCATTGCCCCTGCCGAACTGGAATCCCTGCTCATGGAGCATCCCGCCGTCATGGATTCCGCCGTCATCGGTATTTCCGATCCTGAAGCTGGCGAACTGCCCAAAGGCTTTGTCGTCATTCGCAAAGGGTACGAACAAGTCACCCCAGACGAGATCCTGGCCTTTGCCAATGGCAAACTGGCTGGTTACAAAAAAGTTCATGCCATCGAATTTATCGACGCCATTCCCAAAGTTGCCTCCGGCAAAATCCTGCGCCGCGAGCTCAAAGAAATGGAAAAGGCGCGTAGGGCGTCACAACAGGTGTAAAATTGTTTGTGGCATAGGCGACAGAGGAGCATGAGGTTTCCCAATAGGGCTCAACCTCAGAGGGGAGATGGAACTGAAAAGGGAGAACGGTGGAGTGAGCGCGTAGGGATGTGATACGGATAAGCGGTGGAGCCCCTTGTGCCCGTCTGCTGTGACCCTTTGCCACAACTGTGCATTGTGGCGGTACCTCATAATGGTCGGCACGAGAACTCCTATCCTATGCAGCCCTTCCCTACCTCTTAAAGAGGAGATGAAGTAGAAGCAACTAAATCCACCTCATTGTATTCAAACCAAATAGGTTCCTGAACATGGGATCCTTCCAGAACTATGGAGTAGAAACAAAATGGCTCATCATCCTCAAGATCATTTGAAATTGTATCGACTATTTTGATGATGCCTTTGAGTCCTCTGAAGGGACTGTAACTACTCACACGCACTCTATCTCCAACTTGCAAGAGGTTGACTCTGTTGATTGGGTCCTTCAGCTTCATAAGGGCCTGTCTCCTTCCATCTCACTAAAGGGCTTACATGCCGTTGAATAAATACACTGTTACAATTCCTGCTCACACAAAGACGAAACTAAAATGCTTTCAACGGTAGATAGGAACTCGTCGAGGTCAAATGGCTCGCTGAAACTACATAGCGTGCGTACTTTGATGTTATCTTGATAGTACGCTGAACTAGCACTGATTTATGAAGGTATGTGAGTTTTACCGTCTCATTATAACATCTTCTATATGCATCGGTCAAGTAATGGATGCGACATGTAGACATTTGGAGATAACGCATGTCATCCTGAGCGAAGCGAAGGATCTCTGCGTCCGGCGAGCGAGATCCGCACGCTGCGCTCAGGATGACAAGCATTATCTCCAAATGTCTCTGCGACATGTTTGCTTATCTCGAATGGGACTAGGGAGATCCCCTCACGGCTCAGTGAGAGGCGAGAAAGGCTCCCAGGAGAAAAAGTCCGATCAAGCTCAGAACCGCCAGGAGAGCAACGACAAGAAGCATCCTAGCACGAAATCGAGCAGTGAGGGACAGCAGCCGTCCAAAGATCGTCTCCAGAGCGATCCCATAGATCAGAAACAGTGCTCCGAAAAGGCTTCTGCCTAGCAACGGTGGACCAACAGACACTTCGTCAGCTGGGCCTAACAGACCCAATAAGAAGGGAATCCCGATGAAAAGGAAGACGAGTCCGCTAAAAGCGAAGCCCTTGAGGCGCTCAGATCCTGGCAGATACTTCCTCACGATGACGAAGATCAGACCGAGAAGGATGGAACCAAAACTCACCACCAGCATAATCCCAAGTGTGCCACCAACGCTGAACTCCAATCCCTGATCGACGACCAACGCCACGATCCGCATGGCAATCCGGGCCACTATCCCCATGAGGAGGCCGACGAGCAGACCAGACAAGATGCCGATGCTCGCCAGCCGAAGTCGAACAACCTCAAGGGGGCTACTCATGGTCTTCTCCTTTCTTCTGCTACACGAACGCACCAAAGCCAGTGATAGCTTTGCCGACAATGAGCGTATTCATTTCACGGGTGCCTTCGTAGGAGTAAATGGCTTCGGCATCGGCGACGAAGCGGCCAACGTGGTAGTCGAGGAGAATGCCGTTGCCTCCCAGCAGTTCGCGGGCATAGCCGACCGTCTCGCGCATCCTGACGGTACAGAATGCTTTGGCTAAGGAGGCATGCTCATCTTTCATCACGCCTGCATCCTGCATTTGTGAGAGACGCATGACCATGCACTCGGAGGCCGTGATGTTGCCGAGCATCCGCACCAGCAAGTCCTGCACCAGTTGGAAGCGACCAATGGGACGCCCAAATTGTTCTCGCTCTTGTGCATATTTGAGCGCGAGCTCATAGGCACCGCGTGCGCAGCCCACAGCTTGCCAGGCAACGCCTGCTCGTGTCATACGCAAGACCGCAGCCGTATCACGAAACGAGTTCGCGTGCTGGAGTCGATTGGTCTCTGGCACGCGGCAGTCTTCCATCGTAATGAGGGCGTTCTGTACCACACGCAAGGCAATCTTGTCCTTCATTTTCTCTGGTCGGAAGCCAGGTGTGTTTTTCTCGACCAGAAAGCCTTTGACCTGGCTATCTGCCACATCACGTGCCCAGATGATGGTCACATCACTGAAGGTGGCGTTACCAATCCATTTTTTCTGTCCATTGAGAACCCAGGTATCTCCTTCACGGCGAGCTGTGGTGGTCATACCGCCAGAAGTGCCAGAGCCGACCTCTGGCTCGGTCAGGCCGAATGCGCCAATCTTCTCCAGGCGTGCCATGGTTGGGAGCCACTGCTGTTTCTGCTCCTCTGAGCCACAGAGGTAAATAGAACCCATAGCCAGTCCGCTGTGGACGCCAAAGAAGGTGGCTATCGAGCAATCGACGCGCCCAAATTCCAGGGCCAGCAGGCCATCAAGCAGGGTGTTCTTGCTCGGACACCCATACCCTTGATAGGGAAGGCCTACGATCCCCAACTCAGCAAATTTAGGGATGAGATGATATGGGAATTCTTCGCGAGTCCAATAGTGGTTGATAATTGGTGTAATCTCGGCCTCCAGGAAGGCGCGGGTCTTCTGCAACAAGGCCTGATCTTCCTGGCTAACGACCGAGCTAATCTGGTAAAAATCGCCATCCGCTTGTAGAAGCGACTTCTTTGTTGTAACGCTCATGACTTTTCCATCCTTACTAATAGAACTATGACGGTAACTTTCCTTTGATGCTGCTTGTCCTACAACGCCTCTACAGGCCGAGGTAGGCGCCTATAGTAGTGATGCCCCTTGCGGTCATCAAATGCGCATCAACCTAAGCGAAAGGATCGGGATCTCGCGTAGGGGCGGGGGCGGCGTGGAGGCGGGGTTGGGGCCCTTGTGGCCGCCCGACATAGCCCGACATGCTCTCCTGCACCTTCTTGCCGCGCCCTGCCCCAACGGGCGGCCACAAGGGCCCACCCCACTCATCCACGCCACTCCCGCCCCTACGCGATCCCGCTTCCCTTCTCGTTTTCTCTGCCATTTCCCTCCTTAGGTTGATGCGTATTTGATGACCCTTGCGGTCATCATGCCACGGAGGGGCGCTCATCATGCTCACCCCGCACCCTGCAAAAAAAGAACCGCACCCCTGTCGCACAATCGCTCAGCGACTGAGTCCGCGTTTGAGGGCCTCGGTATACTCAGTGACTGCACGCACACTCACCGATGCAGTGGGGACCAGTCCCTCGAAGCCGTGGAAAGCACCAGGATAAACGTGCAACTCGGTGGGAACACCGGCCTGCATCAGTCGCATCGCATATTCGATGTTTTCATCGCGCATCAGATCGAGCTCACCGATCATCATAAACGCGGGTGGTAAGCCAGAGAGATCCTTCGCACGGGCAGGTGCTGCATACGGAGAGACATCTCCCTGGTGGTCTGCGCCCAGATAGGCCTTCCATCCCCTCAACGATGCGGGCCGACCCCATACCATATCTTCAGTAGCCATTTGGTGACTTGAGGGGGCGATATGCCAGTCGTCGAGACAGCCGTAGAGCGGCATTTGAAATATCAGCTTGACCTCTTTACGGTCGCGGGCCATGAGCGCAACCGCGGCACACAGTCCACCACCGGCACTTCCACCGCGAACACCAATGCGTTCGCGATCAATTCCGAATTGTTCGGCATTGGCGACCATCCATTTCAGTGCGGCATAGCAATCTTCTGGCGCGGCGGGGAAGGCGTGTTCTGGTGCCAGTCGATAGTCCACCGAAACCACCACGCAGCCCACTTGCCCAACGATGTGTCGACAACTGGCATCTTCCGAATCAAGGTCTCCGAGCGTGAACCCACCGCCGTGAATATAGAGGAGTCCAGGCACCGTTCCTGTTCTCACGGTTGGTGCATAGATGCGAACGGGAACTTCAGGTGCGCCAGCTGGGCCTGGGATGCTGCGATTTTCAACCTTCACCCAGTCGTCCTTAGGCCGCTCTAAAAAAGTAGCTGCGAGCATCTCTGCCATCCACTTGCGGGCTGCCACTGGATCGCTTGGGCTACTGCTGAAGAAGGGTCTCATCTGGATGAAGCCTGTACGCAATTCGGGATCCATGGATGCGATGTACTGTTCGATGTTCATATGGGACCTCCTTAAAGAAAATACTAGCTTCGATACCATACGTGATAGATCAGACCGGCCTGGTCATCGCTGATAAATAGAGTGCCATCGGGAGCAAACGTAATTCCCATAGGACGGCCACTCGAAGTACCATTGCTATTGAGCCAACCTGTCAGAAAATCTTCTGGGCGGCCTGCCATCTTGCCGCAGTCAATTGGTATGCGGACTATCTTATCCCCTGATGCCAGGCTCTTATTCCCTGAGCCATGTAATGCTACGTAGAGGCTATTGCGGTATCTCTCAGGAAATTGCGTCTCCGCTAGTGGATAGAAAGCCAGCCCCAACGGCATAGAGTATGCAGGCAGAGTGACCACTGGCTGTTGGACGCCCTTGCAAGCACCAGGTGACTGGCTAAATTCCGGATTGCGTATGACACCGGCATAGCAGCGCGGCCAGCCATAGTCAGCCTGATAGGTGAGGCCATACACCGGTTCGGGCAAGGCAGGAGAACCACTTATCAAACCCTGCCCATTGACATCGGCCCAGATCTGCCCCATCCAGGGATTAACGGCCATTCCCACTGCATTTGGCAAGCCCTTGGCAAACAATCGACCCCGTGATCCATCCAACTGATAGACCCAAACCGCAGCTCGGTGGGGATCCTGCTCAACACAGCCGTTGCATCCTGTACTGCTCGATACATAGAGCTGGTTATCTGGAGCTATCAAGACCGTATGTGTCCCATACAACGCGCCTTCAGGAATGGGAAGATTGGTAATGATACGTTCGATTGGATCTGCCCTCAGATCATTCCCCACAGCTAGACGAGCAATGCTCGCAGCCTCACTCACATAGAGATAGCCGTCTTGCAGAACGAGGCTGGTTGGGTTGTTGAGGGTCTTACTAATGACGATGGGCGTCCCTGCATGTTCTGGCGATGTCCCCGGCGGCAAAGCAATGATGGTATTCGAGCCAGCCTCTGCGACGAATAACACTCCATTGGGACCTGTGGTCATGAAGCGCGGGTCGTGCAAACCAGAGGCGTACATACTGATCTGGAACCCAGGCGGGAGATGCAGATGAGCAATACTCGATAGGTCACGGAATGACCCTGCTTCTTGAGTACCCTTGCCAGGACCAGGCTGCACAGCGGTCGTGGATAGCTGAGACGTACCGCATGCACACAACAAGAACAGGCTTAGCACGCTAAGCAGTGTAGAGATAATACGTGGGCGCATGTTCGCATCCTTTCTCGTCAAGTAGCCTACGCCCTTTATGAAAGAGTATAACCAAGGAAGAGGGGATATGCAAGCACCACTGAAAAATCATCACGCTAGAAAAGCGACACCTTTTTGTCGGCTTTATTTAAAGGCTAAAATATAATAATGTCCCATTCAATTTCTTGAGTTAAAAATTTTTGCAACCGAATCCTTTCGAATTGCGTGTGAGAGGTAAGTTCCCTATCTCAAGAGAAGAAAAAGGAGTGAATGATGCATTACCGAACATTAGGCAGAACAGGATTACAGGTTTCGGAGATCGGCTATGGCGCCTGGGGGATTGGCCAATCTGGGTGGATCGGTGCCCAAGATCAGGAATCACTTCAGGCCCTCCAAAGGGCCATCGACCTGGGTGTGAACTGTATTGATACAGCCCTGGCCTATGGTGGCGGGCACAGCGAACAGCTTGTCGGCCAGGTCTTGCGCAACAACCCAGACAAACGTATTATCGTGGCCACCAAGATTCCACCAAAGAATGGCCAGTGGCCCGCACAGGGCGGAGTCCCAGTCGAAGAGGCCTTTCCAGGCACCTACATCAGAGAATGTACCGAGCAGAGTCTGCGCAATCTTGGGACGGAGACCATTGATATTCAGCAGTTCCATGTCTGGAATGATGAGTGGGTTGGGCAAGGAGATTGGCCTCAGACCATCCAACGACTCAAAGATCAGGGGAAGATTCGCTTTTTCGGGGTCTCGATTAACGATCATCAGCCAGACAATGCGCTCCGACTCATAGAAACCGGCATCGTGGATACGGTTCAGGTCATCTACAACATTTTTGAGCAGAGCCCAGAAGATACGCTCTTTCCAGCCTGCCAACACTACAACATCGGGGTAATCGTGCGTGTTGCCCTTGACGAAGGTGGTCTTACAGGCACGGTCACCCCTGAAAGCCACTTCGAGCCGCAGGATTTCCGCAGTAGCTACTTCCGGGACAACCGGAAACAAGAAGTGTACGAGCACGTCCAGAACATTGTCTCCGATTTGGGGAAAACAGTTGGTGAGCTTCCAGAGATCGCACTGCGCTACGTCTTGAGTAATCCCGTTGTCTCGACCGTGATTCCAGGCATGCGCACCCTTCGAAATGTGGAACGCAACGCCGCTGTAGCCGATGGGAGAGGACTCCCACCGGATCAAGTACAGAAGCTGAAGAAGCACCGCTGGATACGGAATTTCTATGTATAGCCGGGATGGCGCTACATAAGATACGGGATTAATGGTCAAGGGAAAACTGTTCAGTCCAAGGAATGCTTGTAGCTAGCTGCAGGAGCTCATTGAGAGCCACTTGTCCATCGACCACATAGTAGGCATCGCCTAACTGCAGAAACAATTGGGTGAATGAAGGATTTGAACACCTGATTAAGATGGCAGGTTGATGGCCGAGTTGGATGGCTTCGAACTGAGGAACCTCCTGTTCTCTCCAAGCGTAGCTGAGTGGTTGCTGCACTTTGTACCAGTTGATGGCCTCTTGCCCATCTGGGGTGGTCGCACAATATCCTTCACCGAGTCGGTACAGTTTCCAGCCTGCCGGGAAGGTATCCGGTGCTGGAAGTTCTTCTCGTGAAGGCCGTTCCTGGTCAGGAACTTGATGAACAAACTGCTCATCAAAGGCAACGATCTCAACACGTAGCCCTGGTACCTCAAAACTGGCTAAGCGTTGAGGTCCTTGCTCTTGCGGCATTCCCTGCTTGGCTTGTTCTCTTCTTTGTGTAAGTTCCTCTGCTTGTCGTAATGCCTCCGCGAGTGGTGGCACGTCCCATGCTGCTCTTTCCTCGTCGGTTGTGCTAGGATCAACATCCCATAACCGATATGGTTCGTTTCCACGAGCTGTATACTGAGTCCCGTACTTTTGTGGTTTCCCCTGGTTCATCAGCCAGCGGTCGTAAGCGGCTGCCGTCAACCAACGGGCAGTGGGATGTCCCAATTCCGCTCCTCTCTTGGCAAGCTCATGAGCTCGCCAGAAGTCTTCTAGCGTCTCTCCATGCTGAAAGACCATCGCGGCATGGAAGTAATCCTCTGGGGCCTGCAACGCTTCACTTTCTACGAGTTCCTCAACCCGTTGCCGCCGCGCTCGGTCTCGCTGAAGCACCTGCTGAGGTTGTTCTCGATCCAATTGCTCGAATGCTCTCCGATCCGCCTGATCCTCCTCATAGAGAGCCTGGAGTTCCTCGTTCATCATTCTTCCTTTCTGTGTGTGACTGCCTTTCTAGAACGCCTGGGTACATTATCGAAATGATGGAGTTCCAGTCAGTAGCAGAAATGGTCTCTCAGTAATCTGATTCTTGTGTTTTGCTCTATTATAGCTTCTGTATAGGCGTTCTTAGTAGGTTCCTTATATACTCTCTGACGACTCAGCCAGCATCCACCTGCGAGTTGAGAAAACGCACACACAAATATCAACCTGAAGTCAACCCTGGCGCGGATGGAGCTTGGCCCTTTCTCTGCTACACTTCACTCCAGAAGAAAGACAATGCTCGTTTGGAGCAGCGTTTAATCTTTCCGAGATTCTTTTGAACCGAAAGGGGAATAACTATGTCTAGAAAACAGCTTTCTAGTGACTCTACTGGAATTGGTGGCAATAACCCTTGGTGGATATCCATAGCGGTGATTCTGGGTGCTATATTGCTCGCATCCGGCGCGGTGATCAGTAAGGTAGATCCCTCCCTTCTTGCCAATGGTGAGCACATAACAGCTGCAACAAGAGTCTTCGCGGACTATACGTTTGCGCGGGACTTAGCGTTGGCTTGCATGTTACTTCTTCTACTAGCGATAAAGGCTCGTCAGATATTAGCAGGAACTATGGTTTTGATCGCACTGATTCAGATGCTTGACATGATAAACGACCTGGTTCGCGGAGACTTTCTACTCGTTCCAGTCGTACTCGTGTTCGCCATCGTGTTCTTAGTTGGAGCATCTAAGGTGTTCGGCCAGCCAGTCTGGCATGTTGACGCTTGGCGTGAGCGGGAGAGTCATTCGCCTGAGCCCCGCTGACAGGTCGATAATGCACTCTTACTTTTCACCATCCTGGCATAAAAGAGTGGCATATTCTGGGGGAATGGGTGTAGCAGACATCTGCTCCCGGATGCCACTCTCAGGTTGTTTGGCCCAAGCCCTTACCTCAAATCCTTCTGCTACCACGCTATCCCCCCGCTTGACCCGATACTCAATGCGAAAGGTTTTGTTCTTGACTTCAGTTATTTCTGCGTTAAGTTCTACTAGGTCGTGGTAAATAAGGGGCTTATGAAAACGCGCACCGCATTCAAGAATAGGTTGCACATAGCCCTGCCTGGTTAATTCTCTGGCAGGCAACCCGGCGTCGTACAGTAACTGGTGGGCCGCCCGATCAAACCAGCGATAATAGTTCGGGTAAAAGATGATCCCGGCAGTGTCTGTCTCTCCCCACTCTACCCGAAACGTCATAGTAAGTTTAAACATAATCCTGCTCCCTTTCAGTTGTTCATTCTTATTCTCAAGCCAAAAGGAAAAACTGCTCTCTTGTCTTCCCTCAGGAAGCAGTACGCCAGGAATACTGCGGGTGATAGCCCAGCATCTGGCATGCTTTCTCGCTGGAGAGCAACAACTCAAATTCCCCAATCTCGCCACGCAGTGGGACGCCTGCCAGAGGCAATCACAGGAAAAGCGACAGGCGTCTTCCTGAGCGTCCAGCTTCGTCACACAACAAGACGAGCATACCATAGCTCTTGTATGACAAGTCAAGGATAGGGAGGTCGGTTACCAACTATCGAATTGATCATACCAGAGGAAGTGGAGAAATTTCCCCCTCAAACCTCTTGACAAAGAGAAGTTTTTTGGTTATACTTTGGAAAACGTTTGCCTGGTAAACGTTTTCCAAAGCCTCTAGTATGAAATAGTGTTTTCAGATGACGCAGCAGTCAAGGAACGCTCAAGTGAGGGAAAAGAGATGGCATTAACGGAACAGGAGTTGACATTGACCGAGAACCCTCTACAGCACCGAGAAGGGGGCAACAATCCCTTGCCACTTCGAGCTGCGGAAACGGAAGTTGGAGCGAGGCCACTCATATGCGGTCGCCATCAACATGTGTCGCCGATCGCTCTGGTAACAAGGAACCCCTCACAGATCAGGATGCGCTCCGATCAACTCACCTATCGGATTCTGCTGGGGTTGCTCGATGGGAAGTACTACACCCAAGATCCAGCACGTCGTCTGGCCGAGTATAGGCAGACCTTGCCAAGAGGGAGAGGCTACGTCAATCTGGCCCTCTCGCCCGGCAGTGAGGAGTCCTGGGAGCAGATACTGGTCTCTCTTGATCTGCTCGGCGATGAACTCGTCGATACCTTCTTAGTGCTGCTTGCCGTGGCTCTCGATACCAATGGGCCAGAACGCATCACTACTCCTTTTGCCATCACGGCAGACGACATCCTGGCCATCTGCCAGAAAAAGAAGACCAAGGGGAGCTATCTCACGCGCCAGCGGCAGAGCGTTCTCGAGCAGATACGGATACTTGCACAGGTCTCGGTAGATGCGATCCTCGTCCTTCGAGATAGGAAGTCATGGCAGGTTGAGAGTCCCCTGCTCGAGATACTGATACATGAGCAATCTGAGAAGAACGAGACATATCTGGGGCATGCACGTTGGTGCCCATGGCACCTCAAAATTGGGGATTGGGCAGGCATGATCCCAGAGCTGCAGTCCCAAATCGCTCTGATGGCACGGCAACTCCTGCACTATCATGCCAAGCAGCAGAAGTATGAAAAACGGTTGGGTCGCTATCTCACCGTACTCTACCGCATTAATGCTCACCGTCACGAGGGCCAGGTGAAAGTGTCGATGGGAGTACTGTTAGAGCATGCAGGGATCACGCTTGACCGTGACCATCCTGGCCGTACCAGAGACATGATCGAAAGTGCGCTCGCCCACTTGCACACTGATGGCGTGATCGGCCCGTTTGCTCCTCTCGTGGAGCGCTCACCGCGAGGCCGAGAGATCCAGGAGCGCATCGAGCAGCATGCCTATCATTGGTGGGATGACTATCAGCAACAACTCTGGCTCTTTGAACCCCCAGAACAGCTCAGAGCCGCCTACCAGAGCATCCCCAGAGAGGGCTGGGAATCCTGATTGAACGGCGCGATTTCCTGACTTAACGGCGCGAATTGCTCATTGCTGCTTGCTCTCTGCACTTGACTGCTTCAGTGGCAAGGCTGACCTTTCTACTAATTATACTAATGCAGAAGGCAAAGTGGACGAGCTTCTTGTAAAGTTAGAACTAAGACGTGATACATTCGCGAAATCTGAGGTAGAAGCAAAGGAGGTGAAACTGAAGAGGGAAGGGGAGAAGCCGATGACGCTAAGACTGCGGCCATTAAGCGAAGAGGAAGCCAAAGCCATCAAGAAGTGGAGTCACTCGCGAACCGAAGCGGCACGCTTAGTGCAACGAGCGGCCATCATCCATCTGGCAAGCGAAGGCCAGACGGTTCCTCAAATTGCTCAGGCTATGGGAGTGGGACAAAAAATGGTGCGGTTGTGGCTCAAACGCTTTGCCGAGCAGGGGTTGGTTGGATTACAGGATGCGCCACGCTCGGGGAGCCCGCCCACTTATGGAGCCGAGGTCAAAGCCCAGATCATCGCTACGGCCATGACCCCGCCGCGTGAGTTGGGCCTGTCCTTCAGCAGTTGGACGTTCGATCGGCTGGCCACCTATGTGCAGGAAGTCTTGGGCATTGGCATAAAGCGAACGCGCATCTTCGAGATCCTGCAAGAGGAGGGCTTGCGCTGGCGCAAGCAGGAAACCTGGTTCGGCGAGCTTAAACGTTTGGTGTGAAAAAGAAAGGAGAACAACTTATGATCACAGGTATTGGACACGTTGCCTTTCGGGTGACGAGCTTGCAGCGCGCACTTGACTTCTACTGCAACAAGCTCGGTTTCTCTGAAGCCTTCCGCCTTGATGGGGAGGGCCAACCTTCACCCTGGATTGTGTATATCCAGATAGCTCCTGGCTCTTTTATCGAATTGTTTCCTGATCCGCAGAACGTCCCAGGAACACTTCCTGCACGCGATCCTGAAGGGAGGTACAGACATGTGTGCCTGCTGGTTGATGACCTGTCAGCTACTCTCGGCGAACTGGCGGCACGCGGCCTTGAGATCACAGGAGCCCCTGTTGAGGGCTTGGATTCTAATCTACAATACTGGGTCAACGACCCCGATGGGCATCCTATCGAATTGATGCAGATCATGCCTCAGTCTCCACAAGCAGCAGCCGATGCCAGGATGCAAGCCAGAACCAAGGAGTAAGACGAGGGCTATGGTGTTCGGCAACTGCACTCGATTGAAATGGGAGGACTCTCTCTGTGATCCCTGATGATGTGTCCTTACCCGGGCTATTGTAGAGGTAGCCCGCCAGGCCGAGGCAATGGGGATGGTCATGCATTCCCAGGGGAACTTGAGCGCACGCATTCCTAGGACTGACTATGTGTTGGTTACGGCCAGTGGCGTGCCATACGTGAATATGGGGCCGGATGACATCGTCACGGTGGATTTGCAGGGTCAGAAAGTGCATGCTATCCACGAACCGACCTCGGAGAGAGCAATCCACATGATGGCGTATCGCACTTCCCCCCAAGTTGGAGGTTGTGTGCATGTGGAGTCACCATACGTTTAAGAAGGTAGACTAGACTTGGCGAATGTATCGCGAAGGTGAAAATTCTTTTTGGACTATTCAGATTGTCATGTTCGATTGAACGCCCGTCCATTAAACCTTTAAGAAGTAGTGTTCTATTTTTCCTGACAGTGGAGGTAGCTCTTGTCGTGCGTCACCCTGAGGTGGCGCCACTGAAGCACCGCCAGTCTCGTTTTTCATGATGTCTTCCTCTCCCACAACATCGGCACGTGAGAGGAAGATATATGCGAGGGCCATGAAGCTCTCGGGAGGCATGCCATGTCTACACAGCCCAATACAAACGATGTCAACACGAACGATGTCATTACGAACGATTCCTCAACCAGCAACACGAACACCCGACTCTCACGTCGCGATTTCCTCAAATATTCAGCGGGGGCCGTCGGTGCCGCGGGTATTTCCGGTATTCTCGCTGCGTGTGCCGCTGGTGGTTTTGGTGGTGGCAGTAGCAGCACCAGTGGAGGTGGCACCGTCACCATCAATTTCTGGGATATGGCCTGGGGCAATAGTTCCTATTTCGATGTCGGCAATCAACTGGTGAAAGAATTCAACAATACCCACAAGGGAATTAATGTCGTCTATCGTGGCACCCCCTGGGCGAACTGGTATCAAACCTTCACGACCGCCATCGGTTCGGGCACACAACCAGACATCAGTACCGGTGCCTCATTTATGGGCGTGCAATTCTACGCCACCCATGACGTTCTTGCACTGGATGATGTCCTCAACCAGGTCAAGCAGAATGGGCAGTTTGACGACTACTTGCCCAATGTCTTTGCGCCGATGCTGTATCAAGGTCGTACCATTACCTGGCCCTGGGCTATCGACATCCGGATTCCTTTCTACCGCACAGATCTCTTCCAGCAAGCCAGCGTCAAGGTTCCCACCACCTGGGATGAGTGGCGAGCGGCGGCCAAGAAGTTGAGCGGAAACGGGAAGTATGGCCTGGTGGACTCGGGGGCGGATAATTTAACCGAGCACATGCTGGAAATGTTAATGATCAATAACGGCGCCGGGTTGTTCACGCCGGACAAAAAGCTTGACTTCGCGACCAATCCCCTTAATATCGAGGCGATGCGCTTCTTCGCCGATTTAGTGCAGGACGGTTCGTTCGATCCCGCCAGCTCGGGCTATATGAGTGCCGACGCCATTCGCGCCTTTAGCCGTGGCGATGCCGCCATGCTTGTGGGAGGCCCCGGCTTTACGGCACAGATGGACCCCAGTATCGTGAAGAATGTGGGGCTCATTCCTCCTATGGCCAGTCCCCACGGCACGAAGGGCACGCTCTACTGGGTGAACAACATCATCATCTATTCAGGCACCAAGCACCCCAACGAAACCAAGGAGTTCCTGCTGTGGTGGCTTCAGAATAACAAGCCACTTTGGACGCAAGGGGGCAATAATCCTCTACCCATTCGCAGCTCCTACTATCAGGATCCTCTCTTTAACACGCCAATCTACCAGGCCATCAAGTCCCAGTATATTCCGATTGCTAAATCGGCCAATGCCCAGGCAACTGAGGTCTTTCCCGCACTCAATCCACTGGATGGGGATGGCACACTGGTGACGTTAGGACAGAATTTGTTGGGCAAGAAGGATTTCAATACCTCGATCCAAACGGCGCAAGCCGGATTACAAAAGGTCATCGCCAGCAACCCCGGGTAGTGGATCCTTCTCGCCGGGACCAGAGTTGTCCCGATTTTAGAGGAGTGAGAGAGGCGAGGCACGGAGGAGTCTTTCTCACTCTGCGAGGTGGGTTATTTCTCCGCCTTCGGCTGACTACACTCGACGCTTCTCAGTAGCTCTTGGGAGTAGACGAGCCTGAAGGAACTATCTCTCAATGGAAGGGAGTACACCATGAGTATCACACCAGTGACCAAAGAATCCAGCAATCTGGCCCTCAAGCCACCGTCATCCACAAGCAGATGGGCACGCGTGGATCTGCTGCCGTATCTGCTGCTGGTCCCATCCCTGCTCTTGATTGTCCTCATTGAACTCTACCCGTTCCTGACTGGCCTGATCTACAGCCTCCAGAATGGGTCGCTCTTAGCCCCTGGGGCCTTCGTTGGGCTCCAGAATTATCTCTCGACTTTCACCGATCCCGAGTTCCAGTATTCGGTCTTCTTTAGTGCCCTCTTTGCGGTCTTCAGCGTGGTGGGCAGTTACTTGCTGGGGTTGGGCTTGGCCCTCTTACTCATCAAAAACTTCCCCTTGCGCGGCCTCTTCCGCGTCTTGCTGATCATTCCCTGGATCCTGTCCTCTATCGTGACGATTGTCAGTTGGCGCTGGATGATTCAGGATCAGCACGGCACGATCAATGTGCTGCTCAGTTGGTTCCATCTGGGTCCCATTTTCTTCTTAAGCAGCACCAAATGGGCCGTGGTCTCGGTCATTGTCATCAAAATCTGGCGCAGCTTTCCTTTCATGATGATCTCGCTGATCGCCGCGCTGCAAACCATTGATACCAGTCTCTACGAAGCGGCCCGTATTGATGGCGCGGGTCGTTGGGACGCCTTCCGCTACGTGACCTTTCCGGGCATCCAGAACATCTCGATTATCCTCTGGATTTTGATGACCATCTGGAGTGTCAATGATTTTGAAACCCCCTGGCTGTTGACCCAGGGAGGACCTTCCAATGCCACCGAGAGCTTGATGATTCTGGCCTATAAAGACACCTTCGCCCGCAACACCGTTGGGGCAGGCTCGGCGGTGGCCTTCATTTCCCTGATTATTTTGATGATTCTGGCCATCGTGATGATGCGCTTGCGCAACCGCGATTAGCACGAGAAAGGACACACGACGATGCAACAGGCTCTGGACAAACCACAGTCATCCACCCCATCTACCACCACAACGGCAAACGTCGCCCTGAGGAAGGCGACCATCCGGAAGTGGTTGCTGACCTTGCTGATGCTGCTGCTGGTGCTCATCCTCGACTACCCCATCTTTGCCATTTTCTTGAATGGCTTCCGCTCCACGGCCGAAATTCTGTCCACGACCAGTATCATTCCCCAGCATGCGACCCTGGACAACTTTGCTTACCTGAGTGCCCGCACCAACTTCTGGGGCTTCTTCATCAGTAGCCTGATTGTGGCCGGGCTGGGCACGGTGGTCAGCATCATTTGTGCCGGAGCGGCCGGCTACACCCTCTCGCGCTATCACAAGCTGCGCTTCGTGAGCAACTACTCGCGTGCCTTGATGCTGGTGCAGATGTTCCCCTTGATCCTGGCCCTGATTCCCTTGTTCATCATCTTCAAAGATGCGGGGCTGGTCAATACCTACTGGTCGGTCATCCTGGTCTACACGGTGCTCAATTTGCCCTTTGCCACCTGGATGTTCGAGGGCTTCTTTGATGCCATTCCACGGGAACTGGAAGAAGCGGCCTTTGTGGACGGCTCTTCACGCATTGGCACCCTCCGGAGGATCGTGCTGCCGCTCTCGGGTCCGGGCACCGCTGCGGTGACCATCTTCACCTTCCTCTTGTGCTATAACGAGTTCCTGATCGCCAGTATCTTCCTGCGCGATCCCGATACCATGACCATTCCAGTCGGGATCCAGATGTTCATGGCACAGTATTCCACCGACTGGGGGAGCTTGATGGCGGCGGCCAGCCTGGCGTCTCTTCCCACCATTATCTTCTTCCTCTTCGTGCAGAAGTACATGGTGCAGGGCGTGGTGGCAGGGGCCGTCAAAGGCTAGGGGATCCGAAAAGGGTCAGGCACACACGTAGCGTTTTCTGAGAAAGAAAGGGAGCATGAACAATGACGAAGGTGAAAGTCGGACTGGTCGGGCTAGGAGAAATTGCTCAGATCGTCCACTTGCCCATTCTGCAAGAATACTCAGATCAGTTTGAGATTGCAGCCCTCTGTGATATTTCACAGGAACTGCTGGCTGCGCTGGGAGAGCGTTATAACGTCCCCTCCCAACACCGTTACACCGACTATCATGACATCGCTGCCCAAAGAGACCTGGATGCTCTCCTGGTCTTGAATAGCGATGAATATCATACTGACTCGGCCCTCGCGGCTCTTCAACATAGGAAACATGTTCTGATTGAGAAACCCATGTGTCTGACGCGCCAGGAGGCGGAGGCGATCATCAAAGCACGTGACGAGGCGGGCGTGCATGTCATGGTGGGCTACATGCGTCGCTATGCCCCCGCCTTTGTCCAGGCCGTCGAGCAGGTACGCGCTCTCGAGAAGATCACCTATGCCCGCGTGCGCGATATTATTGGTCAGAATGCCCAATTTGTGGAGCAGTCCAGTGTGGTGTTGCGCCCAAAGGATATTCCGCAGGAGGCCATGCGTGATCGGGCAGAGCGTGCCAGCCGACTGGTCAAGGCTGCTATTGGCAATGCTCCCCCAGAGCTGGTGCGTACCTATCGCCTGCTCTGTGGTTTAAGCAGCCATGATCTCTCCGCCATGCGTGAACTGCTGGGCATGCCCAGGCGGGTCATTGCGGCACGACAATGGAACAGCTTTCTGACTGCCCTCTTTGACTATGAGAGCTTCACCCTCACCTTTGAAACCGGCATCGATCACAACCGTCGCTTCGATGCCCATCTCACCGTCTATAGTGAGACCAAAGAGATCCGCGTCCAATATGACACCCCCTACATTCGCCAGCTGCCCACCCGGCTCTTTATCAATGAAACGCAGGGCGAGGCCTTTGAAGAACGCGAGATTCGACCGACCTTCACCGATGCCTACACCGTAGAACTGCTCCACTTCCATGAGGTCGTCAGCAAGAACTTGCAGCCCAAGACGACAGCCGAGGATTTCCTGAACGATCTCGATCTCTTTGAGATGATTATCGACGCTCTGCGCGAATAATAGGGAACAGGGTAGAGGCCAGCTCTACCCCTCAGGAGTAGGTTTTTTTGGGAGTGGAGACACCACCTCGCGTAGGGGCGGGAGTGGCGCGGATGTGGGGTGGGGGCCCTTGTGGCCGCCCGTCGTGGAGTACGGGAAAGCGGCTCTCCTCAGGCACGGCGGGCGGCCACAAGGGCCCCTACGCGAGTTCCAGCTCCGCCCAAAAAAACCTATACTTGTAAGGGGACCTTGTGGGGCCTTTGGCTGCGCCCGTTGGGGTAGAGTGGCAACCGCACATACCAAGGTACGGCGGGCAGCCACAAGGGCCCCCACCCCGCTCCACGCCGCCCCTGCCCCTACGCGCTTCGTCTCGCCATGATAAAAAGCCTACCTCTGTGAGGCCTCTTGCCTCTCGGAGGTGATCCGACAGCACTCATCACAACGATCTTGAACATTTGGAACTGTATGATTACGGAAACGAGAAAGGGAAAGCAACCATGGATCACAAACCACTCAACATTGCAATTATCGGCTGTGGCAATATCGCCGAAGCCTACGGAAAAACATTGCAGCCCTATTCACAACTGAAATTGCTGGGAGCCACATCTCGTACGCTCAAACGCGCCGAGGACTTTGTTGCCATCTTTGGCGGCAAGGTGTATTCATCCCTCGAAGCTATTTTGGAAGATGATGAAGTCGACCTGGTCATCAATCTGACCATTCACCATGCGCACGTTGACGTGATTACACAATGTCTGAATGCAGGCAAGCACGTCTACAGCGAAAAACCCCTTGCCCTCACGTCAGAAGAAGCCTGGCAGTTGGTGGCACTGGCACAGGAGAAAGGTCGCCGTTTGGGCTGTGCTCCTATCACGATACTGGGTGAAGGGCAGCAGACCGCATGGAAGGCTATTCGCGATGGTCTCCTTGGCCCAGTACGTGTGGCCTACGCGGAGGTCAACTGGGGTCGCATCGAGTCCTGGCACCCGGCTCCTGGCCCTTTTTACGAGGTCGGTCCGCTCTTCGATGTCGCAGTCTATCCTCTCACCATTCTGACGACGATCTTCGGTCCTGCACGCAGCATAACCGCCTTCGGGAAAGTGCTTTATCCTGATCGTGTCACCAAAGAGGGCGTTCCCTTCCACATTACGACGCCCGATTTCTCTATTGCGGCGATCGAATTTGCCAACGGAGCGGTGGCACGCCTGACGACCAACTTCTATGTGGGCTTTCATAGCAAGCAACGGGGAATTGAGTTCCATGGTGACAAAGGCTCGCTGTTTTTGAGCAATTGGCATGACTTTAATGGCACGGTGGAGTATGCGGATTTTGGCGGCACATACGAATCGCTTCCTTATGTGAAAGAACCCTATGCTGGCAATACTGCAGAAGACCCTCATGCTGGTGTAGAATGGAGTCGCGGCGTGTTGGATATGGCCGAGGCGATGCAAGAGAACCGTCCGCAACGGATCACTGGTGCGCAAGCCGCTCATGTCGTGGAGATCGTGTGTGGCATTCAGACAGCGCTTCGCGAAGGACGTCGTGTGGAGATCACCTCGGAGTTTCCACAGCCAGCCCCCATGGATTGGGCTAAATAGCGTAAAGGAGTAAGTAAACACATGTATGATGTAGAAGCCCTGCTCCGTCAGATGACCGTGCAGGAAAAAGTCGCAATGCTGGCTGGCACGAATATGTGGTACACGGTCCCTGTGGAGCGACTGGGTATCCCCTCCTTAAAGATGAGTGACGGTCCCAATGGTGCCCGTGGAGCCGGGGGCTTCACCGGTGGGGTCAAGGCCGCTTGCTTTCCAGCAGAGATTTCACTGGCCTCGACATGGAATACAGGCCTGCTGGAACGTGTGGGGCACGCATTGGCGCGGGAAGCCAAAATGAAGGGTGCCCAGGTCCTCTTAGCCCCAACGGTCAACATCCAACGTTCACCGTTGGGTGGGCGCAATTTTGAATGTTTCTCCGAAGACCCCTTCCTGTCGGCTCGCCTGGCGGTAGCCTACATCACGG
>WNGR01001966.1_pt1 | contig 28454 bp, 26 predicted proteins | sample 5407581 | NCBI WGS metagenome assembly WNGR01 (sample SAMN13153383, study PRJNA577476) | soil metagenome | isolation source: 80 cm soil or saprolite under Garry oak tree replicate 2 | place: USA:California | collected 2016-06-15
ACGCCTGCCATAAGACCCGCCACAGCGAGGCGCCGCGTTGCAGCGGAGCGAGGGCTCGGAGATGGCCGCGGAGCGCAGTGGAGGCTAGACGCGCCCGTTCGCCGGCCTCAAGTTCCAGAGGGCGTGGTCGGGCTTGGCGGCAGCTCGGAGAGCAGGCGGACGGAGCTGCTCGCTCCAGTGAGGTGGCTCCGTGCGGCACCGCTGCTCGCAACGATCGCATTCCTGGCGCCGCGGTTTGCCGGCGCCGAGCCGCCGGCCGGCTGCCCCGGACCCACGCTCCCGTCCGGCGAGGCGCCTCCTGTGGTGCGGCCGTGGACGGATCCCTCCCTCCCTCCGCAGACGCGAGCCGAGTTGCTCCTCGCGCAGATGACGCCCGCCGAGAAGGTGGACCTCGCGACGGGCGAGCACTGCCTGCTCTACGGGTTCTACAACGCGCCGATCGACCGCCTCGGAATCCCCGCGCTGACGATGACGGACGGGCCCGCCGGGATCCGCATCCCCTACCAGCGCGTCAATGGAGGACGCGCCACGCTGCTGCCGTCGCCGCTCGGCGTGGCCGCCTCGTGGGATCCGAGCCTTGCACAGGCCCAGGGCGACATCCTGGGGAGCGAGGCACTGGCGACGGGGCACAACGTGCTCCTCGGGCCCACGCTCGACCTCGCGCGCATGCCGCTCGCAGGGAGGAACTTCGAGGGGTTCGGCGAGGACCCGCTGCTGGCGAGCCGGCTCGCCGTCCCGTTCATCCAGGGCATCCAGCGCCATCCTGTCCTCGCAACCGCCAAGCACTACATCGCCTACACTCAGGAGAGCGACCGGTTCACCTTGGACGCGGGCGTCGACGAGCGCGCGCTCCGCGAGGTCTATCTCGCGCCATTCGAGGCGGCGGTGCGCGACGCGGGCGTCGCCACGGTGATGTGCGGCTTCAACCGCGTGGATGGCGTCTTCGCCTGCGAGGATCGCGCGCTCCTCGGCGACGTGCTCAAGGGCGAGCTGGGGTTCGACGGCTACGTCCTCAGCGACTGGGGAGGGACGCACTCGACCCTCGGCGCCGCCCTGGCGGGTTTGGACCAGGAGCTGGCGTTCGGGACGTACTTCGGCCCGCTGCTCCTCGAGGCGGTGCAGCGCGGCGACGTCCCCGCCACCGTGCTCGACGACAAGGCGCGGCGCATTCTGGGCGCGATGTTCCGGCACGGCCTCTTCGATAGTCCGGCCGACGTGCAGCCGCTTCCCGAGGGCGAGCACGGCGCGCGCTCGCGCGAGATCGCCGAGCAGGGGGTCGTGCTGCTGAAGAACGCCGGGAGCATCCTTCCCGTCTCCTCCGACGCGGTGCGGTCGATCGCGGTGATCGGCGCCGACGCGGACAACGCGAGCACGGAGGGCGGGGGCGCCGCGCGCGTCGAGCCGACGTACGCCGTGAGCCCGCTCGACGGTATCCGCGCCCGCGCCGGCGCGGGAGTGCCGGTCCATCACGCGCCCGGGACCGACCCGATCACGGCAGCGCACCTCCTGCCCGGCCCTCCGCCCGTCCCTTCCTCGGTGCTCTCCCCGCCCGGCGCGGGTGCTCGCGGGCTGCATGCAGAGTACTGGTCCAACACCGGGTTCGAGGGGCCGCCGGACGTGTCGCGCGTGGACGCCCAGGTGGCGGTGTCGCTCGGATTCTTCAGCTACCAGAGCGTCAACGCGTCCTCGGTCCCGCAGTCGCTCGTGCAGTATACGCTCTCGAAGTTCTCGGCCCGGTGGACCGGGACCCTCACGCCTCCGGCCACGGGCGACTACCGGTTCTCACTCACCACGCGCGGGCGGGGATGGCTCTGGATCGACGGCGCCCTCGTCATCGACGACTCGACGTCGCACGACCTCGGCTCGCGGACGGCCGACGTCCACCTCGTGGCGGGGGAGCCGCACGCGATCCGCGTCGACTACTCGGCCGACGCGGCGGCCATCGGCGAGATGACCGACGTGGGCGGCGACGTGAAGCTCGGCTGGGAGGTCCCGCCCGGCACCGTCTTCCCTTCGGTCCATGAGGCGGCGCAGCTCGCCGCAGCCGCGGACGTCGCGGTCGTGGTGGTGCGCGACTACGGCACCGAGGAGCGCGACCGCCTCGGGCTCGCTCTCCCCGGCGATCAGGACCAGCTCGTCCGCGAGGTGGCTGCCGCCAACCCGCGCACGATCGTCGTCCTCACCACCGGCCAGCCCGTGGACATGCCGTGGCTCGAGAGCGTGCCGGCCGTGGTGGAGGCGTGGTACCCGGGGCAGGAGCAGGGGAACGTCATCGCCCGGGTGCTCTTCGGCGACGTGAACCCCTCGGGGAAGCTCCCCATCACGTTTCCGCGCCGGCTGGAGGACACCCCCACTGCGTCGGTGGGCGTCGGGGCCGACGCGCTCGGCCCGGTGGTGCCCTTCTCCGAGGGCGTCCTCGTCGGCTACCGCTGGTACGACGCCGCCCACCTCGACCCGCTCTTCCCGTTCGGGTTCGGCCTGTCGTACACGCAGTTCAGGTACGACGCCGTCGAGGTTGCACCGGCGCCATCGGGCATGCCCGACGCCTGGCGTGTCGCCTTCAACGTGACGAACACGGGCGGCCGCACGGGGGCGGAGGTCACGCAGGTGTACGTGGGTGGCTGCGCGGGCGACGCGACGCGGCCGCCCCGGCAGCTCGCCGGGTTTGCCAAGGTGCAGCTCGCCGCCGGGGAGAGAAGCCGCGTCTCGATGGACGTTCAGCCGCGATCGCTCTCATCGTGGAGCGCGCCCAAGCACGCGTGGGAGCGGGCGGAATGCGCCCTCCCCGTCGAGATCGCGAGCTCCTCGCGCGACGTTCGGCTGACTGCGACGATCCCCGGGCCGGGAGGGGCGCCGGCCGCCCCCACCTCGGGCGGCTGCGGGTACGGCTCCGGAGCGAGCGGTGGGCTCGCGTCGCTCGCCCTAGTCGCCCTGGTGCGGCTGGCGCGCCGCCGGGCGACAGTGGCCGCAGCGCGCGAGGTCCACGGGGAGATCGAAGCGTACCGCGTCGACTACAGCGAGGTCAGGTCGCCCCGTGAGCATGCGGCCCGCACGCGCCCACTGCCGGCTCATCGGTGCGGGGCGAGGTGGTAGAGCCGCGGCGGCAAAGCGGATCGTGGGGGGTCCTGGCCGTAGAGACCTCAGGGATGCACGTGGCGCACAATCCCCTGTCGATCTTCCGTCCCTGATCCCCTACTTCGCAGCCATCGAGAACGGGAAGGTGGTCGAGCCGGTGACGCCCGTCCCACTCGCGCTCTTCCCGTCGGCTGCGATCGTCGCGTCGACGAGGATCGGGAGCGGGGTCGAGGAGAAAGAGGTTCCCGGCTGAAGCCCCCGGAAGAGGTTCAGCCGGAGGGAGCTGCCGCTGGTTTCGCCGGTCAGGGTGCCGCCCATCTCGCCAGTAAAGGTACTGAAGCAGTTCCATGCGCCGATGAGCGCTTCGTCGGGACCCGCCAGGTGCAGCACGCCGACGCAGGCCGGGTCCGTCGTCGCGATGCTCAGCGTCCAGCTCCCGGCAACAGCGCTCCGGGTCGGTGTCGACAGGGCGGTGCTGGGCGGCGACGCGCCGGCAGAACCACAGGCTACGGCGAGAAGGGCGACGAGAGCGAGGGAGCGCATACACTGAACGGTAATCATACTGCCGCGTTTTATGCCGGCTCGGCGCCAGCTCGCTTCCTGGGTATCGGCACGCATGTGCGAGGCGTGCTGCGCCTCAACGTCGAGCTTCGCGCCTGCACGTCGGAAAGGCTCGCGATCGCAGACGGTAGGCTCAAGGAGCTCGTTGTGCCGCTGGCGGACGGTTCTGCTGTCGCAATCGCTGTCACACGGACCGACGGTACGCCACGCGAAATGGCAGAAAGCGTGAAGCAGTTCGGCAGGTTACCCCTATCAAAGCGTGGCGGTAGAGCAGGGGAATCGAACCCCCCGACAGCGCCTTTCAGCACCATCCACTGGTTTTGAAGACCAGGCCCGGCACCAGCCCAGGACGCTCTACCGCGCTCGGGTTTACGTGGCCCTCGAGGGGCGGTCAAGGACGCAACAGTGGCGACTGCCCCTCTCCCCCGCCCTCACCCCACTCGCGCGGGGCGAGGGAGGTGAGGGTCCCCGGCCCGGTCTGGAAGGCGCCCCGGACGGGTGAAAGTACCTCCCCTCGCGGAAGTGGGGCGCTGCGTGCCGCGTGCAGCGAGCGATTGGCTGCCCATGCCGAACGCCCCCAGCCGGTGTCCTCCCTTTCGTCGTTGGCATCCAGCGGTTAGATGAAGAGGGGGGCTCCGTGCCGTCCACGAACTACATCGCGCTCGCCATCCCGTTCTTCCTGCTGCTCATCGGGGTGGAGCTCCTCGCGGCGAGGGTCCGCGGCCGGAGCGTGTACCGGGTGCAGGATGCGCTCTCCGACCTGGGCTGCGGGATAGGGCAGCAGTTAGTGCTGGTCTTCGCGGGGGCGGCGCTGTTGGCCGTCTACGCCTGGCTCCACGAGCACGCGCGGCTCATCTCCTTCACACCCGGGAGCGGCTGGCCCTGGCTCATCGCCTTCGTGGGGGTCGACCTCGGCTACTACGCGTGGCACCGGCTGTCGCACGAGGTGAACCTGCTCTGGGCCGCGCACGCCGTCCACCATCAGTCAGAGGACTACAACCTCGCCGTCGCGCTGCGGCAGTCCGTCCTGACGAGCTTCACCTCCTTGCCGTTCTACTTGCCGCTCGCCTTCCTGGGCGTCCCGACCGTCGTCTACGCCACCACCGTGGCGCTCTCCACGCTCTACCAGTTCTGGATCCACACCGAGCTCCTCCCGAAGCTCGGCCCGCTGGAGCTCGTGCTCAACACCCCGTCCCACCACCGCGTCCATCACGCGGTGAACCCGCAGTACCTCGACAAGAACTACGGCGCGGTGCTCATCGTGTGGGACCGACTCTTCGGCACCTTCCGCGAGGAGCGCGAGCCGGGCGTGTACGGCACGACGAAGCCGCTCGCCAGCTTCGACCCCGCCTGGGCGCAGGTGCAGACCTGGTTCGAGATCGCGGAGAAGGCGCGAGCGCTCCCGCGCTGGCGAGATCGGGCGCGGCTGTGGCTCGCCTCGCCATCCGTGGATCCGCTCGGCCGGCCGCCGCCGGGCGAGGCCGAGCTGCGGGCGCGGCCGAAGCACGGTGTGCCCATCTCCGTCGGCCTCCAGGTCTACGCGGTGGCGCAGTTCGGGCCACTCATAGCGGCCACCTTCCTCATGCTGCTCTGGCAGACGACCGCGCCGCGGGGGGCGCTCGCGGTGGCGGGGCTCCTCGTGCTCTGGACGCTCGTCGCGCTGGGCGCGGTCCTCGACGGGCGCCGCTGGGGGTTGCCGCTCGAGCTGGCCCGAACGTTCGCGGTCGGGACCGCCCTCGTGGTGGCGCGGCCTGGGACGGCCGGGGTCGCGATCGCGGTCGCGTTCGTGGTGGGGTCTGTCGGGTGGCTGCTCGCGGCGCAGGCCCCTCTCCCTGGCCCGCTCCCGGCTGGCGCGGGACGAGGGAGGTAGTGGGCCGCACCCACGTCGCTATCACGGCGGGCCGCCGCCGCTGTTCGTGCGCGCCTTGGACGGGCGCGCCCCCGCCGCGGGGGGAGCGTGGTCGTCGCCGTAGGGCGCCATGCGCAGCATGAGGCGCTCGTGCGGCATGGCCGCCCGGAGCGCCCGCAGGTACTGCATGGGCGAGTAGAAGACGAAGTTCGAGACCCGGCTCGTGTAGATGCAGGCGTAGTCCTCGATCTGCTCCCCGAACCGGGAGTTCTCGTTCCCTTCCTTGAAGGTGAGCCCCCAGTATTCGTTGAAGCCGAGCTCGACCGCGCGCTCGAGCTCCCGGACGCGCGCGTCGGCGTCCCGCAGCGCGCGCCGGAGCTGCTCCAGCTCGTGCTTCATCTCCCGCCGCTCGTCCTCGAGCTCCGCTCGCTGCTCGGGCGCACGGGCGTCGCGCTCGAGTCGGCGGTCGAGGACGTTGAGCCCGGTCTTCCTCGTCGACAGCTCGTCGTCGAGTCGGGCGCGCAGCTCCTCGAGGCGCGCCATCTCCTCCAGCGCGTCCGTGTTCTTCTCCAGCCAGGCGAGCTCCGCCTCCAGCTCCGGCACGATCATGCAGGTGCGCCAGAGCGAGCTCTTCCGCGAGCGCAGGATGTCGCCGTAGATGTGGTCGCCGACGTAGAGGACGCGGTCTCCCCCGATGCCGACCAGCCGCTCGAAGGCGGCCAGGCTGCCGCCCTGGTAGAGCACCCCGCGCTCGAGCTCGCCCGCCTCGCCGAGCAGCTCGCCCGCAGGCGAGAGGCGCAGGATCGGGCGCTGCTCGGAGAACCAGCCCGGCTTCTGCGCGCCGGTCAGGATGACGTCGAAATAGTTCTTCCAGCTCGGGTACTCGGGCAGGACGCCATCGAGGATGAAGCTCATCACCGCCTCGGTGTAGTCCCAGAAGGAGTTGGTGAGGAGGAAGAGCTTCTTGCCGCCCGAGCGCAGCTTGTGCAGCGCCGGACCGAGCTCGAGGTCTTTGACGAGGAAGCGCGGCAGGTCCTTCTTCACGATCTCCTTGAGCGAGTTGTCGCGGTGGACCGTGTCGATCGACTCGCGGATGTCGCCGTACAGCTTGGCGTAGTCGACCGCCTCGCCGCGCTGCTCCAGGGTGCCGATGATCTCGGCGAAGAGGCAGGCCTCCGGCAGCGCGAAGAGGGTGTCGATCCAGGCGAAGCGCGGGAGGGAGAGGTGGATCTTCTCCTCGCGGTAGAGGCGCTTGACCTCCTCGTAGCTGAGGGGGCGATGGCCATGGTAGGCGCGGCCGCAGTGGTTGTGCCGGTCCATCTTGAAGATGTTGCCGGACTGCTTGTCCACCACGAGCCCGCGGATGACGAACTCAGGGTCGTAGTGCAGCTCCCGGATGACCTCCGGGTAGCCGAGGTGTTCCACCATCCGGCCGGCGGTCATGCGGAACGCGAGGTCCTCCAGCTGTCGCAGGTGGTACATCGCCAGCGTGTAGTCCATGTCGAAGCCGACGAGGTCGATCTTGTCGAGCCGCAGGTTGCGGTTGACGAAGATCTGCCGCGCGAACGGTACCTCGCGATGCGGCGCGCGATGCCGCTCGAGGAGCGCTGTCAGCTCGGGCTCGGCGTAGCTTTGGCCGGGCGGCTCGGGGTCGGGACGGGGAGTACGATCGGGGCGCTGCATCCGGTGCGACCTTAACCTCGCAGTGCCGGCCTCACCATTTCTTCGGGCTTAAAGTGGACCCTTCCTGGCCGCTCGGGCAGGCTCGTCACATGGCGCCTCGAGCCCTGTCCTTGCGCGAGGTCGTGGAGCGGCTCCGGATCCTGGAGGAGCGGGTCGCGCGTCTGGAGGTGAAGCGCGCGCCGCCCGGGGACGGGCGCGCCGCGAGCGCCCCGGCGCGGGCAGGGCCGCGCTGCGAAGGCTGCGGGCTGCCGCTCAGGAAGCGGCGCGGCCGCTGCGCCGAGTGCGGCCGGCCGCTCGTATAGCGCGGGGGAGGGGTCCGGCGCAGATGGAGCGGGCGAAGCCCTACTCGCAAATGTCGCTGGTCGGGACGCCGAGCGCCTGGGCGATGGCGACGACGGTGGTGTACGGAGGGTTGCGCCCGCCGCGCTCGATGAGGCTCACGTAGGCGACCGACAGGTCGAGGGTATCGGCCAGGGTCTCCTGCGTCATCCCCCGCTCGTGTCGATAGGCGCGCACCTTCTCGCCCAGCTTGCGCAGCACGTCGCGCCGGGGGTCCCGCTGCTGCTTCGCGCTGGTGGCCATTCGTCTGGAAGTCCTCATTTTGGGTGCCATGTGTCCGCATGCCCGTGTGCCCGTTTCCGGGGCCCCTCCTGTGGGGGCGGACGAGAGTCTATAATCGTTCGTTTACCAGCACGCAGCAAGCAAGCAGGCGTTGGACGGGCGACGTCCCGCCGCTATCTTCACGCCCGCGAAAGGGAGACTCGTGCAACCGCCCGCAGGCCACATCCTCGACCTCGAACGCGTCGTCTGCCGCGAGCTCTCGAACGGCTTGCGCGTGAGGCTGCTCGAAGATCGTAACGCCCCCACCGTGAGCTACTACACGTTCTTTCAGGTGGGTTCGCGCAACGAGCGGCTCGGCATCACCGGCATCAGCCACCTCTTCGAGCACATGATGTTCAACGGGGCGGCGAAGTACGGGCCGAAGGAGTTCGACCGCGTGCTCGAGTCGCAAGGCGGCAGCTCCAACGCCTACACGTCGAACGACGTCACCGCCTACTTCGAGGACTTCGCCACCGACGCGCTCCCCGCCGTGATCGACCTGGAGTCCGACCGGATGCGATCGCTCACCCTCACCCCCGAGACGCTCGAGCAGGAGCGGCAGGTGGTGAAGGAGGAGCGGCGGCTCCGCACCGAGAACTCCGTCTTCGGGCTCATGGAGGAGCAGCTCGAGTCGCTCGTCTTCCAGGCGCACCCCTACCGCTGGCCGGTCATCGGCTGGATGGACGACATCGAGCGGATCACGCGGGAAGACTGCGTCGAGTACTTCCGCACCTACTACGCCCCCGGCAACGCCGTCATCTATGCGGTGGGCGACCTCGATCCGGACGAGACGCTGGCGCTCATCGAGCGGCACTACGGCGACATCCCGCCCGGCCCTCGGCCGCGGCCGGTGCCCCAGGGGGAGCCGCCGCAGCGCGGCGAGCGACGGGCGGTGGTGCGCTACCCGGCCCAGGCGCCGGCGGTGCTGGCCGGCTGGCGCGGCCCGGCCGCCAAGAGCGCCGACTCGGCCGCGCTCGACGTGCTGCAGACGGTGCTGGCGGTCGGCGAGGCCTCGCGGCTGCGGCGCCGCCTCGTCGAGGTCGAGGAGGTCGCCGTCTCGGTGAACGTCTCATGGGGCTGGCGCATCGATCCTGGCGTCTTCCTCACCTTCGCCGAGCTGGCGCCGGGGGTGAAGGCGGAGCGGGCCGAGGCGGTGCTCTGGGAGGAGCTCGCGAAGCTCTCCTCGAACGGGATCGGCGCCCGCGAGCTGGAGCGCGCCAAGCGCCTCTTGCGCAGCTCCGTCCTGCACGAGCTCGCCACGCACAACGGCGTCGCGCACGCGCTCGGGCAGGCCGAGGCGCTCCTGGGCGATTGGCGCGAGGCGGGCCGCTCCCTCGAGCAGTACGCCGCGGTCACGGTCAAGGACGTGAAGCGAGTGGTGGCCGGCTGGCTCGATCCCTCCCACCGCTCGGTGGTGACGCTCGAGCTCGAGGCCCGGCCGTGAAGCGGGCCCCCGGCGCGATCGCGCTGCCGCCCCTGCACGAAGAGAGGCTCGACAACGGCGCGACGGTCATCGTGGCGCGCCGGCCGGGTGTGCCGCTGGTGGCGGTGCGGCTGCTGGTGCGCGCCGGCGCCGCGCTCGACCCCGCCCGCGGGCATGGGCTCGCGAACCTGGTGGCGCAGGTGGCGCGGCGCGGGACGGCGCGCCGCAGCGGCCCCGAGATCGACGACCGGGTGGAGTCGCTCGGGTGCGAGCTCGGTGCCGGGTCGGACGAAGACGCCACCTACTTCGGCCTGTCGGCGCCGTCCGAGTTCCTGCCCGCGCTGCTCGACGTGGTGGTGGACCTCGTCACCGGCCCGACCTTCCCGAACGCCGAGTGGGAGCGCATCCGGCGCCGCGAGGTGGCCGGGCTGGCGCACGTGCTCGACGAGCCGGGCGCCGTGGCCGATCGCGCCATGATCGACGCCGTCTACCGCGGTCACCCCTACGGCCACCCGACCGACGGTCGCGCCGCCCATCTCGCAGCGCTGAAGCGCCGCGACGCGGTGGGCTTCCATCGCCGATGGTTCGCGCCCGCCGCCACCACGCTCGTCATCGTGGGCGCCGTCGAGCCTGAGGAGGGGCTCCGGCTGGCGCGGAAGAGGCTCGGCCGGTGGCGCTCCGAGGGCGACGGGCCGCCGCCGGTGCCGCCGGCCTCCCCGGTGGAGCGGGCGGTGCTGGTCGTGGACAAGGGGGACCTCACCCAGTCCCAGGTGCGAGTGGCGTCGCCGGGGATGGCGCGCGCGTCGCCCGAGTACTTCCCGGCGCTCGTGGCGAACTCCGTCTTCGGCGGCGGGTTCACCTCGCGCCTCATGGAGGCCATCCGCGTCAACCGCGGTCTGTCCTACGGCGTGCGGAGCCGCTTCGCCATGAGCCGCGAGGCCGGCATCTTCTTCATGTCGTCCTTCACCAAGGTCGAGACGACCGCCGAGCTGCTCCAGGTCGCCTTCGACGAGGCGGAGCGCTTCTGCGCCGACGGACCCTCGAGCGAGGAGCTCGAGCGGGCCCAGGCGTATCTCGCCGGACTGTATCCGCTCTCGCTCGAGACGCACGACCAGGTCGCCGAGCGCATCGCCGACATGCGGCTCTACGGCATCCCCGAGTCGGAGGTGACCGGCTACCGGGAACGCGTGCGCGCCGTCACCGCGGAGGAGTGCCGGCAGGTGGCGCGCCGCTACTTCCCGCTCGGGAACGGCGTGGTGGTGGCGGTCGGTCCGGCGCGAAAGGTGGCCGCCGCCCTCGAGCGCTTCGGGCCGGTGAAGGTCATCCCGGCGCGGCGGGTGCTTTGAGAGCCTGTGAAGAAATCCCCTCACAGGCTCTGAGAGCCTGGTGAGCGCTCCCGTGCCGCTCAGCATCCTCTTCGAGGACGAGCACCTCCTCGCCATCGCGAAGCCGCCCGGCCGGATCGTCATCCCGGGGCGCGGCGCGCCCGAGCGCACCTTGCAGGAAGAGGGGCAGGAGGCGTTCGGCCGGCTCTGGATCGTGCACCGGCTCGACCGCGGCACGAGCGGCGTGCTCCTCTTCGCGCGGAGCGCCGCGGCTCACCGGGCGGCGAACCTCGCCTTCGAGGGCCGCGCGGTCGCGAAGCGCTACCTGGCGGTCGTGCGCGGCGCGCCGCCCTCCGAGGCGCGGCACGAAGCGCCCATCGCGCCGGCGCGCAAGGGGCGCATGAAGGCGGTCGCGCCAGGGGATCCGCGCGGCAAGCCGGCCGCCACGGTGGTGCGGCTCGTCGAGGCGTTCCCGGCCCGGCCGCCGCTCCCGGCGCTGGCGCTCGTCGAGGCGGTGCCCGAGACCGGCCGCACGCATCAGATCCGCGTCCACCTGGCGTGGGCCGGCACGCCGCTCGCCGTCGATCCCGACTACGGAGAGGAGGCCCGGCTGTACGACGCGGCGGGTGGGCTGCTCCTCGATCGCACGCCGCTGCACGCGGAGGCGCTCGCGCTCGCGCACCCGGTCAGCGGAGCGCCGCTCCGCATCCGGGCACCGCTGCCGGACGATCTGCAGCGGCTGCTCGCCGCAGCAAGAGCTCCCCCATGCACCGCGCCCAGATGAGGATGCAGGGCACCGCCTTCACGGCGTAGTGCTGCACGACGCCTACCCGGAACCCGCGCGGAAAGACCTCCGTCGGCGAGAGCGAGACGAAGACGAAGGCGAGCGCGAGGAGGACGGAGTCGCCGACGGCGCGGGGGGCGGCGCCGTACCAGACCACCACTCCCGCCATGGCGATGACGAAGGTGGGCCCCTCGGCGCGGTGGTTGAAGATGACCATCCAGATCATGAGCCCCGCCACCGTGAGCGCGCGGTGCGTCGGGTCGGCGAGCCTGTCTCGCCGCAGGAACGGCAGGGCCATCGACGCGGCGCCGAGCGCGACGACGAGGAGCTTGTCGGGCGCGAGCCCGAACCAGGTCCGGAGCCAGCCCATCATCGAGTAGCCGAGCGAGATGCCGTGGTCGGCGCGCAGCAGGGCGAACCAGCTCCGGTACAGCTCGCCGAGGTGCGCCGGCGAGACGACCACGAGCGGCAGCGCCGAGAGCGCGGCCAGCACGCCAACGGTCACCGCGGCGAGCCGGACCTTGCGCGGCGCGAAGGCGTAGAGCGCAAAGGCGACGACCCCGAACACCTTGATGAAGCCGCACAGCAGGATGGCCGCGCTGCCGCGCACCTCCCGGCCGCGCACGAGCGCTCCGTAGGCGAGCAGGATGAGCCCGGCGATGAGCGCGTTCGTCTGGAAATGCTGCAAGGCGCCCCACTGCTCGAGCGCGACCATCCACAGCCCGACGGTCCGCGCCCGACCCCCGAGGTGCGGGAAGCGCGCCAGGCCGAGGAAGAGGACGGTCGCGTTGAGCGCGTTCCAGGCGATCATCGCCGCCGGCACGGGCAAGAGCGCGAACGGCGCGAAGAGCAGGGCGAACGTGGGGCTGTACTTGAAGAGGTCGGCGTGCTCGCGGGGGTAGAGGACGTACAGGTCCTGCCCGTGCACGAGGTGCCAGAACGAGCGGCGGAAGATCTGAAAATTGTTGTAGGTCGCGTAGACCGCCCCGCCGCGCTGGGCGAGCAGCGCCTGCAGGCAGGCTCCTACCGCGAGGAGCAGGTAGGCTGCGAGGATGGTCCGGTCGTCGGCGAGGAGGGCGGCGAGCCGCCGGCGCTTCGTCATGCAGTCGTGGGCGAGCTAGCTCTTCCCCTGCACCAGCAGCTTCACGTCCGTCCGGAAGGTGACCTCGACCTTCGTCGCATCTCGCACCGCCGAGACCCAGCCGAGGCCGAAGGTCGGATGCTCGAGCACCTGATCGACCTGGTAGGTGCCCCGCGGCGAGTACCGCTGCGACATGGCGAGGTTCTTCTCGCGCAGCGCCTGCTCGAAGGAGAGGGTGACCGGCTGCTCGCGCCCCGGCCTGGCTGCGCGAGCCGCCGCGCTGCTGCCGCCGTTCGCGCGCCGGACGGGCGCGCCGGGCACGTCGCCGCGGAAGCGGTGGACGCCGTGGCAGGTGTTGCACTCGACCTTGACCGGCCGGCCATCCACCATCGCGATGATCGTGTGCGCGAGCGTCATCTCGCACTTCGTACAAAAGCCGTCCACCTCGCCGCCGACCTTGAGCATGGGTCGCGCAGTATAGCGGTGAGCCTTGAAACACGGAACGATCCCTGCGACGTTTCTGTGCCATGCCCATCCGACCGACCGAGGCGGTGGTCGATCTCTCCGCCATCGCCCACAACTACCGGCTCGCCGTGGCGCTCGGCGGCCGGCCTGCCATGGGTATCGTCAAGGCCGACGCCTACGGCCACGGCGCGCTGCCCGTGGCCCAGGCGCTCGTCGCCGCCGGCGCGCCGCTCCTGGCGGTCGCGCTCGTGGAGGAGGGGATCGAGCTGCGCCAGGGCGGCATCGAGGCGCCGCTGCTGGTGATGGGCGCCGCCTACGGTGACCGCTACGACCTCCTCGTCACGCACCGGCTCACGCCGATCGTCTTCACCGCCGAGCACGTGAGCGGGCTGGCGGCCGCGGCACGGGCGGCCGGCGTCACGGCGCGGGCGCACCTCAAGGTCGACACCGGCATGGGCCGCATCGGCCTCGCTCCGGGCGACCTGCCGGCGTTCCTGGAGGCGCTCCAGGCCGCGCCGGAGGTCGAGCTCGAGGGGGTCTGCACGCACTTCGCGAGCGCCGACCTGGAGCCGCGCTCGACCACCGAGCGGCAGGTGGCGACGTTCGGAGAGGTGTCCAAGGCGCTCGCCCGCGCCGGCCGGGCCCCCCGCTTTCACCACCTCGCCAACTCGGCCGGCACGCTCGATTTCCCGGCTGCGCGGCAGGACCTGACCCGCCCCGGCATCATGCTGTACGGCTACCTGCCGTTCGACGGTCAGGGGCACCTCTCGGAGGCGGCGCGGGAGGCCGCGGCCCGCCTCCGGCCGGCGCTCACCTGGCGCACCGCCATCATCCACCTGAAGGCGGTCCCCGCCGGCACCGCCATCTCCTACGGCGGCCGCTGGGTGACGGAGCGACCCTCCCTCATCGCCACCTTGCCGATCGGCTACGCCGACGGCTATGACCGGCGCCTCTCCGGGCGGCCCGGCTTCGGCCGCGCGGAGGTGCTGGTGGGAGGGCGCCGCTGCCCCGTCGCGGGCACGGTCTGCATGGACATGCTCATGGCCGACGTGACGGACGTCCCGGGCGCGAAGGTCGGCGACGAGGCCGTCCTGCTCGGCGCGCAGGGCGAGGAGCGCATCAGCGCCGACGAGCTGGCCTCGAAGGCGGGGACGATCTCCTACGAGATCCTGTGCGCCGTCGGCCGGCGGGTGCCTCGCCGGTACGTCTGACCCCGGAGCGACGCTGAAAAGGGGCGCCCGGGCCCACATCGCCTAGAATGCGGCGGTGCGCAGGGTGCAGGAGTGGCTCGAGGACTTCGGGCAAATGATCCTCTTCGCCGGGGAGACCCTGGCGTGGCTCGTCCGCCCGCCCTTTCGCCCCGAGCTCGTGCTGGCGCAGATGGCGGCCATCGGCGTCGGGTCGACCTTCATCGTGGCCACCACCGGCTTCTTCGTCGGGATGGTCTTCGCGCTGCAGGTCACGTACGCCATGGCCCAGTTCGGCGCCGAAGGCTACGTGGGCGGCTCGGTGGCGCTGGCCCTCGCGCGCGAGCTCGCGCCGGTGCTCACCTCGCTCATGGTCATCGGCCGCTCCGGGAGCGCCATCGCCACGGAGCTCGGCACCATGCGCGTCACCGAGCAGATCGACGCCATGGAGACGATGGCGGTGAACCCGGTGCAGTACCTGGCCGTGCCCCGCTTCGTCGCCGCGCTGGTGATGTTCCCGGTCCTCACCATGCTGTTCAACGCCGTCGGGTACATGGGTGGTTACCTGATGGGCATCTTCGTCTCGAACATCCCGCCCGGCCCCTTCATCGAGCACACGCGCACCATGGTGGAGACGTACGACGTGGTCCACGGCCTCTACAAGTCGGTGATCATGGGTGGGGTGGTGGCGCTCATCACCTGCTACCGCGGCTACAGCACCAAGCCGGCCGGCGGCTCGCGCGGCGTCGGCGAGGGCACGACGCGCGCGGTGGTGATGAGCTCGATCGCCATCCTCATCGTCGACTACGCGCTGACCCTCGGCGCGGTGGGGAAGTGACCCCGTGATCGAGGTCCGGGATCTCCACAAGTCGTTCGGCGACAACAAGGTCCTGAACGGGATCGACATCTCGGTCGAGCGCGGCACGACCTTCGTCGTCCTGGGCGGCTCCGGCTCCGGCAAGACCGTGCTCATGAAGCACGTCATCGGGCTGCTCAAGCCGGACAGCGGGACGGTGTTCGTCGACGGCATCGAGATCCCGAAGCTGGAGGGGCGCGTGCTCACCGAGGCGCGACGCATGTTCGGGATGGTGTTCCAGGGAGCGGCCCTCTTCGACTCGATGACCGTGTACGACAACGTGGCCTTCCCGCTGCGCGAGCGGCAGCGCGGGATCGCTTCCGACGAGCTCCGGGCGCGGGTGGTGGCGAAGCTGAAGGTGGTCGATCTCGACGAGGACGTCCTCGGTAAGTTCCCGGCCGAGCTCTCGGGCGGCATGCGGAAGCGGGTGGCCCTGGCGCGGGCGGTGGTGCACGACCCCAAGGTCGTGCTCTATGACGAGCCCACGACGGGCCTCGACCCCATCACGACCGCCTACGTCGACGAGATGATCTTGACCGCCAAGCAGCGCCTGGCTGTGACGAGCATGGTCATCTCCCACGACATCGCCAGCGCCTTCAAGGTGGCCGACAAGATGGCGGTGCTCTACGATGGCCACATTGCCGCCCAGGGCACCCCCGAGGAGGTGCGGCGGAGCGAGCACCCGTTCGTGCAGCGCTACCTCTCCATGTGGTTCGAAAAACAGTAGCCCACGGCCTCGATGAATCGACCTCTCCTCAACAAGGCCTTAGCCGTCGGGCTCCTCGTCGCCGTGTGCGGGGTCGCCTTCCTGGTCGCGTTCACCTTCTTCCGGAAGGGCGGCTACTCGGAGAAGGACACCTACCTCGTCTACACGTACTACGAGGACGCGACCGGGCTCACCTGGAAGAGCCGGGTCCAGATCGCCGGTATCCAGGTGGGTGAGGTGGAGCGCATCACGCTCGACCAGGCGCGCGCCCGCCTGGACGTGCGGGTGAAACGCGACATCGACATCCGCGCCGATGCCTGCTTCACCAAGCGCTTTCCCTCCACGCTCCTCCCCGACGCCCTGCTCGATCTCGTGCCCGGCTCGCAGCGGGCCCGGTCCCTGCGCGACCTGCCCGAGCAGGAGCGCGAGGTGAAGTGCGCGCTCGAGTCGACCAGCGTCGCGAAGCTGCTCGACTCGATGGCGAAGATCTCGTCCGACGTGCAGAACGTCACCCGCGAGCTGAACGAAATGGTGGCCGGCTCGCAGGGCTCCATCCGGCAGATCGTGAAGAACCTGGAGGAGGTGAGCGCGCGCATCAATGACAGCGTGAGCGAGGGCCAGGACAAGATCGCCGCCATCCTCGACAACACCCAGAGCTTCACCGGCACGCTGGCGGACGTGGCCGGGGCCGACCAGCAGCGCTACCACAACATCGCGAAGAACATCGAGCAGGCGAGCTCGCGCCTCGACCAGGTGCTGAAGAGCGTGCAGGAGCTCGTGGGAAGCAACGCGGACGAGGGGACGAAGCAGGCGGTGTCCGATGCGCGGACCTCGCTGAGGCGCCTCAATAATTCGCTCGAGCAGGTGGAGAAGGTCGCCAAGAACATCGGGGAGGGGAAGGGCGTGGCCGGCAAGCTCCTCAACGACGAGCGGCTGGGCGAGAAGCTCTCCGGTACCATCGAGACCGTCTCCGATTACGTCGACCGCCTCAACAAGCTGCAGATCCAGGTGAACCTGCGATCCGAGTGGCTCCTCACCCAGAGCGGCGCCAAGACCTACGCCGGCTTCGCGCTCATCCCGCGCCCGGACAAGTACTACCTGATCGAGATCGTGAGCGATCCGCGCGGCGTGAACACGCAGACGGTCGAGAAGATCGACAGCCAGACGCCCGCCGGGACGGCCAGCACCACCACCACCCGCACGCTCACCGAGCAGAAGGTCAGCTTCTCGGTTCAGTTCGCGAAGCGCTACGGCCCGGCGACGTTCCGCATCGGGCTCATCGAGAGCTCCGGTGGCGGCGGCGCCGACCTGCACCTGCTCGACGATCGGCTCAAGCTCTCCGTCAGCGTCTATCAGTTCGCCCGCGCCGACCGGCCCCAGTTCCCGCGCGCGAAGCTGTCGGTCGACTACACGTTCTTCAAGTACCTCTACGCCACGGCGGGCACGGACGACTTCCTCAACACCTGGCGCGCCGGGCGTTTCCCGGGTGGCCCGAAGTTCTCGATCGGGCAGGACATCTTCTTCGGCGGCGGCATCGTCTTCACCGACGAGGATCTGAAGGCGATCTTCAGCATCGGCGGGAGCGGGCTCACCGGCGCCGCGACCAGCGCGAAATGACCGGCCGGACCCTCGCGCTGGGGTTCTCTCCCTGCCCGAACGACACGTTCATCTTCGACGCGCTGGTGAACGGGCGCGTCGACACCGGCGCCCTCCGGTTCGAGCCGGTGCTGGAGGACGTGGAGACGCTGAACCGGTGGGCGCTCCAGGGCCGGCTCGACGTCACGAAGATCAGCTACGGCGCGCTGCCGCTCGTCGCGAAGGACTACCTCCTGCTCGACTCGGGCGGTGCGATGGGGCGCGGCGTCGGCCCGCTGCTCGTCGCACGGCCGGACCGCGCCGCGCTCCGGCCAGAGACGGCGACGGTGGCCATCCCGGGCGAGCACACGACGGCGCACCTGCTCTTCTCGCTCGCGTACCCCGAGGTCGTGCGCAAGCGGTTCATCCCGTTCTCGGAGATCGAGGAGGCGGTCCGCGGCGGCGCCGTCGACGCTGGGGTCCTCATCCACGAGGGCCGGTTCACCTATCAGGCGAAGGGCCTCGTGAAGCTCGTCGACCTGGGCGAGCACTGGGAAGCGGTGACGGGCTCGCCCATCCCGCTCGGCGGGATCGTCGCGCGGCGAAGCCTCGGCGCGCAGGTCGCGCGCGAGGTGGACCGGCTCATCCGCGAGAGCGTCGAGCAGGCGCTCGGCGCGTATCCGCGCATCACCGACTACGTCGAGCGGCACGCGCAGGAGCTGGACCCGGCGGTCATGCGGCGGCACGTCGAGCTGTACGTGAACGACTTCTCCGTCGGCATGGGGGAGGCCGGCCGGAGCGCGGTGCGGCGGCTCATCGAGGTGCACGCGCGCACCTGGCCGGGCGGGGAGCCGCTGCCAGAGGAGATCTTCCTCGGCTAGCGAGCGGTCCGGCCTCAGGCGCCGGACGGCGCCCGCAGCGCGGCGGCAGGAGCCCGGGCGCCGCGTCGGCCGACGAGGAGCGCCATCGTCGCGGCCACGAGGCAGATCGCGCCCGACGCCACGAAGGCGTGATGGTAGTCGCCGAGCTCGGTCCGGATGATGCCCGCGCCGAGCGCGGCGAGCCCTGCGCCCACCTGGTGCGACGCGAAGATCCAGCCGAACACCACCGGCGCATCCTCGGCGCCGAACGCGTCGCTGGCGAGGCGCACGGTCGGCGGCACGGTGGCGATCCAGTCGAGCCCGTAGAAGACGGTGAAGACGTTCAGGCCGGTGCCCTCGGACACGAGCGCGTCCGGCAGGAAGATCAGCGAGAGGCCGCGCAGGCCGTAGTACGCGAAGAGCAAGCGGCGGCTGTCCCAGCGATCGGTGAGCCAGCCCGAGATGGTCGTGCCGAAGAGGTCGAAGATGCCCATGGTGGCCAGGATCCCGGCCGCGCGGACCTCGGGGATGCCGTGGTCCATGCAGGCCGGGATGAGGTGGGTGCCGATGAGGCCGTTCGTGCTCGCGCCGCAGACGAAGAACGTGCCGGCGAGGAGCCAGAAGTCTCGCGAGCGGGAGGCGCGCGCGAGCGTTCGCACCGCCAGCACCGCCGGGTTCCCGAGCCGCCGCGCCGGGACCGGATCGCCGTCGGCGGCGCCATAGGGGCGGAGCCCCATGGACGCCGGCGACTCGCGCACGAAGGCGAGCGCGACCGCCGCCGCGAGCGCCGCCGCCACCGCCACGATGCGCAGCGCCGCGCGCCAGCCGTCGTCCTCCGCCACCCGCGCCAGGAGCGGCAGGAAGAGCAGCTGGCCGGTCGCGGTGCTGGCCGTGAGCGCGCCGAGCACGAGCCCGCGATGGCGGGAGAACCACTGCGTCACCACCGCCGCGCCGATGACCATGGCCGCCATGCCGGTCGCGGTGCCGATGAGCACCCCCCACAGCACCACGAGGTGCCACGGCTGGCGCATGTGGGTGGCGAGGAGGAGCGCGGCGGCGAGCACCGCCATCGCGAACCCGAGCGTTCGCCGGACGCCGATGCGCTGCGCGATGGCGGCGCAGAAGGGGCCCATGAGGCCGTAGAGGAGGAGGTTCACCGAGATGGCGAGCGAGATCGTGGCCCGCGGCCAGCCGAACTCGTGCTCGAGCGGCACGATGAGCACGCCCGGCGTGGCGCGGATCGCCGCCGAGACGAGCAGGACGGCGAAGGTGGTGCCGACCACGAACCAGGCGTAGTGGATGCGTCGCGCCATGCCGTTCACCTCGTACGCGCTGGGGAGCTCCGTGCTCCGCACCTCTTCTGCCTCGGCGCCGGGCCTTCGTGCACGCGACATCGCTGCATACCTGTTATGCACCATGGCATGACGAGCTGGGACGAGCTCCGCGTCTTCCTCGCCGTCGCCCGCGCCGGGTCCGCCAGCGCGGCGGCCCAGACGCTCGGGCTGTCCCAGCCGACCGTCTCGCGGCGGATGGCGGCGCTGGCGCGCGGCCTGGGCCTCGAGCTGCTCCGCAAGGGCGCGCGCGGTTTCGAGCTCACGGAGGAGGGGAGGCGGCTGCGCGCGGACGCGGAGCGGGTCGAGCGGGAGGTGCTGGCGGCGCTGCGCGCGCTCGATCGCCTCGACGCGCGTCCGACCGGGGCGGTCCGGCTCACCGCGCCGGAGGGGATCGGCATCGCCGTCCTCGCGCCGCGGCTGGAGGCGTTCAGGCGGGAGCACCCGGGGATCGACCTCGTGCTGGTCGCCGAGTCGGCCGTCGTGAACCTGTCGCGCCGGGAGGCGGACCTGGCGCTGCGCTTCGTCCGCCCGCGGCAGCGTGAGCTCGTGATGCGCCGCCTCGCCAGCGTGCCGTTCGCGCCCCACGCCTCGCTGCGGTACCTGCGCGGGCACCCCCGCGAGGCGGGCGAAGGCCTCGTCCCCGGCGACGAGCTCGTCGCGCTGCACGAGTCGCTGGCGGGGTCGCCCGAGGCAGCGTGGCTGCGGGCGAACGCGCCGCTCCACCGGGTCGGCGTGCGAGTGCAGTCGACGCTGGCGCTGCGGTACGCGCTCCTGGCCGGCGCGGGCGTCGGGCTCCTGCCCGATTACCTCGGCGAGCACCCGGAGCTGCGGCAGCTCGGGGCCGGCCCCGTGCTCCATCGCGACGTCTTCCTGGTCTACCCGCGCGCCATGCGGAACGTGGAGCGGGTGCGGCTCGTCGCGCGGTTCGTCGAGGCGTGCGTGGAGCACCGGCTGGAGCGCTGAGCCTGCGCCCGGACGGTCGCGTGTCCTCCGCTGAATGAGACGTGCGTCCGCTTGACGAGACGGGTGTCCGTTACATAGGATGCATTCATGTCCGTTATGACGGACACCCATCCGGTCCGCTCTTCGAGGTCCCACGCCCGTGTCCCCCGATCCGCTCTCTCATCTCGACTGGCTGGAGGCGGAGGCGATCCACATCCTCCGCGAGGTCGCCGGGCAGTGCTCGCACCCGGTCCTGCTGTTCTCGGGAGGCAAGGACTCGGTGTGCCTGCTGCGGCTCGCAGAGAAGGCCTTTCGGCCGGCGCGGTTCCCGTTCCCGCTCCTCCACATCGACACCGGCCACAACTACCCTGAGGTGCTCGCGTTTCGCGACCGCCGCGCCGCGGAGCTGAAGGAGCGGCTCATCGTCCGATCCGTCGATGACTCGATCGCCAGCGGGAGGGTGGTGCTCGCGCACCCGCTCGCGTCGCGCAACAAGCACCAGTCGGTGACGCTGCTCGACGCCATCGCCGAGCTCGGCTTCGACGCTTGCATCGGCGGCGCGCGGCGGGACGAGGAGAAGGCGCGCGCCAAGGAGCGGGTCTTCTCGTTCCGGGACGAGCTCGGCCAGTGGGATCCCAAGAACCAGCGCCCCGAGCTGTGGAGCGTCTACAACGCGCGGATCCGCCAGGGCGAGAACATCCGCGCCTTCCCCATCTCGAACTGGACCGAGCTCGACGTGTGGCAGTACATCGCCCGCGAAGGGCTGGAGCTGCCGTCGATCTACTTCGCGCACCGCCGCCCGGTGGTCCGCCGCGGCGGCGCGCTCGTGCCGGTCACCCCGGTGACCCCGGCGCGGCCGGGCGAGCGCGTCGAGGAGCTCTCCGTCCGCTTCCGGACGGTCGGCGACATCACCTGCACCGCCCCGGTCGAGTCGCTCGCCACGACGGTCCAGCAGATCGTCGTCGAGACCGCGACCACCACCGTCACCGAGCGCGGCGCGACCCGCCTCGACGACCAGACCTCTGACGTCTCGATGGAACAGCGCAAGAAGGAGGGATACTTCTGATGACCGCGGTCTACCAGCAGCGCTCCGACGCCCCGGCAGACGACGGCCTCTTGCGGTTCCTCACCTGCGGGAGCGTGGACGACGGGAAGAGCACGCTCATCGGGCGGCTCCTCGTCGACACGAGGTCGGTCCTCGCCGACGCCCTCCAGGCCATCGAGCGCACGTCCCGCCGCCGCGGGCTCGCGGCCGTCGATCTGTCCCTGCTCACCGACGGGCTGCAGGCCGAGCGGGAGCAGGGGATCACCATCGACGTGGCCTATCGCTACTTCTCCACCGCGGCGCGCAAGTACATCATCGCCGACGCGCCCGGGCACGAGCAGTACACGCGCAACATGGTGACCGCGGCCTCGACCGCGGACCTGGCCATCATCCTCGTCGACGCCCGCAAGGGCGTGCTCACCCAGACGCTGCGGCACTCGTACATCGCCCATCGCGTCGGCATCGCGCACCTCGTCGTCGCGGTGAACAAGATGGACCTGGTCGGCTGGTCGCAGGAGCGGTTCGACCGCATCGTGGCCGAGTACCGCGTCTTCGCCGACAAGCTCGGAATCGCGGACGTCCGCTTCATCCCGATCTCCGCCCTCGAGGGGGACGGGGTGGTCGAGCGAGGAGCCAACCTCGCCTGGTACCGCGGCCCGACCCTGCTCGAGATCCTCGAGGCCGCGCCCGCCGCGAACACGGAGGCGCCGGAGCGCTTCCGCTTCCCGGTGCAGTGGGTCTGCCGGCCCCACACGGCGGCGCACCACGACTTCCGCGGCTTCGCCGGCCGCGTCGAGTCGGGCGAGATCGGCGTCGGGGACGAGATCGAGGTGCTGCCGTCCGGACGGACCTCGCGCGTGAAGGAGATCTGGCTGGGCGAGGTGCGGCTGCGCCAGGCCGTCAGCGGGCAGTCGGTGACGCTCGTCCTGGAGGACGAGGTCGACGTCTCGCGGGGAGACCTCCTGGCCCGGGCCGGCGACGGGCCGCCGGTGACCCGCAGCGTCGACGCGGTCGTCTGCTGGCTCTCGGAGCGGCCGCTCTCGACGGTGCGGCGTTACGTCGTCCGGCACACCACCCGCGAGACGACCGGCCATTTCGCGGAGATCGCCTGGCGCGTCGATCTGGCGGCGCTGCGGCAGGACCCCGCCAAGGCGCTGGCAGTGAACGACATCGGACGCGTCCGGCTGAAGCTCGCCCAGCCCATCGCCGCGGATCCCTACGCCGAGAACCGCGCCACCGGGGCCTTCATCGTGGTGGACGAGGCGACCAACGACACCGTCGGCGCGGGGATGATCCTGTGAGCTCGCCGGAGGCGATCCTGGCCGCGGTCGCCCCGCACTTCCCGGGCGGGATCGCGCTCGCGAACAGCTTTGGAGCCGAGGATTGCCTGCTCGTCGAGGCGATCGCCAGCGCACGGCTGCCCATCCGCGTCTTCACGCTCGACACGGGCTACCTCTTCCCCGAGACCTACGCGCTCTGGAAGCAGCTCGAGCAGCGGTATCACCTCGTCATCGAGGCCAAGCGGACCAACCTCCCCCCGGTCGACCCCGCCGCGAAGCCGCCGTGGCAGCTCGATCCCGACGCCTGCTGCCACGCCCGCAAGGTGCTGCCGTTGCGCGAGGCGCTGGCTGGCCTCGGCGCCTGGGTAACCGGGATCCGCCGCGACCAGACGCCCGATCGCGCGAACGCCCGCGTCGTCGAGTGGGACGGACGCTTCGGCCTGGTGAAGGTCAACCCGCTCGCCGCCTGGACGTCCGCCGAGGTCGGGGACCGCCTCCGGCGCCTGGCCGTGCCCACGAACCCGCTCTTCGAGCGGGGCTATCTCAGCATCGGCTGCGCCCCGTGCACCACGCCAGTCAAGCCAGGCGAGGACCCGCGCGCTGGGCGCTGGCGCGGGCGCGAGAAGACGGAGTGCGGCCTCCACGTCGACCGCATCACGGGACGGTCCGGCGCGTGACGATGGGAAGTCGCCAGCGGCGGCCGCTCGTCCGCGGCGTGTTGCCAGGCTTCGGCCTCTCCACCGGCGTGACGGTGCTCTACCTGTCCGTGGTGGTGCTCTTGCCGCTCTCGACGCTGGCGGTCCGGCAGAGCGCGCTCTCCTGGGGCGAGCTGTGGCCCATCGTGGCCTCGCCGCGGGCGCTCGCGTCGTACCGCCTCTCGTTCGGCGCCTCGTTCATCGCGGCGGCGGTGAACGTCGTGTTCGGCGTCCTCGTCGCCTGGGTGCTCGCCCGTTATCCGTTTCCCGGCAGGTCGCTCGTCGACGCGGTGGTCGACTTGCCGTTCGCGCTGCCGACCGCGGTGAGCGGCATCGCCCTCACCGCGGTTTACTCCCGCAACGGCTGGCTCGGGCGCTGGCTCGAACCGCTGGGGGTGAACGCCGCCTACACGCCGCTGGGCGTCACGATCGCCCTCACCTTCATCGGGCTGCCGTTCGTCATCCGCACGGTGCAACCGGTCCTGGAGGACGTCGACGCCGAGCTGGAGGAGGCGGCGGCGACCCTCGGCGCCGGGCGCTGGCACACCTTCCGGCGCGTGATCCTCCCCGCGATCCTGCCCGCCGCGCTGACCGGGTTCGCGCTCGCCTTCGCGCGAGCGCTGGGCGAGTACGGCTCGGTGGTCTTCATCTCCGGCAACATGCCGCTGCGCACCGAGATCGCGCCGCTCCTCATCATGACGCGGCTCGAGGCCTTCGACTATGCCGGTGCGGCCGCCATCGCCAACGTGCTGCTCGTGACCTCGTTCCTGCTCCTGCTCGCCATCCAGCGGCTGCAGAGCTGGACCCGCGCGCGCGCGGGGTTCGCGTGAGCGGCGCGACGATCTCGTTCGAGCGCCGCGACGGGGCGGCCGGGGCGATCGCCGTGCCGGCGCCGCCGCGCGGGGCGCCTCGCCCGCGTCGACCGCGGCGCCCGACCGAGGACCCGCCGGCCGTGAAGTGGGGCCTCATCGCCGCGGCGCTGCTCTTCCTGGCCGCCTTCGTGCTGGTCCCGGCGGCCGCGGTGGTGGTCGAGGCGCTGCGCGACGGGGTCGCACTGTGGTGGAAGGCGGTCTCCGACGCGGACGCGTGGGCGGCCATCCGGCTCACGCTGCTCGTGGCGGCGATCGCGGTCCCGCTGAACGCCGCCTTCGGCGTCGCGGCGGCGTGGTCGCTGACGCGGTTCCGCTATCCGGGGCGCAGCGTGCTCCTGGCGCTCATCGACCTGCCGTTCGGCGTCTCCCCGGTCATCTCGGGGATGGTGACCGTGCTCCTCTTCGGCGCGCACGGCTGGTTCGGCCCCTGGCTCGACAGCCACGGCGTGAAGGTCGTCTTCGCGGTGCCCGGCATCGTGCTCGCCACGGTGTTCGTGACGTTCCCGTTCGTCGCCCGCGAGCTCATCCCGTTCATGGAGGCGCAGGGGACCGACGAGGAGGAGGCGGCGCACGTGCTGGGCGCCAGCGGCTGGCAGATCTTCACGCGGGTGACGCTGCCCAACGTGAAGTGGAGCCTGCTCTACGGGGTGATCCTCTGCAACGCGCGGGCGATGGGCGAGTTCGGCGCCGTGTCGGTCGTCTCGGGCCACATCCGCGGCATGACCAACACGCTGCCGCTGCATGTCGAGATCCTCTACAACGAGTATTCCTTCCGCGCCGCCTTCGCGGTGGCGTCCCTCCTCTTCCTGCTCGCCCTGGTGACGCTCTTCGCGAAGAAGACGCTCGAGTGGAGGCAGCGGACCGCGCGCCGCGAGGCGGCGCGCCGGAGCGCAAGATGAGCATCGAGATCCGCGGCCTCTCCAAGGCCTTCGACGACCACCCCGTCCTGCGCGACGTCTCCCTCGACATCCCCGAGGGCGAGCTGGTGGCGCTGCTCGGCCCGTCGGGCTGCGGGAAGACGACGCTCCTGCGCATCCTGGCGGGGCTCGAGACCGCCGACGCGGGCGAGGTGCGGCACGGCGGCGAGGAGGTCTCGGCGCGCAGCGCGCGCGAGCGGAACGTCGGCCTCGTCTTCCAGCACTACGCGCTCTTCCGGCACATGACGGTGGCCGACAACGTCGGCTTCGCGCTCGAGGCGCGCAAGGCGCCGCGGGCCGAGGTCACGGCGCGCGTCGACGAGCTGCTCCACCTCGTGCAGCTGGACGGCCTGCGCGGCCGCTACCCGCACCAGCTCTCCGGCGGGCAGCGCCAGCGGGTGGCGCTCGCCCGGGCGCTGGCGACCTCGCCGCGCATCCTGCTCCTCGACGAGCCGTTCGGGGCGCTCGACGCGCGGGTGCGCCAGGAGCTGCGCCGGTGGCTGCGCAGCCTGCACGACGAGCTGCACGTCACGAGCATCTTCGTCACGCACGACCAGGAGGAGGCCTTCGAGGTCGCCGACCGGGTGGTGCTCATGAACGCCGGGCGGGTTGAGCAGGTCGGCTCGCCGGCGGAGGTCTTCGAGAACCCCGCCAGCCCGTTCGTCATGCGGTTCCTGGGCGCGGTCAACGTCTTCCTCGGCCACGTCGACGGTGGGCGCGCCTTCGTCAACGAGCTCGAGTTCGCCGCGCCCAGCGCGCCCGGCCGGACCGCGGCGCACGTGTACGTCCGCCCGCACGAGATCGACCTCCATCGCGCCGCTCTGCCGGGCAGCTTCGAGGCGCGCGTGGTGCGGGTGGTGGCGCTCGGCGCCTCCGCCCGCATCGAGCTCAGCGCGCCCGGGTACGCCGGGGCCCTGGAGCTCGAGCTCGACGCGCGCAAGACCGAGGCGCTGGCGCTCGTGCCCGGCGAGGTGGTTCACCTCTCACCGCGGCGCGTGCGGGTCTTCCCGATCGCGGAAGGCGAGCCGGACAGCCTGACGGCGAGCAGGCTGTAGCGGTGCGCGGCTGCCGGCTAGGTCCCCGGTGCGTAGATCTGGTCGAACATGCCGCCGTCCGCGAAGTGCTTGGCCTGCGCCGCCGTCCAGCCGCCGAAGGCGCCATCCACCGTGACGAGATCGATCTTCGGGAACCGAGCCGCGTGCCGCGCCGCGACGGCCGGATCGCGCGGCCGGTAGAAGCTCTTCGCCGCGAGCTCCTGCCCCTCGGGCGTGTACAGGAACTCGAGGTAGGCCTGCGCCACCGCCCGCGTCCCGTGCCGGTCGACGTTCTTGTCGACCACCGCCACCGGCGGCTCGGCCAGGATGCTCGACGACGGGACCACGATCTCGAACCGCCCCTTGCCGAGCTGCTCGACAGCGAGGAACGCCTCGTTCTCCCAGGCGAGCAGGACGTCCCCGATGCCGCGCTCGACGAAGGTCGTGGTGGCCCCGCGCGCGCCGGAGTCGAGGACCGGCACGTTCTTGTAGAGGGCCTTCACGAAGGCCTTCGCCTTCACCTCGTCGCCGCCGGGCTTCCGCGCCGCGTGCGCCCATGCCGCGAGGTAGTTCCAGCGCGCGCCGCCGGAGGTCTTGGGGTTCGGGGTGATGACCTGGAGGCCGGGCTTCACGAGATCGTCCCAGTCCCGGAGCTGCTTGGGGTTTCCCTTGCGGACCAGGAAGACGATGGTCGAGGTGTAGGGCGACGCGTTCTGCGGGAGCCGCTGCTGCCAGCCGGGCGCGATCAGCCCCCCCCTTGCCACCGCGTCGACGTCGTAGGCGAGCGCCAGCGTGACGACGTCGGCCTCGAGGCCGTCGACGACGCTGCGGGCCTGCTTGCCCGAGCCGCCGTGCGACTGCTTCACGGTCAACGTCTGGCCGGTCTTCGCCTTCCACTGCTTGGCGAAGGCGGTGTTCACCCCGTCGTAGAGCTCGCGGGTGGGATCGTAGGACACGTTGAGGAGCGTCACCGCGTCGGCTGCGGCGCGCGCCGGCGCGGCATGGATTGCGGTGGAGAGCGCCGCCAGCGAGGCGACGGTCCGGAGCCATTGCGCGAATCGGGTCATGGCCTGTATCCTAGAAAACGGATATATGTCCGGTCAAGCGGACAGTCGAAGCGGGACGAGGTCGGGGAGAGGGTGAGCGTTCCTCCCCCTTATCGCCCGCGCTGCGCGTGCCGATGAGCGATCAGACGTCGTGTATGCGGAGGTGTCTGTGAGCTCGATTCCCAGCATCGCGCAGTCTGGCTTACAGGTCGCATCCCTGCGGCTCGCGGTCTCGGCAAACAACGTCGCGAACGCGCTCACCGACGGGTTCGCTCCGGGCCGCGTCGAAGCGCAGGAGCTCCCCTCCGGCGGCGTCGAGGGGGCGGTCGTGAAGCAGAACGACCCGCAATTCGAGGCGCAGCTGGACCGCGCCATCCTCGGCGCCTCCGGGACGGATCTCATCCAGGAGTCCGTGAACCAGCTGCTGGCGGCCTCCATGTTCCAGGCGAACCTGGCGACGCTGAAGACGGCCGACGAGACCATCGGCGTGTTGCTCGACCTCAGGGGCTCCTAGCCGGGACTCCGTCCAGCGACGCGCGGGCGCACGCCGCCGCGCGCCCCTGCAAGAGCTCGCGTTCCCGGGCGTTGCGCGTGAGCGCCGCCGCGCGCTCGAGCTCGGCCCGGGCCTCGTCGAAGCGGCCGAGCTTCGCGAGGAGGTCGCCGCGCACGCTCGACAGGTGGTGGTAGCCCGCGAGGGACGGCTCGGACGTCAGCGCATCGACGACCGCGAGGCCCGCTGCGGGGCCCGACGCCATCCCCAGCGCGACGGCGCGATTCAGCTCCACGATGGGAGAGGGCGCGACCTGGGCGAGCGCCGCGTAGAGCGCCGCGATCCGGTGCCAGTCGGTCTCCTCCGGCGTCCGCGCCCGCGCGTGGCAGGCGGCGATGGCGGCCTGCAGCGCGTAAGGGCCACGCGCGCCGCCGCGAGCTTCGGCGCGCTCGAGCGCGGCGAGGCCGCGGTGGATGAGGACCCGATCCCAGCGCGCCCGGTCCTGGTCGAGGAGCAGGATGGGTTCTCCCTCGCGGCCGACCCGCGCCCTCGAGCGCGACGCCTGGATCTCCATGAGGGCGACGAGCCCATGGACCTCCGGCTCCGCGGGGACGAGCTCGGCCAGGATGCGGCCGAGGCGGAGGGCGTCCTCGCAGAGCGCCGGGCGCAGCCAGTCGTCTCCCGCGGTCGCCGAGTACCCCTCGTTGAAGACGAGGTAGACCACCTCGAGCACCGAGGACAATCGGGCAGCGAGCGCGGCGCCGCGCGG
>WNGR01001901.1_pt1 | contig 28434 bp, 27 predicted proteins | sample 5407581 | NCBI WGS metagenome assembly WNGR01 (sample SAMN13153383, study PRJNA577476) | soil metagenome | isolation source: 80 cm soil or saprolite under Garry oak tree replicate 2 | place: USA:California | collected 2016-06-15
CCCGCATCCCCCGGGTCAGGCTCTCCGCCACGTTCTCCGCCGCCTGACGCCACACATTGCACGTCAGGAACAAGCTGTCGCCGTCCTTCCACTCCCCGGTGGAATTGTCACGGAACCTCGGCGTCGACGCCACCCGGAATTTCGCCACCGGCTGCCCCGCCGGGGTAAACCGCAACTCCGGATCATCCACGAGATTCCCCGCGATCGTGATCTGGGTATCGCCTGCTGCCATCTCGACTCTCCGTACCCTGAGCTCTTCGTCCTGGCTGTTGTCTCAGTCCATCCTCCTCCTGGCCACTGACATTTCTGGCCGTTCCGGGATCTGGTGACGTAGCGTCGGTAGCGTGCTGCTCACCGCCGAGGGCGCCGCCCTGCTGCTGATCGACCTGCAGGAGCGGCTCATGCCCGTCATTGACGATCACGAAGCTGTCGTGGCCCGGGCCGTGCGGCTCGCGGAGGCGGCGACCTTGCTGGGCGTGCCGGTCCGCGCGACGGAGCAGAACCCGGCCGGCCTGGGCCCGACGGTGCCGCCGCTGGCCGGCTACCCGCAGGCGGTCCTGGCCAAGACGACGTTCTCCGCGGCGGGTGACCCCGGCTTCCCCGCGCTGCTGCCCGGCGGAGCCGGGGAGATCGTGGTGGCCGGGTGCGAGGCGCACGTGTGCGTCCTGCAGACGGTGCTCGACCTGCTCGCCGCCGGGCGCCGGGTGGTGTGGGCGGCGGACGCGACCGGCTCGCGTGACCCGGCCGACCGGACGGCCGCCATCGACCGGGCGGCCCGGCACGGGGCGGAGATCGTGACGTCGGAGATGGTGCTGTTCGAGTGGCTGCGTGACGCGCGGCACCCGAGGTTCCGCGAGGTGCACAAGCTGCTCAGGTGAGGGTCAGGGCGCGCTGTGCTCAGGACGTGGCCGCATCCTGGACGAGCCGGAGCAGCAGGGCGAGCGGCGGCCACCCGGAGTGGCCGCGGCGCGTCACGGCGTAGGAGCGCAGGATCACCTCGGGCTGGCGCAGCCGCCGCAGCGTCACCCCGCGGGCGGGCGGCCGCGCCGCGGGCAGCAGTCCCACTCCCAGGCCCGCCAGGATCATGTCCTGGACCAGGTCGAGGCTGTCCGCGCGCTGCGTGATGCGCGGCTCGAAGCCGGCTACCGAGGCCACGAGGCGGACCACCTCCTCGTCGGCGGTGTTGCGCGAGTTGACGATCCAGCCGTGGTCCCGGTAGCGGCGGAAGACCTCCGGCGCGGTGCCCCGCTGGCGCCCCGGCGCGGCCGGCGCGGACGGCGTGCCCAGGCTCCACGGGGTACTGGCCAGCGGCCGGCTGTGCAGGCTGCGGCCGAACCCGGCCGGCGCGAGGTTGTAGTCGTAGGTCAGCGCCAGGTCGACCTCGTCGGCGGCGAGCAGGCCCAGGGCCTCGGCCGGCTCGTGCTCGTGAATGTGCAGCGTGACGTCCGGGTGCCGCCCGGCCAGGATCCGGGCCACGGGGAGCAGGACCTGGCGGACCGCCGAGGCGAACGCCGCCACCCGGACCGTGCCGGCCGGCGCCGCCGCCGGGTCCAGGTCGCGGCGGGCGGCCTCGATGGCGGCCAGGACGGTGACGGCGTGCCCGGCCAGCCGCCGCCCGGCCGGGGTCAGCCGCACCCGCCGTCCGTCCGGCTCGATCAGCGGGGTGCCCGCCTCCCGGGCCAGGGCCGCGATCTGCTGGGAGACGGTGGAGGTGGTGATGTGCATCGCCTCGCCGACTTCCCGCATCGAGCCGAGCCGGGACAGCTCGAGCAGCAGCTCGAGGCGGCGCGGATCCATGAGCAGATCATTCATTATTCGTGAACGGTATGTCCATGAATCTCGCGTGGACGCGGACGGTTCTGGTCGTATCTACTGGCCACCATGATCGTCACCGTGAGGCCGGCCCGGGCCGGCACCTTGATGGCGGTGGGCTCGATGGCCTGCGTGCAGCTCGGCCTGGCGCTGTCGGTCCCGCTGTTCGGCCAGGTCGGCCCGCTGGGGGCGGTCTGGCTGCGGCTGGCCTGGGCGGGCCTGATCCTGCTGGTCGCGGTCCGGCCCCGGCCCTGGCGGTTCCGCCGCCGGGTCCAGGTCGCCGCGGTGGCCCTCGGCGTGGTGACCGCGGGGATGACCATGCTGTTCATGGCGGCCGTGGCCCGGCTGCCGCTGGGCACCGCCAGCGCGCTGGAATTCCTGGGCCCGCTCGGCGTGGCCGTCGCCCGCGGCCGGGGCGGCCGGCGGCTGGTGTGGCCGGGCCTGGCCGGGGCCGGCGTCCTGGTCCTGACGCACCCGTGGCAGGGCGGCGCCAGCCTGGCCGGCGTCGCCTGCGCCCTCGGCGCGGCGGCGTGCTGGGCCTGCTACATCGTCCTCACCCAGGCGGTCGGCGACGAGGTCACGGGCCTGCAGGGACTCGCGGTGTCCATTCCGGTGGCCGCCCTGGTGGCGACCGCGGTGGCAGGGCCGGCCGTGCTCCCGGCGCTGGCGCCGCACCTGCTGCTGGCCGGCCTGGGCCTGGCGCTGCTGCTGCCGGTCGTGCCGTTCAGCCTGGAGATGTACGCGCTGCGGCGGCTGACCGCCGCGGCGTTCGGCACCCTGATGTGCCTGGAGCCCGCGCTGGCCCTGGCCGCCGGGCTGGCGCTGCTCGGCCAGGTGCCCAGGGCCTGGTCACTGGCCGGAGTGGCCTTGGTCGTGGCGGCCGGCGTCGGCGCGGAGCGGACCGGCGCGCGGCCGGCCCCCGTCGCACCTGACTGCCGTCATCAAAACGTACGTTCGATTCAATCCGAACGGAGTGCGGGTTCCGCTGAAGGCTCTACAGCAGGCGTAGCTGGCGGTCCGCGGCCCGGCGCGGCCGCCGCGATGCCGCCACCCCGGACAGGCTGGGCGGCTCCGGCCTGACGGCGGCCAGGAACGGCGAGCGGCCGGCCGCCGCTTCGGCGCCGTGCCTGGTCCGGCGGGCCGCGGCGGTGAGCAGCAGCCGCTCGCGGGCCCTGGTCATCCCGACGAACAGCAGCCGCTGCTCTTCCGCGGCGTCGGCCGGGCCTGCCAGCAGCAGCGGCAGCAGGCCGCGCTCGCAGCCGGCCAGGAACACCACGTCGAACTCCAGGCCCTTGGCGCCGTGCAGGGTCAGCAGCGTGATCGCCTCGGCCCGCGGGTCCAGCGCGTCCGTCTCCGCGCCCAGGGCGATCTCGGCCCGGAACCGCTCGAGGTCGGCACCGCACCGGCGGGCCAGCGGCAGGAGCAGCTCGCCCGCGGCGCGGATGTCGGTGACCGTGGCGTCGCCCTCGCCCCGGGCCGCGGCCAGGGCGCGCACCGCGGCCGTCACCTGCCCGGCCGCATCACCGGCCGCATCGGCGAGGCGGAGCTCGCGGACGATGTCGGCCACCCCGGGGCGGCGCGCGAGCAGGTCGTGCGAGCGCTTCTGGTACGGCAGCCCGGCCCGGGTCAGGGCCTGGGCGAGCGGGCCGGCCTGCGCGTCGGTGCGGTAGAGCACGGCGATGTCGGCGAGGCCGATCTTGCCGTGGTCGTTTCCGTCGGCCCGGCCGCTGTCCAGGCTGTGGAAGGACGCCCCGCCGAGCAGCCGGTCGATGGTGGCGGCGATCCAGGCGGCCTCGGCGTGCTCGTCGGCCGCCTCGTCGAAGGTCACGACGTCCGCCGGACCGCCCCGGGCCGCGACCGCGGTCCGCCCGGGGATCAGCGTGGCCGGCGCTATGGCCTGCATCGCGGCCGTCACGATCGCCGGGTTGGAGCGGTAGTTCCTGGTCAGCTCGACGGTGGCGGCCCCGGGGAAATCAGCCGCGAACCGGCCGAAGATGCCGACGTCGGCGCCGCGGAACCCGTAGATGGCCTGATCCGGGTCCCCGATCGCGGTCAGCCCGGTGCCGTCTCCGCTAATCAGGCGGAGCAGGTCGTACTGGGCCGGGTCGATGTCCTGGTATTCGTCCACGCTGATCCGCGGCCAGCGGGCGCGCAGCCGGGCGGCGGCGGCCGGATCGTCGCGGAGCAGCGTGGCCGGCAGCTCCACCAGGCTGTCGAAGTCGACCAGGTCCCGGGCGGCCAGCTCGCGGCGCAGGGCCAGCGCGCCGTCCGGGTCCAGCCCGGCGGCCAGCGTGCGCCCGTCCCGCTCGGATCCGGCCAGTTCGGCCGCGACCTGGAGCCGGACGGCCTCATCGGCGACCCGGAACCGCGGGGACAGCCCGGCGGCGTCGTGGTGCTCGCGCAGGATCCGCAGGCCCAGGCCGTGGAACGTGGTCACGGTGGGCTGGCCCGCGCACAGCACGGCCAGCCGGTCCTGCACCTCCTGGGCCGCCCGGCGGGTGAACGTGATGGCCAGGAAGCTCCCGGCGGCCAGGCCGCGGTCCATCACCTGGTGGGCGATCCGGTAGGTGAGCGTCCGCGTCTTGCCGCTGCCCGGTCCCGCGATGATCAGCAGCGGGCCGTCGGCGGTGGCCGCGGCCCGCTGATCCGGGTCAAGACCGTCGAGCAGCGATCCCGTCGGGGGCCCGGCGGCCGGGGGAAGGGCCGCGGCGTCGTCCCGGTCACCCCGCCGGCCCGCGGGCCTGGCGGCGGGGCGAAGGACCCGGGCCCGTTCGGCATCCTTGTTCTCCGCTAGGCCGGCCGCCGCGAACAGCGCGGTTCCGTCCAGCTCGTCGGGCTGGAACAGCCGGATCGTGCCGTACTCGCCGTCGTACCCGGCGTCCCGGATGACCTCACCGCGGCGCAGCCGGGTGATGCCCTCGCTGAGCCGCGACCCGCCGACCCGGCGCAGGTCGTCGAGCGGGACATCGCGCAGGATGCTCAGCTCCGGTCCGAGCGCGGCGACGAGCCGCCCGACCTCGCCCACGACCTTCTTGCTCTTCGGCCCGGTGGCCAGGATCTCGCCGACGATCTCGGGCAGCTGGACCAGGCTGGTGAACCCCGCGGCGCCGGGCGGGCGGAAGCCGGCCGGGCGGTCAGCGAGCTCGGCGACCCGGTGCAGGACGCCGACGGTGAGCGGCTTGCCGCAGGACGGGCAGATCGTGCCGAGCTCCCTGGTCTGCTCGGGCTCGACCCGCACCCCGCACTTGCGGTGCCCGTCCAGGTGGTACTTCCCCTCCTCGGGGAAGAACTCCACCGTGCCCGCCAGGCCGTGCCCGGTGCGCAGCGCCGCCGCCATCGAGAAGTAGTCCAGCTCGGTGTCGAAGACGGTGGCCTCGCGGCCGAGCATCGGCGGCGAATGCGCGTCCGAGTTGCTGACCAGGCGGTACCCGTCCAGCGAGGAGCAGGCCCAGTTCATCGGCGGGTCCGAGGACAGGCCCGTCTCCACCGCGAAGATGTGCCCGGCCAGGTCGGCGTAGCAGTCCCGCACCGCGTCGAAGCCGGATTTCGAGCCGAGGACCGCGAACCACGGGGTCCAGACGTGTGCCGGGACCAGGAAGCAGCCCGGGTCGGCCGACAGCGTGATGTCCAGCAGGTCACGGGAATCCAGGCCGAGGATCGGCCGGCCGTCGGAGGCCAGGTTGCCGATCTTGGCCAGCGCCACGGTGATCCGGTCGGCGGCCTCGAAGCCGGGCGCGTAGATGAGGTGGTGCACCTTCCTGGTGCGCTCGTCGCGCCGGTAGATGGTGGAGATCTCTACCGAGAGCATGAACCGGACGGTGCCCGCGCAGCTGGCCGGGGAATCGCGGCGGACCCTGGCTTCCAGCTCCGGCCGGATCCGGAACAGGCCGGGCTCGGCCGGGACGAGGGTTTCCTTCAGCTCCGCCATCCATGCGGGGTGGGTGAAGTCGCCGGTGCCGAGCACCCGCAGGCCCTTGCGCAGCGCCCACCAGGACAGGTGCCCGAGGTCGCAATCCTTGCTGCATGCGCGCGAGAATCTCGAGTGAATGTGCAGGTCAGCGTGGAACATGGGGGCGCGGCAACTCCCTGGCGCGGTCTGGACCGGGTCTGATCCTGCCACGGCCGGCGGGCCGCCGCTCGCAGTCTCAGAAGAACCGGCGCCCGTCCGGGGTGACGCCGGGTGCCCGGCGCCTGGGCGGGGCGCCGGGCCTGGCGCCCCCCTCAGGTAATGCCGTCCACCCGGTGGACGACGCCGCAGTCCACGCCGAGCGCGGCGTGATGCTTGCGGATCGCATCTTCGTCGGGCCCGTCGAGCAGGCAGTACACCTGGCCTTCGGAGTTGTGGAACAGCTCAACCTGCCGGACGCCGAACTCGTCCGCCCGCTCGTTGCGGGTGTCGTCGGCGATCTGCGCGATCGCCTCGGCGGGCAGCTTGAGGTCCTCGTGGAAATCCATGAACCGGGGCATGTCGGTCCTTCCTGTGCTGGCGTGGTTGCCGGGACAGATACGGATCAGGCCGGGGTGCTGAGCCACCGGCGGCGCGCCGAACGGGCCCGGTCGGCCAGCACGGCCGCGACGGCCGCGACCAGCGCGGCCGCGATCGCGATCACAGCGATCTGCCAGCCGGGCATGCCCCCCACGACCACCGTGTGGATCACGGGGGAGGCGCTGCGGACCGCCTCCGTGCCAGTGGTCCCGCCCGGGCCGCCGGGCACCCGGATCATCGCCATCGACGTCGGGGCGGTGCCGACGAACATCACAGCGATGACGCCCAAGCTGCCCAGCAAGACGACCAGCCTGCTCAAGCCCTTAATGATGCCCATGATTAGGTCCCCCTCTCGGGATGCGATCGCGGATACACCCGGATCGCGGCGTTGCTTACAGTCCGACGGTATGGCGGCACCACCGCATCCTGGATCGGGAGCGATTACCCAGATTTGTGTTCCGGTTCCCTAGATTTGTGCTCCGCACGCCCCAGGCTCGAGCCGCGCCCCGGGCTCAGCTGCCAAACTTCCGGGCGACAGCCCGGTCAGCTTGCCGGGCCAGAGCCGCCGGTGGGCCTCGGTGACCGCGAGGCAGTCCTCGTCGTCGCCGGGAAGCATGGTCACGATGCGGTCGGCGTCCTCGGCCAGCCGGCACCGGCCCTCCTCGACCAGCGGGCAGGTCCGTGCCGTCCACGGGTCGGGGCCGGTGCACTGCCGGACCTCGTGGCCCGCGGCGCGCAGGGCGGCGACGCGCCGGTCCTCGAACCAGCCGCGCCGTTCCAGCAGGATCCGCTGGCCGGCGGCCGCGGAGCGCTGGCCAGTGGCGGCGCGGGGCGGCCAGCCGGGCATCCCGCCGGTGGCGGAGATCTCCAGGCAGACAACGAAGTTCTCGTCGGCGGGTTCGGTCAGCGCCGAGCCGTATCGCGTCAGCAGGTGCAGCATCGTGTCGTTGCCGACCTGGACGACGGCACTGAGCCGGTCGAGCCCGGCGGCGTTCGCGCGGTCGATCAGCGCGCTCAGCATACGGCGGCCCAGCCCGAGTCCCTGGTAGTCATCGAGCACGGCGAGCGCCAGCTCGGCCGTGTCCTCGGCGGTGGGCACGTACCTGGCCTCCGCGGCCAGCCGGCCCGGTCCCGTCCCGGCCGCCGTCTCGGCGACCAGGGAGACGGCGCCCGGCGCGACGTCGATCCGGGCCAGCCGGGCGATCAGCGGCGGCTTCGGGCGCCCGGAGTGGAAGCGGCGGCGGAACGAGTCCGGTGACAACCCGGCGTACAGCTCCGCGATGCCGGGCTCGTCCGCCGCGGCCGCCACGCGCAGCGTGACCACCCGGCCGTCGCCGAGCCGGATCTCGCCCTGGCCTTCTTCGCCGTCGCCTGCCATCGGGCCACGGTAGGCCGACCCGGGCTCGTCAGGACAGGGACCAACGGCCCGAGATGGCCGGCTCCCCCGCGGCGGGGGCCAGCTGGCCCCCGCCGTCGGCTATCCCCATCGGCTGGCCGATCCGCCGGCTGGCCAGAGCGGACCCTGCGACCGCTCTGGCCAGGGCAGCCCGTGACGGGCTAGCGGAGCTACTTGACCCGGTTGACGAACTTGAGCATGAGGCTGGGGGACACCGGGTCGTTGGTCCCGCTCAGGGAGACGACGGTGAAGACGTCCGTGCCCTCGACGGTGACCAGCGTGCGGTTGCCTCGCCAGGCCCTCTGGCGTCCCGGCCGCATTGCCTAGGCATCGTAGTGGCCGCAATCACCTCATCGCGGGAGATGAGACCAAATCGGGATATTTGACTCCGGGCAATCATGATCACCACCGCGCCGTCCGCTGCCCGTTTCCACGGTTGCGGCAGCGTACTCAATAGATTCACTACGCTGTTACAACCACGGGTTCCGATCCGGGGCGGTGTGTTACCAATGGGGTTCAGGGCGGAGAGCTGGGCCGAGCCGCCGGCCGTGACGTCCGTCTTGAGAGACAGGAGGCCGATCCGTGCCAGTTGCCTGGGTGCCATACACCGGCCGCGCCGAAGCCCAACGGCGCCTGGGGCCCCTGCCCGCCGGGCTTGAGCTCGACTTCTACCGGGCCGACGGGGACGACTTCCCCGGCACGATCGACGAGGTCGCCTTCTACGTCCTGCCCTACATGCGGGGGCCTGCGGTCCTCGCCCGGGCCGCGGAGATGCCCAAGCTGCAGGTGGTGCAGACCCTCACCGCCGGCTACGAGGAGTTCCTGCCGCTGGTGCCGCCGGGGGTGACGCTGTGCAACGCGGCCGGCCTGCACGACACCAGCACGGCCGAGCTGGCGATCGCCCTCGCCCTGGGCAGCGGGCGGCACCTGGACGAGTTCGCCCGCCACCAGAGCGTCGGCGCCTGGCGGTTCGTCTTCGGCCGGGCCCTGGCCGACCAGCGGGTGCTGATCGTGGGGTACGGGCACATCGGGCAGGCGATCGAGCGCCGGCTCGACGGCTTCGAGGTCGCCTCGGTCACCCGGGTGGCCCGCCGCGCCCGGACGGGGCCGCCGGAGGTGCACCCAGTGGGCGAGCTGCACCGGCTGCTGCCCGAGGCCGACGTCGTCTTCCTCATCGCCCCGCACACGCCGCAGACCGAGGGCCTGATCGGCGCCCGGGAGCTCGCGCTCCTGCCGGACGGCGCGCTGCTGGTCAACGTGGCCCGCGGCAAGCTTGTCGACACCGACGCCCTGGTCGCCGAGCTGTCCACCGGAAGAATCCGCGCGGCGCTCGACGTGACCGATCCGGAGCCCCTGCCTGCCGATCACCCGCTCTGGCGGCAGCCGGGGGCGCTGATCTCGCCGCACGTAGGCGGCGCGAGTTCGGCCTTCTTCCCGCGTGCTGACCGGCTGATGGCCGCGCAGCTGGCCCGCTTCGTCGCCGGCCAGCCCCTGGAGAACATCGTCAAGGCGTGACACCCGGCGAGGTGGCAGGGCTCAGTTAGGTACCGCCGCGGCCTCAGCCGCCGTGAGCCGGTAGTAGATCAGCGCGGAAAGCACCGCGGCGGCCGGAATGAACACGATGTACAGCACCCCGTTCGCCAGCACGAGCTGCCAGGCCGACGGCAGCCACGAGAAGGCGGCCCGCAGGACGGTCGACGCGACCGACTCCATCAGCGAGAGCGCCACCAGCCGGCCGAACACGCCCCAGCCGTGGCCGCGGATCAGCTGCCGGCTCCGGCCCAGCGCGGCCAGCGGGCCCGCCCGCTCGACGACAATGACCGGCACGCACACGGACCACATGACGGTCAGGTAGATACCCGGGATCAGGAGGAGCAGCGCGCCGCCCAGCACGGCGAAGCTGGTCACCAGCCACACCGTGGTGATCTCGCCCAGGCACTCCCGCAGCCGGGCCGGCTGGGCCCCGTGGAGCCCGTCGGACGCACGCGTCTCGTGGATGACGCCGACCGTCACCGCCCCGAGCAGGAACACGACGAGCTTGACCACCAGCCAGGCGGCCGGCACCTCGAGCAGCAGCGTCACCAGCGGGTTGAACCGGCCGGCGACCAGGCGGACGAGTTCGGCGGCCAGGATGGCGACCACGATGCCCGCGGTGGCGAAGGGCAGCAGCCGGGGCGCGTGCCGCCGGTACTGCTCCCAGGTCTCCCCGAGCACTCCGGCCAGCGGGTCCCCGCCGGGAGACGGCGGGCTCGCCGCGAACGACGTAGCGGCCCCGGCCGGGGCGGTCCATTCGGGATTCACCGGCTCGCCGGGGCGGCGCCGACGGTACGTGCGCCCAGGAGGGCGACTGGGGTCCACGGCCAGAATTCTGCCACGAGCCGGTAACAAAGCGGGTCTCAATACTACGACCTGGATTCAGTACTTCACGGGGAGCGCGGTGACCAGCACGTCCGCCACCGGGGCGCCGGGATCGGGCTCGGACCGGGTCCGGCCGACCTTGCGCCAGCCCCATTTGCGGAACGCGCTCTGCGCCGGGGCGGCCGCGGGCAGGACGGTGAGCGTGGCGCGCTCCTCGGCCCGGCCGTCCAGGATGAGGTCGTGCAGCCCGGCCCCGATGCCCTGGCGCCGCCAGGACGCGCGCACCAGCAGGTCGGTCAGGGCGAAGGTCCGGCCCGAGTGCTCCTCGGTGACCTCGGCGGGCAGCGGGGCGGTCAGCTCCCGCCACCAGGAGGTGGACGGCCGCAGCGGCATCCCGGCCGCGTAGCCGACCAGGTAGCCGCCGTGGCGGGCCTCGGCGAGGACGAACCCCGGCTGGCGCCGCTGGACCCGGAACCGTCCCGGGTACGCTTCGGCGTCATCGGCCCGCCGGTACGGCGGGTCGGCGTACACCTCGGCGTGCAGCCCGGCGAAGTCGTCCGCGTACGCGGCCGCCTGCCCGCCGTCGAGCAGCCGGAACGCCAGCCCGGGATCCGTCACGCCAGCCCCGTCATGTCAGCCCCGTCATGTCAGCACCGTCACGCCAGCACCCCGACGTCGAGCCCGGCCAGCCGCTCCGGGTCTGCGATGACGTCGATCCCGGTGATCTTGTCCTCGCTGAAGGTGAAGGCCAGCGCGACGACCAGCCGCCCGCGGGGCGCCATCACCACGCCGGGGGCGCCGTTGACCAGGGCGACCCGGCTGTACCGCGAGCGCACCGAGGCGGCGCGCGCGCCCCGGGCCACAGCCTGCGCGCCGCGGATGGTCAGCGGGACGCCGGTCGGCCCGGCTGCGGCGTCGGAGCGCAGCACCACGTCCGGGTCAAGCACGGTGATCAGCGCGGCCAGGTCGCCGCCGCGAGCGGCGGCCAGGAAGGCCTCGACCACCTTCCGCTGCCGCGCCAGCCGGGCGCCGGGCGCCGCGCCCGGCTCGCTGCCCTGGATCCGGCGCCGGGCCCGGCTGGCCAGCTGGCGGGCCGCGGCCGGCGAGCGCCCGGTGATCGCGGCGATCTCGTCGAACGGCAGGCCGAACGTGTCGTGCAGCACGAACGCCACCCGTTCGGCGGGCGGCAGCGTGTCCAGCACTACCAGCAGCGCGAGCCCGACCGAGTCGGCGAGCACCGCCTCCTGCTCCGGCCCCTCCGTCACCGCCTCGTCCGGGTTCAGCGGCTCCTCGCGCCGGGACTTGCGCGAGCGCAGCATATCCAGGCACACCCGGGCCACGATGGTGGTGAACCACCCTTCGAGGTTGGCCACGCCGTCGGTCCCGGCGCCGGACGCGTGCAGCCAGCCTTCCTGCACCGCGTCCTCGGCGTCGCTCAACGAGCCGAGCATCCGGTAAGCCATCGCCCGCAGCCGCGGGCGGCTCGCCTCGAACCTCCCGGCCAGCCGGTCGTCTACATCCATCGTCACATTCTCCCCGTCGCGTTCCGTCATAGCCCTGACGGATCAGGTCCGGCCGATGTGACCGCCCCGCCGTAGCAGCAGGGCTGGGGCCGGGCTAGTTCCCTGGTCCGTAGAGGCCGAAGATGAGCCGCTGGTCGCCGGGCCGGAAGGTGCCGCCGAACTGCGAGCTGTCGCCGATGTCGCGGCACCGGTCGAGCAGGGCCCGGCCGAGGGCGAGCTGGCTGCGTTCCCAGCTCGCCAGCGCGGCCGGCACGTCCCCGCCCGCGGCCACGTTGACGTACCGGACGCCCGTCACCGCGACGATGGCGGTCACCGGCTCGTCGAGCAGCCGCTTGTAGATCGGGTCCAGGTCGGCAGCGCCCCGACGATGGCCTCGGCGGCCGCGGGGCGGGCAGTGCTGGCTTCCAATGGGCTCCTCTTTAGACGGTCATTCTGTGGTGGCCGTGGTACGTCGTCAAGGCATGATCCCCGGCCCGTTCGGGACATTTCCTGCTCCGGCCCAGCCGCAGGCCAGCGGCTTGCCACGGCCGCGGACCGCCGTTACTGCGGTAAACGCCCGGCGGCGAGATGATGAACGGATACCGAACTTCTAGGCGGGCGGCGGAGGTAAGACGATGCCGGATTTGCCGGTCGGCCGCTGGCGCGGATGGCTGCGCGCCCTGCCCGTCCTGCGCGGGGTGCTGCCGGTTGACCGGTCCCGGGTGCCCGTCGATATGCTGGCCGGCCTCACGCTGGCCGCGCTCGGCATCCCCGAGGTGCTCGGCTACGCCAAGATCGCCGGGATGCCGCTGGTCACCGGCTTGTACACGATGCTCCTGCCGATGGCGGCCTTCGCCGTCCTCGGCTCGTCCCGTCACCTGGTCGTCGCCGCGGACTCGGCGACCGCGGCCATCCTCGCCGCCGCGCTGGCCGGCCTGGCCGCGGCCGGGTCGCCCGCGTACGTCCGGCTGGCCGGGCTGGCGGCCCTGCTGGCCGGCGCGATGCTGCTGGCGGCGCGGCTGGCCCGGCTCGGGTTCCTGGCCAACTTCCTGTCCCGCACCGTGCTGGTCGGGTTCCTGGCCGGCGTCGGCGTCCAGGTCGCGGCCGGACAGCTGCCCGACATGCTCGGGATAACCGCCGCGGGCCGGCAGACCCTGCCCAGGCTGCTGGACACGCTGCGCGCGCTCCCGCGCGCGCACCCGGCCGACGTGGCCGTGTCGGCCGCGGTGGTCGTGGTCGTGGTCGCGGCCCGGCGGATCACCCGCCAGATTCCCGGGCCGCTGATCGCGGTGATCGTCGCGATACTGGTGAGCTGGGCCGTCGGCCTGGCCCGCCACGGCGTGGCCGTGGTCGGGAACGTGCCCCGCGGGCTGCCGGGCCTGGAGTTGCCCGCGCTCGGCTGGCACGACGCCGCCGCGCTGCTCGGCGCGTCGGCGTCGATGTTCGTCGTCATCCTGGCGCAGAGCGCGGCCACCTCCCGGGCCTACGCGGTGAAGTACGAGGAGGAGTTCAGCCAGGCCGCCGATCTGGTCGGCCTGGGCGCCGCCAACGCCGTCGCCGGGTTCACCGGCACGTTCGTGGTCAACGGCAGCCCGACCAAGGTGCAGATGGTCGACAGCGCCGGCGGCCGCAGCCAGCTGTCGCAGCTCACCGCCGCCGCCGTGGTGCTGGTCGTCCTGGTGCTGTTCACCGGGACGCTGGCCGACCTGCCGGACGCCGCCCTGGCGGCGGTGGTCTTCCTCATCGCCGTTCAGCTCGTCAACCTCACCGAGATGCGGCACATCCGGGCCTGCCGGCGGCGCGAGTACGGCGTGGCCCTGCTCACGACCGCCGCGGTGGTGATCCTGGGGGTCGAGTACGGCATCGCGCTCGCCGTCGTCGCCTCCATCGTCGACCACCTGCGGCACAGCTACAGCCCGCTCAACAGCGTCCTGGTCAAGTCGGCGGAAGGGCACTGGCAGGCGGTCCCGGTCACGCCGGGCGCCCGGACCGAGGAGGGGCTGGTGGTCTACCGGTTCGGCACCAGCCTGTACTACGCCAACGCGGCCAAGCTGGTGGAGGATGTCGCGGCCCTGGCCGGTCACGGCGGCCCGCTGCGCTGGCTCGTCGTCGACTGCCCCGCCATCGGGGACGTCGACTACACCGCGTCCGCGGCCCTGGTCAAGGTCGTCGAGCACCTGCGCCGGCGGCAGGTGCGCCTGGTGTTCAGCTCCGTGCTCGGCCCGGTGCGCAAGCAGCTCGACGGTTACGGCATCAGCGCCGCCCTCGGCGCCGGCGCCCACTACGCCACGCCGGGCGAGGCGCTGGAGGCCTTCCACGCGGCGATGGATCAGTAGGTCGCGCGCCCGCCGCTGATGTCGTAGACCGCGCCGGTGGAAAAGCTCACCCGGTCCGAGGCGAGGAAGGCGACCAGCTCGGCGACCTCCTCGGGCCGGCCGACGCGCTTCATCGGGATCAGGCTGGTCATGTAGGCGAGCACGTCCGGCGCCGTGCCGTCGTTCATCGGGGTGGCGATGACCGCCGGGGCGATGGCGTTGACCAGCACGCCAGTGGTCGCCAGCTCCTTGCCCGCCGACTTGGTCAGGGCGATCACCGCGGCCTTGGAGGCCGAGTAGATCGACAGGTTCGGGTTGCCGTCCTTGCCGGCCATGCTGGCCAGGTTGACAACCCGTCCCCAGCCCCGCTCGCGCATGCCGGGCACGAAGACCCGCATGGTGTTCACCGTGCCCAGGACGTTGACGTCCAGGACGCGATGCCACTGCGCGGCGGTCGTCTCCAGCAGCGGCTTGTTCGCGCCGACGATGCCGGCCGAATTGACCAGCACGTCGACGGGGCCGATCCGGCCGGCCAGCGCGTGCAGCGCGGCCTCGTCGGTCACGTCGGCGGTGACGTCGGCCGGGCCGCTGATGTCCAGGGTCGTCACGGTGAGGCCCTCGGCGCGCAGCCGCTCGGCGCTCGCCGCGCCGAGCCCGCTCGCGCCGCCGGTCACCAGGGCGGTACGGGGCATGCCAGGGACCCTACCCGCCCAGGCGCGAGGGAGTTCTTCCAGACACGGGGTGACAGATTGGGTACCGGGTGGGTTCGGCGGTGTAGATCCGCCCGGACGGGGTGATCCACCCGAAGGTGCCGTCGGGCAGCTAGTCGACCCGCCACCGGGGGTGCTGCCTGAACCGGTGGTCGTGGCGGCACTTCGGCGGATCATTTTCTCTATGACGCACCTAGCTGCCCCCCTGCCGGTCAAAAGAGTTGGCGCATCGCGCCGCGATCGTCTATGACAGGGGGGCAGGCTGGCAAGCGTACCCGTGCGCGACTCACCCCCTGGACTTGGTCCGCTCTCAATTCCAGGGGGTGAGGGTCGGGGAGTCAGCCGACGCCAGCTATCCGCTTGCACTCCCGGCATGACGCTTCGCTCGCTTCCCGGTTCCCGCCGACGGCACGGGCGACAAACTTCCCGTAGACGGTCTTATTGCCGGGTCGTCAAGCGTGGTCATGTCCTGCCCGAGAGGGGTATTCCCTGCCTCGGATTCGTCCGTCTCAAGCTGCGCGCTGAACCTGGGCATATTCTGGTTGTCGGCTTGCGGTATCCATGCCGCGATGTCCTGACAGATGCTCTTACCCTGGGCGCTGGACAGACCCGGGACAGCCGATGACGCTTGGGCTGATGAGGGAGCGCTCTGGGCGGTGCTGTGAGTGGTGCCCCTGCACCCTGTGAGCCCGAGCGCGATGAGCGCGATGTCCTCATGCGACCCCCTTGTGATGCCACCGGAAACACAGAACCGTATAGGTAAGAGGGCGCGCTCGCGTTCACGTTAGGTGGCGCTTTGGTCACACCCGATTACGCCTTGTCGGCCGACTGGTTACTAAGCCTGCCCGGCTCGGTTCCAGCTTCTTGGGGTCCCGGGCGACGGCGTGTCCGCCCGCCACGGGGTGAGGTGCCGTGCCATACTTAAGCCAATACCAACGTCTTGCCGCGCAAGCGGCTCGGTATGGGTGGCCGTGGGGGCCGGAGGGGTAGGTACCCTCAGACGCTGGTTTCCGACTCACGCCCGGAGACCTGCGCCGATGTCCCTGCCCGAGTTCGTTACGCCAGTGCTCGGCATCGCCGGTCCGGCTGCCTTGGTGTTCGTGATCATGCGCTGCTTCCCGCACATCGCACGTGCCGTGGTGCTGCTGCTGGGCGGGGATCGTCGCCATCGTGACCACGGACTCGAAGCGCCGCACAGCATGTCTCAAGGTGCTCGACGCGCTCGGACGCCAAGACGGCACGCTGCCCGAAGAGAAGGCGAGAACGCTACCTGGCGGAGTTCGCCGGGCTCGACGGCGACCCCTGTCACGCTCCGGCAGAGCTGACCGCAGGTGACGTCCGCATCATGTGTGTCCACCTCGTCACTGGCGCGGTGCGCTAAGGGGCCAGCCCTCGTATGACGGGGCAACGCGGGGGCTGGCAATCACCTTAAACGGGCTGTTAAGCCTCAGGCTGGTGGTCGGCCAGAACCCCGCCAGACGGGCATAGTCGGGTGCAGTGATCGTAACGGCTGCCCCGGCTCACTGTGGCTTACCCGGCTGGCTCACGCCGACTCAGGTTGACATATGCGCCCTTCCCGTCACGTACCGAAGGCTAACGACTTCCGGGCCACGTAGGTGCCACGGCCCGGCACGATCACGACATAGCCCTCTTCCGCCAGCACAGCGATAGCGCGCCGCACGGTGTTGACCGCGAGACCGGTCTCGCCCACAAGCTGACTGATCGACGGCAGCGCTCCGCCCGCCGCATCGGGAGCAGGCAGTCGGCCGTCAAGGATGCGCTCGCGGATCTGCCGAGCCAACTGCTGGTAGCTCGGCTCCGGTGAGCGTTCGTCGATGACCAGCCCGTAGCTCATAGCTGAAACGGTAAACATGCTGGTCATGGCTACAACATTAGGTCATAGCTGCTATAGCTGACATGGCTGATACAGTGATCAGCGGAGACAGGACCCGGCGGACGCTGACCTGGTAGCGCCCTGCCGACCCCGCCAGGAGGGACGCGCTGTGACAGCAGGCCAGGCAGCCAGCCACCCGATAACTCCGGTCATGGGGTCCGCCCGTCGGCTCGACGGCACCACGGCCGACCTGATGGACCCCCGGGACTACCCGGTGGAGGCGGTGTGCCTGGAGTGCGGCCACCCGGTCCGGTCAGAGTGGATGTTCCTGGCCGGCTGGTCGCACGTCGAGCGCTTTACCCTCGGGGCCGCCTCGTGAGCGCGGCGGGCGGCCTGGACCCGGCAGACGAGACCTTCGCTTACTGGGCCGCGCTGTATGCCATCAGCCATCCGGCCCCGCGCACGTGGACAGCGGAGCGTCGCGACGGCCAGGGCTCTGTCAGCGCCGATTCCGCCAGCGCCCTGCTGGACGCGATGCGCACCGACTACCTCAAGTGCCCGGTACGGCTGCCCGTGCACCGCGACGGCAGCGGTACCCGCTCCGGACGCGAGGCCGGGTTCACGGGCCACTGACCGGCCGGGCTCAGCGTGCCGGGTAGCCCAGCGGTATCCTGCACACGCCCCGCGGCGTCACGGCCGACCGTCGCTCACGCGCTCCGCATGCTGGAGTCAGACGGGAAGGTGACCCGGTACCCGGGCGTCGAGTGGGTGGTGGAGTAAGAGAGCAGGCATCATGTCAAGGAGACGCCCAGGCGGTGACCAACTCAGGGGACCGCGCCAAGCGGCCGGCCTTGTCTCGCAAGTGCGATTCAATGTCAACTGGCAGTGGCCTGCCATCAGGATGCAATACGAACGGCTGGTAGAGCGATCCCGGCTGCCGAACGGACGCCTGCTCGCTGAGCATATGGAGACGGTAGCCGACATGGATTTTCTCGTTACCTCAGTCCGGCGCTTGCTGAGGACAGCGGAACTCGCGCGGCAGATACCTTCTGAACGCCAGCGGCAGTTGAGGCTCGCCCTGGTCCGGGTTTACTGAGATGGCATGGCGTGAGGCGATCCGGACATCTCGGGAGAACTACGTGATCGTCTGCCTAACGGGGAGTGATATTCGCCATGCGGCGCTGGGATGCAACTTTCCCGAATTTCTTCGCCAAGCTACGTTGCATGCATTGAATAGATGAAGTCCTTGCCGCGAACGCCTAGCCTCAATCTTTCGGGACCTTGGCTAGGTGGCCCGAGGCATCGGCTGGTGGCTGTTTTCCAGCGCCGGGCTGTGCCTTAGTGCCCGGCTGTCGCGCCGGGTGGGCGGGGTTCCACGGGCCCTGGCGGTTTTTCCTTCCTGGTCGCTGGGGCGGTTCTGGCTGGTTAGCCGGCCGGGAGTGCCTGCAGCCGGGCGGTCGCCGCGGTGATCTGGCCGGTCCATGGCCAGCGTTCGGCCAGGCCCAGCCGCAGGCGGCGCCCGCCGCGGACGATGCGCCCGGCGACGGCGAAGATCCGCAGGCGGAGCCGTTTGGGTTCCCAGCGGCGGCTCGGCCCGGTGAGGGCGATCATCTGCATCCACGCGAGCAGTCCGCAGGCCAGGGCGACGATCTCGCACCAGATCTGATTCTGCGTGAAGCCCTTGAGGGCAGGTTCCGGAGACCGGTGTCCTTGGCGCAGCGGATCCGGTCCTCGCACCGCGCCCTGCGCCTGTGGCGTACTTCCGGGTAGCTGTCCGCCTTTGGTGCTGGTGGCGAAGCAGGTGAACCGGTGACCGTCGATGTCGGTGAACCGCAGCTGCGCACCGGGATGCGGCCGCTCTTTCCGGACGATGACCCGCATCCCCGCAGGCCAGCCGTCCAGGGCCAGCATGCCGGTGATCTCCGCGACCCATGCGCCGTCCCGGACCTCGCCGTCCCCGTCGTAAGCAGGAGTCCACGCGTCGGCGGGGATCTTGAGGATGGCGTCCTGGATGTCCTCGGTGATGGTGAACCCGGCCGAATAGGCAAGCCGGCGGCCTGGTGCGGTCAGCCACGTCAGGAACTCATGCGTACCGCCGGCGGTGTCCGCGCGGATCAGCGCCTTGCGGCGCAACTGGCGGGGCAGCTGCGCCAGGGCCAGGCGCGTGGCCCCGATGTGGTCGGTGGCGGTGTTGGAGCCCGCGTTGCCGGGCCGCAGCACGAAGGCCAGCGGCTCCCCGGATCCGTCGGGGCCGTGATCGGCCCACGCCGTCATGGGATGGAACCCGAACGTTTCTTCCAGGTCGGCGTGGCCTGCTCTTTCTCCGAGTACGCGGTCACGATCGTCGCGTCCAGGTCCACGGTGACCATGCCGCCGGGGGCAGCGTCCCCGGCCAGGGCCCAGGCCCGCTCCCGGGCGGCGCGGATCGCCTTCAGCGCCTGCGGGGCGTCAGCGGCCAGGGCCGTGACCAGCCGGGAGACCACTGGGTCCGATGCGACCGGCCCGGCCAGTCCAGGCTGCTCGCGCAGCACCGCGATATCAGCAAGGCAGTCGCCGCCGAGCGCGACCGACGCCGCGAGGTCCGCGATGATCTTTCCCGGATCGTGAACTGCACGCGGCGCCCGCCACCGCTCCAGGGCTGCTGACAGGCCACGGCCCAGCCCGGTCACCCGCAGCGTCTCCCATAGCAGGACGTGCCCGGCCTGGGACACCAGGCCCCGGCCGTCAGCGGAGACGGTGATCTTGGTGCTGCGCGCGTTGTTCTTCACGGGAAAGTGCCTTCGGCTCGGTGCGGACAGGACCCTGGACAAGCCCTATCCTCCCAGGCCAAAAGCACTTTTTCATTAAAACAAACGACCTGGCTAGGCGGCGTCGACGCTTGCGGTGAAGTCGAGAAGAGCCTTCGCCAGCTCGTCGGGGGCCTCCATGGCGGCGTAGTGGCCCACGCCGTCGAGTGACACCGAGCTGACTTCGCCCGGCGCGGCCTGGGACATGGTGCCGGCCGTGAAGGGGCCTCCGCCTGCGCCGACCGCAAGCACGGGCGCAGTGAGCCCGGGCGTCTGCGCGAGAGCCCTGATGTCGGGGCCCTCCCGCAGCATCGACTGGTAGAGGCCGGCCGCTCCGCGCCAGCCGCCGGGGCGCGAGTAGGTGCGGGCGAACTCATCGATGTCGGCGTCGGTGATCGCTTCCGGGGTCGCGCTCATGGCCGGGAACGCGAACTGCCCCAGGAACTCGCGCTCGCGGCCGGCGAGCAGCATCTCCGGGATGCCGGGCGCGGCGAGGACGCCGATGTACCAGGTGCCCCCGTGGGTGACGTCGGCCAGCATCTCCAGGCCGAACCCGGGCAGGCCCATCTCGATGGCGGTGAGGCTGAGCACGTCCTCCGGATGCGCGGTCGCGAGGCGGAAGACCGTCGCCCCGCTGATGTCCTGCCCGGTGAGATGGACCGGGCCGACGCCGAGTTGCCCGATGAGAAGGTGCAGGTCTTCGGCTGACGTCGTGCTGTCATACTCGCCCGGCTCGTTGCCGGAGTCGCCGAAGCCGCGCAGGTCGACGGCGATGACCCGGTGGCTGGCCGCGAGCAGCGGGATGAGCTTCCGGAAGGCCCACCAGGTCTCGGGAAACCCGTGGACCAGCAGGACCGGAGATCCGCTGGTTCCCGCCGCGACGTAGTGCAGCCTGGTCCCGTTGACCTCCGCATAGTGGTGCGTGATCCCCGGCAGCGCCGGACCAGCTGGCGTGACGTCCATCTCTTCTCCTTGCTTTGACAACCTGGATGTCATTGACACTAGCCAACCTGGTTGTCACTGTCCAGTCGCTGTCGTAGCCTTCTGCCATGTCCCGCTCTGGCGCCGATCTCGCGCTGCTCCTGCTCGGAGGCTTCCGCTCGCTGGTGGACGCTACGACGGCCGAGCTGGCCCGCCGCGGCTACGAGGATGTGCGTCCCGTCCATGACTTCGCGATGCGGGCCATCGCCGCAGGCGCCGGCAACGCCTCAGAACTAGGCCGCCGACTGTCAGTCTCCAGGCAGGCAGCGGCGAAAACCATCGCGGTGCTGCAGGAGCGCGGATACGTAACACGCGACACAGACCCCCGCCACGCCCGCCGCATGCTCCTTCAGGTCACCCCGCTCGGCTTCGAGGTGATGCACCAAGGTGAAGCGATCTTCGACGAGCTGCGCGAACAATGGGAGCGGCAGATCGGTTCCGCCGAGCTCGAGAGCCTTGAGACGCACCTGGCAGCGCTGGTCGGCGATCCGGCCGTGCGCTTCGACACGCCCGGCTGGATGTCGCGAGACCTCGGAGAGCCGGCTTAGAGGGACTGGCCCGTCCGGCTTCAGTGATCCCGGGCCGTGAAGGATCTTCATGCCCTGCCCGATCAGCGCAGGCCATCACGAGGTGGGTGAGGATCTTCCCGGGCCATGCACCGCCTGCGGGGCGCACCGCCGGGCCAGCCCAGCGGACAGGCACCGCTCCCAGCCCCGGTGACCCGGACGGCTTCCAGCAGGAGCGACGCCCCGGCCTGGGACACGACCCCACGGCCGTCAGCGGACACGGTGACCCTGGGGCGGCGCGGTGTTGTTCACCCGCAAAGTGCCTCCGGATCGGCGTGGACAGAACCTTCGACAAGCCCTGTCCTCCCAGGCCAAAGGCACTTTTACGCGTAAACGATCAAGGCTGGCCGATCACCGGCGAAAGCCCGAGGCTAGTGCATCCGCATCTCTTCGGGGACTCTCGGCACCCTGAGCGCTTCCCGCACGGTCTCATTGCGCGGCAGGGAGCCGAGAGAGCTCCGATAGTCATCGATCCGGGAAGTGCTGCTTTCCAGCGCCCTGTTCACGCTGCCGACCTCCAGCGCGGTCAGCTCGCTGTCAACGACCTGTCTGCCACTGGGATGGGCTCCGGGTCGCGGGTGAACGCTTCCGCCGTCTCGTCCCTCGCCTGCTGCAGGAGACGCTCAGCGAGCGCATCCGTCCTATAGCCGGTGCTCGCCGCGATCGAGTCGAGCGACTCCATGAAGATCTCGAACTCAGGATGCCCGGTGTTGTTCGCGAGGAGGGTTAGCCACATCGGGTAGCTTCCGGCTCATCCCGCGCCGCCAGGTGATCCAGCCACGCCGCCCGGTCCCACGCCGGATCCGGCCGGGATCCTCGTCCCATCCAGGGTCCGCGGGAACCGGGCCCGCAGGCACGTGCCACCACCCGTTCGGGAGATTGATATCTATCGACTATGACAGCGGATTCGGTTGCTGTTCTCAACACGATATTACCGTTAAGTGACCTTATTCGAATAAAGAGTCCAAAGATATCATTGTGACTCGCGCGGTAGCCGCCTGTCATCACGGTGACACGCCGGACAACAGCGGCAAGAGCGACAACAGAGGTTAGGCGGCAAGCCAAGAACCTGCCCCACGCCGTCACGACCCCTGCCGGTCCGGGGCACTCTGTGCACCTGGCGTTCGCGGTCGACCGCGACGGGCCCCCGCTTCAACGGGGCGCCAGGAGGCGCGGCAGCGGTCCCTCCCCTTACGACCTCTGCCGCGCCTGCGGCCTGCCAGGCCGTCGAGCCAGGACAGGCCCCGTGCAGGGGGAACACGACAAAACCCCGCGCACCGCCCGCGACCGGTTCCGGGCCGGCCCGGCCGCCCCCGTCTGGGGCTCCCGTGAAGGGCCCCGCGACGCCGGGGCCGAGGCTCAGCCGGTTCACCCGGGCGAGCGCTCGCCGGTCACGATCCAGCTCCCCGGCCGCTGCTGCACGTGCTGCGGGCCGGTCAGCGCACGGCCTGGCTGAGCCCTGGTTGCCCGAGCAGGGCCGCCGCCGCGGGCCGAGGTCGTAGGACGCCTGGATCTCGGCGAGCACGGTGGCGAGGGCCTGCGCCGGGCCGGCCGGGTCCAGCCGCAGGCCGTCCCGGCGGCCCCGCAGGTCCGTCAGCGACCGGCGCATCCGCTCGACCGCCGCGACCGCCTCCCAGGGCCGCCCGCGGGCGAGGGCCTTCTGCGCCCCGATGGCATCGCGGACGATGGTGTCCAGCAGCCGCGGCTCGTCCGGCGCCGCCCGGTTGGCCGCCCCGGCGCGGGCCAGTTCGCCGCCGGAGAGCCGGCCGGCCACGACCCGGGCGGTGGCGAGAATGTTCGGGCTGGCCGCCCGCAGCGGATGCCACCGGATCGAGATCTCCTCGCCCGAGTCGAGCACCACATCGGCGGCGTCCGCCACGGTCAGGACGATCACCGCACGCGGTCCGAAGAGCGCGGCGACCTCCGCGGCGGGCTCCGCCGTAGCGCCGTCCTCGATCACGACGTCCAGGTCGACGTCGGACAGCTCGTGCCAGCTGCCCGCGCCCACCGAGCCGAACACGGCGACGCCGCGGATCCGGCCGTCGCCGGCGTAGTGAGCCACGACATGCTCGATGAGAGCCTGGTGCGCGCGGCTGCCGAGCCCTGCCACGCCTGGCAGGATAACCGGTTTACCGAACGAAGTCCGGTGGCTCGACGGGATGGTCTTCCGGGCCCTGGCCGGGCCGGTCGCCGGGCGGTTCCGGCCGGGCGCAGCCGTCACAGGGGCCGCTGCGTTCCTGCAGGTACCGCACCTGATTGGCGAGATCGACGGCGGCGGCCACGGCGGTCTCGCCGAGGAAGCGCCCGACCGCGGCGGGGTCGGTGACCGGCGTCCGGGCCAGGACGACTACCTCGCCGGCCGGCCGCGGCGCGCTCCGGCCGGCGATCCGCCCGGCCCAGGCGGCGAAGACGTCCTTCACCGGGCTGTTCTCGATGAGGCTGCTCAGGTACTCCCGGATCACCTGGACGACCTCGGTGTCCCCGAGGCCGGGTAGCCGCAGGGCCTTGGCCACGGCGGAGGCCGCGAGCTCGGCCGCCTGGTCGGCCAGGCGCTCGGTGGCGTCGTCCCGCTTCTCGGCGGCGTCAAGCCCGGCCAGGCGCTGGTTCTCCTGGTCCGGGCCGCCGGCCGGCGCATCGAACCCGTCCTGCAGGGTGGTGGTGGCCTCGGCTTGCGTGATGTCCGGCGGGCGGGGTGCGAGTGCGGCCGCCTGCAGTTCGCCGAGCCGCCGGGCGAGATCGAGCTCGACGCTCGTCGCCCCGTGCTGGCCGTCCGGCGGCCGGCTGGTGCGGTCGATCTGGAGGGCCAGGTCCGCCAGCGGCACCAGGACCGGCAGGTCGCCCAGGCTGAACGCGGCCGTGATCTCCCTGTAGGCGGTCAGTTCCCCGCGGGCCCGCAGGTTGTCGGTGAGCGTCTCGGTGTACCGGTCGGCCAGCCGCGCGCGCAGCGCTGGTTCCACTGCGGTCGGCGCGGCTAGGCCGATCAGCACGACGACGAGCAGGCCGATATGCACGCCGGAGGTCACCCGGCCGGTCACCGTGGCCGACGGAACGACCCGCAGCCGCGCGAACCAGCCGGTCACCCGGCGCAGCCGGCCCGGCCAGACGGCGAACGCCAGGCTCGCCGCGGCCAGCAGCAGGTACAGCGCCGTCCACAGCCACCACGGCAGGTCGACGGCCGCGCCGGCCCGGCTGAGCGCGCCGCGCAGTACCCGCACTTCCGCGGCCGGCATGTGCAGCAGGTTGGCCAGCCACACCAGCAGCAGGACGAGGGTGCTGCCGAGCATCAGCGAGACAGCGATGTTCGCGGCGGCGCGCACCGCGACGTGATCCGCGCCGTTCATGGCGCGCCAGCCGACGACGCTCAGCCACACCGCGACCGGGAACAGCAAGCCGGCGGCGGCTTGGGCGGCGAGCAGGTTCCGGTCCAGGAGCAGCAGCATGGCCACGGCGGCCACCACCGCGAGCAGCGCGTCGGCGGCGTACCGGAGCAGGCGGCGCCGTGCGGCGCGGCAGCGGCGGTGCACCAGCGCACACGCCCACCCCCCGACCGTGGCCACGGTCACCGCGGGCATGACCGCGATCGCGGTCACCGCGATCCCGTGCCGTACCGCGGCGGGGCCGGCCAGCCAGGTCAGCGCGGCCACGGCGGCGGCCGCCGCCGCGACGCGGACCGAGGGCGACATCCGGCCGGTTAGCCACAGCGACCAGCGCAGGCTCCAGGCCAGCCGCTCGAGCAGAAGGAAGGTGAGAACCAGCACCGCGACGCCGGGCACCAGGCTGGTGACGATGACGCCGAGGCTGCCGAAGGCGGCGCCGGGTACGGAATGCCAGCCGCCCGCGCGCTCGGACAGCAAGCGGCAGATCGTCGCCAGGGCGGCCCCGCCCCCCAGGTCCGCCGCGATTCGGGCCGACGTGCCGGACGACAGCAGGCCGAGCAGCCAGGGCCGGACGCCGTGCTTCCCGGCCGCCGCGTCGGCAATCCGCTGCGCTCGCGCTGCCGCCCGCCGTTTCCGCTCGGCGGCGCGTCGGCTATGTCCGGCGTCCGCCGCCTGCTGGATGCTGAGCAGGTACCGCTGCACCGACGGGTCCCCGAACTGGTAGAACGCGCCCGCGGGGACCAGTACTTGCCGGTCCGCGGCGCTGCGCAGCAGGCGGCGGAAGCTCACCAGGCGGCCGCGCCTGAGCAGCAGCGCGAGCTCGGCCTGCTTCAGCTCCGGCAGCCTGCCGTCCGCCAGCGCGGTCAGCACCGCGAACCCGGCCAGCGCGGCGGCGAGGGGCTCCAGCGCCAGCTGGCCGAGCGCGAGCCCGGCCAGGCTGACGGGCAGGCCGGTCAGCAGGCAGGCCGCCCCGTCGATCGCGGTGGACCGGCGGCAGGCCCGGTAGCTGCGGCCCGGGCTGGCCGCCGGCGAGTCCGCCACCGGACGGGCCCACAAGATGATCAGGGCCGGCCGGAGGAACAAGCCGGTCAGCACGGCCAGCGCTAGGACGGCGGCGTCCCGCCCGGACCGGGGGCCACCGCGGGACCATCGCCCGCGGCGGCCGGGAACGCCGGAGTTTCCCCGGCCTTAGCTTGCTGCCTATGTACGCCGCGGCGATGGCCGCCAGCGGTCCGGCCGCCAGCCCGCGCGACCCGAGGTAGGCGCCGAACCCCAGGCCGAAGGCGAGGCCGAGGAGCACCGCACCGGTCAGCGTGCGGGCGAACCTGAGCCCCGGCTCGCCCACCCAGGCCGCGATGTCCCACCAGGCCAGGTTCCGGCGGTCGCCCTGGTGCGCGGCGATCCAGACCAGCCACCTGACCGCCCGGTCCCGCTCGCGCCCGGCCGGGTAGGCGGTACGCAGGATCCGCACGGCCGCAGGCTCGCCGGGGTCGTCGGCGCCGGCCGCCGGTTCGGCCGCTTCGCGCACTCCCGCACCACGCACCTCTCGCCGCCGGCCCCCCAGCGTATACCGGGTGCGGTCAGCGGCCGATGTGCGTGCCCGTGACCGAGGTGAACTGGCCGATCAGGGCCGCGCTGAGGAAGACGAGCCCGAGCGCGATCTCGTTGAAGCGGCGCAGCTCGCGGCCGCTGGCCGCGAACGCGAACATGATCATCGCCGCGGCGGTCAGGGCGAGGGCGAGGGCATCCATGCTGGCTCCCGGGTCAGCCCCACAGGTCGGGGCGGTAGCGTGCGGTCGTCTCTAGCTGGTCGAGGTAGGCCGCCGCGCGCTCGCGCGGCAGCCCCCCGTGGTCCGCGGCGACGTCGGCGAAGGCGGCCCGGACGGCGTCGCGCACCGGCTGCGAGCCGCAGACGTAGACGTACCCGCCGGCCGCGAGCAGGCGCCAGACGAGCTCGCCCTGCGCGCGGATCCGGTCCTGGACGTAGTCGCGGCCGTCCGGTCGTTCGCGTGACGTCACGACGTGCACGTGGTTGAGCACTCCCTCGGCCGCGAACTGCCCGATCTCGTCGCGGTAGATGTAGTCAAGGCGGCCCGAGCGGATGCCGTTGAACAGCGCCGCCTCAGCCAGCGAGACGCCTGCGCGCTTCATCGCCAGCCGCTCCCAGAGGAAGGCCCGCATCGGGGCCAGGCCGGTGCCCGCCGAGACGAAGATCATCGGCTTGGTCACGTCCTGCTGCAGGCGGAATCCGTCCGCGCTGTCACGGAAGACGTTCAGCCGGTCGCCCTCGCGCAGCGAGTGCAGGTAGTGCGAGCCCATCCCGCGGAACTCCCGGCCGGGCAGGCCCGGCACGGGCGCGGTCGTGAGGCCGACGGTCAGGTGGGCGACGGCGTCGCCGTGCACCCGCGGGCTCGAGCTCACCGAGTAGTAACGCGGCCGGAGCGGCTGCGCCACCCGCAGGAACTCGAAGATGTTCAGCGAGCAGGACGAGAACTCCTCGAGCAGCCCGAGCACGTCGTAGCCGCCCGCGTCGATCGCCGCGCGCAGCGGCGAATCCGGGCCGCCCGGCGCGGCCAGGACGTCCCTGATCTGCGCCAGCCTCGACCGCTCGCCCGGGTCGGCCGCCTTCTCAAGCAGCAGGTCGAGCAGCGGGACGGCCGGCCTGCCGCTGATGTCGACCAGGTTGGTGAGCACGTTGCGGACCTGGAGCACGACGCCCTTCGGCACGGCGCGGACGGTCATCGTCTTCGGCGCCATGAACAGGCCGTCGAGGCTGGCGCCGAGGTGCCGGGCGAGCCGCTCGACCCGCTCCTCGCCGTTCCGCGGGCATACCCCGAGGTGGTCGCCGGCCCGGTAGGTGAGGCCGGGCGGCAGGCTGATGTCCAGCTGCCGGGTCCGCCTCGGCGACCGGGCCGCCTGGAGTTCCTGGCAGGCCAGGACGCGTGCCTCGGCGGTGCGGATCCCGACCGCGTTGGTGAGGATGGCCGGGGCGAGCAGCACCCGCGGCTGGGTGCCACCGGGGTCGGCCGGTCGCGGCGCCATCCGGCGCCAGATCGACGTGACGCTCGCCGGACGCGCGATGGGCTCCGTCACGTCGTCGGCACCGTAGAGCGACCTGTGCATCGCGGTATTGGAGTCGGTGCCGGTCAGCGTGCCGGCCGCCGCGTTCCCCGCGGCGACGCGCTCGGCCGCGCCGGCCGTGGGCCGCGCTCCGGACAGCTCAAGCAGGACGGGCCAGATCCGGCTGTTCCAGTCCGCGTGCAGGCGGTCCCACACCGGCGAGCCCACGTCGCCGTAGCCGAGATCGGCGAGCGGCGTGGCGCCGAGCTCGGACAGCTTGTGGTGCACGTAGCGGGGGAACGCGAGGAACGCGTTCCACTGGGTGTTGCCCAGCCCCCAGACCAGGTAGCGGCAGTTCCGCCAGGTGCCCGTCCCCGGCCCGGTGCGCTCGAGCCACGACTTGAACGCGTTCGCGTTGGAGGGCGGGTTCGACGTGTAGGTGGAGGTCATGACCACGAGCAGCCAGGGCTGCGTGCGCGGCGCCGCTTCGGCCAGGTCGTTCAGGGTGACCACGTCGGTGGTGTAGCCGTGGAAATCGCCGCGTTCGGCGAAGCGCTCGGCCAGTTCCTTGTTCGCGCCGAAGTTGCTGCCGTACGCGATCACCAGGTGGCGGTAGGGGCTGGCCGGCGGGATCTCCGTCGGCCGTCCCCAGTCCGCCGCCGCCGGGACGGCACGAGCGGGAGCCGGGCCAGCGGGAGCCGGGCCAGCGGGAGCCAGGGCGGTGGCCGTCGGTGCGGCCGCCAGCCCGCCCGGCCCGGCCCCGCCCGCCCGCCCGCGCGGCAGGCGGATGACCGGGACCGCGGCTGGCTTGGTCGTCACGACCGTGTTCTTCGCCACCGTCGCGCCCGGCGCGAGCCGCAGCTGGTACCGCCGGTAAATCTCGAACAGGACGACGCGGAGCATCATGAACGTGACCTCCTGCGCCATGCACTGGCGCTTCCCGATCGAGAACGGGATGAAGGCGTGCCGCGGCCGCCCGATGACCCTGTCCATGGCGAACTGCTCCGGATCGAACCGGTCCGGCTCCGCGCCCCAGTAGCGCGGGTCGCGCTGCGCGGCGAGCGTCCCGACCAGGATGATGTCGCCCTTCCTGATGCGGTAGCGGCCGAGCGTCCCGTCCCGGAGGCTGCGCCGGATCGTGATCGGCATCGGCGGGTAGATCCGCATCGTCTCCTTGATCACCTGCGCCGTGTACGTCAGCGCCATCAGGTCGTCGTACTGCAGGTCGTAGTCCGGGTCGCCGCCGGTGAT
>WNGR01002100.1_pt1 | contig 28427 bp, 30 predicted proteins | sample 5407581 | NCBI WGS metagenome assembly WNGR01 (sample SAMN13153383, study PRJNA577476) | soil metagenome | isolation source: 80 cm soil or saprolite under Garry oak tree replicate 2 | place: USA:California | collected 2016-06-15
CTGGTCCGCCCACCACGATTGCGCCGTTGCCGGTGCCATTGCCAGTGCACGCGCGGCCCGGGCCGCAGGTGGTTGGCTTGGCCAGGGCGAGGGCGAGCGTGATCCCGGCAAGGGCCATGATGATCGCCCCGCCCACAACACGCGGGCCCGTGGGCTGGTTCCAGCTCCGTGGTGCCAGCGCGCCAGCGTCAGGGGCGGCGTCAGCACCCTCGTCAGCGCCTGTCCGGGCCTCCTCGCCGGCCGCCTTGGCCTCCGCTTCAGCCTCCGCGCGGGCCCTGACCTCCTCGCTGATGCTGGCGGCCAGGGTGAGCGCGTGCTCCATGTGCTCGTTGCGGAAGGGGCGGCGCATGATCACGCGGGCAGGGTCGGGGGGCAGGACGTCCTCGGCCTCCTCCGGACGGAGGACCACGATCACCGCACCGCGGTAGCGCTGGCGTAGCTGGCGGTAGAGGACCCCGCGGGAGCGCTGCTGATCGTCGAGCACCACGACGTCGACCGGTGGATGTGCCCAGTCGTCCAGCTCAGCGGGGGAGAGGTAGCGCCTGGTCGAGGCGTCCGGCCCGGCCATCCGGCTGATAGCCGCCGCCAGCGCCTGATCCGCAGAGAGTACGACCACTCGGTGCGCCAACCACGATCACCCGCCGCAAAGCAACAGTTCCATAGCGGAAACCATCCCACGGCGTCCTGCTGATCGCAATCGTGCGTATGTCGTAGTTATCTACGATGCTTCCGAGCGCCGTGTTTACGCTGAAAGTCAGGATCGTCGTGAGCGAGCGCACGGTGAGCGTGACGGCCGGCTGGCGCGCGTGACCCGAGGGCGAGCGCTGCCGGTAGCACGGACCCTCGCGGACGACCGGGCAGCCCGGGCGCGGGCGCCGCTCCGACCGCGGCCACGGCGGCGGCTGCCCTCCGGCCGCCAGAGCACCCACAGGGCCAGCCCGGTCAGACCAGGGACCAGGGTGAACAGCTCTACCCGGTGAGCGTGGCCAGGACCGAGGACCCGCAGCACGGTCGCACCCTCAAGCAGAACGATGAGCACGCCAAGCGCGAGCAGCACCCGCCACGGTCGGAGCCCGTGGGATGGCTGCGGCGAAGGAACAGTCGGCGGACGGCGCATAGCCGTTGGATCGGACGGCGCATGGACACCCTTGAGCTCTGCTGGGTAATTCCGCCTGGGCGCTAGCTACTGCCGGGCCCGTCGGGGCTGCCTGGGGAGTGCCCGGGGAAGCGCGCGAAGCCCTTCCAGGCGAGGCCCGCCAGCTCGTCGGCCAGGTCGGCGACGGGCAGCGGGCGCTCCTCCGCCAGCCACCAGCTGGCCGTGGCCTCGGCCATGCCGACGATCGCGACCGCGAGGGCGCGGGCCCGTGCCTCGGGCAGCATGGCCTCGGCGCTGATGATCCCGGTGATGCGCGCGGCGACCCAACCCCGCATGCGCCCCACCCGCTGCTGGAACTCGGAGTCCACGCTGGGCCCGCCGGAGAAGAGCAGCCGATAGGCGTCCTCATGGGCGTCGACGAACTCCAGGTAGGCGCGGAAGCCCTGCCTGAGCCGCTCCTTGTTGCCCTCCGCGAACTGGAAGGCATGCTCCAAGCCACTGCGCAGCTCGCCGATGTCGGATTCGAGCAGCGAGGCGTAGAGCGCGTGCTTGGACGAGAAGTGATGGTAGAGCACTGGCTTGGTGACGCCCGCGGCCTCGGCGATCGACTCCATCGAGGCGCCCCGGTAGCCGTGCCTGGCGAAGACCCGCCGGGCCACGCCGAGGAGTTGCTTGCGGCGCTCAGCGGCTGGCAGTCGGGCGTTCATCGAGGCGTCCAAGCGGGTCCTCCCTTGAATTCCTTTTCCGCTCAAGGCATCCTAGCTTGTGAGAGGTTACCCAGTGGTAACCGCAGCGGGGGGAAAGGAACGGGTTCCATGATCGGCTTTTCGCTCACCGAAGACCAGGCGGCCGCCCAGAAGTGGGTCCATGAGTTCGCAGAGAAGGAGATCCGCCCGGTCGCCTCCCACTACGACGAGACCGAAGAGTTCCCCTGGCCCGTGGTCAAGAAGGCCGCGCAGATCGGCCTGTACGGCTGGGACTACTACCAGATGGTCGGCGAGGACGAGTCGGGCGTGTTGCAGCCTGCCCTGGTGGAGGAGCTGACCTGGGGCTGCGCCGGCATCGCCCTCGGCATCCTCGGCACCGGCCTGCCGCTGGTCGCGCTACTCGCCAGTGGCACGCCCGAGCAGGTCGTGCGCTGGACGCCGGAGATGTTCGGCACCCCAGGCGACCCCCAGGTCGCCGCCTTCGCGGTCACCGAGCCGGGCGCCGGCTCCGACGTCTCCAGCCTGCGCAGCCGCGCCGTCCGCGACGGCGACGACTGGGTGCTGAACGGCCAGAAGGTGTTCATCACCAACGGCGGCATCGCCAGCGTCCACATCGTGGTCGCCACCGTCGCCCCCGACCTCGGCCACCGCGGCCAGGCCAGCTTCATCATCCCCCCGGGCACCCCAGGCATCCGCCAGGGCAAGAAGGAGAAGAAGCTCGGCATCCGCGCCTCCCACACCGCCGAGGTCCTGCTGGAGGACTGCCGCGTCCCCGCCGACTGCCTGCTCGGCGGCCAGGAGCGCCTCGACGCCAAGCTCGCCCGCGCTCGCGACAAGAAGCCCAGCCGCGCCTCGGGCGCCCTCGCCACCTTCGAGGCAACCCGCCCCGTCGTCGGCGCCCAGGCGGTCGGCATCGCCCGCGCCGCCTTCGAGTTCGCCCGCGACTACGCCCGCGAGCGCACCCAGTTCGGCAAGCCGATCGCCTCGCAGCAGGCCATCGCCTTCAAGCTCGCCGACATGGCCACTGAGATCGACGCCGCCCGCCTCCTGGTCTGGCGCGCCGCCTGGATGACCCGCAACGGCGTCCCCTTCGAACACGCCGAAGGCTCCATGTCCAAACTCAAGGGCAGCGAGGTCGCCGTCCGCGTCACCGACGAAGCCATCCAGATCCTCGGCGGCTACGGCTACATCCGCGACTTCCCCCTGGAAAAGTGGCACCGCGATTCGAAAATTTACACCTTGTTCGAAGGTACGTCTGAAATACAACGTTTAGTTATTTCTCGGGCGAATGGTGGGATGGCGTAGTTTCATACAAGTCAGGAGATCCGTACAGAAGGATGATTCGCCATGCGTCATGCACCAGATCCCTGACTCGTGCGCCGGGAGGCTGGGCACCTCGCCTCCATAGCTCAAGATTCTCGGCGCGGTTGTCATCCCTTTTCCCGTTGCGATGGTGAACCTCCTCTGAAGGAAGCAGGGCACGGCCAAGGATCTCTGCCAAGACCTTGGTATGTTCGGCGACGTAGCCGTTCTTGTTGGCATTGGGATGGCTAGGCTCATGGATGTAGATGTAGCCGGTGCCGCTCTTGAACCAGCCTTTGCGCTCGTTCAGCGGCCGCAGAGGACCTCCCTTCCGCATTTGCCAGTAGTGAGCGGCGCAGTAGCCGCCGCATGAGTGGGGCTTGGAGCAGCCTGGAAAGCCGCAGCTGCTTCGGTATCGGCGTAGTGGAGCGATGGGACGCTTCTCATAGTGTTGGGCAGCATGTCCGGAGCACAACCCAAACTTGTCCCGAGGCTTGGAGCAAGGTTCCCACTCGCCCGATCGCACCTGCGGTAGATCGTTGAAGCGGCATGGGCCGTCTCTGCCATAGGCCTCCGCCTTGCCATAGAACGGCCGCAGTGGTCGCAGCGCCTGCCCCTTATGTTGCTGTCTGTAATGGCCGCCGCAGAGACCCTTAGCGAGCTGATAGCGCTCGCATTCTGCGAAGGAACACGTGTTCGACATACCAGGAGTGTAGTCCAAAGCACCCCGAAAGTCTAAGACTTCATTGAAGGGCTAGAGAAGGCGCAGTGGTCGTTCTCCTTTATATGCCGCATGCAGCGTCGCCTTGAGCCGTACGCGTGAAATCAGGACGATCGAACCATCCCTATCGAGCCAGACAGTCAACTCGGCACCTTCTTGGATGCCCGCAGCAAGACGCACCTCAGCAGGGAGGGTGATCCTGCCTCTCGTGCCTAAGCGGATCACGTTGCCACCAAGCCGCAATATTCACACCCGGCTCGGGGTGCGGGTGGCCGTGCCTGCTGGGGCGTGGGTGATGCCAAGGGGGCGTTTGCGTTCGACGTAGCCGAGGGCCAGCAGGTGGATGGTGAACAGGGCGATCGAGCTGCCAAGGATGATCAGGCTGGGGAGGTAGGGGGCGCCGGGGTCGCGGTAGGCGAAGAAGGTTTTGGGGGCGAAGGTGGGCTTGGTCAGGCCAGAGCCCTTGGGGGGAGCTTTGGGGGAGACCACGATGGCCGCGACGGTGGTGCCCGCCTGGGTGGTGTAGAACGCCTGGGCGTCCAGGTTCGTGACGTCCAGTTCCTTGCTGGAGTCGGTGACCGTCTTGTTGAAGTTGGTGATCAGGGTTTGGATGGTTCCCTGCTTGGCGGTCTCGATGTCGGCGCGGAGCTTGGCCTGCGGGCCGCTGGTGGCAGACTCGGGGGGCTCGGTTTGCCAGCCGTTGCCGGCGCTGCCGCTGAACTGGGTAACGACACTGTACTTGCTGGCCAGCGGGGAGTTGGCGGTGAACGGCTTGAAGGACGGGTCAACGCCCTTGGGGCCGGTCAGCGGGGTGGTCCCCGGTAGGCCGAAGGTCCAGGTGGCGGACAGCATGATCACGAACCCGAAGAAGGCCGTCGCCGCGATCAGGTAGCCCTTGAGGGCACCGAAGTTGACCGCCAGCAGCATGAACACCGACCCCGGCAGGATCAGGAAGCCGATGGCGAGTTCGAGCGCACCCTTCACGGGACGACTGCCTCCTTATTCGGATTGGAGCCGGCGGCCGAGGGCGATGGCGCCGTGCTGGTCGCTGTCGGTTTCGCGAAGGCCCTGGAACTGGAGCTGGGGACGCTGCTTGCCGTCGCTCTGGATCGACAGCAGGAAGTTGACGAGGTCGGTGATCTGCTGGTCGTTCATGGGGCCGCCGTAGCGGACGCCCCAGGTCGGCATGGGCGTCGCGGGCTGCCGGCCCTGCTGGATCGTCTGCCAGGCGATCTGGGCGACGTTCTCGCCGGTGTGGCGCTGCCAGATCTCGTGGAGGTTGGGCGCGTGGTAGTCGACCGGCGTGGCCTTCGGGTTGTTGGCAGGGACGAAGCGCTTCACGGTGCCGCCGGTGGCGTTGACGCCGTGGCAGCGGGCGCAGAAGTCCTCGAAGGTCGCCTTGCCGCGCGCGACCGACTCGTCGGCCTGCGAAGCGGCGGCCCCACGTTGCCTGGTCGGCTCATGGACGTACAGGAACGGCAGCAGCAGCGCCAGGAAGATGGTGAGCGCGGCCCCAGCGATCTGGAAGTTCTCCAGCAGCCGGCCCTCCAGCCCCTCGTCAGCCGGGCCGGGGCGGCGTGAGGGGGGAATGTGGCCGGCTGCCCGCGCCCGCTCCCGAGCGCCAAATATCACGCCGATCAGCACGGCGAGGATGATGACGCCGGCGGCGAACACAAGGATGAGGACGGTCGCCTTGCTCATATCAGTGGCGCTCCCCTGGTTCCAAGGGCTTCAAGAGCTGCAACGCTATGCACCTGCGCTACCCCCGACGCAGTGGGGGCCCTCCAGCTCCTGCCCGGTGGTGTTGGTGCCGCGCGGGGGGCCGGTGACGATCTTGGAGGTGTCGACCACGATCTGGTCGCCCTGCACAGTGATGGCGAAGCGGTCGAGGCCGCGGGGGGCCGGGCCCTCCTTGTACTCGCCAGCATGGTTGTACTTGGAGCCGTGGCAGGGGCACTCCCACCACTGCGAGGTGGCGCACCACGGCACCCGGCAGCCGAGGTGGACGCAGCGCTGGTACAGCGCCAGGTAGCCGCTATCGGAGTTGACCGGCTTGTAGACGGTGTTGTTGCCGTTGCCCGCATAGGGGACCAGGTAGAGACGCCCGTCAGGCACATAGAAGTAGCCGTTGTTCTGCTTGATGCCCGCGTCGATCTGGGTCTTGGTGCCCGCCTTGATCTTGGTGCCGAAGCCGGCGGTCAGGTTGGGCCACAGGATGAAGACGCTCCCTAGGCTAAAGCCTCCCAGGGCCGCCAAGAGGCCCCCGAGCCAGGCCGTCCGCAGGAACGAGCGCCGGCTCACCCGCGGCTTCTTGGGCGCGGGCCGCGGGGCGGCGGGCCGGACTCCTGTGGTGATCGCCATCGGTGCGTTTCCCCTTACAACTCGAAGAACAGGCAGGTCGGATCGGGATGGTCGGCGGACGAGCAGTGCTGGGTCCACGGCCACACCCAGTTGAACCCCGGGCCGCGGAAGAACGACCCGTCGATCACCAGGACTGCCCAGAACATCATGAACATGGTGAACAGCATGATGGCCAGCTTGCGGTGCTCGGGCCGCATGGACGGGTTCTTGTCGAAGTAGGGCGTGGCCGCGAGGGCGATCAGGGCGATCCCCGGGATGGTCACGCCGGCCACCATCGGGTGGAAGTAGCGCAGCAGCTCCTGCAGGCCGAGGAAGTACCAGGGCGCCTTGGAGGGGTTCGGCGTCAGGTTCGAGTTGGCCAGGCCGCGCAGGGGCGCGTTGATCGTGATCGACCATATCGTCACGAAGGCGAACATGGCGAAGGCGGCGACCGCCTCGCGCAGCAGCAGGTGCGGCCAGACGTTGACCTTGTCCTCCTGGCGTGCCTCTGCTCGCTGGATGCCTTCGGGCGGGACCATGGCCAGCAGCCGGTGGGTCTCGCCCTGCTTGGCGGCGGCGCCGACCGCGCCGGGCACGCCCTTGGTGGCGACCGCCGATGCGACCCGGGCGGCGCGCTCCTCGGGGGTGAGCCGCCGCCCGCCGTTGCCGGCGAGCGCGGCTGCCGGGCGGGTCGCCGCAGCTGCCGGGCGCGCGCCGGGCGCAGCGGGAGCGGCAGCCGCCGGGGCCGCCGGCGCTCCACCCGAAGGTGCCTCCGCCGCCGCCGCTGGAGCGGCCGGTGCGGCGCTGGCGGCTGCCTGCTGGAGGGAGCCCCGGTTGGGCCCGCGTGCCTTGCGTGCCGCGGCCGCCTTGGCCTTGGCGCGCGCCACGCGCTCGGACTCCCCGGCCGCGATGAGGCGGTCGTAGGTTTCCTGGTCCGGCTGGATCTCCTCTGCCATCATGCCTTCTTTCTCACAGTGGCCCGGAAATGCCGCCGTCCTTGCGGATGCGCCAGAAGTGAACAGCCAGGAAGATGGTCGCCACGAACGGCAGCGCGAGCACGTGCAGCACGTACCAGCGGATGAGGGTGGCCGGTCCGATCTCGACCGAGCCGAGCAGCACGAAGCGGACCTGGTCGCCGATCACCGGGGTGTAGCCCATCATCGAGGTGCCGACCGCGACCGCCCAGATCGCCAGCTGGTCCCAGGGCAGCAGGTAGCCGGTGAACGACAGCAGCAGGGTGAGCAGCAGCAGCACCACGCCGACCACCCAGTTGAACTCCCGCGGTGGCTTGTAGGCGCCGTGGTAGAAGACCCGGGCCATGTGCAGGAACACCGTGAAGACCATCAGGTGGGCGGCCCACCGATGCATATTTCGTACTAACTGGCCGAAGTTCACCTGGGTGGAGAGCGCCTGCATGTCGGTGTAGGCCAGCTCCTGTCCCAACCCGGCGGTAGGCCGGTAGAAGAACATCAGGTAGATGCCGGTGATGGTCAGCAGGATGAAGAGGAAGAACGACAGCCCGCCCAGGCAGAAGGTGTAGGTCAGCTTGAGGCCGTGGCGCTTCACCTTCACCGGGTGCAGGTGGTACAGGACGTTGTTCATCATCGCCAGCGCCCGGTCCCGGGAGGTGTCACGGTAGCCGGGCCGGTAGATCGACCCAGGCCGGAAGACCGACTTCCAGAACTGCGACTCCCGGGTACGCTTCCACATCTCCCCTGGGGCGGGAGGGCGGGGCGGACGAAGCTTCAACGCCACAGATGTCTCCTCAGTTCAACGCGACGCTCGATCCCTCGATCTCGATCAGGCCTTCGCCTTGGCTTCACCGACGCGGGCGTACCACAACGCCCCGGTGGGGCAGCGGTCGATGCAGATCCCGCAGCGGACACACTCGTTGTCGTCGATCACGAACAGCGCGTGGGAGGTCTGCGCCAGGGTGGTGACCTCCTGCGGGCTGTCGCCCTCCTTCACGATGTCCGGGGCCATCATGTAGATGCAGTCCCACGGGCAGACGTCCTCGCAGGCCCGGCACAGGATGCACAGCTCGGGGGAGAGGGCGATGTGGCGCCGCGGCTTGACCCGTTCCTGCAGCCAGTTCGGGTCGACCGTGGCAAGTGTGTAGTCGTCGTGGACGGTTGGCTTGTTCGGGTTCACCGGCGGTACCTCCCCCGAGAGTCCGGCGTGTTACCTATACCCACCGGTTGCCTCGCGTTTCTCCTCACCCGGTGGCAGGACCTTGGGCTTGCGCTGGTTGTAGGCACGGATGCCGAGGCCGAAGGCGCCCACCGCGACGCCGTACCAGATCACCACGATGGTGTCCCTGATCACCTTCTGCTGCATGACGATCTTGCGGACGCCGAGGTTGAGGTGGACGTTGCCGACCCATTTGAGAGTGCCGTCGGCGAAGTACAGCCACCACGACGGGACGACGGCCAGGAGCACGAACATGGCCAGCCAGATCCCCATCATTATCAGCGCCAGCGACACCCATCGCTGACCCTCGTCCTGTGGTCGTAGCAGCGACACCCTTGCCAGCCTCCAGCCGTTCGGTGCGGACGGTCGGGTAACCGGGTGGAACCCCAGCCCCACGAATCCTAGCACCGACCCACAATGCCGCAAACGGAAGCGGCGCAGGTCAAAGCGGGTATTAGGGGTCTCCAGCCGTGCACGTGATCACGTGCGGTGCTCACTCGCCCCACTTGTCCCGCACTTGTCCCGCGCTTGCGGCTCACTCGCATCCCACTCGACCCGCGCGTTCCGTGCCGCGCCGATACACTCGTGCTCGCCGTCAAGTCTTAGTTAGGTTGGGGTCCATGCCGCGCGGAACCTTGCTCGCCGGGGCCGCCGTCGTCGTGGTGGCCGGGGTGGCGGCTGCGGTGCTGCTCGCTGGCGGCGGTGGCAAGGGCCTCGCGCCAGAATCCCAGTCCGGCCAGGTGCGCGCCCTGGCACCGGGGATGGTGGTGATCCCCGCTGGCAAGCGCGCGATCCTCCCCGCCGTCGCCGGCCAGACCTTGGACGGCGGGCGGCTCGACCTGGCCGGCCTGCGGGGCCAGGTGGTGGTGCTGAACTTCTGGGCTTCCTGGTGCGGACCCTGCCGGGGAGAGGCGGCGGGGCTTCAGGAGGCGAGCCGCGAGCTGGCCGCCAAGGGGGCCCGCGTGGTCGGGGTGGACATCAACGACCAGCGCACCCCAGCGCTCGCCTTCCAGCGCGAATTCGCCGTCTCCTACCCGTCGCTGTTCGACCCGTCGCTGTCGCTGACCGCCCGACTCGGCGGGCAGGGGCCTTCCTACCCGCCGACCACGCTGGTGATCGACCAGCAGGGCCGCATCGCCGCCCGCATCGTCGGCGCCCTCAACGGCGGCAAGGGCACCCCCCAGGTCCAGGCCGCCATGCTGGGCGACCTGGTCGAGCAGATCAAGGGCGGGGTGGCATAGATGAGTGTCGGTCAGCACGCGCAGCAGATCGTGACCAGCGGGAACCCACTGCTCGCCCTGCTGGTGGCTGCGGCGGCCGGGTTCATCTCGTTCGCTTCGCCCTGCGTGCTGCCGCTGGTGCCCGGCTATCTCTCCTACGTCTCAGGGGTCTCCGGTCAGGAGGTCGCCGGCGCCGAGCGCCGGGTTGGCCGGGTGGTCGCCGGCACCGGCCTGTTCGTGCTCGGATTCTCGCTGGTGTTCGTCGCGCTCGGCGCGGCGCTCGGCGCGCTCAGCTCCTTTCTGCTGACCAACCGCGGGGTGATCATCCGCGTCGCCGGGGCGCTGGTGATCGTGATGGGCCTGTTCCTGGCGGGGGTGATCAAGCCGGGGTGGCTGTACCGCGAGCGCCGCCTGCGGGCCGACCGGGTTCCTGGCGGGATCATCGGGGCGCTGCCGCTCGGCATGGTGTTCGGGCTCGGCTGGACCCCATGTATCGGCCCGACGCTCGCCGCTGTGCTCGGCCTCGCCACGGTTGGAGGGGGAGGGCTGCGACGCGGCGCCGTGCTGCTGTTCGCCTACTCGCTCGGGCTCGGGGTTCCGTTCCTGATCGCCGCGCTCGGCTTCCGCACCGCGCTCGGCCGCTTCCCGGCCCTGCGCTCCCGCTTCCGGCTCTTCGAGCTGATGGGTGGTGGGATGCTGGTGGTCATCGGCCTGCTATTGGTGACGGGGCTGTGGGACAGCCTCCTGAGTCAACTGCGGGTCTGGGCCGGGTCAGTGAACCTACCGATATGAATATGAATAGGAACGGGAACGGGTTCGGCGAGCGCCTGCAGCAGGGCTGGCGCGAGTTCCGCTCCATGCGGACCGCGCTGGTGCTGCTGTTCTTCGTCGCTTCGGGGGCGATCTTCGGGAGCCTGTTCCCGCAGCGGAACATCTCGCCGCAGCGGGTGACGCAGTACTTCAGCGACCATCCGAAGATCGCGCCGCTGCTTGACCGGTTCGGGCTCTTCGATGTCTTCGGCTCGCCCTGGTTCATGGCGATCTACCTGGCACTGCTGATCGCGCTGGTGGCCTGCCTGATCCCGCGGGTCCGCACGTTCCTGCGCATCGTGCGGGCACGGCCGCCCGCGCCACGCCCTCGCCTCGACCACTACCGCAACGCCGCCGCCTTCACGGCGCCGGTCTCGCCCGAGCAGGCGGTCGCCGCGACCAGGAGGGTGCTGCGCCGACGCCGCTTCCGCGTGGTGGCGCACGGCCCGGGTGAGCTGGCCGCCGAAAAGGGTTACCTGCGCGAGAGCGGCAGCCTGGTGTTCCACGTTTCCTTCCTGCTGCTGCTGATCGGGCTGGCCTACGGCAAGGGCTTCGGCTACCGCGGCCAGATCACCCTGATCGAGGGCCAGACCCTGGCCAACACCCGCATCGCCTATGACACCTTCACCCCGGGCCGCTTCTTCGGGCCGAGCCGGCTGGCCCCGTTCAGCCTGCGGCTCGACCGTTTCGCCAACACCTTCTACGACAACGGCACCCCCAAGGAGTACGCCTCCTGGGTGACCGCCTCGACCCTGGACGGCCGGCGTATCGGCGGCCAGAAGATCACCGTCAACCACCCCATGACGGTCGACGGGGTCCGGGTGTTCCAGTCCGACTACGGTTACGCGCCGGTGGTCACCGTGCGCGACAAGTCCGGCCACATCCTGGCCGCCGACCCAGTGCTGAGCGAGCGCGCCCCGGTCTCCGAGGTCTCGACCGGCGCCATCAAGCTGCCCTCGCTGAACCCCCAGGTCGGCTTGGCGCTGACCTTCTTCACCGGGCTCGAGGTCCAGGGCGGCCAGTTCTTCAACGACCCGCGGCTGGTCGACCCGGTGCTGGTGGTCCTGCCCTACCAGGGCGACCTGCACGCCAACCAGGCCCAGAGCATCTTCACCCTGGACACCACCAAGCTCCAGCTGGTCGGCAGCCAGCCGCTGGTGCTGTCGCTCGGCAAATCCGGCAAGCTCGCCAACGGCTTGCAGGTGTCGTTCAGCGGCCTGAGGCGCTACACGGTCCTGACCCTTGCCCGCGACCCGGGGGTGCCGGTCATGGCCACCGCCGGCACGCTCATCCTGATCGGCCTCATCCCGTCGCTGTACGTGACCAGGCGGCGGGTGTGGCTGCGAGCCGTGAGCGACCCGGCCGCAGCGGGGGAGAGCGGGGGGGCCCGGGTCGAGCTGGCCGGGCTCGCCCTCCAGGGGAAACTCGCCTTCGTGGAGGAGTTCAGGGAGATCGCCGCCGAGGTCCAGCGCGAGCTGCTCAGTTCCGGTTCCGGTTCCAGTCCCGAGTCGCCCAGCGAGCAGGCTGGGTCTACCCTGAGCGGGTCGCCCGCGGTCCGTCGGTGATGGTCAAGCTGTAGGTAGGAGGATTCATGTCCCCGGCAAGTCTGGCGAACCTTTCCGAGACGCTGGTGTGGTTCGCCGTCATCGCCTACATGGCGGCTGCGGTGCTATACGGCCTTGAGTTCGCCTACCGCATTCACTGGAGCGGCCGCGCCGGGCTGGCCGTCGCTGTGGCCGGGTTCGGCGCCAACCTCGGCGCCGCGGTCACCCGCGGTCTGGCCGCCCACCGGGTGCCGTGGGGCAACATGTACGAGTATTCGATCATGGTGGGGATCATCCTCGTCGGCGGTTTCCTGGTGTGGTCCAGGCGCCGGCCGGAGGTGCGGCCCCTCGGGGTCTTCTTCCTGCTGCCGGCAGTGCTGGCGATCGGCGTCGCCGGGGTGGCGCTACGGGTGCCCGCCGGGCCGCTGGTGCCGGCGCTCAACTCCGGCTGGATCAAGATCCACGTAGCCGCCGCGATCACCGGCTCGTCGGTCCTCAGCCTGGCGGCGATCTTCAGCGCGCTGTTCCTGGTCAAGGACCGCATCGAGCGCCGTCGTGAGACCCGCCTGCCGCCCCTGGTCGCAGGTGGAGCGCGCACCGCCGACCAGGTGGAGCTGCAGGAGGCGCTCGCCGGCTACGAGGCTGAGGCTGAGGTGGAGGCCGAGCCCACAGCCGGGCCGCCAGCGGACGGGCCGGCGCCGCGCAGTCTCTGGGACCGCCTGCCGGCGGCCAGGACGCTGGATGAGCTGGCCTACCGCACGGCGGCCTTCGGTTTTCCCATCTGGACCTTCGCGATCATCGCCGGGGCGATCTGGGCGCAGTCAGCCTGGGGTCGCTACTGGGGCTGGGACCCCAAGGAGACCTGGTCGTTCATTGTCTGGGTGGTGTTCGCCGCCTACCTGCACGCCCGCGCCACCGCCGGCTGGCGCGGCCGCCGCGCCGCCTGGATCGCCCTGGTCGGCATGGGCTGCCTGCTGTTCAATTTCTATGTCGTGAACACCTGGATCGTTGGACTGCACAGCTACGCGGGGATCAAGTAGGCAGGTAGGCAGTAGGCAACCGCAGATTGCGGGACGCCCCGGCGGGGAAAGCCCCGGGCAGATGGTCAGCAAGCACAATCTCGACGCCACCGATCTGGCTATCCTGCGCGTGCTGCAGGCCAATGCGCGCGCTACCTATACCGAGATCGGCAAGGCGGTCGGTCTCTCGGCGCCGTCGGCCCATGACCGTGTGCACCGGCTGGAGGACCGTGGCGTGATCCGCGGGTATCACGCGGCGGTCGACCCCGAGCTGCTCGGCCTCGGGGTGCTGGCGCTGGTGGGCGTGGTCCCGACCGGTGTTGCCGACCTGGCCTCGATGGAGGCCGCCTTCGCCGCCGACGGCCAGATCGAAGCCGTCTACAGCGTGGCCGGGGAGGAGAGTCACCTGCTGGTGGTACGCGCCCGCACCCTCCCCGAGCTGTCCGGCGTGCTGCAGCAGATCCGCGCAGTCGAGGGCATCGCTCACACCCGGACTGCAGTGGTGCTCGCCACCCCGGTGCTGCGCGGGCCGGCGCTGTAGCTGTTGCGGGGCTGTAGCGGGGCTGTAGCGGGCCCACCATAATTCGGCAAACTCGGTATGAACTAGGAAGATCTCGCATAGACTCTTGACACGGACGGCCCCATGCGTCCCAAATCAAGCCTAGCGAGCCCCCCAGGCTCCTCCCATTCGTCGCATGTCCTTCTCCCCGTGCGCATAGGGAGGTTGACATGCTCGCCCCAGAAGAGGAGTTGGCCATGCCCAGGCCACGCCGCGTCTTGTCCCTCGCCGCCCTCAGCCTCGTCGCCCTGCTGGTCTTTGTCGCCGCCATGGTGACGACCGCGTTCAGCGCCAGCGCCGCCCCGGCGCTGCCGAACTCGATCGCGGCCATCGGCGACTCGATCAGCCAGGCCTTCGACTCTTGCTGCTTCTGGGGCGACCACCCCAGCCACTCCTGGTCCACCGGCGACTCAAGCTCGGACGGCGTCACCAGCCACTACGAGCACGTCCTCGCCGCCAACGGCGGCATCTCCGGTCACACCCACGACGACGCCGTCACCGGCGCCAAGATGGCTGCCGGGCCAGGCCAGGCTGCCACCGCGGTGTCGCAGGGGGTCCAGTACGTGACCATCCTGCTGGGCGCCAACGACGTCTGTACCTCGTCGTCGTCGAACATGACCTCGACGAGCGACTTCACCGCCCAGTTCACCAAGACGATGGACACCCTCCAGGGCCTGCCGTCCGGCGCGCACGTGTTCGTGTCGAGCATCCCGAACATCTATCAGCTCTGGTCGACGCTGCATCACAACCTCCTGGCCGAAGCGGTCTGGAAGATTGCCGGCATCTGCCAGTCGATGCTCAACACCTCCAACAGCGAGGCCACCCGCCAAGCGGTGCTCGCCCACGAGAGGGACCTGAACGGCGCCCTGCAGAGTGTCTGCGCCAAATACGCCAACTGCCGCTTCGACAACAACGCGGTCTTCAACACCGCTTTCAGCTCCAGCCAGGTCTCCGGCCTGGACTACTTCCACCCGAACCTGGGCGGCCAGGCAATTCTGGCCAACGTCAGCTGGTCCGCCTCCTACTGGGGATAACTTCAGGCACAATCTCGCGCGTGAACGCTAATTGAACGCCGCCGGCCCGGCGGCGGAGCGGACTGCTGGTGGGGTGCGGCGCATGTTCGACCGCGTCGCACCCCGCTACGACCTGGCCAACACGGTGCTGTCGCTGGGGCAGGACCGCCGCTGGCGCAGCGCGGCGGCGGGGGCCACCGGGCTGCGGGACGGCGAGGTCGCGGTCGACGTCGCCTGCGGCACCGGCAAGCTCGCCGCTGAACTCGTGCGCCTCGCCCCGGGCGCCACCGTGGTGGGCCTCGACTTCTCCGTTGAGATGCTGCGCCGGGCTTCCTTCGGGACCCCGGTTGCCGCTGGGGACGCTCTAGCCCTCCCGCTGGCCGACGCCTCGGTGGACGTGGCCACCATCGCCTTCGGCCTGCGCAACCTCCCGGAACCAGCCCAGGGCCTCTTGGAGTTCCGCCGCGTCCTTCGTCCCGGCGGCCGCCTGGTCGTGTGTGAGTTCTCCCACCCGGTCCTGCCAGGCTTCCGCGAGGTCTACGAGCGCTACCTGAACCGCCTGCTCCCCCTCGCCGCCCGCCGCCTCAGCCCCGATCCCGAAGCCTACGAGTACCTCGCGCGCTCGATCGCCGCCTGGCCCACCCAGCCCGAGCTGGCCCTGTGGCTCCAGCAGTCCGGCTTCAGCGCGGTCCGCTGGCGCAACCTCAGCGCGGGCATCGTCGCCCTCCACCACGGCACCGTGTAAGCGCGACGGTCCGGACTGACGCGAAGTTCTGTCATCCGAGCCAGGTCACCTCGTTGAGGCCGGGAACATTGCCCGCGGTGATCATCCGATCAAGAGCACCGACGAGCGCACCGGCACGACGCCGGTCGCGCGGGAACCGCCGGTGACTGGAGTAGACAAGCCCAGCGTGGGCTCTGCCTTGTGCCGCGTAGGCTCGCCGTAGGAGCTCGAAATCCCTGACGTTCTCGGTGACGAGGCAGCGACCTTGCGCTGTGGCCCAGCCAAGGATCTGCTCGTCCGGGAGACCAGCGTGTCCTGGGTCGGCTGCTACCGCAACCACGTCGTGCCCGAGTTTCGTCAGCTCCAAGGCGACGTCGGGGGAGAACATCTCGTCGAGCGCCAGTTTTTGGGTCACGACAGCAGCCGCCGCTCCCGTTGCCACAGTTCCTCGGCGTCGCGTTCCGTGTCCTCGGCATCGCGAATCCACTGCTCGATCTCATCCGGGTAGGCTGCCCAGTAGTCCACCGCAACGCGAACTTTCTCCGGTGCCACACCCATGGTCTCCGCCGCGAGGCGGACAACCTCATCAGCCTCGAGATCGGGCTCGGCTGCCCGCGTGGATTTCACGGCGCGGACAACCTCCCAGACGTCAGGCCCGCCGATCAGCACCGCACGCCGCCCCGATGGCCCATCGCGGAAGAACACCCCTGGAAATTCCTCCATCCGCAACGCCTCATCGACGAACCTGCTGGTCAGCGCCGACGCGCTAAGCCCAGGATGCGCACGCACATAGCGCCGCAGCCGCTCAAAGACGGCCGGGTCGAAGCGAACCGCTCGTGGAACACTACTCATGACTACATTGTAGTACCTCTTGACCCCAGGATTTCACGGTCCGTCATCCCGTTGAAGTGCTGTTAGACTGAGACATCGGCACAAGCGGGAGGTAACGGTGCTTTCACGACCGACCATCCGAAGGATTCTCCTCGTACTCGCCGTGGCGGGCGCCCTGAGCCTCGGCATGGCCAGCGCCCAAGCAGCCAGCGGCGCCAAGTCCACCCCCACTCAGACTCCCACCGCCCCGGCAACGGGAGGCTGTCCCCACCACTCCTCCACCCTCAGCACGCCCTCCGTCTAACCAGCCCTGACCTGACCGCGTCCGGCCTGTGGTCGTCAGGCTCGATTGGTGTGCCCGGAGGTTCAGCGACCAATATGCGGCCGCTGCCCGCGCGGCGCTGAAGATCGGTCGCTCGCTGACTCAACCCCCAATGGGAGAAAGCCTGTAGACTCTGCGCGGTTGTTTGTGCATCGGTTCACAAATGGATTTTGAGGGAGCCCTGTTGAGCGACCGCTATGACGCGCTGGTGGTGGGGGGCGGCCCTGGAGGGTCGGCGACCGCGTATCACTTCGCCAGGGGTGGAGCGCGGGTGCTGATGTGCGAGAAGGCCGCCTACCCGCGTGACAAGGTCTGCGGGGACGGCCTCACGCCGAGGGCGGTGGGGGCGCTCGACGCGATGGGGCTGCGGCACGAGTACCAGGGTTGGTCCCGCAGCGCCGGGCTGAAGGTGCACGGCGGCGGGACGGTGATCGAGCTGCCGTGGCCGGAGCTGTCGGGGTACCCCTCGTTCGGGCTGGCGCGGCCGCGGACCGACTTCGACCAACTGCTGGCCCGGCACGCTGCCAAGGCAGGTGCGACCGTGTGGGAGTCGACCGACGTGGTCGAGCCGCTGATCGAGGGCGGCCTGGTGCGGGGCGCGGTGGTGCGGCGGCAGGGTGAGGACCCGGTGGACGTCCGCGCTGACGTGGTAGTGGCCGCCGACGGGGCGTCGAGCCGGTTCGCCGGGGCGCTCGGGCTGGGGCGGGACCCGCAGCGGCCGATCGGGGTGGCGATCCGGCAGTACTTCCGCAGCGAGCGACACCTCGACCCGTGGATCGACTCCTATCTGGAGCTGCGGCGCGGCGACGACCTGCTGCCCGGCTACGGCTGGGTGTTCCCGCTGGCCGACGGGACCGTCAACGTCGGCGTCGGCCTCCTCAATACCTCGGCGCACTTCCGCAACGTCAACTACAAGAACCTCCTCAAGGAGTGGGCGCCAACCGTCGGGGACGAGTGGTGCTTCACCCCCGACGACGCGGTCGCCAAGCCCCGCTCGGCACCGCTGCCGATGGGGGCGAGCCGCCACCCGGCGCTGTACCGCGGGGTGATGTTCGTAGGGGACGCAGCCGGGCTGATCAACCCCTTCAACGGGGAGGGCATCGACTACGCCATGGAGTCCGGCCAGCTCGCCGCCGAGATCGGCCTGGCGCTACTGGAGACCGGGGACCGGACCTTGCTGCTGCGCTACCGCGAGGCGGTCGAGCGGCGCTACGGCAGCTACTTCGCGCTCGGGCGGGTATTCGTGAAGCTCATCGGAGAACCGAAAGTCATGAAGGTCGCCACCCGTTACGGGCTGCCCCGCCCGACGCTGATGAAGCTGGTTCTCAAGCTCCTCGCCAACCTCTACGAGCCGCGTGGCGGCGACGCGGCCGACAAGATCGTCCGGGCGCTGACCTGGATGGCACCAGCAAGGTGAAAACGATGCTCCGAGGTGTTTGCGCTTGCCCGGTGCCGGTCCTAGGCTTGGCCGGCTGCACGTTCATGGCTGCGGCGCCAACAGCACCGGCGCTGTCCCGTTCCACCGTAAGGACCGCGACACATGTTTGAGGCTGCCCCGTGACTCTAGGTGCATTCGCTCCGATCGTCGTCATGATGGTGCTGGCGACCCTCTTCGCGGTGCTGTCGATTATAGCCTCGGCGTTCCTGGCGCCGACCAAGCGGACCCCCGCCAAGGAGTCGCCCTACGAGTCGGGCATCGAGCCGGGGCGCCTGCCCAAGGGCGAGCGCTACCCGGTCAAGTTCTACCTGACCGCGATGCTGTTCGTGGTGTTCGACGTGGAGATCATCTTCCTCTATCCGTGGGCGGTCACCTTCCGGCAGCTGCGCATGTTCGGCCTGGGTGAGATGGCGATCTTCATCGGTCTGGTGCTGGTCGCCTACGTCTACGACTGGAAGCGCGGCGGATTGGAGTGGGACTGAGCATGGGTACCGGCAGCGGGCTTGAGCGGCTTCCCGGCGGGATCCTGGTCACCACGGTGGAGAAGCTGGCCAACTGGGCGCGCAAGGGCTCGCTGTGGCCGGCGACCTTCGGGCTGGCCTGCTGCGCGATCGAGATGATGGCCACCGGCGCCGGCCGCTACGACCTGGCTCGGTTTGGCATGGAGGTGTTCCGGGCCTCGCCCCGGCAGGCCGACCTGATGATCGTGGCCGGGCGGGTCTCGCAGAAGATGGCGCCGGTGCTGCGCACGATCTACGACCAGATGCCCGAGCCGAAGTGGGTCATCTCGATGGGGGTCTGCGCCACCTCCGGCGGGATGTTCAACAACTACGCGGTGGTGCAGGGCGTGGACCAGATCATCCCGGTCGACATGTACGTGCCCGGCTGCCCGCCGCGCCCGGAGATGCTGATGGACGGCATCCTCAAGCTCCACGAGCAGATCAAGCGCGGCGAGCCCCGGAGCAAGCTGATCCTGACAGGGCAGGAGGGCTAAGCCCGCGATGAGCAGCGCAGACGCCCTCCAGCCGGTGCTCACCGGGCTTCGTGAGCGTTTTCCCGAGGCCGTGAAGGAGGTCGGTGGCCACCGTGGCGAGGTGACCGTGGAGCTGCACCGCGAGCACCTCCCCGAGGCTGCCACCTGGCTGCGCGACCACCCGGCGGCACGCTTCCGCCACCTCTCGGACCTGTCGGGGAGCGACTACCTCGACCGTGAGGACCGGCTCTGCGTCGACTACCACCTCTACTCGTTCGACCACAACGTACGGCTGCGGCTGAAGGTGCGGGTCTCGGTCGAGGACCCGCATGTGCCCAGCGTCACCAGCATCTGGCCCACCGCCGACTGGCACGAGCGCGAGGTCTACGACTTCTTCGGGGTCCGCTTCGACGGCCACCCCAACCTGATCCGCATCCTCATGCCGGAGGACTGGCGCGGCTACCCGCAGCGCAAGGACTACCCGCTCGGCGGCGTCGATATCGGCTACATCGGCGCCCACATCCCAGCGCCGGACACCCGCCGCTACAGGGGAGGCTGGACCAGCACATGACTGAGCGGATCAGCCAGACCGAGGACCTGGCGGTCAGGCCGGGCGAGGCCTCCGACCTGCCGCCGAAGGAGGCTGCCCGGCCGGTGGAGGAGACCGAGCGGCGGGCGCAGCAGATCATCGCCATGGGCGGCGGCGACTGGGCCGAGGTGACCGCCCGACGCCACGCCGAGGGCGACGACGACCTGATGGTCATCAATCTGGGCCCGCAGCACCCCGCCAGCCACGGCGTGCTGCGGCTGGTGCTGGAGTTGCGCGGCGAGGAGGTCGTCTCCTGCCAGCCGGTGGTCGGCTACCTGCACACCGGCATCGAGAAGTCGGCCGAGTTCCGTCCCTGGGTGCAGGGCGTCACCTTCGTGACCCGGATGGACTACCTCTCGCCGCTGCACAACGAGACCGCCTACTGCCTGGCCGTCGAGAAGCTGCTCGGCATCGAGGCACCACCGCGGGCGCAGGCACTGCGGGTGCTGCTGATGGAGCTGAACCGGGTGGCGTCGCACCTGGTGTGGCTCGCCACCACCGGCATGGAGCTGGGCGCGCTGTCGGTGATGCTGTACGGCTTCCGCGAGCGCGAGGAGATCCTCGACATCCTGGAGGCGGTCACCGGGCTGCGCATGAACCACGCCTGGGTCCGCCCCGCTGGCGTCTCCCAGGACCTCCCCGACGGGATCGAGGACAAGATCCTCGACTTCGTCAGCAACATGCGCGCCAAGGCCGACGAATACGAGACGCTGCTGACCAACAACCCGATCTGGCTGGAGCGCACCCGCGGGATCGGCGCCATGTCGCCGGAGCGGCTCATTGAGCTGGGTGTGACCGGCCCCATGCTCCGCGCCGCCGGGCTCGACTACGACCTGCGCCGGGCCGAGCCCTACTGCGGCTACGAGCAGTACGACTTCGAGGTGCCGACCGCCACCAGCTCCGACGTGTACGGCCGCTACCAGGTCCGCATCGCCGAGATCCGCGAGAGCCTGCGCATCGTCGAGCAGGTCCTCGACACCCTGCCCTCCGGCCCGGTCATGCTCGACGACCCGAAGATCGGCTGGCCCGCCCGGCTGGCGCTCGGGCCGGACGGCCTCGGCAACTCGCCCGAGCATGTCAAGCACATCATGGGCGAGTCGATGGAGGCGCTGATCCACCACTTCAAGATGGTCACCGAAGGTTTCAAGGTGCCGGCCGGCGAGGTCTACGTGAGCGTCGAGTCGCCCCGCGGCGAGCTCGGCTACCACGTCGTCAGCGACGGCGGCAACCTGCCCTACCGCGTCCACGTCCGTGACCCGTCGTTCGTCAACCTGCAGGCCGTCCCCGAAATGGTCCGTGGCGGCCTGCTCGCCGACGTGATCGCCGCCGTCGCCTCGGTCGACCCCGTCCTCGGCGGCGTCGACCGCTAGACCCGAGACCCGAACCAGACAAGAAGCCACCACCATGCCACTCACCGAAAAGAACCTGGCTCACGCGGAGGAGCTGATTGCCCGCTACCCGGAGCGGCGCTCGGCGCTGCTGCCGTTGCTGTTCCTGCTGCAGGCCGAGGACGGCTACGTCTCACCGGCGGGGGTCGCCCAGATCGCCGGCCTGCTCGGCCTGACCAAGGCCGAGGTCGGCGCGGTGGCGACCTTCTACACCATGTTCCGCCGCAGGCCGGTGGGGAAATACCTGGTCTCGGTGTGCAAGACGCTGCCCTGCCAGCTGCGCGGCTCGCGCGCGATCGCCGCGGCGCTCACCGAGCGGCTCGACGTCCCCCTCGGCGGGACTGACGCCAGCGGCATGGTCACCGTCGAGGAGGTCGAGTGCCTGGCCGCCTGCGACGGCGCCCCAGTCGCCCAGGTCAACACCGAGAACTACGAGCGCCTCGACAAGGACCAGGCCCTCGCCCTGGTCGAGCGGCTGCTCCGCGACGAGGTCCCAGCGCCGACCCTGGCCAGGGAGGGGTCGGTGACTGAGCCCTCCACCGCCTGCCTGCACTGGCGCCTCGCCGGGCTCGGCGACCCGCCGCCGGAGCTGGCTACCACTAAGCATGCTGACGACGGCGAGGGGAAGGCATAGATGGTGGAGGGACAGCAGCCGCAGCCGGCGCAGCCGGTCAGCGTCCTCACCAGCCGCTGGGCCGACGGGCGGGCGCACGACATCGACCGGTTCATGGAGCTGGACGGCTACGCCAGCCTCGACGCGGCACTCGGCAGCGACCCCGCTGAGCTGGTGCAGACCATGAAGGACTCGGGCCTGCGCGGCCGTGGCGGGGCCGGGTTCCCCACCGGGATGAAGTGGGGGTTCCTGGCCAAGGGCACGGGGAAGCCGACCTACCTGGTGATCAACGCCGACGAGAGCGAGCCGGGCACCTTCAAGGACATGGAGCTGCTGGAACGCGACCCGCACGCCCTGGTCGAGGGCGCGATCGTGTCGGCCTACGCGATCGGCTGCCGAACCGCCTTCATCTACCTGCGCGGCGAGTGCGGCTTCGCCGGCCGCCGCCTGGCCGCCGCGATCGGGCAGGCCTACGACAAGGGCCTGCTCGGCAAGGACATCAACGGCTCCGGGTTCGACCTGGACGTGGTCCTGCACCGGGGCGCCGGCGCCTACATCTGCGGCGAGGAGACCGCGCTGCTGGTACCGGGCGCCGACCACGGTCAACAACGTCGAGACGATCGCCACCGTCCCGTGGATCTTCCGCAGGGGCGTGGAGTGGTTCCGATCGATGGGCACCGAGAAGTCGCCCGGCCCGAAGCTGTTCAGCGTCTCCGGCGACGTCAAGCGGCCCGGCAACTTCGAGTACCCCCTGGGAACCCCCGCCCGCGAGCTGATCATGGGCGCCGCCGGGGGCCTGCTCGACGGCAAGGAGCTGAAGGCGTGGACGCCCGGCGGGTCCTCCACGCCGATGCTGACCGCCGACCACCTGGACACCGGCATGGACTTCGAGAGCGTCGGCGCCGCCGGGAGCCTGCTCGGCACCGCCGCGGTGATCGTGCTCTCGACCGACGTCTGCATCGTGCAGGCGTGCCTCAACTTCACCGAGTTCTACGCCCACGAGTCCTGCGGCAAGTGCACCCCCTGCCGCGAGGGCACCGACTGGATGCGTAAGATCCTCCTGCGCCTGGAGACCGGTGCGGGCCGCGAGGACGACATGAAGACCCTCAAGGACATCTGCGACTCGATCTTCGGCCGTTCCTTCTGCGCCCTCGGCGACGGGGCGACCAGCCCGATCGTGTCGGCCCTCAAGTACTTCCGCGACGAGTTCGAGCAGCACGTCAGTGGCGGTGGCTGCCCCTTCGGGGCAGTTCCCGTGGCCGCTGGCGCGCACTAGGAGACCCCTTTAATGCCCGAGACGCCCGACGGCAAGCCGACCACCGTGAAGGTCACCATCGACGACCACGAGCTCGAGGTCGCGCCGGGGACGCTGGTGATCCGCGCGGCGGAGCAGCTCGGCATCATCGTCCCGCGCTTCTGCGACCACCGGCTGCTGGCCCCCCTCGGCGCCTGCCGGCAGTGCCTGGTCGAGATCGCCGGGCAGCGCAAGCCGCTGACCGCCTGCACCACCACGGTCACTGACGGGATGGTCGTCAAGACCCAGGAGACCAGCGAGATTGCCCGTGCCGGCCAGGAGGGCACGCTCGAGCTCCTGCTGATCAACCACCCGCTCGACTGCCCCATGTGCGACAAGGGCGGGGAGTGCCCGCTGCAGGACCAGACCCTTGAGCACGGGCCCGGCGAGACCCGCTTCGTCGAGACCAAGCGGCACTACGAGAAGCCCATCAAGATCTCCGAGACGGTCCTGCTCGACCGGGAACGCTGCGTGCTGTGCGCCCGCTGCACCCGCTTTTCCAGCGAGATCGCGGGTGACCCGTTCATCGAGCTGTTCGAGCGCGGCTCCCTGGAGCAGGTGGCGATCTACGAGGACGAGCCCTACGACAGCTACTATTCCGGCAACGTCGTGCAGATCTGCCCGGTCGGCGCGCTGACCTCGCCGTCCTACCGGTTCCAGGCCCGCCCCTTCGACCTGACCTCCACGGAGGCGGTCTGCAACCACTGCGCGGCCGGCTGCAACCTGCGCATCGACGCCCGCCGGGGCCTGGTCACCCGCCAGCTCGCCAGCGACAACGACGAGGTCAACGAGGCGTGGAACTGCGACCGGGGCCGCTACGGCTTCGCCTACGCCCAGGACCCCAAGCGGGTGCTGATCCCCCACGTCGAGGACAACGGCAGCCTCGAGACCGCCTCCTGGCGGGAGGCGCTGCGCCGCGCCGCCGACGGGATCGAGGCGCGGCGCCACCACGGAATCGGGGTGCTGGTCGGCGGGCACCTCACTGACCAGGACGCCTACGCCCTGCAGAAGCTCGCCCGGGTGGCCCTCAAGACCAACAACGTCGACGCACGCACCTGGCCAGGGTCGGAGGCCGAGACCGCCGTGGCCGCGCGGCTCGCTCGCGGCGGCGCGGCCGTCACCTACCGGGACCTGGAGGCAGCTGGCGCGGTGGTGGTCGTTGACCTCGACCCGCATGAGGAGTCCCCGATCCTGTTCCTGAGGCTGCGCAAAGCATCCCTGCAAAGGGGCGTCAAGGTGATCGCGGTGGGCCCCAGGGCTGGGCGGCTCGCCGAGTTCGCCACCGTGGTCCCGACCCTGCCGGGGGAGGAGGCCGCCGCCCTCGACCAGCTCGCCAAGGACGGAGTGGGCGATCTGCCGGAGGGCAGAGGCGTGGTCGTCCTTGCCGGGTGGAGGGCCGGGCCGGCGGGGGCACTTGGGGCCGCAATGGCGCTGGCGGACGCCGTCGGTGCTGGCTTCGCCTGGGTGCCCAGGCGGGCAGGGGACCGTGGTGCGCTGGACCTGGGCGCCCGGCCGGACCTGCTGCCTGGGGGGCGGCTGGTCGCCGACGACGAGGCGCGCGGCGCCCTCGGCACCGAATGGGGCGCTGAGCTGCCCGCCGAGCCGGGGCTGGACGGGCCGGCGATGGTCCGCGCCGCTGCCGAGGGGAAGCTCGGCGTGCTGCTGCTCGCCGGGGTCGACCTGATCCGCGACTACGGCCCGGGGGACCTCGCCGAGCAGGCGCTCCGCAACGCCTTCGTGATCGCCGCCGACCACAGCCTCAACGACACCACCAAGCACGCGGACGTGCTGCTGCCCGCAGTGGTCCACGCGGAGACCCGTGGCACCTTCACCGACTGGGAGGGCCGGGTCCAGGAGACCCATCCCGCTGTGCCGGTCGGCGGTGCCGCACAGGCGGTCTGGGAGCTGGCCGACCAGCTCGCCATCCGCCTCGGCACTGATCTCGGCCTCGCCAGCTTCGACCGGGTCGCCGCCGAGACCGAGCTGGCCCGGGTCACCCCGGACCCGGACGGCCTCACCCCTGTCGCCCTGCCCGGTGGCAAGAGCAAGGGCGGGGGCGAGGCTGTCCCTGCCGACGACGGGCTCGCCCTCATCACCTATCCGCTGCTGCTCGACGGCGCTTCGATGCTGGCGCGGGCGTCCGACCTGAACCGCGCCACCGTGCCCGCGTTCGTCGAGGTGCATCCGGACGACGCCACCCGGCTGCACCTCCACGACGGCGGCACAGCCGAGATCACCGCCGGCAAGGACAGCTTCGGCGGGGACCGCAAGGCCACCCTGCCGGTGCGGGTCAGTGCCCAGGTCGCCCCCGGCTGCGCCTTCATCCCCAGCAACCAGCCGGACCTGTCGCTCGGGGAGCTGCTCGGCCCGGCCCCGGCGCTGCGAATCGCGGTCCGCGCCGCCAAGGAGGTGGCCGCCTGATGGACGCGACGCTGTGGGGGATCCTGATCATGCTGATCAAGGTTGTCGCGGTGTTCGCCTTCCTGATGCTGTCGGTGCTGTTCATCATCTGGCTGGAACGCAAGGTCGTCGCTTTGATGCAGACCCGGATCGGACCCAACCGCGTCGGGCCGATGGGGCTGCTGCAGAGCCTCGCCGACGGCATCAAGCTGTTCTTCAAGGAGGACATCCGGCCGCTGTCGGCCGACAAGCTCCTGTACCCGCTGGCGCCGGTGTTGATGATGGTGCCGGCGTTCCTGTCGATCTCGGTGATCCCGTTCGGGAGCCACTTCGGCAGCCAGCCGGCGCAGCTCACCGATTTGAACGTGGGCCTACTGTTCGTGCTCGCCATGGGCAGCCTGCAGGTCTACGGGGTGGTGCTGGCCGGATTCGCGGCCGGGTCGAACTACCCGCTGCTCGGCGGGGTGCGCTCCTCAGCGCAGATGATCAGCTACGAGCTGGCCCAGGGGCTGTCGCTGGTGGGGGTGTTCATGCTGGCCGGCACCCTGAGCGCCGCCCAGATCGTGGCCGCCCAGCACGGCGTCGCGCACCTGCACCTCGGCAACAGCGACATCCCGGTGTTCCCCAACTGGTACCTGCTGCCGCAGCTGCCGATGTTCCTGGTGTTCATGATGGCCGGCATCGCCGAGACCAACCGGGCCCCCTTCGACCTCCCGGAGGCCGAGACCGAGCTGGTCGGCGGCTACCACACCGAGTACTCGGGCGTGAAGTTCGCGCTGTTCTTCCTGGCCGAGTACCTCAACATCATCACCGTCTCGGCGGTGGCCACCACGCTGTTCCTCGGCGGCCCGGACGGGCCGATCGTGCACGGGTTCCTGCCGTGGCTATGGCCGATCCTGTGGTTCATCGCCAAGATCTACCTGTTCATCTTCATGTTCATCTGGCTGCGGGCGACGCTGCCGCGGTTGCGCTTCGACCGGCTCATGGCGATCGGCTGGAAGCTGCTGATCCCGGTCACGCTGTTCTGGATCGCCGTCACCGCCGTGCGGCTGGTGGTGGACCTGTCCCGCTTCCGCAGCGGGCTGCTGGTCGTCTCCAGCGTGCTGCTGGTGTTGCTGCTGCTGTCGTTCCTGCTGCCATCGTCGCGTCCCAGCGCGGCCGACGAATCCGCGGCCCCGGGAGGTTCCGCCCCATGAGCATGGCCACCGAGCTGATGAAAGGCCTGTCGGTCACCTTCCGGAGCATGTTCCGGAAGCCCAACACCATCCAGTACCCGGAGGAGAAGCGGCCGACCCAGCCCCGCTTCCACGGCCGCCACGTGCTCAACCGCTACGACGACGGGCTGGAGCGCTGCATCGGCTGCGAGCTGTGCGCCTCCGCCTGCCCGGCCGACGCGATCTACGTGCAGGGCGCCGACAACACCCCGGAGGCGCGCTACTCGGTGGGGGAGCGCTACGCCGCGATCTACCAGATCAACTACAACCGCTGCATCTTCTGCGGGCTGTGCATCGAGGCGTGCCCGACGCGGGCGCTGACCATGAGCACCGAATACGAGCTGTCCTCGCCGACCCGCCAGGGGCTCGTCTACGACAAGCCGCAGCTGCTCGCCCCGGTGCCGGCCGGCGCCAAGCCACCCCCCCACACCGACGCCACCGACGGCGAGCCGACGATCAGCCGCTACGGGCCGTGGGCGTCGGTGTCGCAGGAGTCCACCGAGCCGATCTGGGCGCTGCTGCGGGAGCAGGAGACCCGCCAGGGCGACCGCGAGCTGCCTCCCGACGAGGTGGTGCCGAGGTGAACACGGTCATCCTCGCTACGACGACCGCCTCCGACTGGGCCGAGCTGGTCACTTTCGTGATCCTCGCGGCGGTGTCGGTCGGCAGCGCCATCGGCATGGTGCTCAGCCGCAACGCGGTCTACTCAGCGCTGTTGCTGGTGATCAACTTCTTCTGCCTGGCCGGCTTCTACGTGCTGCTGCAGGCGCAGTTCATCGCGGCGGTGCAGGTGATCGTCTACGCCGGGGCGATCATGGTGCTGTTCCTGTTCGTGCTGATGATGATCGGCGTCGAGCACGAGGAGGCCCTGAAGGAGACCATCAAGGGCCAGCGCACCGCAGCGACCATCCTCGGGGTCCTGCTGCTCGCCGGGGTCGGGACCGCCGTGGGCACCAAGGCGTTCAGCTTCGCCAACGGCTCCGCTCGGCTCACCCAGGTGAACGCGAGCGGCAACGTGCAGGCCATCGGCCGCCTCCTCTTCACCCACTACGCCTTCGCGTTCGAGGCGACAGGCGTGCTGCTGGTGGTCGCCGCCGTCGGCGCGCTGGTCCTCGGGAGGCGGCGTCCATGAGAGTGCAGCCCAGCGCCTACCTGATCCTGTCGGCGGTGCTGTTTACCATCGGCGTGTTCGGGGTGCTGATCCGGCGCAATGCCATCGTGGTGTTCATGTGCGTGGAGCTGATGCTCAACGCGGTGAACCTCACCTTCATCGCCTTCTCCAGGATGAACGGAGGCCTCGACGGCCAGGTGCTGTCGTTCTTCGTGATGGTGGTCGCCGCCGCCGAAGTGGTGGTCGGCCTCGGCATCCTGGTGGCCATCTTCCGCAAGCGCTCGTCGACCAGCGTCGACGACGTCAACCTGCTCAAGGGGTGAGCCGAGCCTGAACCCGACTGGAGCGATCCGGCTGCTGTGGCTGCTGCCGCTGCTGCCGCTCGCCGGCTTCGCGGTCAACACGCTGATCGGGCGGCGGCTCAAGCTGCTGGCCGGCTGGCTCGCCACCCTGCTGGTCTTCGCGGCGTTCGCGGTCGCCGTGGCGGCGCTGCTGGAGCTGCTGTCCAAGGACGCCAGCTCCCGGGTCGCGGTCCTGCGCGGCTACGACTGGTTCAGCTCCGGGAACCTGCGGATCGCCTTCGACCTGCGCTGGGACCCCCTGTCGGCCACGCTGGCGCTGGTCATTACCGGGGTCGGCGGCCTGATCCACCTCTACTCGATCGGCTACATGGCCCACGACGAGCGGCCCGGGACGTATTTCGCCTGGCTGAACCTGTTCGTCGCCGCCATGCTGATCCTGGTGCTGGCGCAGAACTTCCTGGTGATGTTCCTCGGCTGGGAGGGGGTCGGGCTCTGCTCCTACCTGCTGATCGGGTTCTGGTTCTATCGCACCGACGTGCCGGGCTTCGAGGGCAACGGCGTGCCGCTGGCGGCCAAGAAGGCGTTCCTCGCCAACCGGGTCGGGGACGTTGGCTTCCTGCTGGCGATGTTCCTGATCTTCAGCAAGGTTGGCAGCCTCGACTTCGACCAGGTCTTCGGTAAGGCCGGAGCGGCGGGGGGTGCGGGGA
>WNGR01001254.1_pt1 | contig 28404 bp, 30 predicted proteins | sample 5407581 | NCBI WGS metagenome assembly WNGR01 (sample SAMN13153383, study PRJNA577476) | soil metagenome | isolation source: 80 cm soil or saprolite under Garry oak tree replicate 2 | place: USA:California | collected 2016-06-15
CTACGATAACAACCGCATTAGCATTGAAGGCTCGACCAAGCTGGCCTTTAGTGAGGATGTGGCCACACGCTTCATCGCTTATGGTTGGAATGTGACACGCGTGGGCGATGCAAATGACCTGGAGATGTTGGAGCGTGCCCTTCGCACCTTTCAAGCCACCCAGGATCGCCCTACCTTGATCATTGTGGATAGTCATATTGGCTATGGAGCGCCGACCAAGCAAGATACCAAGGAAGCCCACGGTGAGCCACTTGGAGAGGAGGAGATCCGCCTGACCAAGCGCTCCTATGGCTGGCCCGAGAACGAGCATTTCCTGGTGCCTGACGGTGTGCGAGAGCATTTCCAGGAAGGAATAGGCAAACGGGGTGCTCAACTCTACGCTCAGTGGTCTACGCTGTTCGAGTCCTATCGGGAACACTACCCAGAGCTCGCGGATCACCTGCGCAGGATTCAGTGGCGGGAATTGCCCGATGGCTGGGATCGTGACTTGCCTTCGTTCGCTCCCGATCCTAAGGGGATAGCCACGCGCGAGGTATCAGGTAAAGTACTCAATGCCATTGCCAAGAATGTTCCCTGGTTGGTGGGCGGCTCTGCCGATCTTGCGCCATCGACGAAGACGCTGCTGACCTTCGAGGGTGCTGGCGATTTTGAGGCCAATAACTATGCTGGCCGCAACCTCCATTTCGGTGTGCGCGAGTTCGGGATGGGTACCGTCCTCAATGGGTTAGCACTTTCTAAGGTGCGTGCCTATGGGTCCACCTTCCTGATCTTTAGTGATTATGCCCGTGCAGCCATTCGCTTGAGTGCCTTGATGGAAATCCCGGTCATCTATATTTTTACCCATGATTCGATTGGGGTAGGAGAGGATGGGCCAACACATCAACCTGTGGAGCAACTTACTTCCCTGCGTGCCATCCCCGGGCTCAACGTGTTACGCCCGGCAGACGCCAATGAAGTCGTGGAAGCTTGGCGTGTGATCATGCGCATGCATCATGAACCAGCCGCTATTATTCTCTCGCGACAAGCCTTGCCCATCGTCGACCGCTCGGTCTATGCCTCAGCCGCCGGCGTCGCGCAAGGGGCCTATATCCTGGCAGAAGCCGAGGGGGGCAAACCCGAGGTGTTGCTGCTGGCCACCGGTAGTGAGGTGGCGCTCTGTCTTCAGGCCTACGAACAGCTCAAGAAGGAAGGAATCAGAGCGCGGGTGGTGAGTATGCCATGCTGGGAACTGTTTGAGCGGCAAAGTCAGGACTATCGAGAGCAGGTCCTGCCACCAGACGTGACGGTTCGGGTGGCGGTGGAACAAGCCTCGACGATGGGTTGGGCCCAGTATGTCGGCATGAAGGGAACCGTCATTGGGATGCATACCTTTGGGACGTCTGCCCCGCTCAAGGATCTGCTGGTCAAGTTCGGCTTTACACCGGAGAAGATTGTGAGTGCTGCCAAAGCACAACTTGCTCCATAGGAGTGTATTCTTAGGTAAGACAGGATGCCTCCATAGGTGCGGTTCATTTTTTTCGGCTGAATGGCAAACTTCGCATGGTGTACGCTCATTTACACCGAACATAAGAGGTGATTTCACGTGAGGCGAGCGTGAAGTTTGCCATTCAGCGGCTTTTGTCTCATTCCGCTTTCTTTGTAGCTTTCTCTTTTGGCGGCCCATACCAGCAGTGGCGGCTTTTGAGAACTTGTAAATGTTGCGCCTGTTCCTGCGCCAAATCTTCAAGAAACTCTTGCTGACCGGCCAGTTGCCCATCCTGCTCTCCAGCGTTGAGGCACTGGGAGAAGAGTTTGCGGTCGTCGGAGGTGAGGCATTTGCCGGTGGCTAGCTCGAATTGCCAGCCATGCATGGTGCAGGTGAGAATGCCGTTCTCGACTTTGCCGAAGCGGGTAAGGTCGGCTTTGAGGTGGGGGCAGCGACGTTGTACGCGGTAGCCATCGACCTCGAAAAATTGATGTTCGGGGTCTTTTTCGGCATAGTGGCCCTCGATGTACTGGATGCGTTCGGGTGAGAGACCCTTGAAGAAGATGTAGACGTATTCGTTATATGGCCCCTTGCGCTCGGCCTTGAAGCGGCAGGAGAGGAAGAGATCGTTGATCCAATCTTCGACATGGCGGAGAATGCTGGACTCGAGCAGGGCCGGATCGACCTCGAAGCGGTACTCCCACTCCTCACCATGCCAGGGATAGACCTTGCGTTGCTGGAAGTCAATGACCGTGGCCTGTTGACCACAGTCGATCAGCAAACGCCCATTAATACCGACACAGATTTGGTCGGCAATTTGCAGCAAAGGCTCGAACCAATCACGCAGCGATGCCACAATATCCACCTGTCCACGCGGCCATGACTCCTTGAGGGCTTTTATGGTAGGCAACTGGCGTTCGCGATAAGCTTCAAGATAGGCACGTTTGTTAGTGAAGATGGCCTCAACCTGCTCATCAGGCAGTGGATGGCGCACTGTACAGTTGCCAGGAGTGAAGGTTGCTACACTGCCTGGGATCATGCTACGCCCATTGTGGTGCCCATGCTCCTGGAGATATTCCAGCCAAACAGTCTGATCGGGAAAGGTATTCGTGGGATCGCGGTCAAAGTCATTGAAGCTGAATAGCTCATCGTCCAGGAAACAAGGTGGCCCGGCTGAGGGGATAATGAAGTTCGCACCGATCTGCTGGGCATAGCGCAAGGCGCGGGCCATCTCATTCTCGCGCTTTTTACGGCCCAAAGCCTGCATCATCTTCTCAGGGAATAAGTAGACCATGGGATACCAGATGGCGCCGGAGTATTGGAGAAAGTGGGCGTCATAAGGGCCAAGCTCAACGAGCTTATCGATATCTATAGGTCGCGAGTCGTTCTGATCAAAGATGCGCGTCTCACGATCATCGACAATTAGGCCGGAGTCACCGAGCGGCCCGTCGATCGGTGCCACCATAGCCACCGTGGTAAAGCGTAGACCATCTTGCTCAATTGTTTGATAATTTTTCGTCTTGAGGAACTTTGTGAAACCAACATTGCGTAACGCCATCTCCTGAAGATCTAAGGGAAAGTCTGGTAAGATGACTGTCGCATCTTTCGAGACGTGTTCTTTTAGGAATTGAGGATCAAAGTGATCATAATGCAAGTGCGAGAGATAGAGATAGGTGGGATGACTGATTTTTGTTATATCTACTTTCTCATTGCTAGGGAATGGGAACCACGAGGCAAAGTAAGCCGGATTGAACCAGGGGTCACACAGAATGCTGCCATAACGAGTTTCGATAAACAGACCTGCCTGACCGAGAAATGTAACATCCATGAGAACTTCCTTAAGTTAGAAATGAGTTTGACAGGCAATGATTGGATAGCCCAGAACTTTGCGAGCGACCGCACTGAAAGCTTCAGCATCACCGCTGCACCAGACCTGGAGGGTACCGTATGGATTGCCATGTGAATGACGATGCCGCATTAACGTTTCCGTATCCAGAATGGCATGAGTGCGCCGTGCGATAGCTGTTCCGCTATCAATAACCTGGATACGGTGATGGGTAATATGTTCGATGACGGGGCGTAGTGCCGGAAAATGTGTGCAGCCTAGCACAATCACGTCCACATTCTCTTTGAGTAAGGGGTCTAACGCCTCTTTTACAGTTTGCTCAACTAGGGAGCCGTCCAGTTCCCCGCGTTCGACCAGGGCAACCAGTTCTGGGCAGCCAACCGCGAAGACCTCGATACCACCTGCAAATTCGTCGATCAGTTGGCGTAAGTAGAGTGCCTTCGCCGCCTGGTTGGTTGCGGCAATGCCAATGCGCCCTTTTTTGGTGACACGTGCCGCAGGCTTCACAGCCGGTACTACGCCTATAAATGGAACGGAGAACGTGGCGCGTAACGTGGAGAGTGCCACCTGCGAGGCGGTGTTGCAGGCGACCACAATTAGTTTTGCCCCTTGCTCAATCAGAAATTTGTTGGCCTGTACAGACAGTGCAATGATATCTTCTTCGCTGCGCGTGCCGTAGGGACAATGGGCGGTATCACCGAAGTAGACGTAATTCTCAAAAGGGAGTTCCTTGCGTAAGGCTGAGAGAATGGTCAGGCCTCCCGCACCGGAATCAAACACACCAATAGGGGCATCACTCGGCTCTACGAACACTATCCGCTCTTGATCGAAGCAAGGTTGGCTATGCTTCTCATTGCGAGCCGGATGGATGTTCGTGACATCTTCTGGACTCGATCTCATATGTTTCTATAGTAACTCTACTTACTCTACACTTCGAAATTCGTGTTGTTCGCCGAAGACGCGGCGCATAGCATCACTTATTTCTCCTAGTGTAGCATACGTTTCAACTGCAGCGAGAATCAATGGGAGCAAATTCTCATGGCCTGCTGCGCCCTTTTCCAGAGCCGTAAGGGTCTGCTGCACCTTTTCGTTGTCACGCCTTGCACGTAGGGTGGCGAGTTTGGCAGCCTGTCGCATACCTACTTCGGGATCGACGCGCAGTAACGCTGGGCGGTTTTCCTCCTCTGCAATAAAACGATTGACGCCGACCACAATAGCTTGCTGCTCATCTAGCTTGCATTGATACTCGTAGGCTGCTTGCTCAATCTCGGCTTGCATGAAGCCGCGTTCGATAGCTCGCACGCTGCCACCCAGTTCATCAATTTTCTGAATATAGTTCCAGGCTTGCTCCTCGATGGCATTGGTCAATGCTTCGACATAATACGATCCGGCCAGGGGATCTACTACGTCGGCTACGCCCGTTTCATAGGCCAGGATTTGCTGGGTGCGTAGGGCGATGCGAGCAGCCTCTTCGGTTGGCAGGGAAAGGGCCTCATCTTTGGAGTTGGTATGTAGCGATTGGGTTCCCCCTAGCACGGCTGAAAGGGCCTGATAGGCGGTACGCACGATATTGTTATCGGGCTGCTGGGCCGTCAGTGTTGAACCGGCGGTCTGCGTATGGAAGCGCAGCATCATCGAACGCGGGTCCTGAGCATGAAAGCGGTCGCGCATAATATGCGCCCACATGCGCCGGGCAGCTCGGAACTTCGCCACCTCCTCAAACAGGTTATTATGACTGTTGAAAAAGAAGGAGAGTTGCCCTGCAAATTTATCAACATTCAGTCCGGCATTGACGGCAGCCTTGACATAACTAATGGCATTGGAGAGTGTAAATGCTACTTCTTGCACTGCTGTAGAGCCTGCCTCACGAATATGATAGCCACTGATGCTGATGGTGTTCCATCGGGGCAGGTTTTCGGCGCAATAACGAAACAGATCGGTGATGATGCGCATTGAGTGCTCTGGCGGGTAAATATAGGTGCCGCGAGCTGTATATTCCTTGAGGATATCGTTCTGCACGGTGCCGGAGAGCTTGCGTATATCGGCTCCCTGCTTTTTGGCGACCGCGATATAGAGGGAGAGCAGAATACTGGCCGTAGCGTTGATGGTCATGGAGGTGCTGATGCGTTCGAGAGGCAAGCCATTGAGCAGGGTTTCCATGTCTTCCAGACTGGAGATGGAGACACCAACTTTACCGACTTCGCCCAGCGATAAAGGATTGTCGGCATCATAGCCCATCTGGGTGGGCAGGTCAAAGGCCACGGAGAGGCCAGTTGTGCCCTGCGAGAGTAAGAAATGGTAGCGTTTATTTGATTCTTCTGCCGTGCCAAAACCGGCGTACTGGCGCATCGTCCAAAAACGTGAACGATACATGGTGGGCTGTACGCCACGAGTGAAGGGAAATTCGCCTGGGTACCCCAATTGCTCATGGGGAGCGAAACCTTGCAGGTCTTCTTCCGTCAGCAGGTCCGGTATCTCGATATGCGAACTGGTCTCAAAGGTTGGCTGTCGCTGTGGCGTCTTCTCTTTAGCCTTGCGTGCAGTTTTCTCACGCCATTCCTCGGCATTGTGGCTGATATGCAGGTCCATAGCAATTCCCTCCATCGTTTTTCAATGGCATTATAGCATATGGGATGCTGCGTCGGTTACGGGAGTCGCCTCCTATTCCTCGCACTCCTGCCAACCTGACACACGACTGAACCGTCGAGAGGACTCGATATGACCTCGATGGAAATTCCAATGGAATTCGTCGTCGGCAGGTACATGAGAGCCTGCGATATCGAGTGGGCGCCGTGCTCGGTAGAGCGGCTCAAAGGGACAGTTTGCCATAGCACAGACAATGTAGGCATCACCTCGTGCCACAGCCGTCTCTACCTCGTCAAGGTACTGCTGTGCTCCGGCAGACAGGATACCTCCCATCTTCTCGCACATCTCCTCCATTTCCTCAGTGCCAAACGCGGTACCTCGAAGTTCGCTGCGAGCACTGGGGGCCGCAACCTGCCAGAGATCGTCTCGGTGAATACGTCGGTCGCGATACTTTCTGGGCACTGTGTCTACACGGGTAGCTGGAGGAGAAGATTGGTGAGAGTGGAGCAATTCTGGCATAGCAACCGCCTGATTGAGCAGGAAAAAGTTCTGCAAGGCTTCCCACAGACTCTCCTCCGCTTTTTCGGGTAGTGGCTCAATCAAGAAGGATGGCTCAGATCCCAGGAAACCACTTCCACAAATTGAGGGAAGGCATCACCTGCCTGGAAAACGAGAACCGATCCTTCTCAAATGAGCCACTACTGATTGACAGTAACTCATAGGGAAGACATAATGAGGTGTCTCTTCCTTAGTATAAGAGCCAGAAACGGCAGACCATGTTGAAGAGTGTCACGTTTATCTGAAGATGGTGATACGTGAGAGGAACAACACCGTCAACGTACTTTTATACAGTCAAAGGAGATAACTTAGTGTCAGGCACCCCATAGCTCTGCGCTAGGGGCTTGGAGTTGGGATGGCTTTACATCCGTCTGCTCCAAGTCCGGGCCTGACCAGATTCAGCCACCAGGGGCAACCCTGACGGGGCTACGTTAAGCAGAAGCGTTCGAGTTCCTACCTGCGGATGCGCGAGCCAGTCCGCTGCTCTAGAACTCCTGGGTTAAACATCTGAACGGGGTTGGAGGAAGTGCTCAGGAGAAAGTACCGCTGCTTAACTTTATCGAGGCTCACATTACCCGGGCAACCGGTGGGGTTGAGCCGTTCCCATTCAAAACGGCTCCCCGCAAGGGGTTTATTGTCCAGGCAGGCCCATCCCTGCCCCAAACAAGGAACGCCTCTTTCCTCCCCATGGCTGGAAGCCAGGGGTATCCAGAGGCGGAGGTCTGATGACAGACGAACATGCAATGCATCATGAGGATCATTCCCACTGTGGACCCGGCTATGCTTCGCCCGAAGAGGCCATGAAGGCCGAGCCCGAAAAGGTGCTCTACAGCATCGCACTCTATGGAGGAACAGGGATCGAAGAACCAGATTATCTGGCTACGGTCGATGTTGATCCTGCATCTCCAACCTATGCGCAGGTGATCTACCGAACACCCATGCCCACCATCGGCGACGAGCTCCACCATTTTGGCTGGAATGCCTGTAGCTCCTGCCATGGAGATGAAAGTAAATCGCGAAGCTTTCTCATCCTTCCGGGCAATCTGTCTAGTCGTATTCATATTGTCGATGTCTCTGATGAACGAGCGCCAAAACTGCATAAGGTGCTCGAACCTGAAGAGATCAAGGAAAAGGCGAATCTCACTGCGCCTCACACCGTTCACTGTCTAGCCGATGGTCATATTATGATCTCGATGCTCGGTGACAAGGAGGGCAACGCTCCCGGTGGTTTTCTGCTGCTTGACGAGGAGTTCAACATAGCGGGTCGTTGGGAGCACAAAGCCGAGGGCATGCACTACAACTATGACTTCTGGTACCAGCCGCGCCACAATGTTATGGTCAGCAGTGAATGGGCAGCGCCTAACACCTATACCAAAGGCTTCAATCTGGATGATGTCGCTGCTGGGAAGTACGGTCGCCACCTGCACTTCTGGGACTGGGAGAAGCATGAACTGGCCCAAAGTGTTGATCTGGGTGAGGAAGGATTGATTCCGCTGGAGGTGCGCTTCCACCATAATCCTGACAGCACCAACGGCTTCGTGGGGGCCGCACTCAGTAGCAACATGTGGCACTGGCACAAGTCTAACGGTCAGTGGCAGGTTGAAAAGGTTGTCGATATACCTTCCGTTGAGGTAGAGGGTTGGCCCATTCCAGTGCCGTCGCTCATCACTGATTTCCTGATCTCGATGGACGACAAGTATCTCTACCTTTCCAACTGGCTACATGGTGATATTCGCCAGTACGATATCAGTGATGCCTCGCATCCGAGGCTGACCGGACAAGTTTGGACCGGTGGCTTGCTTGGGAAAAGTAGCAATATCCAGGGTCACAAGCTCAACGGTGGCCCGCAGATGCTCCAACTGAGCCTTGATGGCAAGCGGCTGTACGTCACCAACTCGCTCTACAGCACGTGGGATAATCAGTTCTACCCTGATATTGCGCAAGCTGGTTCCTACCTGCTGCAAATTGATTGTGACACGCAGAACGGCGGCTTGAAGATCAACGAAAATTTCTATGTTGACTTTGGCAAAGAGCCAGCAGGTCCCGCTCGTGCTCACGAGATGCGTTATCCCGGTGGTGACTGCACCTCCGATATCTGGGTGTAGCGCTAGAGCCAACGTTCGAACAAGGTAGCACGTACATGCAACATATCAAAAGTTTAAGTACCTCTATGGGTATCGCCCTCACCCTTCTCTTAGCGGGCATAGTGGTGCAGGTCAGCGATCTGCTTGAAATATTTGGCCACAACAGCGTTATTCCACTGGTTATTGGCCTGTGCATCATAGCTGTTGGAGTGACGTTCTTTGTGATACGTCGCCAGAGACTGAGAGGAAAACCGCGTGAGTGAGAATAGGGTCTAGGTCATTGGCGTGGGACATTGAGGAGGACAACGAGACAGGCGTTTGTTGTATAATTGAACACACCAGAAACAGGAGGAAATCACATGAAATGGCTCTCACACACATGGCGTGCTTGAGGGAGGACGAGGCTTCTGGCAAACAGCTCGAACACTCGTGCGCTCTGAGCGATTTTGCAAGGATCCTCGTAGGCACACACGGCCGCGATTGACCCGTCGCGGTCTTGGATCAAACTTCGCTAACGTAAGGAGGCAACGATGCGACTTCAAGGAAAGATTGCGGTGATCACCGGGGCTGGCTCTGGGATGGGACTTGCGATGGCAACACGCTTTGCAGCAGAGGGTGCAAGCGTCGTCGCGGGTGACTGGAACGCGCAGCGGCTTGACGCGGCCGTCGCGAGTATTCAGGCGAGTGGCGGAACGATTGTGGGTGCACAAGGCAACATTGCGGATCAAGCGACGGCGGAAAACCTCATCGATCTTGCGCTCAGCACCTACGGGCGCCTGGACGTGCTCTGCAACAACGCCGGCGTGATGGACTATATGCAGGGCGTGGGTGAGCTGTCAGATGACATTTGGCGTCGTGTCCTGAGTATTAACCTGGATGGACCCATGTTTACGAGTCGGCGGGCTATTCGGCACATGCTCACGCACGGCGGTGGTTCCATTATCAACATTGCCTCGACCGCCGGCATTCACGGCGGTGCCGCCGGTGCCGCCTACACTGCCTCCAAGCACGCGCTGGTGGGTCTCACACGCAACACGGCCTGGATGTACGCTGCCAAAGGCATTCGCTGTAATGCCATCTGTCCAGGCGCGACCGTGACGAACATCGGCGAAACGATGCCGTCCGAGCGGATGGACGCTGCCGGTTCGCAACGTGCGGGCACGTTCGCTGCGCTTGCCCCGGCCTCCCTGGACCCAACGGATATCGCCTCACTCGCGCTCTTTCTCGCCTCGGATGAGTCGCGCCATATCAACGGCGCGATTATTCCTGCCGATGCTGGCTGGGCCGCCGTCTAGCCACGAGAGGGACGGGGGCGCTATCACGTCCTTGAAGCCCCAATATGCGCGAGCGTGTCACCAAGTGCAAAGGAGCCAAAATCATTCGTGGCATGTGGCCCAAAACACTTTTCTGCCAGGCGGCTTTACCGATCCAAACGCACGGCTCTTCAAGTAAGCTCATCAGCTACTTTGCTGGTAGTGTCACACTCGCTCATTTAGGGCCTTGTTAGCTGAGCAAGGGTTTTATTCCAGGCAATACTGCACATATATGTCAAGGAGGAATAGTATGGCAAAGACGAGTTCACACAACCCTGCACTCAAACACCTTGAAGTCTTGGTTGGTGATGTGGAGTTCTTTGGCCTGCTTGGCGGCGGCAAGGCGGACGGCGACCTAGCCGGTCTCCCGCCTGCCCAGTTCGCGGTGCTCCCGGCCACCACGCATGTTGGCTGGGCCCCACCCTATCATGGGATCATGACCCGCACCACACTGCTCCTCCCGATCATCACGGAATTCCTCGATTCACCCATGGAAGACGGCCAGGTGAGCCATCAGTCGGCATAAGAGCAGGCGAGAGCAGGGAGAAAGACGTAGCGCAGGAGCAGCGCTACGGCCAACCGACGCCCGGTGCGGGCGCCTGGGCGGTGAGCACCTGGCCCGTGCGTGCTGCCTCCGGCCCCCAGCTGGCGGGCGGATACTCGGCCGCCATCAGAAACAGTGTCCTGCTGTCCACGCCTCCCAGCATGCAGGCGAAGCAGCCGCGGTCGAGATCGATGGTCTGCAGCATCTCACCCCCTTTGCGAACGCGCACGCACCGCTTGGCGGGGACGTCGGCGTACCAGACGGCGTTTTCGCCATCGAGGCAAATGCCGTCTGGGAAGCCGCCGCCGAGGTCTGCCCACACCTGCCGGTTGGACAGGAGGCCTGTAGCATCGATGTCGAAGGCAGTCAGTCTGTGGCCGTAGGACTCGGCGAGGATCAGCGTCGAGTTGTCTGGGGTCACGACCATGCCATTAGCGAATGCGCATCCATCTGCTACCTGCCGAGCCGAGCCATCGGGGGTGACCACAGCCAGGATGCCAGGGGCGAACTCGCCGCCTGGAAAGTTGAAGCCGAGGTTGCCGATGTAGGCGTTGCCCCGACCGTCCACCACCATGTCGCTCCAGGGGTAGCCAGACAGGTGGCTCAGGTCGGCATGAGCCACAAGCCTCCCGTCGTGCTCCCGGCGCAGGAGCAGCCCGTCGCGCATGGAGACGATAAGCAGGCGCCCATCAGGCAGGAAGCCGAGGCCCATGGGAGTGCCCGCGATGCGGGCGATGACTTCGCTCTTGCCTTCCAGATCGACGGCAACGACCTCCTGCGCGCCGAAGTCGGAGAACCAGAGGCGGCCATTGTGCCAACGCGGTGACTCGCCGAACGCGAGGCCGGTCATCAGAGTTTGCAGTTCAGGCATGTGAAGACTCCTTTCATTCACCAGATCAAAGAACCTCTGCTCGCTTCGGCTTGCAGGACGCTCTTCCAAAGCATGAAGACGTCCGACATTTCCGCCGGGACGTCCGCCGACGCTATTTGCTTTCCAACACAAACAGCGGATGGCTGACCACTGCACGCTCAAACTCCTCAAGGGACGAGTCCGCGGTGACGCCATAGTTGCGACCGAAGGGGTTGCCGCCTTTGATGTCTTCTCGCAAAACGAGGGCCGCCTCGCCTTTGGGCAGTTCTCTGGCGTTGACCGTTTCCGAACGACGCCCACGCGTGAGGATGGCTTCTCCCGCTGCCCGCAGATTGCGCACCCAATCCACTATTCCATACGGGGAGCCCACATAGCGCTTCCCATTGCGCTCAATAATCGCCAACGGGACTGTACGCGGCTGCCCGCTTTTGCGCCCACGCACGGTGAGCAGGTACATAGGGTACTTCCCCATGACGAGGCCTGGTCCTACGATCGGCAAACCCGCACGCAGCAGGGTTGTGGTCAGCACATTTGCCACACGGACAAACCTCGGGGCCTGATTTTGTTTTGCCATATGTTCTTTCTCCTTCTATAAGTAGTTACGTTCGCTGAGGAGATACGGTGTCACCATGACCATCATATTTGGTCGTCACAAAGAAAGAGGGTTGAGCTTCATTTCCCTTCCTCCTCCTCCAACTCCCTCAATAACTTCGCATCCACCTTCCCACTCACATCCACCTTTGCGAACAAATCTGGTCGGCGTTCCCTCGTCAAGCGCAGTGACTGCTTGCGTCGCCAGCGGGCAATCTGCTCGTGATGGCCTGAAAGCAGGATATCTGGCACGCGCCAGCCACGAAACTCCGGGGGGCGTGTATACTGGGGATATTCTAGCAAGCCACTACTATGCGACTCTTCTTGCGTGGATGCATTTGTTAGCACTCCTGGCATGAGGCGGCTCACTGCATCTACTATCACCATCGCTGCCAATTCACCGCCCGTTAGTACATAATCGCCAATGGATAACTCATCTGTCACTAAATGTTCCCTCACGCGCTCATCAACCCCTTCATAATGACCGCATAGTAGCGTTACTCTTGGCTCCCGTGCCAGTTCCTGGGCAATCTCTTGCGTAAACAAGCGTCCTGCCGGTGTTAACAAAATAATTGGCCCACCCTGGTAGACCGCCTCCACTGCCGCAAAAATTGGCTCCGGCTTCATCACCATGCCAGCTCCCCCACCATAGGGGTAATCATCTACCACATGATGCCGATCCGTCGTCGCATCCCGAATATTATGTAGGGCCACACTCAACAACTCCCGCTCCTGCGCCCGCTTCAGAATACTCTCCCTCAACGGCCCCTCGAACATCCCAGGAAATAATGTAAAAATATCAAAATGCATCGCTCTCCCTCGTCACTTTTCTTGCAGGCGAGTATCATGTTTTTGCACAGAGAAGCAGATGCATAGTATAGGCGGTGCAAAAAGGTGACGCTCATCTGGTTTCCTGTGCCCCGGGTGCGCATCATTTTTTTGCATGGCTGGGGCAAGCCCAGCCACTACTATACGACGCGTAGGCGCTCGTGGCCGTCTCTAGTAGTGGCTGGGCTTGCCCCAGCCATGTTCGCCACCTCGCGCTCAATGCAAAAAAATGAACCGCACCCCTGTGCCCCTCTTCCCTATATATGTTACAATAACATCGTCAACTCTATCGCCTAGAGGCGGGAATGGTGTGGTGTAGGGCGGGGACCCTTGTAGTCGCCTGTCTCTTTCCCTCTTCCCTCATATGCTACAATAGCATTGCTGCTTCTTTCTGACAAGACATTACCAAAACTGTACGGGTGCCATGAATTGCACCCTCCTAGTGGAGTCTACTATCTATGTCCTGGGCTCAAACTTGGCAAACCGAAGACCTGTATGATCAAATGACTGTGCTCATCGGCAGCACCATCCGTCTCCTGGGTGGCGAAGCCGGTGTTTTCGTCGTCTCCAAGGAAGCCTTTGATCCACAAAGCAGTTTAGAATATACGCTCTACCAGCTCAGTCCCGCGCTTCTTCCAAACCTGCTACCTCATCTCCAACGAGGTATACAACCCAACTCAGAACATCTGCTCGTCACCGCAACCCTACCCTCAACCATCATAGCATCGCTTGCCCTTTCTAACGAGTATAATGGCACGTTTCAACATACCTCACTCGAACGCTGCTCTCTCTTTATTTCTGACCCTGCTGGCGTGCTGGGCATACTCCATTGCCTGCGCCCGCACTGCGCCTCTTCCTGTTTTGAGCAAGGGGCCAATGCGGAAGATGCTCTTCCCCTCTTTGTTGCCCAACTCGCCGCTGGTTTGCGCTCAAAGCTCAAAGCTCGCTCTCTTGTCAAAGAACAGGAGCGTCTGGCCGCCATCTTCCAGCATAGCACCGATGGTATCCTGACCGTCGATAACGCCCTGCGTATCATCGACTTCAATCCCGCTATGGAACAACTCACTGGCTGGCGCGAAAGTGAAGTTCTCGGTCGTCGTTATTATGACGTCCTCTGTCCTCAAGAGCGCTGCGGCAAGCTCCTCGACCCGCAAGACTCTCTCATCCTGCAGGCTTTTGCCGGGCGACCTGTCATCAATCGTGAAATATGTATCGCAGCCCGCGATGGACAAATCTTCGATGTTTCAGCTACTGCCTCGTGCGTCCGTTCATCTCGTGGCGAGCCAACGAATGGCATCCTTACCATTCGCGATATCACCCGTGAGCGTGAGCAAGAGGAGCAGCGTTCCACATTTATCTCTGTCATCTCGCACGAATTGCAGACGCCCATAGCCATCATCAAAGGCTATGCTTCAACGCTCGTCCGCACCAACGCCGTCCTCGAGCCGGAGGCCCTGCGCTCGCGCCTCATCGCCATCGAAGAAGAGGCCGACCGCCTCAACAAACTCGTCGGCAACCTCCTCTACGCCTCGCGCATTCAATCTGGTGGCCTACAGATGGACATAGCCCCACTCGACCTGCCCCCTCTCATTGAAAGCGTTGTCCGTCGCCTCCAATCAAAATATGTAGGAGCCAGAGGAACTGGCGAAACTGTAGTGGCCCCCCTTGTGGGGGCCAGGGGAGAGTCCGCCGTAGTGCCCCCACCTGTAGGAGCCAGAGGAACCGGTGAAACTGTAGTGGCCCCCCTTGTGGGGGCCAGAGGGGAATCTGGGGAGGTCAACATCGCCCTTGACCTGCCTCCTCACCTGCCAACCGTCATGGCCGACCGTGACAGGATCGAAGAAGTCCTACAAAACCTGCTTGATAACGCCGTCAAGTACTCGCCCCGCCAGCGCAGCTTTACCGTGGCCTGTCGAGCCACCGGTGATGAAGTCATCGTCAGCGTCAGTGACGTGGGCATGGGTATTTCCTTGCGTGAGCAAGAGCATATTTTTGACCGTTTCCACCGCGTTGGCAATCGCATAACCCAGACAACTCCCGGAGTTGGCCTTGGCCTCTACATCTGTCGCGCCATCGTCGAAGCGCACGGTGGCCATATGTGGGTGGAGAGTATCCTTCGCAAAGGCTCAACTTTTTCATTTAGTTTACCGCGTGTGGAAAAAGCACAATTACCAATGGTGGTGTTTACATAATGGAGAAAGATGTATTTGACCCACGAGATATCACTATCCTCATCGTCGATGATGAGCCTCGTATTCGCGACTTTGTGCGGATGAACCTGGAAATGGAGCATTATCGTGTCATCGAAGCGAGCAATGGCCTTGAAGCCCTTGATCAGTTGCGCGAATACCTGCCCGATCTCGTTGTCCTTGACGTCATGATGCCCGAAATGGACGGCTTTGAAACGCTGCGCTCTATTCGCGAAGTTTCCACCGTCCCCGTCATCATGCTCACCGTTCGTCAGAGCGAACAGGATCGCATCCGTGGCCTCGATCTCGGAGCCGACGACTACATCGCCAAGCCCTTCAGCCCTGCTGAACTGCTCTCACGTATTCGTGCCCTGTTGCGTCGCTCTTTCATGCCCGCACCGGCTCGCAAGACCGAAGTTGTCGTAGACCCTGACCTCAAAATCGACTTCACCAAACGGGAAGTCATCGTCCGTGGTAAGAAAGTCGTCCTGCGTCCTACCGAGTATCGCCTGCTCTACCACCTCGTCAGTAATGCCGGACGCCTCTTGACCCACGAAACGCTCCTCTCCAAAGTTTGGGGACGCGAGTATCGTGATGAGGCTCACTACCTGCGCCTCTACATCACCTATCTGCGCCAGAAAATTGAAAAAGACCCCGCTCACCCGCAATACATCCTTACTGAGCGCGGCCTCGGCTACCGCTTCAAAGAACTGGAGGGATAGATGTATGGATACGGTTCATGTTCTTGCAAAGCATGATGACCGCAAGGGTCATCACTACTATACACGAAAGACGGGCAGAAGGTGTAGTATAGTTCATGTTCTTGCAAAGCATGATGACCGCAAGGGTCATCACTACTATACACGAAAGACGGGCAGAAGGTGTAGTATAGTAGTGATGACCCTTGCGGTCATCATGCTAGGCTTGTTTGCACTGGGACATATATCATATAATGGAACGGCTGCCACTCCTGCCACTTATCAGGCACGCAAACAAGCCTATTTTCCTTTGCACAATCAGAAATCTATAGCGCGTTTTCGGAAAAGAAAGGAACAATTGTGAATAAAAAGGAACGAGTTGATGCAGCCCTGCGTGGCGACCAAGTGGATCGCATTCCTGCCAGCATGTGGGGCCATGACTTCGAGCGCGAATGGGGCATTCAATCCTTTGCCGAAGCCATGATCGAAAACTTCACTCGCTACGACTGGGACTACATGAAGGTGAATCCTCGTGCCTGCTACCACGTCGAGGGCTGGGGGGTCAAAGTACGCCCATCCGGCGAAAAGTACAAGGCCCCTGTTTTTGAAGACACCCCTATCAAAAGTGCAGCGGATTGGAAGCGTTTGCGTCCTTTGGAGCCTGATCGTGGTGCTCTCGGCGAACAGCTACGCGCCTTGCAGCTCATCAATCATGCTGTTGGCTACGATGCCTACTTTGTGCAGACCATCTTCTGCCCGCTTGGTGTCGCTAAATCCCTCACTGGCAACAAAGCTGAACCGGTCCTGCAAACCCTACGTGAAGACCGGCGAGCCATGCACACTGCCCTGCGCGTCATCCTCGAGACCTTTACCACCTATGCCATCGCTTGCCTGGAACAAGGTGCGAGCGGTATCTTCTATGCCACCAATGGCTGGGCCAGTGAAGGGATGCTCACTCCCGACCAATATCGTGAGTTTGGCGAGCAATACGATCTGGAGTTCCTCGATGCGATCAAGAGCCGCAGCAAATTCAACATCTTGCATAACTGTGGCACCCATATCTACTTTGACCAGCTGGCCGACTATCCTGTTCAAGCTCTCAACTGGGACGCCAACGCCGAAGGCAATCCCGATCTCGGCGAAGGCAAAAAACGATCTGGTAAAACCATCATGGGCGGTATTAGCCAGCAAACCGTCCTTAAAGACGGCACACCCATCGAGATACAAGAAGAGGTCGCTAGAGCTATTGAACTGACCGGTGGGACTCATTTCCTACTCGCCCCCGGCTGCTCTATCCCGCCAGAGACGCCTGGCAGGAACCTCGCTGCCGTTCGCCACGCTTTATCTTGACACAGCGTGTGTCATTCGTTATACTCGTTCGACAATAACCTTAGAAAAATCTTGGTAGAGAGGGTACACAGCAAAATCATGGAGCGATATCGAACAATGCGAGCTTATTCAGCAGGGGGGGTTGCCTTTCGTCTTGTTCCCGTGCGCTCTCTGAAAATCAATACTCTCACTCACCAACAGAACAGGCAACAGGAACCAACGCATCTTATGGGAAATTCAAGTGTAGAAGTCGCTCTCGTAGGACGAAGCCATCCTGGTATCTGGACATTGCCCAAAGGCACTCCGCAAGCTGGCGAAACTATCGAACAGGTTGCTGTGCGCGAAGTCCAGGAAGAAACGGGCTTAATTGTCCACTTAATCGCCTACATTGGCAGTATTTCCTACTCCTTTGTGCGCGACCATATACGCTATCAAAAGCAGGTACGCCATTTTTTAATGGAAGCCATTGGCGGTGATACCTCACTCCATGATCACGAATATGATCGGGTCGAGTGGTTTGCTCTTTCCGAGGCATGCCGTCGTTTAAGCTATCAGAATGAGGTCAACATCCTCTATCAAGCCGAGGATGTATTGCTGCGCTGGTTAGAACACCAGCGCAAGGAAAAGCGAGCGTAGCCCTATGCAGCAAAACACACCTCGTATGCGTTATACGCTCTTCCGGCGTCTGCTCTTTCCCTATAGTGGAGAAGAAGTCCTCTCCCTGAAACAAAGCTTGCGCGTACTCCTGGCATGGATGGTTTTGTTACCTCTCTTCATGTCTCTTTGTACAGTGTTGCTTACCGCCATCTTTTCCTATCCCCTGGAAAAGATAGGCACATTTTTCGTTTTCACTTTTCTTTCAGCTTTTTTCATCTTTGGTGGTCTGGGTCTGCTAGTTGTATGGGTGAATAACAGTTCTGCCCGTATTCGTCAGAAACGCAAAGCCACCAATGGTCATAACACCACCGGAGGTAGGTATGGATCTTAGTGTTGAGGGTAAATCAGAACGTATACCACCTGGCTCGCATATCTGCCAGCTTTACAGCAAAGTCACAGAAATTCCTGGCGTTACCGCCCGCCTCCTGCGGGTAGGACTGAACCTCTCTGAAAAATGTCTCTTTGCCGCCGCGCCCGCACAGATCAAAGAACTGAGCGATGAACTCCAAAAACTTCAGGTTAACATCGATGAGTGCCGCGCTTCTGGCCAGCTGGTCCTCTACCAGGAACGCGAACCCTTTCTGGCGAACAATGGCAAGCGCTTTGACCCTTATTTTCTGCTCTCCACTCATCAAACCTTCATTGCCCAGGCCCTGCGTGAAGGCTGGCAAGCTGTGCGTATTTCTATCGACATGAACTGGCTTGTCAAAGACATCGCTACTCCTGAACAGATCATCAAATACGAGGCCATGTGCGATGCCGTCTTCACCTTCCAGACTGCCCCCATTATCGCCCTGATGCACTACGACCACGGCAAGCTTGTGCCCAGCCTCGTTGTCGAAATGCTCAAACTCCACCCCATCTCTGTCGTTGGCAAATACATTAAGCGCAACCCCTACTACCTCAACTCCGAGCAATACATGCTCAAAATCTTGCGTATGAATCGCGAGAGAGAGAAAAGCAATCCATAAAGATGCGAGATGGGAATTTTTATGCATTGTCTACATGAAAATTCTCATCTCGCATCTTTATGAAAACAACCTTAGCTAAAAAACTGTCCAAGATCAACGTTGCTCTGCCCACCGGCCTGTTGCGTCCCTTCTGGCTGTGGTGGATGGTAGCTCATTGATTGTATACCGACACGTCCAGGCCCCGTGAAGCGGTTCAGCACGATTGATGCACCGGCTACCAGCCCGCCAATTGCACCAAGAATGCCGCCGCCGCGCTGCGATCCCGCCACCGTCGTTACCGTCATCTGCACCGATGGATCTTTCCACAGCCATGCCCCCGGCTCAATATCCAGCGTTTCGCCAGGAGCCAGCATCTTCTCAAACACATTGCCATAGCCGTGCAGCAGGACCATCCCTTCGCCCCCTTGTGCCGTGAACTGGTCAATGAACAGGCCTGTGCGACTGAAGAGGATATTAGCAACGCTCTTCATGTAAGTAAAGCCATAATCCACATTGCTTGTCGCTACCAGGAACTGGTGTTCGCGCACCTCCACCATCTGTCCCGGCTGCAAACGCAACGCCACAATCTGGCCTACCGAATCGCGAGAGAAAGCAATATTCCCAGGCCCCTGTGCCTCAGTAATAAAGATCTGCAAGCCCGCGAAGAAACGTTTCGCCGCTCCTCTGATCGACTTAAACCCAAGCTGCACTCCTGGATGTTTCCACAACAGAATATGATGCTCGAAATAGATCGAAAGCTGGTTACCCAGCATAATATCTACTACCGGCACCAGCTCACCATCAATCGAGATGGTCATGTCAGCCACGCGCAACGGCCCTTTGGGATTATGCAACTCAGCTTTTGGCACTGAGTTGCCAAAGATACTGTTACTATATTCCTCATACTGATTAGGTGGCACATATCCACCTTGCGGCCCACCCTGTGGTGGCGGCATAGACTGCCCCTGTGGTGGTGCTCCATAGGGATTCGCCCGTTGCTGTGGTGGGGGCGTCTGCCCGGTCAACTGCGCACCGCAAACACCACAAAACTTTACGCCATCAGCTATCTGACTATGACAATTGGGACAAATCATATCTAACCTCCTGTCTTGAATGCCCTATCTCAAGTATACACCTGCCTAATCATACTAGCAATAACCAGAATAGACAAGGGTGGGCCTCATTTTACAGACCCTGGTCTGTTCATTTGTCGGCACCAAGCCAGTTCCTGTAAATAATTTCATAAGTCTATCGTGTTACAGTAGAACGACATATTGCGAATGGGGACTTGTGTGGCTGATTGGAATATTCGTAGAGGAGTTATAGGCTTTATGGTAACCGAAAAGGTTGCTATCGTCATACCGGCACTGAATGAGGAAGCAGCTCTCTACCACCTGCTTGCGGAGCTTCCCCGGAACTTCGCGGAGTGGGTGATCGTGGTCGACAACGGCAGTACGGATGCTACAGCAGCTGTAGCACAACGTTCAGGAGCAATCGTCGCCAGCGAACCGCTACGAGGCTACGGACGAGCCTGCTTGAAGGGCTTCAAAACGGCGTGCAGCCTGGGGGCTGAGATGGTTATTTTTATGGACGGGGACGGAAGTGATGATCCCACTGACCTGCCCATGATGCTGAGACCGATTCGCGAAGGCCGTGCGGACTTTGTCATCGGCTCACGGGTGAGCGAACGGGCCGAACGTGGAGCAATACCTCCCCAAGCTCGCCTGGGCAACTGGCTGGTGAGCCGTATGATCCATGTGTTGTATGATGTGCCCCTGCATGATATCGGATCGTTTCGCGCTTTACGCTGCTCCCTGTTAGGTGTGTTGGAGATGCGCGAAATGACTTATGGTTGGCCCGTCGAAATGGTGGTCAAGGCGGCGCGGGCGCATTACCGTATTGTCGAGGTACCCATCCACTATCGTCGTCGCAGTCATGGCCGCTCAAAAGTAGCTGGCACGATCGTCGGCAGTATAAAGGCTGCCTTCTACATGTTGAGTACGACGTTGCGCTACGCGGGAACGAAGAAGACTCATGCCTGATACCGCCCTCGTCGTTATGGCTCGTTAGCAGAGGTTGGTGGGGGTAGACAGGTTCCCTTGCTCTTGCTACTGCTTTGAAGGAGTTTGTATGACTACAGCCACGCTGCCGCGCTCGATCTACATTGAACCGACCAGTCGATGTAATGAACTGTGCCAGCAGTGCCCGCGCACGCTGCTCTCGCGAGAGGACGACCGCGACTTGAGCTTCGACGACTTTCGCTACATCGTGGATCAGTTTCCTGAGCTGGAGCGCGTGGTGCTGCACGGCCTGGGTGAACCGTTGCTCAACAAAGATCTGCCGCACATGATTCGTTATCTCAAAGCACGCGGAACCTATGTGCTCTTTAACTCCAATGGGATCCTGCTCAATGCGAAGCGGGGCCAGGAATTGATCGATGCCGGGCTGGATGAATACCGTCTCTCGATGGACGGCGCAACGCATGAGACGTATGCGCGTGTGCGAGGTGTGGACGCCTTCGATAAAATTTGGCGCAACATCCGCGCCTTCATTGCCAGACAGAAAGAACAGAACGCCAGCAAACCAGCTGTCTCTCTGTGGTTCACGGCCATGAAAGAGAACCTGCACGAACTGCCGAGACTCATCGACCTGGCATACGAGCATGGGATACGCGAGGTCTATTTGCAGCGACTGGTCTACTTCGAGCGAGGGCTGGCCCACTCGCAACAGAGCCTGTTCCGTCGGGCTTCACGCGAAGAATTGGAACTCGTACATCGTTGTGAGCAGATGTGTCAGGAACGGGCCATCGTTTTCAATGCGTCAGGCTCCGCCACGCCCCTGGAGAGCCTGCTACGGGATTTTGGCGATCGCCCCTGGTCTGGTTGTCGGCGTCCTTACACGCTGACCTACATCACCTCGAGCGGCAATGTACTCTCGTGTTGTTTTGCTCCTTTCGGACATAAGAGTGCCAGGGAGTATCAAGAGGAGCGCGTGTTAGGGAACATCTTCCAGGAACCAATAGAGACTATTTGGCACAGTGAGCGGTATGAGGCATTTCGCCGGGCTTTCGAGAGCACTCATCCCGCCAAGCACTGCTCGCAATGTGGTCTCAACTGGAGCTACTAGATAGATTGTGCATATCTCGTCAGGCACTCACAACGAACGTCGGTGAATGAGCTGGATCGACGAGTTGCCCACTGCTGGCTCCTTGGCGTCTTTTCCACTTTGGAGCCTTGCTCTCAACGGTGCTTGCGGTCCGACTCTACAATGGATTGGCCTCTGTGTCAGGTGAAAGGCAGGGAGCAACATCTATGAAGAGCAACGGAGAGAAACCTTCCTATGCGCTTGACCCCTCGATCGTCCGTGATTGGGAACTCAAAGCCAACGGCATTCGACTCGAGGAGTTGTTGGCAGCGTATGCACAACAGCAAGAGAGTGACATACAAGCTCTGGAGTGGTTCACCGCCACCAACAAGGTGATCGGTATCGCCTATACCTACGGCCTGCACCCCAATGCCTCAGCAGGGCGGCCTTACGATGGGATGTGGAAACGCGAGTACGCCGGTGGAGGATCGGTCATCGTGGCTTACTCAGAAGAGCCTGAAACTCGCCAGATCTATGTCGGAATCCTCTGGCAGCAGCGCAGGCTTCATCACCCCACCATGCCGGTCCTGGCAGTTCCACGGGGGTACACGCAGATGCCTGAGCAAGGGGATCTCTTCGCTCGGCAGTCAAAAGAAGTAGAGGAGTATCTCCACCACCAAACGGCGCTCGTGGAACTCACCGAGGAAATGGTCAAAGGCGCCATTCGCCTGGATATGCTTGAGCCATTAGGCCCACCTGCAACCACCAATAATGCGGACGTGGATACATCTGGCGAGGGGGAAGGCGTCTATTTTTATCGGATCGAGCTTCCCTGGTCGTACCTGGAGGTGGACCGTCCAGATACGTTTCGGCTCAAAGCTGGCTTGGAGGCAACGCAAGGCCTAGCGGAAGGGATTCTGCGCTGCCAGTTCATGCCTTTACAGCACGCTCTGGAGCTCCTTGATGCCCCAGACAATCCAGCTGCAGGCTGTTTCTTCACCGAGGTCGCCATTGGTCGGCTGACCCGCTACTTGCAGAGGAAAGGGTATCCTATTCTTTGCAACAATTGATGTCCATCACTCGTTGAGTACAACGTTGCGCTATGCGGGAATGAGGAGGACGCATGTCTGATACCGCCCTGGTCGTGATGGCTCGTTACCCGGAGGTTGGTGCGACGAAGACACGCTTAGCACGCGTAATTGGTGGCGGAGAGGCTGTTCTCCTCTACCGCGCCTTTCTCACCGATCTGGCCGAGAGATTTGCCGGTCAGGGGTACGACCTCCACTGGACCTACACGCCAAACGGCGTCGACTACTCTGCCTTTATGGCAACGCTTGCGCCATCGCTCGTGCAGCGTATGAGATCTTTTCCACAACAAGGGGCAGAGCTTGGTGCTCGCTTGCACCACGCCTTCGAGTGGACGTACGAGCGAGGATACCGGCGCACCATCGTCATCGGCTCCGATTCGCCGCATATCAGCCGGGATATCGTTGCGAGGGCACGGGAAGCGCTCGATGAAGCTGACGTCGTGCTTGGACCTGCCGATGATGGCGGCTACTATTTGATCGCTATGCGGAGACCGCATGATGTCTTTCACGGTATTCCCATGAGTACGAGCCAGGTCATGCAGATGACGGTCGAGTTGGCACAACGCCAGGGTTTAAGGGTATGCACCCTGGAGACGCTGTTTGATATTGATGAATGGCCTGACCTGGTGCGTTTAGCACAATTGCTGCGGGTTGACAGTTCCCTTGCGCCCGCTACTGCCATCTACCTGGCAACGATGAAGGAGTTTGGGTTGTAGCGATGGAGAAAGAGGTTCAGACACGCCTCGTGCATCAGCAGCGATTTCGAGAACGAGAGCATTTTGCGCACAAAGCGAGCCCGACGCTGTCGCAGTGAGCCTTCTTCATCATCGCACTCACACGGAGTACAGGGAACTCACCCTCAGCGAAAGCGACTGGACGCTCCTCCAGTGACCATAAGCAGAGACTCCCGGATCTCTTTGATCTGCTCGACTGCCTCGCGCAGCTGAAAGATAGAGGGTGAGATCAGCAGATCGGGGGCAGTCGCGACGGGGTGCCAGTAGACACCATCGCGATTCACGGTTACTTCTGGTTCAAGGGCGGGAAGTGAAATAGCCATGCCCTTTGCTGAGAAGCCGCGACGGACGAGCGGACGAATAATATGATCCTCGTCGGGGATTCCAAGCGTGCGATGCAACTGGCACATGGCAGCGAGGTCCTGGCTATTTTCAGGGGTCTGCGTGGTTCCCAAACGCACATGAAAGTTTTCGGCTTTAAGCCGCCCAATCGCGTCAATTGCTTTCTGCCAGCTTCCAGCACCGCGGTAGAAGTCGTGAGTAGCAGCATTTGAGCCATCGAGGCTGATCTGGATCGTCAGGCGTTCGCGGTAGGGCAGCATCTTGAGTTGTTGGAGGCGCTGTCCCTTCAGCAGGATGCCGTTGCTGAGCACAGTGACGTGCATTCGTTCCAGGCCATAGTGCAGCATACTGAAGATATCGTGCAAGATGAAGGGTTCTCCGCCGGTGAAAAAGAGTTCCGTCATTCCTATCTCAACCGCTTCATCGATGAGGCGGCAGACCTGTGGGAGTGTGAGCCCTTTTCGCTCCGCGCCCACAAAGGACTCTGCAACACAGTAGCTACAGGAGAGGTTGCAGTCGTAGTTTGTGTAAATCCACAGACGATCGAGTAGCCCCTCCCTGTCATCAAGCTGGTCAGTATGAGCCAACGGCATGCTGTTCTCCTCTCATCATCGCCTCGCACGGTAGGCTGCGACAGCCTCCTCTAGCCGTGAACGTGTAATATGCTGGGTCAGTGGCCCGCCTAAACCGAAGACATAGCCGGGGAAGTGCTGTCCCTCGTCCAGGCAGCGCTGCACATCAGCCGTGGCCTCTTCGCTTTCCTCAAAGAGGACGGTCGTGACGTGCAGGTTGCCGATAAATCCGATGTGGTGAGTCTGGGCGATCTCGCCGACAAAATCCAACGCCATACACTCGTCGATGGCGATACTCTGTGCGCCGCTGCTCGCCATCTCACGGATGACTCTTCCACTCTCTCCTCACGCCCACAGGCTCGATGTTTTGCCTGCACTATGGATGATCTCCCACGCGGGCCAAAGATTGGGAATGACATACTGCCGGAAGTAGTCTGGTTTCAACATAGTGGCGGGTGTATCGTTGATGGCAACGATATCACAGCCAATCACCTCGGCATAGATACGAGCAGAGATGGCACTCACTTGGCCCGCGTAGGCGAAGAGTGCAGCCGCACTCTCGGGATGGCGGAAGAGGTCAGTGAACAGGGCCAGCCCTCGAAGCTGGTAAGCAATCGTACAGGGGCCAGCCGCAACCCCCACAAGGGCGACGTCGCGCCTCATTAGCTCAGGCTTGGCCCGTGTCCCGGCAGCGATCACGGTGGGCCAGCGCCCTGTCGTTTCATCGGGGAGAGGAGGAAGCTGTGCGACAACCTGTTCTGGCGGGATCGCGTAGAGCGGCGAGGAGACGATTGACGGCGGCCCCTGCTCCGACCAGTGCGCGACACATCCCAGCGAAATGGCTTCCATTTGTGGGTCGTCCAGGAGCGGGATGCCGTCGCAGTGGTAGTGATCCGCGCACAGGATCGCGCCACGCGCAAGAAGCTCGTCATCTTGCAGATAGCGTTCTGCGCTCACCCCGAGCAGTTGCGCGGCATGTGTCCCGATGTGTGGCAGCCAGGGAGTCTGCTCGACTCGCTCTCCCCGCAATGCGTGTATGAGGAGTTCCTTGCCCATAGATAACCCGCGTTTCCTCTTGCCCTCCTACAAAGTCGTTGCTAGTACGAGACCCCTGTTCCGTCGTTGGATAAGAACTCGACGAGTTTAGCCCCGCCAACGATGGTGGCCCCCTCGACCAGGTCGCTGTCGCTGTAGCCCCGCTTTTTGAAGCAGGGTGAGCAAACCCAGACGCTGCCGCCCGCCGCGAGGAAGTTCTGCAGCAAGGTTGCCATCGGCTGGAAGCCCTCTTCGCTGATCTGATCAGCGACTCCTTTCACTGCCAGGCGAACTCCTTCGCTACTTAAAAATACCATGGTCTGCTTGCCAGAGGCGACGGCGGCGTTGGCGACCACCATGGCCACGGTGGCGCGGTCGGGATCGTCGGTTGAGTGTGTCAGGCTGACACAGAAATTGTTCAGCATGCGTGGTTCGGTCCTTTCTGTAGAAGAAATTGACGGCCAGAAGAGTCAGGAAGGATTTGCCGTATGGTATTGCCGGTCATGCGACACCAAGCGGCAATATCGCCAGCTGCAGCGGGGTCGTAGGCGGTCACCAGCAGCGTCTGTCCAGGGGCGAGGGCGCGCATGGCAAGCATGAGTTCCATCACGAGTTGCCCACAACCCTGTTCACCCAGGTCGAGGACCTGATCAGCGCGAGAAGGAAGATTCATCGTCACTCAGCCTTTCGCAGAAAATAACGGTTGCGCCGTTCACCTTCCTGCTCTGCAAGCAGTTCGTTCCCCGTCATGCGACACCAGGCAGGAAGATCCTCGCGGACTCCCGGATCAGTGGAACGCACTTCGAGTACCGCTCCGGGCTCCAGACGTTTCATTGCTTGGAGCATGAGCAGGAGGAGACCTCCGCCACACCCCTGGTCTCCACCATCGCACACGGCACTAACGGCGATCTCTTGCCCATCCCGGGTACGAAAAATATCAGTCGACATGAGCCGGTCTCCCTGAGGGAAAATAGCTTTCACTAAGGAGGGGAAGAAGCAGTAACTGATACGGTCACGATCTTGTATGAACGTTTCCGCATTGTGAGTAACGCGCCATTTCACTCCTCGCCTATAGTATACACGAAAGAGAAGGTAACTTTTTTTCTCGACTTTCTCTCGTGAAGGGTTCTTCGTTCTACGAGCCGGTAAAAAGACTTCCCCTCCAACGTGATACAGAGAGGTTTCCCTTTGCTTTGCCCCCTTTGGGTATAGGATTGGAACCGTATTGGAGTGCTACTCCTTTGAGAAATATATTCTGGAACTCCCTATCGCGACGCTGGGGAGAGGTGGTGTCGTATCAAAAAAGGCCACAAGCTATGCCGATAGCAGCATCACTTCGCTCATCAAAGGAGCAATCTTCACCCGTCAAAAACTATCCTTGGCGCCTGCCTCTTCTCTGTGTACTCCTCTTGCTCTCCACCGGCTTCACTGTACTCCTGCGCGTCACTGCCCCGCCGCTCGACGGCGCGGTGACATCTTTTGTCACGCTCTGGCTTGTCAGTTTTCTCCCCTATTTCGCGGCCTGTGCCCTCGTCCTGACAACCAAGCCCTCGGGCGGCTCCCAGCACTGGATGGAACTGGGCATCATTCTGCTGGGCGCGTTCGTCTTGCGTCTCATCGTGCTGCCTATCCCTCCCAATCTCTCGCACGATGCCTGGCGGTATCTCTGGGATGCCCGCATCACCCTGCACGGATACAGTCCCTATGTCTATTATCCATTCGCCCCGGCTCTCGTACCCTTGCGCAATATCACCTTTGACAACAGTCGTTTTCGCGATGTACCGACGCTCTATCCCCCTGGTGCTCAGGCTTTCTATCTGCTGAGTTATCTCATTGCCCCCGACAACCTGCTCGTACTCAAAAGTATCTTTGTCGGCCTCGATCTGGTGACTTGTTGCGCCCTGGCTTTTCTGCTGCGATCACGTGGGCTTGATCCCGCTCGTTGCATCATCTATGCTTGGTGCCCTCTGCCCATTCTCGAGTTTGCCATGCAAGGTCATCACGAGGCGATCACTATAGCCTTCACCGTACTGGCATTCATCTGTGCTTCTGGCACCTGGCGCGGAAGTCGTATCGTGACGGGCTTCCTGATCGCTATGGCAACGCTCACGAATATCTATCCGATCCTCTTCCTGGTGCTTCTGCTTGGTCGCGGCGATGATTCACTGCCTGCTACGACTACCCTGCATACTGGTGAAGTATCGTCATACTTCTCGCTTGCCAGGATGGGGCTTACGAAGATTTATGACATTCTCCTCTGGTTCTTGGGGATGTGCCGGAGGGATTGGGCACTGCTCGCCACCTGCTTTGCCACCTTGATCCTGGCGTATATGCCCTATCTACTTTTGGGGCACGGTCAAGCCTTCGGCTTCTTGACTACGTATGCAAGCGAACAATCACCGAATGCTGGGAGTGTGCTGTTGACGGTACACTGGCTAGGACCCCACGTTGGTCTGAGTCAAGCAGCGACACTGGTCCTGGAATATGGCGTCGATCTCCTCGTCGTTGGGGGAGTGGTGCTGGTAGTGCTATGGCTACGCAAGCTTGATCGCATTAGTATAGAAGCTGGCGCGCTTCTCTTGACTGGAACAGTCTTCGCTGTTTCAACACATCTCTATCCCTGGTATACCACTGCCCTCTTACCGTGGCTAGCACTGGCCATTGGCCCTCTCTGGACGCGCAAGGGTGGGGTGAGTGGGAAGAGCTTGACGGCACTCATGATCTGGTATTTTGCCTGCATCTCGATCACCTGGTACTTCTTTTTCTTTCTCTCTCTCACCTCGCCTACGTGGGGCGCCTACTACCTCCTCGCGTATGATGTGACGTTAGCGGGGTTGGGGATGGCAGCCGCTCTCGGCCTGTGGCGTTTGCGCAAGAAAGTGACCCTTAGCCATAGACAACAGTCAAGAACCCCTTAGCTGAAGCTAGGGGCTTGTATCTCTCCTTGCGGAGGATACGATAGGACGCTTGACGGCGACCCGCCAGGGAAGGATATACCGACACTGGCAAGAGAAGCCAGGTGCTTCTCCCGAATATTCTT
>WNGR01002718.1_pt1 | contig 28391 bp, 30 predicted proteins | sample 5407581 | NCBI WGS metagenome assembly WNGR01 (sample SAMN13153383, study PRJNA577476) | soil metagenome | isolation source: 80 cm soil or saprolite under Garry oak tree replicate 2 | place: USA:California | collected 2016-06-15
CGGTCGACGGGGTCAGCCTGGCGATTAACCGCGGCCCGTTCGGCATCGCGCTGGTCGGGGAGAGCGGCTCGGGCAAGACGACGGTGGGCCGGGCGATCCTGCGGCTGGTGCCCGTCTCCGGCGGGACGATCGCGTTCGAAGGGCAGGACGTGCTCGGGCTGCGCGGGCCGCGGCTGCGCGACTACCGGCGCGCGACGCAGATCGTGTTCCAGGACGCGGACAACAGCCTGGATCCGCGGATGCGGATCGGGGCGACCATCGGGGAGGTACTGATCGCGCACCGGCTGGCGGGCCGCGGCGCCGTCGGCGACCGGGTAGCTGCGCTGCTGTCCGAGGCCGCGCTGGACCCGGCGCTGGCGACCCGGTACCCGCACCAGCTGTCCGGCGGGCAGCGCCAGCGGGTCGCGATCGCCCGCGCGCTCGCGGTCTCGCCGCGCCTGCTGGTCCTGGACGAGCCGACCAGCGCGCTCGACGTCACCGCGCAGGCCAGGATCCTCGCCCTGATCGGGCGGCTGCGCGACGAGCGCCAGCTCGCCTACCTGCTGATCACCCACAACCTCGCGATCATCCCTGGGTTGTGCGAGCAGATGGTCGTGCTCTACCTGGGTCGGATCGCCGAGTCCGGGCCCACCGACGAACTGCTGGCCCGGCCCGCGCACCCGTACACGCTGGCGCTGCGCTCCGCGGTGCCGGAGGTCGACGCGGCCGCGCGGCGGTCCCGGATCATCCTGCCCGGCGATACCCCGCACACCGCCTCGCCGCCGCCCGGCTGCCCGTTCCACCCGCGCTGCCCGCTGGCCATCGACATCTGCCGGACGACGGTACCGCCGGTGCAGGCGGTGGCGCCCAGGCGGCAGGCGGCCTGCCACCGGGCCGCCGAGGTACTCTCCGGTCTGAAGCCACCAGGGCCATCCGCTCAGCTGGCCGCCGAACCGTAGCCTCCTCAGCCGATGTTGATGCACGACATCCCGAAGGACTCGGTCGCGCTTAGGCACACCGCGTTCAGGCCCTGGTAGTACTGGTGCACGCCAAAGCCCCACCAGTACCAGCCGCGCATGAGGCTGAACGTCCGGCTAGCCACGATCAGGCCGGCCGGGTGCCGCGACGAGTAGATGGTCACCTGCCAGGTCTTGGCCGCGGTCGTGTTGTACTGCACCCACATGATGACGGTCCCGATGCACACGCTGCCGCCGTCCGCCGAGCGCTGCCACCACAGGTGGCCGCCCTGGGTCCGGCTCGGGTTGGTGATGAAGCCGCTCGCCGGCAGCAACGCCGGGGTGACGCCCCGGCAGCCGGCCGCGGTCGTCGCGGCGGTCGTGGTCGCCGTCGTGGTGCTCGACCGGCCGGCCGTGATGTAGGTCACGCCCGGCGCGAGCAGCCCCACCGCCGTGGTGATGAGCACGGCGGCCAGCCACTTGGCCGGCAGTCGCCTGCGGCGCGCCTGGTCGGCGTCGGTATAGGCATGGTTGATACGGGAACGCGGAACTCGCCTCACGCCTGGGTCTCCTTCTGGTCATGCGCGAAGGGGTCCGGCGCCCGGGCGATCACTCACATATCGAAACGGTCACATCGGCACTCTGGTTCACTCCGGTCGCCCGGCGCTAAGCTCTGCGATCATGCCGAGGCTGCTGGTCGTCCACCACACCCCGTCGCCCGCCCTGCAGGAGATGTTCGAGGCCGCGGTGAGCGGCGCGCGGACCGACGAAATCGACGACGTCGAGGTGGTGATCAGGCCGGCCCTGACCGCGGCGGCCGCCGACGTGCTCGAGGCCGACGGTTTCCTGCTCGGCACCCCGGCCAACATCGGCTACATGTCCGGGGCGCTCAAGCACTTCTTCGACGGCATCTACTACCCGTGCCTGGAGGCGACCCGGCGACGGCCCTACGGCCTGTACGTCCACGGCGGGATGGACACCACCGGCGCCGTGCGCGCAGTCGAGTCCATCGCCACCGGCCTGCAGTGGCGCGCCGTCCGCCCCCCGGTCACCGTCACCGGCCCGCCCGCAAAACCCGACCTGGAAGCCTGCTGGGAACTAGGCGCCCTCCTCGCCGCCGAAATCGCGGGCTAGCCTCCGCGACGGTGCCCTAATGCGTCAAAATTCCATGATCACGAAGGAACTTTAGTCTGCCCGGACTAAAAACCCTTCGGGATCATGAAAAGGCCGCGAAATAGCGTGGAGGATCCGGCCTACGTGGATTCAAGATCATCGCGGCGCCTCGAAATCGGAAGCCTCCTCGTAGACGGCGGCGAGCTCGGCGGGGGCGCGCATCCGCCACGCGTCGGTGATCAGCTCGGCCAGCCGTCCGGCGTCCACCTCGTCCAGCCGCAGCATCACCAGCGGCCAGCCGTCGTAGCCCGATGTGGTGAAGAACAGCGCGGGCTCACCCAGCACCAGCGCCTGCTTCTCCGCCTCGTCCCCGACGTAGAGCACCGCGATGTCGGTTCGCAGCACGCGGCCCTGGCCCGGCTGGCGCTCGGGATAGGACCAGACGAACCCCTTGCCGCCGACCCGGAAGTCGAAGCCGTCGCAGTCGATCTCCTCCACGTGCGGCAGCGCCAGCGCCAGGCGGCGCACGTCCTCGGCATCGGCCATGCCGATCAGGCTAGGACATCGTGACGACAATCGTGCCCTTCTTGTGCCCCGCGTCGACGTGCCGGTACGCGTCGGCGATCCGGTCCAGCGGGTAGCACGCGCCGACCACCGGAACCAGCGCCGACGCCTCGGCGAGCCCGGAAATGACCAGCAGGTCCCGCTGCTTCTCCGACGCCGGGCGCAGCCCGGTGAACGCGACCACCGCCCGCCGGGACCCGAATCTCGCCGTCCACGGCATCTGCGCGAAGATCGCGGGGGAGGGGGCGGTGGTCAGGTACACGCCCCCTGGGTTCAAAACCCGGCGGCAGCGCAAGAACGAGCTCGTCCCCGCCACGTCGAAGATCACGTCGTAGCGGCGTCCGGCCTGGGTGAAGTCCGTCCGGGTGTAGTCGACCACGGACTCGGCGCCCAGCTTGCGCACCAGCCGCACATGGGGCCCGCTGCATACCCCCGTCACCGTGGCGCCGAAGTGCACGGCCAGCTGCACCGCCAAAGAACCGACCGCCCCGGACGCCCCGTTGACCAGGACCGCCTGCCCCGCCCGCAGGCCCGCCTTGTCCCGCAGGAAGCACAACGCCGTCGCGTCCACGAGCGCGGCCGCCTCGACGTAGCTCACGCCCTCAGGCTTCGCCGCCACCGCGCCGCGCTCGGGCAGGCAGACGTACTCCGCGTGGGTGCCGAACCGGGGCGCGATCGTGCCGAACACCGCCTCGCCCACGCCGAACCGGCTGACCGCGGGCCCGGCCGCCGCTACGTCCCCGGCGAAATCGCAGCCCAGCACCGGGAACCGCGGCCGCAGCAGGCCGAAGTGCGCCCGGGCGTACCAGGGCGAACCGCGGCGCGCCAGGCCGTCGACCACCCCGACCGCGGCCGCGCGCACCCGCACCAGGATCTCGTCGTCGCGCGGCTCGGGCCGGGGCACGTCGACGACCGTCACCACGTCCGGCGGCCCGTACCGCCGGCCGACCGCGGCCAGCATCATGAATCTCCTTCGGGGTACTGGAACACCTCGTCCAGCGGCACCTTGAACACCTGGGCGATCTGGAACGCCACCTCCAGCGAGGGGGAGTAGCGGCCCTGCTCGATGGCGATGATCGTCTGGCGGGTCACCCCGATCCGCTGGGCGAGTTCGGCCTGCGTCATCTCCCCGCGGGCGAACCGCAGCGCGCGGATCGAGTTGGTGATCCTGGTCGGCTTGCTCATGCCGCCGCTACAGTCCCCGCCGGTAGGCGACCAGCTTCAGCACCGAACCGGCCACCGCCCACAGCACGAACCCGAGGTAGATCACGTTAGCGATCCAGAAGTAGTCCGCCTTCGCCATCGCCATCACCAGGGCCGCCGCCGCCCCGGCCACCAGGAACCAGCGGCTGGCGTACTCGCCGAACCGGTAGATCTCCCGGTCCCGCACGTCACTGCGGCGGCTGTCGCTGGGGCTGGCCGTCTCGACCAGGATGCGGCCCGCCATGTTCGCGACCATCGAGGCGCCCGCCGTCCACAGCAGCACCGAGATATACGGCACCTGCGCGACCGGGGTACTCGCCAGCCGCCCCGCGATGATCGCCAGGTAGACGGCGTAGGCGCCCGCGCTGGTCACGAGGTAGACCCAGGTGCCCTTCTCTTCGTACGACACCGCACCCTCACCCGGTCATGTAAAAGAACTTTGACACGTCCAATGTAAAAGGCACTCGACATCATGTCAAATATTCTTAACTCGGACGTTTCCGCGGAAACGTCGGGTGCCGGGCGAGTCCAGCGCCGGGCCCTTGACCAGCACGACCGCCATCGGCCCCATCGAGCTGGCCTTGGTCAGCAGAGCCGAGCCCCGCGCCGATTCGGACGACGCGCCCCCGTTGGAGTCGGTCAGGCGCATGAACAACATCGAGGCCGCGGCGATCCCCGCGACGAATAGCAGCATCCACGCCGCCAGCATCCCCCGGCGCCGCCGGACGCAGAAACGAGCAACAGAGGTCAGCATGACCGGCTCTCCTTTCCCTACGTTCTGCCTGGTCATGCTGTCGAGATTGCCCGTCGCACCCCCGCCGCCAGAAGCCTGCCACCAGCACTTCGAGGTACACCCAGCCGCCAAACCCCGAGGTACAGCTAGCAGGTATCTCAGCCGCTGACGGCGGCCGCGAGGACGCGGCGGAACTCGACCGATACCCGGTCGGCCCGGGTGTGCAGTTCGGCGCCGACGTCGAGCGGGAACTCCAGGCCCGACAGCGCCCGCCGCTGCAGGTCCAGGTCCTCGTCGAAGATCGACATCTCGTACTGCGTCGAGGAACTCCAGCAGCAGGGTCGCGGTCAGCGGGGCCTGGTACCGGTAGGTCATCCGGCGGCGCTGCACCGCCGGCCGGGTGCCGTCACGCACCGCGGGGTCGGTGAGGTTGGTGAACGTGTGCTCGCGCACGGCCGTGAACGACAGCTCGCGGCGGTCGACGTCGGCCCGCGGGATGGGTTCAGGCCCGGCGCCGCCGATCGTGGCCGCGTGGACGAACGGCAGGTGCGCCTCGTCGAGGAAGTTGTCGATGAGGATGGCCGCGTTGGCCTCCACCCGCAGGACCGGGAGGATGACCGTCGCGATGCCGTTGCCACCGAGCGGCACGCCAGGATGCAGGTCCGGGATGGGAGCGCGCGGGGGCTCCGGGGCGAGCCACACCATGCCGTCCTGCTCCGCGACCTCGGCCGGGCGGCGCAGCGTGGCCCGCTCCGGGATGGCCGCGCCGTCCTCGAGCGCCGGGATGTTCACGCACCTGCCGTCGGGAGTGAACCGCCAGCCGTGGTACGGGCACTGCAGTATGCCGTCGGTGATCTGCCCGGCGGACAGGCGGGCCCGGCGGTGCGGGCACGCATCGGCGAACGCCGCGATGCCGCCGCTGAAGCGGGCCAGCGCCCAGCCCTGGCCGCCGAGGCGGCCCGCGACCGGCTCCCGGCCGACCTCGGAGGACAGCGCCACGGGATGCCAGAACCGCGCGAGCGCCGGATGCGCATTGGTGAACTCCGCAGATGTCATGTCCCTATAGTCGCGATAGTCGCGCGTCCGGGCTACTGCGCGTTGAGGTAGGCGACGACGGCGAGGACGCGGCGGTGGTCGTCCGGGGAGGGCGGCAGCCGCAAGGTGTCGAAGATGTTGCCCACGTGCTTCTGGACCGTGTACTCGGAGACGAAGAGCCGTTCCGCGATCGCCTTGTTCGAGCGTCCCTCGGCCATCAGCGTGTACCCGGCCCGTTCGGCGGTGCCGACCGAGCCCGCGTTCCAGGGCTCGATGTAGAGCTCGATCCGGTGCAGCGCCGGGATGGTCCAGCCGAACGAGGTCAGCGCGATCAGCGCCGCCGACGCCAGGCCGCGCCCCCGGGCGCTCGGGATGACCGAGTAGCCGGCCGTGGCCGGCCCGTGGGCCAGGGCCGTCAGCCACAGGCCGATGCCCCCGACGGCGAGATCGGTGTCCGCTTCGGCTATGGCGAACGAGAACCCATAGCCCTCGGCCAGCCGGCCGCGCTGGCGGTCCACCCAGTCCCGCGCCTGCTCCCGGCTCGCGTTCGCCGGCAGGCTCCCGACGAGCGGGACGTATGGATCGGTCGCCAGTTCCTGGGTCATCGGCACGTCGCGGTCCGAGAACTGGCGGAGCACGACCGGCCCGTAAGCCACGGGCGCGGCCGGCCAGGACGGCAGGCCGGCGGGCGTCATCGGCCCAATGTAACGGTCGTCTGCCCGGGAGGACGTAACCGGAACGTTTGTGCCTTAACTTCCTGGTGGGTACCTTTCCATGAGTGACCAGCGATTCCGGTGGCAACAGATCGTCCGGCCCGTGGTACGCGTCGGAGCCCTCGACCTCCCCGATACCGGTAATCGGGGCGGCCCCGTCCAGGCACGCCCGCCACGGCGGAGGCGGCCAGGGCGGCAAGAAGCGGAACGTCATCATCGCCGCGGTGGCCGCGGTCGTGATCGCCATCGCGGCGGCCGTCGTCGTGGTGGTGACGTCCGGCGGCGGCAAGCCCGCCACCGGCTTCGTGCCGACGGGAAGCTCGCCCGGGCAGGACGCGCAGGAGATCACCACCGCGTTCATCCAGGCCTGGAAGACCGGTGACCTCAACCAGGCCGCCCGCTACACCGACCGGCCCGCCCTCGCGCAGGGGGCGCTGGCCGGGTACCGGCAGACGATGCACCTGAGGAAGCTGACCGGCACGGTGCAGAGCGCCGCCCCGGTGTCCGGGGGCGGCGGCACGCGGGAATCGGTCACGTTCGCGCTCAATGCCACCGTGGCCAGCGGGGATGACGCCAGCGCCCTGCACGGGACCTGGAGCTACCACTCGAAGCTGACCGCCTACCAGAAGCCGAACTCCAACCTGTGGTATATCGGCTGGGCTCCCGACGTCCTCGCGCCCAACCTCACCAAGACCACCCACCTGGCGGCGGTCAAGGTCGCCCCTCAGGTGGCCGGGGTGAGCGACGCCAGCGGGAATGACATCACGTCGTACAAAGATGCAGGGCTGACCAACATCGCCAATCTGCTGGAGAAGAAGGCGCCGCCGGGCCAGGGAACCCCGGGCCTCTACGTCGAGATCCAGAACGCCGCGGGCAAGCCGGTCGAGAACAGCCAGGCGGTCGTCATCGCGCCGAACAACATCGCGAACCTCACCACCACGATCGACCCCACGGCCGAGGCCGCGGCGCGCGCCGCCGTCGCGATGCACCCCAAGAGCTCGATGGTCGCCATCCAGCCCTCCACCGGCAAGATCCTGGCCATCGCCAACAACGCCGGCTTCAACGACTACGCGCTGACCGCCAAGGTGGCCCCGGGGTCGACCATGAAGGTCATCACCTCCACCGCCCTGATCAGCTCCGGCGTCCTGTCCGCGTCCAGCGCGGTCGCCTGCCCGCCCGCCTACACGGTGCAGGGGATCACCTACCACAACGACAACAACGAGTCCCTGGGAGTCGGCACCCCGTTCGTCACCGACTTCGCCCAGTCCTGCAACAACGCGTTCAGCATGCAGTGGCCGCACCTGTCCGGCGGCGGCCTGGCCCACGCCGCCAAGAAGTATTTCGGCCTCAACCAGCCCTGGAACATCGGCATCACCGGCGTGTCCGGCACCTACTTCAACGCCCCGGCCAGCGCCAGCGGCTCCGAACTGGCGCAGGAGGCATTCGGCGAGGGACAGCTGACCGCGACCCCGCTCGCGATGGCCTCGGTGGCGGCCACCGTGGCCGCCGGGACGTTCAAGCAGCCGATCCTGCTGCCCGGGACCAAGCAGGTCACCGCGACCCCGCTGCCGTCTAGCACCGTCAGCCAGCTCAAGGAAATGATGCAGGCCGTGGTCACCAGCGGGACCGCCGCCGGAGTCGGGTTCGGCCCCGGCATCTACGCCAAGACCGGGACCGCCGACATCCAGGGCCAGGAGCAGCCGAACAGCTGGCTCATCGCCTTCGACCCGGCCAAGGACGTCGCCGTGGGCTGCCTGGTCGTCAACGCCGGCTACGGCGCCTCGTTCGCCGGCCCCGAGGTCAAGGCCTTCCTCGACCGGGTCTAGGTAGGCCCGGCCGTCACCGCGCGGACGAACCAGGCTGCCTGGGCCAGCGCGCTGTCGGCCGCTGCGAGCAGGCCGGGTTGCAGCGCGAAGTCGTGCCACATGCGCGGCCACCTGGTGTAGGTCACGTCCGCCCCGGCAGCCGAGGCGCTGGCGGCCAGAAGTTCGGCGTCCGGGGCGAGCAGCTCGCTGGACCCGGCCTGGATCAGCAGCGGCGGCAGCCCGGAATGCGCGGCCAGCAGCGGCGAGACCGAAGGGTCGGACCAGGTCTGCGGGGCGGCGTACGCGTGCGCGCAGGCGTCCAGCCACTCCGGGCTGAGCAGCACGTCCCGGCGCACCAGGCCGGGGTCGGCCCGGCGGTCCCGGCCCAGGTCGAGCCAGGGCGACAGCAGGATGCAGCCGGCCGGTGGCGGCCGGCCCTCGTCGCGCATCCCCAGGAGCAGGGCGAGCGCGAGGCCCCCGCCCGCCGAATCACCCGACACCACGACCGGGCCCGGCCCGGACCCTTCAACCCCGCCGGCCAGCGCGGTCAGGACCGCGCGGGCGTCCTGGAGCGCCGCCGGATGGGGATGCTCGGGGGCCAGCCGGTACCCGGGCAGCACCACGCGGCAGCCCGCCTGGGCGCTCAGGTGCGCGGCCCATCCCCGGACGGTGCGAGCCGAGCCGATGCAGTAGCCGCCGCCGTGGAAGTGGACCACCGTCGGGTGCGCACCCGACGCCCCGGCGGACACCACCTCGGCCGGTACCCCGCCGATGCTCTGCTCGGTGACCGTGGTGCCGCGCGGCAGCAGGAACGGCCGGGTGAGCTGGTCCAGCCGTGTGCGCTGAACCCGCCAGGGCAGGGCCGGGTCGAGGCAGCGCCGGCCGAGCTGGCGCGCGCCCGCGCGCATGACCGCGGGCGGCACCCGCAGCGGCGGGCGAGCGCGCCGGGCGCTCATGCCGCGTTAACGGGCACGGCCGCCTGCCCCGGCATGACCCGGTACGCGGCGGGGTCGAAGCGGCGCACCCGGTGCCGGTACACGAACGTGTGGTCCGGCCAGTTGTTCGTGTTCCGCCCGGAGGCCGTCGTGTACCAGTTGTGGCAGCCGGTCTCCCACACCGACGCCCGGCTGGCCTTCTGGGCCCAGGCGTTGAACGCGTCCTGCACCTCAGGGCGCACGTCCATCCAGGCCAGGCGCTCTTCCTCCAGCGTCCGGAGGGCGCCGAGCACGTAGCGGACCTGGCTTTCGAGCATGTAGATGATCGAGTTGCCGCCGAGGTTGGTGTTCGGCCCGTAGAGCATGAAGAAGTTCGGGAACCCGGAGACCGTGATGCCGAGGTAGGCCTGGGCCCCGTCCCGCCAGGCCTCTCGCATCCGCCGCCCGCCCAGGCCGGACACCTGGATCGGCGCCAGGAAGTCGACCGCCTCGAACCCCGTGCCGTAGATGATCACATCCGCCGGGCGGCCCGTGCCGTCGGCGGTGAACAAGGCGTCCGGGACGATGTGCACGATCTTGTCGGTGATGAGCTCCACGTTGGGCCGGGCCAGGGCCGGGTACCAGTCGTTGGAGAACACCACTCGCTTGCACCCCATCACGTAGCCGGGGACGCACTTGGCGCGCAGCTCCGGGTCGGCGATCTGGGTGCGGAGCTGGCGGCGCCACAGCTGCATCGGCCCGGCCAGCAGCTTGGGTGACAGGACGAAGCCGCTGGTGAGCAGCTCGCCGTAGAGGAACACCCGGAGCCGGTCGGCCTTACGCACCACGGGCAGCCGGTCGTACAGCGCCTGCTCGGTGTCCCCGTACGGCCGGTCGGCCTTGGGCAGCACGTACGGGGCCGTCCGCTGGTAGACATCGACGTGCCCGGCGACCTTGGCGATCTCGGGCACGAACTGGATGGCGCTGGCTCCGGTGCCGATCACGGCCACGCGCTGGCCCGTCAGGTCGACGTCGTGGTTCCAGCGGGCGGAATGCCACCACGGCCCGGCGAACTCGTCCCGGCCGCCGATATCGGGCAGGGAAGGGCGGCCGAGCTGGCCGACGGCGCAGACGACCGCGGTGGCCTGCAGCGTCTCGCCGTCGTCGAGGGTGAGGTTCCAGACCGCGTGGCGCTCGTCGAATTCGGCCGCCGCGACCCCGGCGCCGAAGCGCAGGTGCGGTCCGAGGCCGCGCTCGGCGACCAGCCCGTGCAGGTAGGCCAGGATCTCCTCGCGCGGCGGGAAGCGCCGGCTCCAGCGCCAGGGCCGGAACGAGTACGAGTACAGCTGCGACGGCACGTCACAGCACAGGCCCGGGTAGCTGTTGTCGCGCCAGGTCCCGCCGAGGTCGTCCGCCTTGTCCAGGACGACGAAGTCTTCGATGCCCGCCTGCTTGAGCGCGATCGCCATGCCGATCCCGCCGAATCCTGCCCCCACCACGACCACCTGGTACGGCATGGGCACTCCCTCGCACTGCGCGGCACGGAGCCATCTGGGCCGGATCGCCATGAACCCGGCACGGGCAGCATAACCAAACCGTGCCCGCGTGACAGCCCGCCCAGAACCCCGCACCCGCCCAGCACCCCGCGCCGCCCGGCGTCCCCGCGCCGCCCGGCGCCCGTCGGCGCACCGCGCCCGCGGGCGTCACGCTCCCGGATCGCCGCCAACCAGCTGGACGTCGATCACCTCGGTCCTGGCAACGACCCGGTCTCGCTCGTCGGCCAGCGCCTGCCGCCGCCCGTCCGCCATGAACTCCGTGACGACCTGCGCGGTCGGGAACTCCAGCAGCTGGACCTCCAGCGGCGGCCCGTCGCCGCCACCACTCCTGGCCCGCTGCAAGACCCGTCCGCCGTACCCGGAGGCGATGTCGAGCACCTGATCCTCATAGGCGATCAGGCCGCTCTCGGCGCCCGGCCGCGCCCACAGCAGAACGCACAGTGTCACCGGCCCAGCCGGCACCCGAGACTCTTGCATCCCAGCAGCACCTCCAGTCACGTGTTCCCGGCCGGCTTGAGCTGATCATGGCCGACTTGCGTCTGACCGCAGCCCGCGGCGTACGGCCGAACCGGACTTGCGTCACGCTCGCCACGCTCGTACCAGGCCATAAGGCGTGGATGCCGCGTTCATGTCGGTTCTGTTCTATGTGCATGAACGCGGCATCGACATCGTATGAAGCCGGGGCCGGCCCGGCACCAGCAGCCACGGCAGCGCGGCGGAAACCCGCGGCATTCATGCCTCATGCTGCGGTACGGGCGGTGCCGGAGTGACGATCATGCCCAGACTCTCGGCCCTCTGGTAACCAGAGAGTCAAGCCGCCTTCCGGTCAGGCCGGGCCGGTCAGCCCCGGGCCGGTCAGCCCCGGGCCGGGTCAGCCTCGGGCCCGGAACGGCTCGGCGAGCTGCTCGGCGACGAGCAGCAGGGCCGGACCCGCCGAGGCCTCCTGCTCGACGGGGACCGGCCGGCCGTCCAGGCCGGTGCGGTTGACGCCGTCGGCGCGGGACGGGAACCTCGCACGGCCGGCCAGCACGTCCCAGATCGTCAGTACGACGCCGAGGTTGGCGTCCTGGATATCCGGCGCGTGGTGGAGCCGGTGGTAGGCGGGGCTCACCAGCACCCGGCCGACCGGGCCGAACGTCCAGCGCAGATTCGCGTGCTGCAGCGTGCCGATGCAGACGTAGATCGTGATGAGCACCGGGGCGATCGGGCGCGCCGGCATCAGCGCCACCACCGGGATCGTCGCTAGCAGGAACCCCGTCGTGTGCATCAGAGGATGCGCCCGGAACGAGGTCAGGACGCTCAGTTCCTCCTGGCTGTGATGGAGGGCATGGAAGCGCCAGAGGGGACCGAGCCGGTGATCGGCGTAGTGGGCCAGCCAGTTGGCTCCGTCCATGGCCACGATCGTGAGGGGGACGAGCAGCCAGCCGGGCCAGCTCTCGGTCGCTCGCAATGCGAGCCACGGTGCGTGACCGCCGATCAGTGTCGCCGCACCCACGCTGAGCAGGGTCATCAGCGGGATCACCACGATGGCGTGCAGGGCAAGGAAGCAGGCGTCCTGGACGTGGCCACGGGCCAGGACCGGACGACGCTCGGCCGGCCAGATCCGCTCGCAGATCCCGGTCCCGACCACCAGGGCCACGAGCAGCGGAGCGGCCAGCTCGGCCCGGCCCGCCGAGAGCACGGCGCCGAGATGGCCCTGGCCAAGCAGTTCGGCCACGGCGACCCACACGATCAGGGCCGTTATCCCGGCCAGCACGAACGAGGCCGGGCACAGCCGTCGCCACCAGCGTTCGCCGGTCGCCGCGGCCCGGACCTGGACCTGTTCAGCGAACATCCGGGACTCCTCCGTCGCTCCCGGAGCGAGCCTAACGGCCTGTATCAGGCTGTGTCTGCGCCCCTCCTTCTTAGTAAGCACGTGCGCGTGGGATGGGGGGTTCACGATGACCACACTGGCGCCAGACCGAGCCGTACCGGCCGCCAGGCCGGCCGCCGACAGGCCGGCCGCCGAAGCCGAGGTAGCCCGCCGGGTCCCGGAGCCAGCGGCCGGACCGGACCGGAAGGACGGCCGGCTGCGCAGCGGCAGTAGCAGCGACAGCGGTACCTGGGCGTGGCTCCGTCGCAAGGCGGTCGTGGCCTGGATGAACATCCTGATCGCGGGCGCCGCGGCGGTCACCGTGGTGACCGCGGGGGTGACGGCGGGCTCTCGCTGGCCCCAGCCCGGAACCTGGGGGATCAGCGCGCTCAAGCTGTTCGCGCTGTGGTGCCTGGCGTTCCTGCCCGGCTGGCTCTACGTACGGTTCCTCGACCTGCGGGCCAAGGCGCTGTGGAGCGAGTACGTGCTCAACCTGCACCGGCTGGGCTGGGACCTGCCGTGGCACCTGCCGATGCCCACGGTGGCGTCGGGGTTCTACCAGCGGTGGGAGGCCGGAACCCACGGCCGCCCGGCCGACAACATCTACCGGCAGAAGTTCGAGGCGTACTACGGGCGCCAGATCACGAGCACCGCCCCGGACGAGAACTACAGCGTCAGGAGCGAGTCGCTGTTCCCGGTCTTCCTGGCGACCGCGGTGCTGGCCGTCGGCTGGGCCGCGGTGCTGTGGGACACCCGGTTCGTCACCCACCCGTCCGGCGCGTGGGACGTGCTGAAGTACGGGTTCCTCGGCTCCTACGCGTTCGTGACCAGCATGCTCATCCGGCGCTTCTTCCAGAGCGACCTGCGCCCGAGCGCCTACGCCACGGCGGTGTACCGGATCATGCTGGTCCTGCTCATCGTCACCGTGCTGCACCAGGTGCTGGGCGGGGCCGCCGCGGTCGCCAGCCACGCCGAGCTCGCCATCGCCTTCGTCGTCGGCTTCTTCCCGCTCGTCGGCCTGCAGGCCCTGCAGCGGGTGACGTCACGGGCGCTGCGCCAGTTCGTCCCGCCGGTCGCCTCGGAATACCCGCTCGACCAGCTCGACGGGTTCAACCTGTGGTACGAAGCCCGGCTCACCGAAGAGGGCGTCGAGGACATGCAGAACCTCACCACGATGAACCTGGTCGACGTGATCCTGCACACGCGGGTCCCGGCCGGCCGCCTGGTGGACTGGACCGACCAGGCCTTCCTGCTGACCCATCTGGAGCGGGTCGACCGTGACGAGCTGAACCGGCTGCGCCAGCCGGGTCAGCCCGCCCAACCTGCGGGGCAGGCGCCGCTGTCCGGCGCTCAGGCCCGGCTGAACCTGCGGCGCGTCGGCATCCGGACCGCCACCGACCTGCTCAAGGCGTTCTCGGTCGAGCAGGAAGGCGGTAAGCGCGTCTTCCGCGTCCCGGACGGCTTGGAACCGCCGCTGCCGCCCAACCAGCTCCGCCTGCTGGTCGCCGTCCTGGCCGCCGAGCCGGGCCTGGCGCCGGTCTGGAACTGGCAGCGGAACGGGGTCCCGCCATGCCGCGGTGGCGCCGGGCCGAAGGCGGCCTAACCTGCCGGGAGTACCTCGAACGCCGGGTGCTTGGGTGCGATGGCGCGGATCTGATCGTCGCTCGCGTCTGGCCCGGTGCCCTCGAAGAAGATCCCGACCTCGGCCTTCCATCTCTTCAGGTAGGCGCGCAGGACGGGTACCTTCTCGTCGTCGGTGAGCTCCCGGCTGCGGAAGCTCTCGGCGTGCTTGCCCACCCGCAGCTCACCGGTTCCGGCGACCCGCAGGTTACGCACCCACTGGGTTTCGCCGCGGGGCGCGACGAGGTACCTGCGCCCCTCGTACCCGAGCAGGTTCACCGGCGTGGTCCGCCACTCGCCGCTCGTCCGGCCCTTCACCGCGAGCACCCGCGAGCCGAGAACGCTGATGCCCTGCCTGGTCAGGAACGCCACCAACCGGTTGAACACGTTCCGGGTGAACCAGCCGGGCGCACGGTAGTGATCGGACACGCAGCACAGCTTAGCGGCTTCATGCGCTGCCATCCTCTCGGTTCGGCGGCCAGGGGAAGAAGCCGCTGGTACGCCGAACGTAGTCGGCGTACTCCGCCCCCTTGGACCGCGCCATGTGCTTCTCGAGCAGCCGCTTGCCGGTGTGCCTGACCAGCATGTTCGTCATAAACAAGGGGCAAGCGACCAGCACCAGACCGAGCCAGTGCGAGCACGCCAGCAGCCACAGGCCGAACCACACCACGGCGTCGCCGAAGTAGTTCGGGTGCCGGGTGTAGCGCCACAGCCCGCGGTCGAGCACCCGCCCGGCGTTGGCCGGGTCGGCCCGGAACCGCCGCAGTTGCGCGTCCCCGACCGCCTCGAAGCCGAACCCGACCGCCCACACCGCCGCGCCCAGCCAGGTCACCGCGGAAAGGCCCGCGCGGGAGTACATCGCCGCCTGCACCGGCAGCGACACGAACCACATGACCCGGCCCTGCATCCAGTAGATGTAGCGCAGCACGAACGCGGCCAGGTTGCCCCGGTTGCGCCGCAGCAGCGAGGCGTACCGCTTGTCCTCGCCCTGCCCGCGGTTACGCGAGTAGATGTGCGCGCCGAGCCGCAGCCCCCAGATCGCGGTGAGCACGAGCACCAGCCGCCGCCGCCCGGCCACGCCGGAACCCGCCGAGAGCACGAACGACACCACGGCGATCAGCACGAACCCCAGCGGCCAGATCGTGTCCATGATCGCGTGCACCCGGGTCCGCATGGCGTACAGGAAGGTGGCCAGCATCAGCACGGCGACCAGCCCGGCGGTGACCGCCAGGTTGACCAGCAGCGGTCCCCAGCTCATGACGGGCCTCCCGACATCAGGTCGTTGAACGCGTCCACGGACACCCGGTACTCGCGCGGCTCGCCACGCCCGCTCTCCGCCAGCAGGGCGTGCAGGTCAGAAGGGCTGAGACCCGGCCCGTTCGGCAGCAAGACGGTGCCCCACTCCACCACCGATGCCCGGCGCAGCCGACCCCCGCCGGTGACCAGGTACTCGCCGTTCAGCCGGCACTCCGGGCTGGCCAGCGCGGTCAGCACCGGCGCCACCAGGTCCGGGTCCATCCGCGCGCGGGCCGCGGGCGGCATGCCGTCGTCGGTCATCTGGGTGAGGGCGTACGGCAGCAGCATGTTGGTCAGCACGCCCTTGCCCGCGCCCTCTGCCGCCAGCGACCGGCCGAACGCCAGCAGGCCGCCCTTGCTGGCCGCGTAGGCGGAGAGCCCGACGTCGCCGTGCAGCCCGCCGGTGGACGCGACCAGGATGATCCGGCCGTAGCCCGCCGGGCGCATCACCGCCATCGCGGCGCGGGCCAGCCGGACGCTACCGTGCAGGTTGATCTCGAGGACCTCGCCGAACTGCGCGGCCGGCTGCTTGTGGAACATCCCGCCGGTCCCGATCGCCGCGTTGGCCACGCAGATATCCAGTCGTCCCCAGCGCTCCAGCGCCGCCGCGACGATCGCCTGCCCGCCGGCCGGGTCGGCCGCGTCGGAGTGTTCGGCCACCGCCTCGCCGCCGGCCGCCGTGATCTGTTCGGCCACATGGTCGGCCGGCCCGCGCCCGTCCGCGTCCGTCACCCGGTTGCGGTTGTTGACCACGACCTTCGCGCCCTGCCGGGCCAGCGCCAGGCAGAACGAGCGCCCGAGCCCCCGCCCGCCGCCGGACACGACCGCCACCTGCCCGGCCAGCGGCGTGTCACTCATGATCCCTCCCAGCCGGATTGGCCCGAACGGGCCGGGTTCATCGTCACCCGCAGCTGTACCGCCTCTCCCGAGGCAAAGCCCATGGACGGCCGACGCTGCTCCGTTTACTGTAGCGGTCATGATCGAGGCCGAACCCTGGTCGTATTACCCCGACGGCTCGCCGGTCTACTCGCTGGCCGACATCATCAGGAAGCGGGCCGCCGCGACTCCGGAAGCGATCGCGCTGAGCGAGGCGGGCCGGACGACCTCGTTCGCCGCACTCGACCGGCGGTCCAGCCAGGTGGCCCGGGCCCTGCAGCGCAAGGATGTGCGCCCCGGGGACCGCGTCGCCTACATCGGTGCCAGCGGGCCCGAGTTCGCCGAGGTCATGTACGGCGCCGCCAAGTGCCGGGCGATCTTCACCGCGGTCAACAACCGGCTGTCCGCGCGCGAGGTTCTGGCCATCCTCGCCGACGCCGAGCCCCGCGTGGTCGTCGCCGATCCGCCGGCCGCCCCCTGGTCGCCGATGTCGGCACGCTCGGCCTGGACTGCGACACCCTGATCACCGACCTCGACTATCTCGCCTGGCGGGACTACGCGTCCGCTTATGACCCGGGCGAGGTGGCGGCTCCGGATGAGACCGCGCTCATCTTGTACACCTCCGGCACCACCGGCGCGCCCAAGGGGGTCGAGCTGACCGGCCGCAACCTCGGCTGCGCCCTGCACGAACTGCACGCGAGCATCGAGCTCGACGAGGGTTCGGTCTGCGCGGCGCCGATTCCGTTCTTCCACGTGGCCGGGCTCGGCATGCTGCTGGCCGCCAACCTCAACGGCGGCAACCTGCTGCTGGAGCAGCAGGCCGACATCGCGGGCGCGCTGCGCCTGCTGGTGGACCGCAAGGTGACCCACGCCGTCCTGGTGCCCACGGTGCTGCAGCGGCTGCTGGCCCTGCCCGAGGCCAGGACCGCCGACTGGAGCGCGCTCAGCTACGTCGTCTACGGGGCCTCGCCGATCCCGCTGCCCGTGCTCCGCGACGCCACCGAGATCATCGGCTGCTCGTTCCTGCAGTCCTACGGCCTGACCGAATCCACCGGCGGCTTCACCCTGCTCGGGCCCGGCGACCACGTCCCCGCGGAGGAGTTCGCGCACCGGCTGCGTTCGGCCGGGCGTCCGATGGCCGGTTCCCGGGTGCGCGTGGTCGACCCGGTGACGCTGGAGGACTGCCCGGTGGGGGAGCGCGGCGAGGTCCTGGTGGCCGGCTCGCGCATCATGAAAGGCTACTGGCGCAAGCCCGGGCCGACCGCCGAGGTGATGCTCCCTGGCGGCTGGCTGCGCACCGGTGACGGCGGCTCCTTCGACGCCGACGGCTTCCTCTACCTGCACGACCGGCTCAAGGACATGATCGTCACCGGCGGCGAGAACGTGTACCCGGCCGAGGTGGAGAGCGTCATGACCGGCCCCCCGCCGTCGCCGAGGTCGCCGTCGTCGGCGTCCCCTCCGCCGAATGGGGCGAGTCGGTATGGGCCGTCGTCGTCCTGCGCCCGGACGCCAGCGTGTCCGAGGCCGAACTCATCGCCTGGACCCGCGATCGCCTAGCCCACTTCAAGTGCCCGGTCGGCGTCTCATTCGCCGCGTCCCTGGCCCGCACCGCCTCCGGCAAGCTGCAGAAACAAGCCATTCGCGCCAGCCTGAGCTCCGTCGCCGGCCCCTAGTGCATGGCAAGTCGCGTTTGCCCGATTCTTGAGCCGGGTGACGGGTGGCCGGCCCGGGGCCTGGCCGCGCCGGGTATCGTGCGGTCCCAGCTGGCGCCCTGGCCTCCCAGGCCTCACCATTCACCGGAAGCCATCCGGCGTAACCGCCACGATGTGGCATTGTTGCGGTCCTGACCGCCACGATGTTACATCGTGGCGGTTAACCCAGCGCAGTCGGGCGGACCAATGCACTTCTATGCGGCATTAGCTGAGCCGGGCGCACAGGGCGTGCGCTGGGCGAAAGACGACGTGCGGCGGTATGGTCAAAGTCGCCGCCGCGGCAGGGTAAGATCTCTTCACGTTGGTGGTGCGGTCCTCCATATCAGGGCCGCGCGGGGCTGTAGCGCAGCTGGTAGCGCACCTCCATGGCATGGAGGGGGTCAGGGGTTCGAATCCCCTCAGCTCCACAAAGTTCTCGCAGATCAGAGGCGGTGTCGGATCCCCCGCTGATGGTTGCTGTCCAGCTTGGGGAGCCATTGTGGGAGCCAAGTTGTAGGCTTCCGGTATGGCTGGGGCTTCACGCCGTGGCTACGGCGAAGATGGCATCTACTTCGACCATCGGGACGACTGCCGGGACAGCGCTCACCACAAGACCTGTTCGGGCCGGTGGCGCGGGGTGGTCTCGCTCGGTTATGTCGCGGACGGGAAGCGGATCCGCAGGAAGGTCAGCGGCCAGACCCGGACCGAGGTCAAAGACAAGCTCAAGCAGTTGCACTCCGAGCTCGACGCGGGCGTCCGGACCGTCCAGGGCTACACGGTCGAGGCCGCCGTGGCCGACTGGCTGGTTGAAGGCCTGCCGGGCCGCGCCACCAAAACGGTCGAGGTCTACGCCGATGCGCTGCGTCCGTTGCTCGCGGTTGTCGGGAGGATCCCGCTGCGGGATCTGACCGTGCAGGACGTGCGCACCGCGCTGGCGAAGATGGCGGTCACCCATTCCACGCCGACGCTGCAGAAGGCGCACAACTGCCTCACCCGGGCCTTGCGCCACGCCGAGGGCCGTGATCTCGTTCGCCGCAACGTCTCAGCGCTGGTGGACACGCCGCACGGCCGGGAGGGCCGACCGTCGCAAGCCCTGACGCTGGAGCAGGCAGCGGCGCTGCTGGAGGCGGCGGAGGACTCGCGGCTGCACGCATACATCGTGCTGTGCCTGCTGACGGGCGTCCGGTCGGAGGAGGCGCGGGCGCTGACCTGGGACCACGTGGACCTAGATGCCCGGACGATCTCGGTGTGGCGCTCGGTCCGCGCCCACGGTGACACCAAGACCATCCGATCCCGCCGGACGCTAAGGATCCCGCAGATCGCCGTCGAGGCACTACAGGAGCAGCTGCGGCGCCAGGCCGAGGAGCGCGCGAGCGCGGGGGAGTTGTGGCAGGAGCACGGCCTGGTGTTCACCACCACCGTGGGCACGGCGTATGAGTCGCACAACCTGCGCCGGGACTTCCGCCGGGTCACCGCGGCGGCCGGGCTGGGTGCCCGCTGGGTCCCGAAGGAGCTGCGGACCTCGTTCGTGAGCATGATGAGCTACCAGGGCGTGCCAGTCGAGGAGATCGCCCGCCTGGCCGGACACGCCAGCTCACGCACCACCGAAGTCGTCTACCGCCGCGAACTGCGCCCCGTGATCACCACCGGTGCCGAGATCATGGATCAGATCTTCCAGCCGAAACAGCGGCAGGGAGCCCCCGCCGAAGTCGCCGGATGACTCGCGTACGGACCGCACTCTTGAGGACGAGAGGGCGCGCGCCCTTGACTGTCGTGGCGGCCAGCGTCGCGTTATCGGTCATCGCCCTCCGCCTGAGAGATTCCCAAGGTCGGTGAGGAGCAGGCTCAGGTGGCCCCATGTCGGCCGTCAATCGCTCCCGCCTGCCGCGACCAGCAAGTCAAGGCCTAGCTCGTCTGCCTGATGTAGGTCGCGAGGCGGACTCAACGGGTTGGTAAGAGGTCATGCAGACGGAGTGATATCACGCTGAGTGAGAGATGGAGCCGGAGATAACGCGCGCCGACCCGCCGATCTGTACTGGAACAGTCCCTTCAGTCCGATCCGCTGGACGAGCGCAGATCTGGGCAATCTGGGTACCTGACGTTACGGGGCGAGCATGGCAGGATGATCTTGCATGGATTGCGAGGGAGGGCGGGTCGATGGAGCCGGAAATTCCCCCGTTGACGGTCCCTGTGGCGACCCGGTCGTGCATGGAGGCGTTCAGGCTGCCGCTCCTCCGCGAGGGTAAGGCCGGCCGTCCGGCTTGGTTCTCATGGGCCGCGTGATCTCGCAGGCGCCTAGCCTGCGGCTGCTGACGCCGCTGGCTTCCCTTTTGCTGGCCGTGGCCGTGGCCGCGGTCGCGTGGGTGGGTGTGGTGGTGCTGGCGCGCGATATGGGATCGATGCCCGGGACCATGGGACTTGGCGTCGTCTCGTTCATCGCCGTCTGGGCACTTATGATGGCCGCGATGATGCTCCCGTCGGTGACGCCGTTCGCGTCCCTGTATATGCGTACCTTCGGGGATGATCGCGGCTGGCGGCTGGCCGGGTTCGCATCCGGGTACCTGATCGTGTGGATCGCCGGGGCCCTCCCCGCGTACGGGCTGGCCTGGCTCGCCGGCCGGCTCGTGGGGGTTCACCCGGCCGCGGCGACGGTGCTGGCGGTAGCCATCTTCGCCGCCTGCGGCGGCTACCAGCTCACCCCGTTGAAGGACCGGTGCCTGGCCCGCTGCCGGTCCCCGCTCGGTTTCGTGCTGAAGCTGGGCGCCTACCAGGGCCGCACTCGCGACCTGCGAGTGGGGCTGTACCATGGCGCCTTCTGCCTGGCCTGCTGCTGGGCCCTGATGGCGTTGCTGGTTGCCTTCGGGTTGATGAACGTGATCGCCATGGTGGCCCTGGCCGGCTCTGTTCTGGTCGAGAAGACCTGGGTGTGGGGTCCGCGTTTCAGCCGGCTGCTGGGCGTCGCCGCCCTCGGGCTCGCGCTCGCGGTCATTTTCGTGCCGGGACTAGCGCCGGGCTTGCATCAGGCGCCCAGCCCGGGCGGGATGGGGGGTATGTGATGACCGGATCACGGCCGGGCCCGCCGGCTGACTGGCGGGTGCGGGGCTCCTATTTCGAGGCATGCAATTGCGAGGCGATCTGCCCGTGCCGCAGTGTGGGGGGCCGCCCTGGCGGACCCTCCAGCTTCGGGGAGTGCTTCGGCGGCCTGTCCTGGCACATCCACAATGGTCACGCCGACGGCGTCGATCTCTCTGGCCTGCGGGTCGTGATGTCCATCCGCTACCTCGACCGCGTGCAGCCGAGCACCCCGTGGGAGGTCGTGCTCTACGTAGACCACAACGCCGGCCAGGATCAGCAGGCCGCGCTCGCTGACATCTTCCTCGGCCGGGCCGGCGGCACGGTCGCCCGGCTGTACGGCCCGGCCATCGGCGAGGTCTACTTCGTCCGGTCAGCTCACATAACCCTCGAGCACACCGCCGCCCGCAAGCGCATCGACATTGTCGGCTACCTCACGGTCGAGGCAGAAGGCGACGCCTCCGAGCCGGGCGACGTCAGGTGCGGCATTCCGGGCTTCGACCACCCCGGCACCGAACTTCACGGCGACACGCTCCGGTCAACCGACCCGGCGCTGCGCTGGCAGGTAACAGGGCGGCGCCACGCCGCATTCACCACCGACTTCGATTACCGTTCCGGCCCCTGACGTTGCCGTTGATCTAGTCCCGCAGCTGCTCACGGTCCTGATCCCCGGCGAGCAACCGGGTAGCCACCTAGCTCCTTGCGAGCCGTCGGCTAGATACATCGAAACGGCCTGGTCGAGGCGCACCCAATCACGGATGAAAGGAGTGCTCAAAAACACCGATGCAGCCGCTCGCATCAATGAGCGACTATGTGCGGGTCACGGCCCCGCTGCGGTCGCGGCCGCGCATAGCAGGACGTTGGGTGCTATCGCCTGTTGTCCTGCAGGCGGCTTGCCGCTTGCAGGGGCTTATGGCTGTCTTGGCTTGCGGGGAGGATGCCGGCGTCAGTGGCCCGGGCTCGTCGCTCCGGCCCAAAGCCATCACTGTGCCTGAGGCCGTGTTCCGGCACCTGGGGGGCACGCGCCGTCATGTAGTCCGCTCGCCGACGTTGCCAACGGGGTTTAATCCTGCTACGGCGGTGGTCTTGTGTCTAAGGTAGGCAGCACAAGCTCAGGGCAGGGGAGGGGGCATGGATATCCCGGCGATGTTCCGCGCCGCGGTCGCGGAGTTTGACGCCCGCATCCGGCAGGTCGGCGATCACCAGTGGCAGGCCGCCACCCCGGATGATGACTGGGCCGTCCGCGACCTGGTGAATCATGTTGTCAGCGAGGACCTGTGGGCGCCGCCGCTGCTGGCCGGATCCACGATCGCCGAGGTCGGGGATCGTTTCGATGGCGATGTGCTCGGTGCTGATCCCAGGGCCGCCTGGTCCGCGGCATCTGCCGAGGCGGTGCGGGCGGTCGGGGAGCAGGGCGCGATGGACCGGATCGTTCACCTGTCGTTCGGCGATGTCCCAGGCCGTGAGTATGTGCTGCAGCTGTTCGCCGACCACCTGATCCACGCGTGGGACGTGGCCCGCGCGATCGGCGTGGACGAGCGCCTGGACGCCGCGCTCGTGGTGTCCTGCGCGACCTGGTTCGAGACCATGGAGGACGGCTACCGCAGCGCGGGCGCGATCGCGGCGCGGCCGCCGGTACCCGATGATGCGGACGCCCAGACCGTACTGCTGGCCCGTTTCGGTCGGCACGCCTGAGTGTTGCCGCCAGCGCTACAGCCCTCGCCCGCGCCGCCCGGAATTGGGTGATCTGCGCTCGATGTGGTCAGCACGAGCGACCACGGGCGGTAGGAAATATTCGGCAGGGAGACTGTGGATCTGGCCGCTAGCGTCTCGGAGCCGTTCTTACGATCCGTTACAGCCGCCCGCCTTCTTCTCGGAGAGCAAGCCGACAGTCCGACCTGTTCACGTGTCCAGGAAGTCCCACTCGCTGCCCAGGACCCATCGGAGCGTTGCTAGTTTTCCGCTGATGTAGCCGTATTGCCAGGCTTCCTCGTGCCCGGGTCCGATTGCTTCCAGAGCTCATCGCGCCCGTATGCGGCCTCGGCCCGCTCACGGTTTGCCATCATCCCCGCGTGGATGTCATCGGGTAGTTCGCGCTGGTCGTCGCGGTAGGCGATGCTTCGCACGTACCAGACCTTGTCGAAGTACTCCTGTTCGGCCTCGATGATCTCGGCCAGCGTCCGCGGCTCCTCCTCGCCGGTCAGGAATTCGACTTCGGCCTGTTCTTCCAGGTACGCATCCCCGAACTGCGCGAGCAGCACCTCATGCAGCCCTTCTACCTGGTAGGCGTAGCGTGACCGGGTGCCGTCGAACAGCCCGGCCAGGTCGGGGTGCGGCTGGCGGCGGTCCCCGTTCGGCACCGAGAAATCACGGTAGTTGGACGTGACGAACACGTAGATATCCGAACTGTCGGCCCCGGCGATCTGGGAGGCGTAGATCTCGATGAGCAGCGCATCAGCCACGCTGTTCTTATCAGAGATGAACGGCGCCTGCTCACGCAGGCCGCGCTGAACCGCCCGCGCATACTCCGGCTCGGCTGGTACGAGGATCGTCCCGTCCCTCAGCAGTTCGTCGATCTCCCGGAAGTTCTGCGGCGCCGTCGCGTTGACGAGCGGGATGTGCTGCGCGGTTTCCGCGAGCCAGATGTGCTCGTGCTTGTCACCCGCGTACTCGCGCAGCTGGCGAAGCCGGTCAAGGACGCTTGCCGTAACGGCCGACTCCGACCGCGGCCGGTTGCGGTCGAACTCGTCGATGATCAGCGCAGGGACGAGCAACTCCAGCTTGCCCTGGAACTTCAGGACTCGCAGCGGGACGATCCACTTCTGGCCTTCTCGCCGCGTGGCCATATCAAGCCACACGGACGTGTCGATCAGCAGGCGCAGCATGGACCAGCATGCTACGCCCGCAACCTAAATCTGGACTTCGCAAGATCACTCGCAACCTAATCCTGGACTTCGCAACCTTCGCGCAACCTAATCCTGGACTTCGCAACCTTCGTGTCCGGTGACAGATGATCTTCCTTGGCGTCAGCGCCTGACCAGCGGTGAGGAATTTTAAGTGGCGGACTGGGCTCGGGTAAGGGCTGGCGCGGGCGGGGAGGTCCCGGTGAGTTCGCCAGTGGATCTTGCTTGATCATGCGTGCCGCGACGGCGATGGCGTCGGGGTAGACCGCCGCGTGCGTGTAAGCGTCGTGGCCGGTCGGGGTGCCGTAGCGGTGGTTGGCGGTCTGCAGGGTGAGCAGCCGGTGCCTCCAGTGGAGCGGGATGGCTGCTGGTGAGGATGGCCAGGGAGGGATCGCCCTGGCTGCGGCCTGATAGGCGAGCATCAGTTCCTGGGGTGTGCAGCGGCGTAGGAGCCGGCTGGCCTGGTGCTGGGCGGCGATGATCTCCGGGCAGGCGGCGAGGTCGAGGTGGGGCTGGCCGGCGTCACTGAGCCAGATGCCGTGACGGGTGCAGACCTTGCGGTGGGCGGGCAGGTGGACGGGAACGGGCTGGCAGATGCCGTGGCGGGCGGCGCACCGGTGGCAGGCAGTGGTAGCCCGCACGGGGCTGTGCGCGTCGGCGGCGCCGAAAGCGGGCAGCGCGCGGGCCAGGCTGGCGGGGGTGGTGCCGGTGAGGCGGGCGAGCGCGTGCAGGGCCTCAGCGGCTGCGGGGATGAGCATGTGGTGCTGGGCGCGATCGTCGCGGTTGCCGACCTTCGTGGAGAACCAGGAGGGCAGGACGGCAAGTACCTCGGTGAGGGTGAGGTGGTTGGCGTGGGCCAGCCGGGTCAGGAAGGAGATGAGCATCTCTCCGGTGATCGGGGTGACCGATCGCGGCAGGGCCGGCATGCAGAAGGGAAGTCGGGAGGCCCCGGGCAGGCCTTGCGGAGTTTGCTGCCGCGTCTGGGATTGCCCGCAGCCGGATGGGGACAGCAGGCGACGGGTCAGCCCGCGGTAGAAGGTCGAACGGCTTGCCCCGAAGCCGAGCCCGGTTAGCTCGCGGAACAGGCTGGCGGGCCGCAGGTCCGGGTCCTCGGTGAACCGCTGGCGGCAGTAGTCGGCGAACAGGTCGGTGAATAGGCCCGGCCGCGAGACGGCCCGGACTCCGGGTGTCCTGCGCTGGTGCAGGTAGTCGCGGACGGTTTGCGGGCTGTGGCCGAGCTGCCTGGCGATGGCGCGTGTCGGCATCCCGGCCGCGCTCAGGGTGAAGATCTGCCGGACTCGCTCTGGGGACAGCATTGGCCCTGGTCACGTGACGGGCGGGTGCGGGGACTGGGAAGTGATGTCGGCCTCGACGTTGTCCAGGGCCTTCTTGGTGATCTTCTCGGTGCCGTCCAGGACGGCGCTGATGGCGGCGCTGCGGATCAGCCACAGCAGGCTCCCGATCATGCCGTGGGTGCGCCGGTGCAGGTAGCGGCCCAGTCCGGGCAGGGTGCCCGGCCGGTGGCGGTGCAGCCGCAGGCTGTCCTCCACGGCAGCGATCAGCGCGGTCCACTGCTGGTCCTGGCCGAACGGGCCGGTGCGGACCATGCCGAACCGGCCGGCGATCTGTTCCCCGCGGGTGCCGGACAGCAGTCCGGCACGGTCCAGGCTGATTCCCGCGTAGGCAAAGGTGGCCGGGATCCGTTCGGTGAAGTATTTCAGGGTGTCGGAGGCTTCTGCGCCGGCCCGGGTGGCGGTGTTGAGGTTGTGGAGTTCATCAACAGCGACGAGGGTGACGCGGGCGTCCAGGCTCACCCCGCAGACCGCGTCGGCGATGTCGGTGATGTTGGCCCGGTGTGAGAGCGGGAGCCCGAAGAACCGGGCGAACTCCATCGCGATCATCTTGGGGGTGGCCGCGGGCGGGACGGTGATGTAGACGACGGGGATGTCGCCGGCCGAGTGCGGGTGGCGGCGCAGGTGGATCACCTCAACGGTCTTGCCGAGCTGGGTCAGCGCGGTGGTCTTCCCGGTCCGGGCAGGACCGGAGACCATCAGGCCGCACCGCCCGTAGTGGGCGGTCTTGTTCAGCTGGATCAGCCGACGGCCGGAGTTGATGACCTGGCGGATCACCGGGGTCTGGACCACCAGCAGCCGGGAGTGGTGGACGATGCGGTCGTCGTCGTAGCAGGCGCGTTTGCCGGGTTCCAGGCCCGTCCAGATCGCCTCGGGCAGCAGGTCCGGCACCGAGGGCATCTCGGTGACGAAGCCGCGCCAGCCTGCCAGGGTGGTCAGCTGCAGATGCTCGTAGTCACCGGCGGGATCGCCGGCCGGCCCCGGGCGGGCGGCGCGGGTCACCATCGCTTGTCCGCCTCGGCGAACGGGTCGAAGATCGGCATCGGTATCACCGTGGCGATGTTCTCCTGGCCGCTATCGCCGTCTTGGCCTGGTTCACCGCCGGTGCTGCCGGCTGGTGCGGGCCCGGGCTGGATGCGGGCGGCCGGGCTGGCCTTGGTCTGAGCGGCGACGCGCCGGTCCCTGCGGCTGAACCCGGCCAGGCCGTCTCCGCTGGCGGCGGGCCCGTGATGAGCCCGTTCCAGCAAGTCAGCGACCGCGTCGGCGAGTTCTTCCTCGGTCGCGCCGGGCCGGGTGCGGCGGGTGTGATCCCAGGCCAGTTCGCCGAACGGAGCCGCGACGCGGTGCAGTTGCCTCCACAACAGCGTGATCCAGCCGCCCCGCCAGTGGTCACGGACCCACACGCGCGACACGTCGTAGGGATCGAAACGGATCTCCCACAGGTCCTTGCGGTGCCTGACTCCCGACCGCTGATGCCGCAGCGGGTTGAGGGCCTGGTCGTCGTAGGTCCGGTAGCTGATCTTGACGCCATAGGCGTTGATCGCCCGCCAGGTCGCGGGCAGCAGTTCGACGTAGTCCTCGGCCGACAACGCGACCGGGATGTAGCCGGCCGTCTCGACCAGCGCGGCGTACTTCTCGTTCGGGCTGAACATCGTCCCGGGATGGGCGGGGTCGCGCAGCCCGTCGTGGGGGCGGTTCTGCCAGGCCGCTTTACCGACCGCACTCCTGAGTGTCCGTGTCGTTCTCCTGAGCCTGGCTGCTGGGCGTCCTAGACTCCTTTACCGACCTGGTCCGGGGCGTCGTCCATGTGAGGGGTCGGCACAGGAGGATGGATGACACGGCGGGTGGTCGTCGGGGACCTGCGGGTCCAGCGGCTCGACCGGAGGAACGGGCTGCGGTCGTGGACGATCGTGTGGCCCGGGGGAACGGTGCACGAGGAGGCCGACCGGTTCCTCCGGGTTCACGACGGGTCGGGCACGCAGAAGACGTACGCGTACTACCTGGTCGATCACCTGCGGTGGCTCGAACGGGAGTGCTTGTCGTCCGGAGACGTCCGGCTGCGGGACCTCGAGCGTTACATGGGCGTCGTCGGCGCCGACGTGCGCATGCCGCTCGGCGAGCCGTGGCGGGACGGCAAGCGCCCCTACGGCCGGGCGGCGCTGTCGACGGCGGCGGCCTGCCTGAAGGGCTTCTACCTGCACCAGTCGTCCCTCGGCGTCAACGCTGAGCTGGGCGAGGCCCTCGACCGGACGCGGCTACCGACCCGGGCAGACCGGCGGCGGGCGCTGCTGGGGCACGTGAAGACGGAGATGCCCGCGAACCCGCTGGCGCCGAAGGGCCGGTACCGGCGGCACCCGAAGATGCTTCCGGATGGTGCCCGGGACGACCTGCTGGCCGTGGTGAGCTCGGCGAGGGACCGGCTGATCGTTTCCTGGCTTGCCGACGGGGGCCTGCGGATCGGGGAGCTGTGCGGTCTCTACCTCACTGACCTGCACCTGCGGCAGGACGCGGCCTGCGGGGAGTGCCGGTGGCCGCACCTGCACGTGTGCCACCGGCCGGGGAACCCGAACGGGGCCGAGGCCAAGACCAAGCACCCGTGGCGGGCCGAGGGCGGCACGGTGACCGGCGGGCTGGTCAAGCGGGTCAGCCCCGCGATGGTGCACGCCTACTTCGAGTACGTGACGAGCGAGTACCCGCGGGAATCGGGGCACGGGATGCTGCTGGTCCAGCTGCACGGCCCGGCCGCCGGGCAGCCGCTGGCCCCCGTCGGCGCCCGCCGGATGCTCGCCCGCGCCGGGAAGCGCGCAGGCCTCGGGGCCGTGAAGCCCCATTCCTTCCGTCATTCTTTTACCTCGGCGGTTCTCGATGCCTCCGGCGGCAACCTGGTGATCGCGCGGGACGCCGGCGGGTGGGCGTCGGCCGCGATGGTCGACGAGGTCTACGGTCACGTCGACGTGCATGATCCCGCGTTCGACGCTGCCCTGCGCACGGTCTGGGGCGAGGGCCGGTGACCGTCATGCTGCTGCCGCAGCCGGATGCCCGCGAGGGCCGGGACCGGCTGGAGATCCTGGCCGCGCTGATCAGCGCGCCGTCGTTCGACCCGCTGTTCCGGCCGGACATCATCAAGATCCCCGCCGGGCACCCCGTCTACCGGTGGA